>Ga0187890_10001486_pt1 | contig 16781 bp, 17 predicted proteins | sample June2016WEW_21_1_FD_133005 | JGI IMG/M metagenome (GOLD analysis project Ga0187890, IMG submission 133005) | Peatland microbial communities from SPRUCE experiment site at the Marcell Experimental Forest, Minnesota, USA - June2016WEW_21_10 | ecosystem: Environmental > Terrestrial > Soil >... | reverse complement strand
TTCTGGATGCTATCGAACGCGGTGATATAAAGCTTGATCAATACAAACTCGATCAGTGGCGACTGATGCACATCGGCGCGCAGCCGGTTCCTCCCAGCCTGATCAAACGATGGAAAAAATATTTCCCCAACCATGATTACGATACGAATTACGGCCTGTCGGAATCTATCGGTCCCGGTTGTGTCCATCTTGGCATGGAAAATATCCATAAAGTTGGCGCCATCGGAGTGGCGGGCTACAAGTGGGAAGTGCAGATCGTGGATGAAAACGGATGCCCCGTAAAACAGGGCGGGGTAGGCGAGCTTTGCGTAAAAGGCCCGGGCGTGATGAAATGTTATTACAACAATCCGGAAGCCACCGCCGAGATTCTCAAAGACGGCTGGCTATACACAGGTGATATGGCGCGAATGGATGAAGACGGTTTTATCTATCTTGTAGATCGCAAAAAAGACGTGATTATCACCGGTGGCGAGAACATTTACCCTGTTCAAATCGAGGATTTTCTGCGTACACATGACGCAATCAAGGATGTCGCTGTGATCGGGCTCCCCGACCACCGTTTGGGCGAAATCGTCGCGGCCGTCATTGAATTAAAGCCGGGTTTCTCCTGTTCCGAAGCCGGGATTACTCAGTTCTGCAACGCGCTGCCGCGTTACAAGCGTCCGCATAGAATCTTTTTTGAAAAGGTGCCGCGCAATCCAACCGGAAAAATTGAAAAGCCGAAACTTCGCGAAAAATATTGCGGCGGCAGCCTTGTCGAGGCGCAGACAGAGAGTCAATAAACAAATATAGGAGAAAAGTATGATTGCTTATCAGCTTTCCATTTTCGCGGAAAATAAATCGGGAAAACTTGCGAAAGTTACCGGCGTTCTGGCAAAGGAAAAAATCAATATACGCGCGACGACGATAGCGACGGCGGATACATTTGGCATTATCAATCTGATTGTGGATGATCCCAAGAGAGCCGAAGCCGTTCTGTCACAGTCGGGTATGACAGTGCATTTGCGGGAAGTTCTGGCGGTTTTGATTCCCGATACACCCGGCGGGCTGGATAAATTGATGCAACTGCTTTATCAGGAGGGCATCAATATCAATAATGCCTATGGCTTTGTTTTGGAGAGTTCGAAAAAAGCGGTGTTCGTGGTTGATGTCGATCAGATGCAGAAAACGGAAAAGATTCTGGAGCAGAAAGGTTTTAAGACGCTTGATACGCAGTCACTTTCTGACATGTGATACTCTTTTGTTTGTAATTACCGTTTTGCAGGCGGTAATTATCGGTACTGTATATATTTTATTTATTATGCGCTTCACTAAGGCAGCTTCCGCCTGCGAAGCTTTGTTTCAATAAGGATTAAGCCGTGTTAATTGGGCGCTTTTTAATCTTTCTAAGAGTAAATTCTCCCGTAGCTTTTAAGCAACTGAGTCATTAAATCGGCGTTTTTATGGGTGCCTTCAAGGATTTCTTCCATACCCAAAGGTTCATCCAGAAGGCCGTTCCCGAAATTATCGATAGAACAGACGCACGCATAAGGTATATCCAGTTCCACGGCAATTACTGCTTCATTTGCCATAGTCATGCCCACAATATCGGCAAAATTGGTCATCATTTTAATTTCAGCTTTTGTCTCCAGCCGGGGTCCCTGCGTTTGCCAGTAGGTTCCTTTTTTAATTACCGGTAAACCGTTTTCTAATGCCGCTTTGATTATTTTCTGCCGTACGTTTTCATTCAATGACGGTGTTATATGCACAGGTCTGTTTTTATGGATGGTGGGGGTGGCTGTAAGTGTAATAAAATCATCGGGGACAACAATCATTCCCGGGCGTAAATCCTTCTTTAGTGAACCGGTGGAATTGATGCTCACTATTTCAGTAACCCCCATATCTTGCAGCGCCTTGAGATTAGCGCGATAGTTGATTAAATGAGGCAAGATATGATTTTTGGGGTCATTGCCGTGCCTTAGAATCAAGACGATTTTATCCATGGCAAATACAGAAGCCTGCCCGAATTCATTTTCTATCAATTTTAGCGAGCTATTTTTAAATAAATCACTTCTTTCCATGACTAATCTTGTGGAAATAACGCCCAAAATACCCATAAGAATCTCCTTTAATGTTAATTTGTATAGCAAATTAATTTAACGCAGTCAAAATAAACAGTTACTGCAATATTGGTTTTTAACAGCCAAAAAGAGCTTATTTTTGTATTATCATATAGCATTTGACTTTCTTTGCTTTGTTATGACATATAGACTTTCTACAAAGTATTAAAGGGGGATTTTATTAATGAGCAGCCAATTCTTGGGTATTGCAACGGATGATAATTTTGAAAATGAAGTTTTAAAAAGCGCAAAACCGGTACTCATTGATTTCTGGGCGCCCTGGTGCGGTCCCTGTAAAGCGATAGGCCCTATAGTTGAAGAACTTGCGGGACAGTTTAAAGATACTGTTAAATTTATGAAATTAAATGTTGATGAAAATCAGAAAACAGCGCTGAATTATGCCGTGCGCAGCATACCGACCCTTATTCTTTTTAAAGACGGCAAAGTTTTAGATACTCTCATTGGCCTTGTTCCTCAGCAAAGGCTTGAAGATTTCGTCAAAAAATCCTTATAAAATTATTTAACATAAAAAGGTTGTGATTTGATGTATTCAAGAATATTCAAAAAGATAATTGGATTGTGCATAGCTTTATCACTGTTGTTGATTATCAGCGGCTTTTCGTTTTCAGATATTTTTGGTAAACAAGAAACGGTTAAATCTTCGCCCGAAGGACTTTATTCCAAGGCATCCGCTGAATATAGGAACGGCCATTATAAAAAAGCACAGGAATATTTCCAGCGCCTCAAGGAAGAATATCCATTGCACGATCTGGCAGTTTTAGCGGAGATAGGGGTGGCAGATTCCTTATATAGTGATAAAGAATACGCGAAAGCGGAAAACGCTTACACGGACTTTATTTCTCTTCATCCCGTCAACGAAAATGTTCCTTATGCCATCTATCAATTGGGACTGTGCCATTATAATCAAATAGAAGATGTTGATCGCGATCAGACGGAAACGATGTCCGCTAAAAAGGAATGGGAAAAGCTGATAGCGCGATATCCTGAAAGTAAATTCTCCACCATGGCTGAAAAAATGGTACGTGAGTGCAAACAAAAACTTGCGGAACGGGAATTTTATGTGGGGAAATTTTATCTAAGACAAGACAAGTATCAGGCAGCCCTTGCGCGTTTTGAGAAGGTGGCGCGTGATTATGCCAACATTGGCCTTGATTACAAGATAGAATATTACATTAAAGAAACCAAAGCAAAAATGGCTGAGGAAGAAAAACTGAAATTAAAAAAAGAAGCGGAAAGGAAAAAGAAGGAAGAAGAAAAGAAACAAAAAGCTGCAACAAAATAATATATATTCCAGCCTGATTAATTCCCGATTTATTCTTCCAGTCTGATTTTCCTGATAATTTCCTGCCGCGTACTTTCCGGATTAACGGAAGTATCAATTTTAAGGTGACAATCCGCCGGCACTTCGTCAATCGCATCGAAGTCGTCTTTTTGCTTATGAAACAATTCCCATCGTCCGTCGGAGGGATTGTCGTTATTCCTGATTCTTCTTTCCAGACGTTTCTTTGTGATTTTGTCGGGGCAGACGCATTCCAGGATATAAAAATGTACGCCGAGATTTCGCGCCAAATCAAGCGCCTTTTGGCGCTCGGTCCGTCTCTTGAAAGAGGCGTCAATAATTACCGCTTTTCGCTGTTTAATTTTCTGCGCGGCCAGATCATAAGCCTTGTCATACGTAAGACGGGAAATATCGTCGGAATAAATACCCCGGCCGAAATCTTCATAATTCCTGCTTGTCGGTTTAATATGGAATAACTCTTTACGCAATATATCGGTGCGAATAATTTCCGCGCCAAAACGTGCCGCGAGTGCGCGTGCCTGATAACTTTTTCCTGAACCCATCAGCCCCGCGGTTAAAATCAATACCGGTTTATCCAGACGGGTGGCGTAGGTATAGGCAAGATCAAAGTATCGCGCCGCGGTTTTTGTAATTTCCATGCGTTCGCGTTGAGTAATTTCCTTTTGATCACGACGAAAACTGGTTACTTTCCCGCGCACGTAAGCATAATAGCACCGGTAAAAATTCAGCAAGGTGAGCATATCTGTATCGCCGGAATGTTTAATGTAGGATTGAATAAAAGCATCGGCGTGACGCGAGTAACCGTTGAAATCAATATCCATCGTTAAAAAAGCCACGTCTTGCGCAACATCGCCATAACGGAAACGCTCGTTAAATTCGATGCAGTCGAAAATGATTATGTCATCCGTTACGCAAATATGTTCCAGATGCAAATCGCCATGACAATCTCTGATCTTATGATCAGAAACTCTTTTCCCGAAAAGAGTTTTATTTTCAACCAGAAATTTCCCCACGTAGTGTTTTATGAAATTATATTGATATTCGGGGATAGTAATATTTATACAGCTCAGTGTTTCAGCGAAATTTTCCTCATTATTGTGACGGATGTTTTCAATATCTCCCATTGCGTCAATTTTGCCGCCGGTTTGAGCCTGTTGATGAAAAGCGGCTATTTTCCCGGCCAGGTTATCCATCATCCTGTCATCGGTTAATCCTTGCAAAAGAAGTGTTTTGAGCATTCTGTCGGCAGGGAGCTTTTTCATCCGCACGGCATAATCAATGATCTCTACGCCCCTGCCCAGAGTAATGTTTCCCTGAGAGTCTCGCGATATGGCCGTAACATCAAGATAGGTGTCAGCGGCAAGGCGTTTATTTAATCTCAGTTCTTCTTCACAATAAAACTTTCGTTTTTCCAGGCTGGTAAAATCCAGAAAATCAAACTTGAGAGGTTTTTTGACTTTGTAGACAATATCTCCGGCAATGAAAACATAAGAAATATGTGTCTGGATGAATTCGACAGTTGCCGGATTGTGAGGATAGAAGTCAACCTTTTTCATTGTTTCAATTAATTGATGATGAATCATAAGAGATTCCTCACAAACATCTACCCGGCAAAATTATTCGGTCTCAAGTTATTTTAACAATCATACGCCGATAATCAAGTCAAAATAAAATTCGCGCTTGCACTCACGGATTATTCATGATTATTTTACATCTACGTACAACATGGGGAAGCATAGATGTTTAAAAAACTGCGTAAAATAGCTAAAACCAAGCCCGCCGGAGCTGTCATTTACTGGATTGCATGTCTTTATTGTGCGACGTTGCGACTGAAAATAGAAAATGAAAATGAATGGTTCGATTATCTGGAGCAAGGCGGAAGGGTCCTTATATGCGGTTGGCATCAACAGTTTTTTATCGGGATTCGCGTTTTTAATAAATACAGGAAATATCAGCCCGCCTTGATGTCTTCCAAAAGTCTGGACGGGCAGATTGCCGGTGGTATTGCCGGTCGGGCAGGGTTCCATACGGTATGGGGTTCTTCTTCCAACAGCGCAAGCGCCGCCCTTAAAGAAATGATTCACAGGTTAAGAGATCATCGTATGGCGGCGCATGTACTTGATGGGCCGCGTGGTCCCGCGGGATTGGTTAAACTTGGCGCGATTGCTATTGCCCGCGGCGCCGGAGCCGTGATTGTTCCCTCAGTTGCAATTGCTGATAATGCCTGGTATTTGCACAGTTGGGATAGATTTATGATTCCTAAACCTTTCTCCCGCGTTACTATAAAATTTTGTCCTAAAATTGAGTTGCCATCGGCAATGGATAAAGCCGAATTTGAAAATCAAAGAAAAAAGCTGGAAGATATTATACGGCCGTATCTGAAACTTTAGATGTAATTTATGTATTCCAGGTTTCCCGAAGCAACAAAAAATAGTGCGTGTAGAGTCTATATTATTGGTATTGGTCGAGGAATTTGTGCAAAGCGGTCTTTAACCAGGCAAAAGATTCCTGTTTGGTTACAACAAATAGATATCCGCCGATGTTTTTTTCATTAAACTCGAACACTGTCCTTAAAACAATGGCTACGTTGCCAGGAGCAGTCAGGCTGGCGGATACTATATCGCGACTACTTTTTTCAACGACAACGCGTGGTGGTGAATAAGTAGAAAAATCACCTAAAAGTTCAGAAATTTTTCCAATACATGCTCCGATCAGGATGTTGCCAATTTCCAGAAATGTTTCTTTCTCCATCTCATTAGCAGGATCTGAGAGAAACAATTCATCTCCACTGCCCAGTATGGAAGATATTCTTTTTCCTGATCCGGACGGGAAAAACAAATAAGCGTTACCCTTAAATTTACCCCAGAAACTTTGTTCCACAACGGATACTTTATCGCAGTCTTTTAGTTCACTGTTAATATATACTGGAAGCTCAGAGGCTTGAAGCAGTATGACATCGGGAGGACTCAGGAGAACAAAAATATCTATGAATTCTGCGAGATCCGCAGCGGCACGGCCAAAAGCGATATTCATGATTTCCTGCATGAGATCAGTTTCTTCGCTAGTAATCATCGCATTGGTGCTATCATTTATCGGCATAATTTATCCACGCTCCGCCAGGGCATTGTCTGCTTCTTTGATGGCCGCTGTTATTGATTCTTTTGCCGGTGGCTTTTTTAATACCGAAAATGCGCCTAAATCATGTGCTTTTGCAATTGCTTTGATTTGAACATCCGCAGTACAAATTATAACAATTGCTTTTGGATCGACTTTTAAAATTTCTTCCAGGGCCTGAAAACCATCCATGACAGGCATCGTTAAATCCATGAAAGTCAGATCCGGTTTAATTTCCTTGAATTTTTCCACACCGCTTTTACCATCGGGAGCATCAAACATTTCGTAATCATTATCTTTAGGTATACAGCTCTTCATTATTTTTACAGATATGACAGAATCGTCAACAATTAATATTTTTTTAATCATAAAAACCTCTCCCCATAGCGGTATGTTTTCCGGACAATTTCTTTCAGAACCGTTCCGCACACAGTGTGCTCTTTGTATAGGAGTTTCTGTTAATAAGCAACAGAAATTTTATCTTCCGTAACGCGTTAAAAAGTTTTGTTTGCGGTGATTTTTTCAATGTCTCGGCAATTTGTTATAAAATAAAATCGTCACATTGATGGCCATGAGTATCATTTACTTTTTTGAAATAATCAATGTCGAACATGATCATGCCAAGCGGCTATTGGTAATGTTTGTTTCTTTCAATTTCTTCTTTTTGGGCGAATATACAGATTGCAACCTTTACGTGCTTCGGTGAGAGCATCTTTCCTGTTCATCTTAATAAGATTTGCCGGAAGTTAACTGCTCCTGTAGCTTCATAAATGGCGATAAGAATGTATTCAATGAAGCCATTTTCACTTAACACTAAAGCGTGTCGTAAAAATCATCTAATTTCTATTATTTGCCTTGTAATTTAAATAACTTTTATAAATATTTTAATATAGAAATATTTTGCAGTCAATATTTTAAAAAATGATTGGTCGTATTTATTGAATGCGCAACTTATTTTTTATCAATATTAATAAGTTGGCAGCGTATAGTCAATATATTATATCCTGATTCGTATGTATATTATCCCTTGACTTTGGCGATATATTTTGGTGATATATTAATGTGTATGAAAAGTTTCAAATTGATCAAGGCAAACCGCCTGAAAAGACGGGACGCAAAGTCACTGACCTAAGTCTTCGTGTTGGGGGATATGGTGGCAGGACTGCCGTGTAAACTCACAGTAGTCAATGACCCTGCCATGATATCAAGTATAACAATTTAAAAAAATTGATTGACTATATATCGAATAATTTCTTAACTTGCGGCGTTCGATAGAATAATATTTGAGTGGAAAAAGATAAAAAATGGACCTAAATCATCTGGCTATATCGTTGATCGAGCTCGATCCGGAAAACATTTCAGATTTGGACGTATTTAAAAAAAGCCTGGTTCTTGCCCAAAAAAAGGCCAGGGGAAAAGTTAAAGATATTTTGGGACAGGCTTGTGCCGAGATAGAGTCATGGTCGGGCTATGACCTGGAATCGCGCCGGGCGGGGATAGTTCGTTTGGGAGAATTATTGGAGCAGGCAATGGAATTTGGCGTGGAAAATTCCTCTGGCGCAAAACCAAAAAACCCCAAGGCCGTTTTGCCGGAAAAAATGAAATCGCTTAAATTTACTCTATCTGACGAGTTTGATGCGGATCTGTTAAATGAGTTTATTGTTGAAAGCATGGAATGCTCTAACATGGCCGAGTCGGCCATTTTGGACTGGGAAAAGGATCCGAACAACCAGGAATTACTGAATACTATATTTAGGGGTTTCCATACCATCAAAGGAACCTCTTCCTTCATTAATCTGGACTGCGTTAAGGACGTGGCTCACAAAGCGGAATCTATGCTGGTTCGAGTCAGGGATGGTCAGGAGAGTTTTACAAGAGGCCATGCCGATTTGTCTCTTAAATCGTTAGACATGACCAAGAGCATTTTGGAACGGATGAAAACATCAGGTCCTGGTCAGCAAATAGAACTGCCTTTGGGCTATGAAGAACTGCTGGATGCCTTAAAGAATTTTATCTCCGGCACCCGGGATTCACACGTCAATGATCCGTCATCTGAGCCTGCTGTCAAGCCCGAACCCAGGGAAAAGCTTGCCCGGAAAGATGAAGAAGCTTCTGCAGATCAGTTCCCGGCTGCAAGCTCAGCTCCGGACCAGATAGTTGAGTCCACCGTCAGGGTCAAGATTGACCGGCTGGATAAGCTGTTGGATACGGTGGGCGAACTGGTGATCGCCCAGACCATGGTGGGACAGGATGAACTAATCGTAAGCGGAAAACATCGCGAACTTAGTAAAAAAATATCCCATGCCGGAAAGATAGTGCGCGAACTTCAGGATCTGAGCATGATCCTTCGTATGGTTCCCCTGAAGGGCACCTTCCAGAAAATGGCCCGGCTGGCCCGCGATCTTTCCCAGAAAAATGGTAAAAGGGTAAATTTCACTGCTGAAGGTGAGGATATTGAGATCGACCGTAACATGGTTGACATGGTTGCCGATCCGCTGATCCATCTTATTCGGAATGCTGTTGACCACGGTATTGAAACGCCGGAGGAACGCCGCCGACTCGGGAAATCCGAGGATGCCTTGATTTGTTTGACAGCCGGTCATGTTGAAGGCAGCATTATGCTGACAGTCTGGGATGATGGCAGAGGACTGAGCCGCCAGAAGATAGTGGACAAGGCCATATCTCGGGGCCTGATAGATTCGGCTGAACGGATGACTGACCAGGAGGTTTGGCAAATGATATTCCAGCCGGGCTTTTCCACCGCGGAACAAGTGACAGAGGTCTCTGGCCGGGGAGTGGGGTTGGATGTGGTATGCCAGGCAGTAGATGCCCTGCGGGGCCGGATAGAGGTTCAAAGTTCGGAAGGTCAGGGCTGCGCCTTTATTATGAGAATGCCCCTGACCATGGCTATTACAGACGGAATGGTGGTTAGAGTGGGATCTCAAAGATACATCCTGCCTATCGCCAACATCCAAAAAGCGGTAAGGCCGGTTGAGACAGATATCCACACGGTGAACCAAAGAGCCGAAATGCTTGACTTCAGGGGGGAGCTGTTGCCGGTTTTCAGGTTACACCGGCTTTTTGATATAACGGACGCTCAAACCGAACTTACTTTGGGGCTGTTGGTGGTGATAGGTGAGGGACAGCAGCGTTGTGCTCTTTTTGTAGACGATCTTTTATCCCAGACCCAGGTGGTAACCAAATTACTGGGCAAGGGGATCGACAAAGTACAGGGAGTGGCCGGAGGAGCCATTATGAGTGATGGTACGGTAGGTCTAATTCTGGACACTGCCGGAATAGTTAATATTGCCCGCAGCGATTAATGATACAGCGTAATAAACAGGCCATACAGGAGGAAAAAGCATGAAAAACGCAAGCGCGGTTAATAAAAATCAGTCCGAGAGGGTTGATTCCCGCGCCGGTAAGTACCTGACCTTTTTTCTTTCCAGTGAGGAATACGGGGTGGAGATATTAAAGGTTCAGGAGATTATCGGCCGGATGCCGATCACACCTGTTCCGCTGACATCCAAGTATATCCGGGGGGTCATCAATCTGCGGGGCAAGATTCATCCCATCATGGATCTTAAGGTCAAATTCGGTATGGAACAGACCATCATCACCGAAGAGACTTGTATCATAGTTATAAATACATCCAGCTTAATGATGGGCATTTTGGTGGATAAGGTTTCCGAGGTAGTCAATGTGATGTCCGGGGATATAGAAGATACTCCATCTTTCGGGGCTGACGTGGAAACTGAATATCTTTTGGGAGTGGGCAAGACCGGAGGACGAATTCGCCTGTTATTGGACATTGAAAAAGTGATCACAGCCTCGGACGTCATAAATCTAAAAAAAGCAACCTGCGGAGAAAACGAAGCAGAGATCTAATCCAAGAAAACAATTATAAGAACACAATATAATATAAATATGCTTATTAACTGGAAACATGTAACTAGTCCAACGAATGTAAAGTGAAAGGGAAAGAGAAACATGCTTAACAATATCAAAGTTGGCGTCAAGCTCGCGGGGGGCATTGTGATTGTCTGTATAATTGCGACGATATTGCTTTCGTATGGTGTCAAAGTAAGAAATGACGATTTGCACAAGTTGGCTTCGGTATACAATCAGTATGTAGGAGCAATCCGGGAAGCTGGATATCTGAAGACCAGCCTCGAAAAAATGGAGAAATTTCTTTATCGTTATATTGCAGTGCCTTCAGAACGTAATAATATTCTTACAAGCATTAAGAAGGAAACAAATTCTATAGATCAAATGATTTATATCTATAGAAGTAGAGAGCTGACTTCCGAAGAAAAGAAGATGCTCTCCGATTTCGACGCCGCCTGGCCGGAAATGCAGCGCAGTTATAAGGAAATAATGAAAATGGCGGATAACGGCAAAAATGATGAAGTTGCCCGCCTGCTGGCCGATGGAAGCTATATGATTGAAAGCCAGAAAAAAACTCTGGCTGCCATCAATGACCTTAATGATTACGGTATGAGAAAGAACGAGTCGGGTGTAAATACAACTATAAAAAACACAAGGGGTTTTTCGTATATAATGCTAACGTTATCAGCTATAGGAATAGCCCTGTCGATAATCGTGGTAATGATGTTGACAGTATCTATCACCAAACCCCTGAGAAAGGGAGTGCTGATGATGCAGGAACTGGGCAGGGGTCATCTTTCCAAACGCCTGAACATGGAGCGTAAAGATGAGATCGGCTCTTTGGCCAAAGCAATGGATCAGTTTGCCGACTACCTTCAGAAAAATGTAATATTTAATATGCAGCAGATATCCGAAGGCAATATCGATATTGCGCCGGCCATAACAGATGACCGCGATGAGATCGGGCCGGCCCTGAAAAAGATAGTGGAAACAATAAGTAATCTGGTCAAGGAAATGGAGATGTTGACCAGGAGCGCTACGGAAGGCAAACTTGATATCAGGGGTAATGCCGAGACATTTAATGGAGCCTATCAGGAAATCGTGGCCGGTGTCAATAAAACGCTGGATGCAATTATGGGTCCGATCAATGAAGCGTCGGCCATTTTGGAGAAAGTGGCCAATAAGGACCTGTCCGATCGGATAAAGGGTGATTATAAAGGTTTTTACACAGATATTAAGGAAACTATTAATATGGCAGTGGAGAACCTGGATAAGGCTCTGCAGCAGGTGGCCATCGGGGCCGAGCAGGTGGCCTCGGCCAGTGTTCAGGTGAGCACCGGCGGGCAGGCGCTGTCGCAGGGCGCAAGCGAGCAGGCAAGTTCTTTGGAGGAAGTCTCCAGCAGTCTTCAGGAGATGTCCTCCATGACCAGGCAGAATGCTCAAAACGCCAGGGAGGCCAAGGGCGTGTCTGAGCAGGCCAGAGAAAGCGCTGATAAGGGCGTGGAGAGCATGAGCCGGATGTCATCGGCCATCAACCGGATCAAATCGTCGTCGGATTCCACAGCCAGGATAGTCAGGACTATAGACGAGATCGCGTTCCAGACCAATTTACTGGCGCTCAATGCCGCGGTGGAAGCAGCCCGCGCCGGAGATGCCGGCAGGGGGTTTGCGGTAGTGGCCGACGAGGTAAGAAACCTGGCCATGCGCAGCGCGGAGGCGGCTAAGAACACGGCCGCTTTAATTGAAGACGCGGTGAAGAATTCCGAGAACGGGGTGAACATCAACGCCGAGGTCTTGAAAAACTTTCACGATATTGTTGAGAAATCCAACCAGGTCAGCCATGTAGTAGCGGAGATCGCGGTGGCATCCGAGCAGCAGGATGAGGGCATAAGCCAGGTGACCAAGGCTGTGGAGCAGCTTAATCAGCTAACCCAGCAAAACGCCGCCAATGCTGAGGAATCGGCCAGCGCCGCCCAGGAGATGTCTTCTCAGTCCGAGCAGATGCGGAGCATGATAGCGGGGTTCACGTTGACAGACAGCGCTGAGTTAACCCGGACGCACAGCGGCAGCCGACAGGGTCATTTGCCGCACAATCCGGGTATGCCGGGAAAAGACGGCAGGGCCGCGGCCGGTCTTAAGCCCGATCCCCGCAAGGTGATACCGCTTGATGACGGTGACCATAATATATTAAAAAGTTTCTAAGCTTTGCAATGCTGTTGAAGAATACAGAAAGAAACTGATATTTCAAGACCTGACCCCATTATTTGCGCCAGCCGAAGGCTGGCTTGCAATGACAAACAGGGGTACGCTGTCATTGCGAGGCGAGCCTCGGGAGCCGTGGCAATCTATCTTTTGCATTGTTTTCGAAGGCCTTGCCTTTAGGCCCGCTAATCCGGCGCAGTTTTGTAGCGTGGAACAAGCGTAGCGGTTCCACCATTACTTGAATATTCGGTGGATGCGCTCTGCTTCATCCACCCTACGATCTTATGAGATTTAAGTTGTAAATCAGGAATTCTTTTGCCGATCTTTATTTCGCGAAAATCATTTTTAGAGAAATAATCAATAAGGCTATGCCGAAGAGTCTTTCCAGTGTCTGGTTGGATAAATTGACGGCAAATTTCGCGCCGATTAATCCGCCGAATAAAAAACCGGCGCATATCAGAGCCGCAATCGGCAAATTAACGAAGCCCTCTTTATAATAAGTCCACGCGGCAAGGATTCCTATCGGAGGAACCATCAGCGCCAGTGTTGTCCCCTGTGCCATTTTCTGGGAAAAGCCGAAAAAAAACACAAGAATCGGAATGATAATGATCCCGCCGCCAATGCCGATGAGACCGCTTAACAATCCGGCCGCCAAACCGGTGAGAACAAACAAAAAAGCATTACTTAACCCCATGTATCAACACCTCCCGTAAATAACTGAATTTACGTTCTCGCGCTAATGTCAACATAAACAAACTTCCGATGCATAATGCCGAGAATCCACACCTCGTTCCTGACTACTTTGAACACGACCCGATAATCACCCACGCGCAGCTTCCAGTAACCTTTAAGCGACTTTCGTAAAGGCAGCCCATATTCATGAGGAGCGGTCTGCAAGCGTTCTTCTATGGCCTTACGAATTCTGTCTTTTGTCCTTCGGTCTATTCGCGGCAGATCCTCGGTACTAACAGCAGGATGATAGCGTAATGTAAAAGGCATGCATCATTTCCATACATCTTTATGTGAAAGCGCAACTTTTCTGTTAAAAGTCTTCATTCGCTTGTCGGCAAGCGCTGCCAGAGCAACATCTTCCCTCAATTCTATCGCTTCCCGGATAAGATCACGGGCAAGGGTGGACATGGAAATACCGCCATTTATTGCAAGGTCATGCATAGTACCATACAGAGGCGGTTCAATAACAATGTTTACTCTCGGATTTTTGGTAGGCATAATTACCCTCCTTATGTTCTGAGTGTAACACTTACGGTACACCATGTCAAGTCAAAACAAGCTAAATAATTTTGCCCCAAACATTCAAAGCGATTGACTTTCATGACTGTCATTTTCACAAGCAGTTGGAATTTTATTTAAAAAAATTTCAGATTAAACAAAAAATCATGCTTTACGAAGGAAGTAACAACGTTGTTTTAGACTTGCTGAAATTGAAGGGAAGGTTTATATAAACACCGAAACCATCTCTTAATTTTTGGCACAATTTGTCCAAAACTTTTTTAAAGACATACAGATGCATGTTAGTTCATTAATTCCTGCTTCAGGGAGGTTACGATGCTCTACAGAAAGATGCCCAAAACCGGAGGCAGTCTTTCGATTCTCGGGTTCGGCTGCATGCGGTTGCCGGGAGGCCAGATGCGGCCGGACGAAAAGCGCTCCATCGCGCAAATCCGCAGCGCTATTGATCAGGGCGTGAATTATATCGACACCGCGTGGACCTATCACGGAGGGAAAAGCGAGGTTATTGTCGCAAAGGCCCTGGGGGAGGGCTACCGCGAAAAAGTAAAGGTTGCCGATAAGCTTCCTTTCTGGCTCTGCAATTCCCGCGGGGACATGGATTATTATCTCGACAAACAGCTTGAACGCCTGGGCATGAAAACCATAGATTATTACCTGATACATTCCCTTGAAGGCGCCACATGGCGCAGGATGAAGGAACTGGGCGTCGCCGATTTTCTGGAGGGCGCCAAAAAGCAAGGCAAAATACTCCACGCGGGTTTTTCCTTTCACGGTCCGCGCGACGATTTTAAGGAAATCATTGACGGATACGACTGGGAATTTAGCCAGATTCAGTTCAACATACTCGATGAACACGATCAGGCCGGAATCGAAGGCCTGAATTACGCTGCCTCGAAAAATATCGGCGTGATTGTCATGGAACCGCTTCGCGGCGGCACACTGGCCGCTCCGCTTCCCCCTGAAGTTCAGAAAGTGTACGACGCCGCCCCGGTGAAGCGCTCCAACGCCGAATGGGCGCTCCGCTGGATATGGAACCACGAGGGCGTAGTCACCGTGCTTTCCGGGATGAATGAGGAATCGCAGATTGCTGAAAACATCAGAATTGCCTCGGACGCGGGCATCGGATCCCTCAAGGCCGAAGAACTGGCCGTTGTGAAAAGGGTCGCCGACGCGTTCAGGAAAATCATGAAGGTGCCCTGCACCGGCTGTCAGTATTGCATGCCCTGTCCAAACGGCGTCAATATTCCGCTTTGCTTTTCGGTGTACAACAACAAATATCTTTTCCGGCAGGGATTAATGAGCAAGATGATGTATATTATGCATATGGGCGGAACGCTTGGCCGCGATCCGTCGCTGGCGAGCCTGTGCGAGGATTGTGCTGTATGCATGGGAAACTGTCCGCAGAAAATCAACATTTCCTCCGAACTTGCGAAGGTCAGCAACGAATTTGAAGGGCCCATGACTAAGCCGCTCATTTTCATCATCGGGAAATTAATGAGCATGGGAAGCAGGAAGAAAAGTAATTCGTCAACCGCCAAATAAAGGGGACAACCTTTCTTTCCCTTTATGGTAATTTAATTTATGATTGGCTCCATTAAAGATAAATGAATAATGTGGAGGTAGTTATGAAACGTTTTATTAAATCTTTTTTAAGAGAAATAACTTCAAGAGATACTTGGGAACAAGTTAAAATTATGATGAGCAAGCCGCCTCCTCGAGGAAAAGCTATAACAAATTTTACAAAGGAGAATTACATTCCATTGATAATATCACTTGTAATAACGATTATATCATTGATTATAATAGGCACGTTTTTACATGTAGTTGTAGGATTAATAAAATCGGCTGGGCCACAGGGGGGACACCCTTAAAATTGTAAGTTAATGAATAAAGGGGACGTTGTCCCCTTTATTCAACTCACTAATCGTGAGATCCGCCCTCGCGATTAGGTGCAGCATTTTGTTCGGCGCTACGTTGATATCTTTTTAAGTTCAAGATGAGTGCTAAACCAGCGAAGATTGATAAATGCGTAATCCACGTCGTAATTCCGTGGATATAACTGTATGTCCAAAACGCCTTGCCAACTTGTCTGTAGGAACCGTGACTTCCAATGTAATAAAGACCGTCCTTTTGATATCCATTCATTGCGCTGCCACCTGAATAAATATCCACGAATATAAACGTGAAGAAATTTATTAAAGCTATAATGAAAAGCATTCGAAACCAAAGTGGATATTCGCTCCATTTGGAAAATGGCATCTCAATTCGCATGATTTACTCCAATAATCAATATATCAAGTTCGTCTTTTCCTAACTTTTGCACAATCCTATATTAATTTAAAAAAATAAAAAAGTTGAAAATGGAAATGGTTCGTAAAAGAAGAAAGGGGATTAGGTCTGCCGTTGACTTTTGTAAAAAGACAATTAGTGTGATACGCAATAAATAAAAAGGCAAGTATTCCCTAACGGCAAGTAAAAAGTTATTGCAATTAATTGTTATTAGAGATTGAATTAAACAAATGGATTTTTAAAAAATTATTATAAAAGGAGAAGAGGTATGCATAAAAAATATTTGATACTTATTTTATTAATTGCAGTTTGCGTTACAATGATCGCCGGATGTTCCGGCCAAAAGTGGACAAAAAGCGACGGGTCGGCTGCCACAAAGGTAGTGGACAGGCCCGGTGACCTGCCGGCTTTAGTTATAGACCAGAGAATAAACGACTCAGCGTCCGCACAAAAACCGGCCGCGACTTCTAAAAAGGATAAGGTTTCCAAAGCCGATAAATTCAAACAGGAGAATCTTGCTCTCGCGGCGTCCATTGAATTTGAATTTGCGAAACATTTTGTAAGAGAACAATATCGCGATGGTCTTAAAAAAGTGGCTGATTCAATGAAAGAAAACC
>Ga0187890_10001484_pt1 | contig 16785 bp, 15 predicted proteins | sample June2016WEW_21_1_FD_133005 | JGI IMG/M metagenome (GOLD analysis project Ga0187890, IMG submission 133005) | Peatland microbial communities from SPRUCE experiment site at the Marcell Experimental Forest, Minnesota, USA - June2016WEW_21_10 | ecosystem: Environmental > Terrestrial > Soil >... | reverse complement strand
CTTCCCCATCATCCGCGACCTCGTCACCGACGTTTCGTTCAACTACACCATGGCGCGCCAGGTACCCCCCCTGAAGCCCCGTGCGCCCGAAGCCGACGGCACCTACCGCATGATGCAGATCGACATCGAGCGCGGCCAGGAGTTCCGCAAGTGCATCGAGTGCTTCATGTGCCAGGACGTGTGCCACGTCATCCGGGACCACGAGGAGAACAAGGCCTCCTACGCCGGGCCGCGCATGTTCATCCGGTTCATGGAGCTCGAGTCCCATCCCCTCGACACCGACGACCGGCGCGAGCTCCTGCGCCAGCGCATGGGGCTCGGCATGTGCAACATCACCAAGTGCTGCACAGAGGTGTGCCCCGAGCACATCAAGATCACCGACAACGCCATCATCCCCTTGAAAGAGCGGGTGGTCGACGCCTCCTATGACCCGGTGGCCTGGCTGGGGCGCAAGATCACCCGCCGCACCAAGCGCTCTGCGCTCGACGCCGCCCTGGACGCGCCGGGCCAGTACGCCCCCACCCGTCAGGAACTGATCGCCTCGCCGGGCACCGACCAGAGCTGAGTGCCCGGATCGACACACCGGGCACGACCGTGATCCGGTTCCTGAGCCCGGAGTGGGTCGAGGCGTTCAACGAAGCCCTGGTCGACGTCGTGATCGCGCCCCCCGGGCCCGATGCCGGGCTGGCCGTGGCCGATGGGCGGTTCTCCATGGCCCAGGTCGTGAGCGGGGGGCCCGGAGGCGAGGTGCGCACCACCTTCCAGGTGCACGAGGGACGCGTCACCATGACCGCCGGGGATTCCGGGGATGCCTCGGTGACCATCGCCCTGACCTGGGCCGACGCCGTGGCCATGTCGGCCGGGGACCTCTCGCCCGCCGAGGCCATCGCCGCGGGCCGGGTGCGGGTCCGGGGGGATCTCTCGGTCCTGGCCGAGGCCCAGACGGTGCTCGGTGCGCTTTCCCCACATCTGCAAAAGCTGCGCGATCGCACTGAGTACTGAGGACGGGACCGGGGTACAGTCGGACCAGTGAGGAAGGGCTTCCGCAAGGGAGCCATGAGGGGAGGTTTCATGACCGTGCCCGGCGTTCTCGACGACCAGGCCCTCCGTCGCTACCGCGAGTTGCTCGACGCGGAGGATGCCGCATTCGACGAGTTGGAGCATGCCTACGAAGAGGGTGACCGTGCCCACTTCGAAGCCGACCTCTCGGCCTGGCGTCAGTCCCTGGCACGCAAGCTGGCCTTCCTCCAGCGCATGGGTATCGACATCCCTCAGCCGGCGGTGCCCGCAGTCGTCTGAGTTACCCAGTCTGCTGAGTTAGACAGGCCGACGCCGGCAAGGCGCGCCGGTCGAGAGACGGCCGGCGCGCTCAACCCAAGAGGTCGCGAACCGCGGCGCGTTCGGACTCGAGCTCTTCGGTCGTCACTCGAATGCGGTCGCGTCCGAAGTCGCTGTGCTCGAGACCGGGCACCACACTCCAGGCCGAGCCGTCGGACCGGACCGGGAGCCCGAAGACGAGCCCCTCGGGCGCCCCGTACTCGCCGTGGGACACGACGGCGAGCGAGGCCCAGTCCCCCTGGGCGGTGGGCGTGACGATGGAGCGCACCGAGTCGACCACGGCGCTGGCGGCCGACGCGGCCGACGACGCCCCGCGCGCTTCGATGATCTGGGCGCCGCGCTGCTGGACCGTGGTGATGAACTCGCCCTGGAGCCACGACGTGTCGTCGATCACCTCGGGGACAGGCTTGCCGTCGATCGTGGCGTTCTCGAAATCGGGGTACTGGGTGGAGGAGTGGTTGCCCCAGATGGCCACGCCCGTCACCGACGTCACCGGGACACCCGCCTTGCGGGCCAGGAGGCTCTGGGCCCGGTTCTGGTCGAGGCGGGTCATGGCGAAGAACCGGTCGTCGGGGATCTCCGGTGCGTGGGCCCGGGCGATGAGGCAGTTGGTGTTGCAGGGATTGCCCACCACCAGCACGCGCACGTCCGGCGCGGCGTGGGCGGCGATGGCCTCACCCTGAGGCCCGAAGATCCCGCCGTTGATGGTCAGCAGGTCGTTGCGCTCCATCCCCGCCTTGCGGGGGATCGACCCCACGAGCAATGCCCACGAGGTCCCGTCGAACGCCGCCTTGGCGTCCGACGTCGGCTCGATGCCGGCCAGCAGCGGGAAGGCACAGTCGTCGAGCTCCATGACCACGCCCTGGAGCGCCCCCATGGCCGGCTCGATCTCGAGCAGTCGCAGCACCACGGGCTGCTCCGCACCGAACATCTGCCCCGATGCGATCCGGAACAGCAGTGAGTACCCGATCTGCCCGGCAGCGCCGGTGACGGTGACGTGGACGGGGGTCTTGGACGGGGACATGGCCCTGGAGGCTACCGGGTGTCAGAGGCGGTCGACGATGGCCGCCGCGAACTCCGAGCACTTCACCTCGGTGGCGCCGTCCATGAGCCGGGCGAAGTCGTAGGTGACGATCTTCTGCGCGATGGCGGCCTCGAGGGCGCGCACGATGTCGGCGGCCGCCTCGGTCCAGCCCAGGTGTTCGAACATGAGGACCCCCGACAAGATCAACGAGCCCGGGTTGACCTTGTCCAGGCCGGCGTACTTGGGAGCGGTGCCGTGGGTGGCCTCGAAGACGCCGTGGCCGGTCACGTAGTTGATGTTCCCGCCCGGCGCGATGCCGATCCCGCCCACCTGGGCGGCCAGCGCGTCCGACAGGTAGTCCCCGTTGAGGTTGGTGGTGGCGATGACGTCGAAGTCCTCGGGCCGGGTGAGCACCTGCTGGAGGGTGATGTCGGCGATGGTGTCCTTGACGAGGATCTTGCCGCCGGGATCCCCGCCGCAGTCGTCCCACCCCACGGCCACGTCGGAGAACTCCTCCCGGACGAGGTCGTAGCCCCAGTTGCGGAAGGCCCCTTCGGTGAACTTCTGGATGTTGCCCTTGTGCACCAGGGTGACGCTCTTGCGGTCGTGGCTCAGCGCGTACTGCAGCGCGGCGCGCACCAAGCGCTTGGACCCGAGCTCGGAGATGGGCTTGATCCCGATGCCGGACTGGGGGCGGATCTCCCACCCCAGCTCGTCGCGCAAGAAGGCGGAGAGGCGGTCGGCCTCGGGGGTGCCCGCCTGCACCTCGAGCCCGGCGTAGACGTCCTCGGTGTTCTCCCGGAAGATGACCATGTCGACCTTCTCGGGATGACGCACCGGAGAGGGGACGCCGGTGAACCAGCGCACCGGGCGCAGGCACACGTAGAGGTCGAGGATCTGGCGCAGGGCCACGTTGAGGGACCGGATCCCGCCGCCCACAGGTGTGGTGAGGGGTCCCTTGATGCCGATGAGGTGCTCTCGAAAAGCCTCCACGGTCTTGTCGGGGAGCCAGTCGCCGGTCTCCTTGAAGGCCTTCTCCCCCGCCAGGACCTCCTTCCAGGCGATCTTCCGGCCGTGCTTGGCCGCGGCGGCGTCGAAGACGAGGCGAGAGGCGGGCCAGATGTCGACGCCGGTCCCGTCACCCTCGATGAAGGGGATGATGGGCTCGTCGGGGACCTCGAGGGTCCCGTCGGGGCTCATGGTGATGCGCTGTGCCATGAGCCGCGAGCCTAAGCGTTCGTCGACAGCCCCAGCGACGCGTAGATCTCCCGGGTGGCGCTCGACCGGTTCAGCGTGTAGAAGTGCAGCCCGGGAGCCCCCGCGTCGAGCAGCTTCTCGCACAGCTCGGTGGCCATGGCCACCCCCGCTTGACGCACGGCTTCGTCCCCACCGCGCACCGACGCCTCCTCGAGCCGGGTCACGGCCCACGCCGGGAGGGCGGCGCCCATCTGGGCCATGCGGGGCACCGACCGCAGGGCGGTCACGGGCATGATCCCGGGCAGGACCGGCGTGTGCACCCCCCGGTCGGCGAGGTCCTGGATCAGGCCGATGTACTCCTGGGCCTCGAAGAAGAACTGCGTGACGCCGAAGTCCGCCAGGCGGAGCTTGGCGGCCAGGAGGTCACGGTCCGACTTCATGTCGGGCGACGAGGGGTGCCCGGCAGGGTGGGCGGCCGCGCCGATCGAGAACCCGCCGATGGCCCGGGCCAGCTCGACGAGCTCCACGGCATGGCGGAGCTCACCCTCCCCGGCCGAGGGGTCGGTGGGGGGGTCACCTCCCAGGGCCATGAGGTTCTCGACCCCCGCCTTGCGGAACGACACCAGGATCTCGGCCAGCTCCAACCGGGTGTGGGCCACGCAGACGAGGTGGGCCATGGGGGTCAGCGTGGTGGTCCGCAACATCCCCGCCACCAGGTCATGGGTGCGCTGGCGCGACTCCCGGCCGCCCCGGTAGGTCACCGAGACGAACGACGGCGCCAGGGGCTCGAGGTCGCGCAGGGTCCGGACCAAGGTGGTCTGCTCGGCGTCGTTCTTGGGCGGGAAGAACTCGAACGAGTAGGTGGCACCGCGTGCGAGCATCTCCGATATCAAGGCCATGACCAGGTCATCCTACCGCCGCCCCTGTGGATAGGCCCGGGGCGGGGCGCGAAGCGGACCTCAGGCGCTGCGCTCGGCGGCCCGCACGGCGTTGCGCAGGAGCATGGCCCGGGTCATGGGGCCCACCCCCCCGATGCGGGGCGTGATCCATCCCGCCACCTCGGCCACGGACTCCTCCACGTCGGAGAGGACCTTGCGGCCCTCCCAGGTCGTGCCCGCCCCCACCACCGCGGCGCCGGGCTTCACCATGGCGGGCGTGACGAGCCCGGCCGAGCCCGCCGCCGCCACCACGATGTCGGCCTGCCGGACGTAGTGCGCCAGGTCGGCCACGCCGGTGTGGACCACGGTGACCGCGGCGTTGCAGCCCGGGCGCTTGAGCGCCAGGAGCAGGGCCAGGGGCCGGCCGATGGTGATGCCACGACCGATCACGACCACGTGCCGTCCCTCCACGGGCACGTCATAGGCGTGGAGGAGCTCGACGATGCCCGCCGGTGTGCAGGGCAGGGGCCCGGGCGTCCCCATCACCAGACGGCCGAGGTTCACGGGGTGCAGTCCGTCGACGTCCTTGGCGTCGTCCACGGCCAGCAGCGCCGCCTCCTCGTCGAGGCCCTTGGGCAGGGGGAGCTGGACGAGATAGGCGTGGACGGCGGGATCGGCGTTGAAGCGACGGATGACGGCCTCGAGCTCCTCCTGGCTCGTCTCGGCGGGCAGGTGCTCGTGCACCGAGGCGATGCCGACCTCGGCGCAGTCGGCGTGCTTCAAGGCCACGTAGCGCTCGCTGGGCGTGTCGTCGCCCACGAGGATGGTGCCGAGCCCGGGCCGGATGCCCTCGGCCGCCAGGCGGGCCACCCGGTCGGTGATCTCGGCCCGGAAGCGGGCCGCCAGGGCTTCGCCGTCGAGGATCCTCGCCGTCACCGGGACCTCCTCAGTGCCGGAAGTGGCGCTCACCGGTGAAGACCATGGCGACGCCGTGCTCGTCGGCGGCGGCCACCACCTCGCCGTCGTTGACCGATCCCCCGGGCGACACGACCGCCGCCACGCCCGCCTCGGCCAGCACGTCGAGCCCGTCGCGGAAGGGGAAGAAGGCGTCGCTGGCGGCCGCCCCGCCCCGGGCGCGGGCCCCGGCCTTGGTCGCCGCGATCTGGGCCGCTTCGACCCGGCTCTGTTGGCCCGCTCCCACCCCGAGGGCCTGGCCCCCAGAGGCGACGACGATGGCGTTGGACGACGTCCGGGCGCACACCCGCCAGGCCAGCTCGATGTCGCGCCACTGGGCGTCGGTGGGGGCCACCTTGGTGGGCACCTGCCAGTCCGAGCGCGCCGTGGCCAGATGGTCGGCGTCCTGGACGAGGAAGCCACCCCCCAGGCTGCGCAGCTCGAGGGCGCCGGCCCGGTAGGGCGGAGCCTCGAGCAGCCGGGTCACCTTGCGCCGGGCCACGAGGGCGTCGACGGCACCGGCCTCGAACGACGGCGCCACGATCACGTCGGCGTTGGGGCCCTCCGCCACGGCCTGGGCCACCTCCACCGTGCAGGGCCCCCCCAGGGCCACCACGCCGCCGAAGGCGGAGACGGGGTCGCACTCGAGTGCCCGCTGGTAGGCGTCGGCCAGGGTGGCGCCGAGGGCGGCGCCGCACGGGTTGGCGTGCTTGATGATGGCCACCGCCACCTCGGGGCCGGTGCCGAGCTCGGCCACCAGTCGCCAGGCCGCGTCGGCGTCGAACAGGTTCAGGTACGACAGCGCCGAGCCGCCGTGCTGGACCACGCCGTCCCACCAGGTCGGTCGGCCGGCGGCGCGGTAGCGGGCCCCGCGCTGATGCGGGTTCTCGCCGTAACGGAGCTCGACGGCGCGTTCGAGCGCCAGGTGCAGCGTGGGCGGCAGGAGCTTGGGCTCTCCCCCGGCCCCCCCGGCGTCGAACCACTCCACGATGGCGGCGTCGTAGGCGGCGCTGTGGGCGAAGGCGGCGCGCGCCAGGCGCCGGCGCGTGTCGCTCGACAGGGAGCCCGCGGCGCGCAACTCCTCGAGGACCCCGGGGTAGTCGGAGGGATCGACGACCACACCCACCGACGCGTGGTTCTTGGCCGCGGCCCGGACCATGGTGGGGCCCCCGATGTCGATCAATTCGACCGACGGGTCCGAGGAGAACGGGTAGAGGTTGCACACCACCAGGTCGATGGGCGCCACCTGCTGGGCCTCGAGGTCGGCGAGATGTGACGGGTTCGACCGGTCGGCCAGGATGCCACCGTGCACCTTGGGGTGCAGGGTCTTCACCCGGCCCCCGAGCATCTCCGGGGCCCCGGTGACCTGCGCCACCTCGGTGACGGGGATGCCGGCGTCGGTGAGCGCGGCGGCGGTCTTCCCGCTGGCGATGAGCTCCCACCCCAGCCCGGCGAGGCCCTGGGCCAGGTCGGTGAGACCGGCCTTGTCGTAGACAGACAGCAACGCCCTCATGGGCGTGGCTCTGCGACTACCCGCTCCAACGTCGTGGTGCACATGTCTCTCAGGTCGACGACTGGGATCCTCACACTGCGACATTAGATGGGCGGGCGGGCGCCATCGAAACCCCGTTCCCGACGGGGTCGGTCAACTGGGGGAAGGCGCGGCGTCTGTCTGGGCCTCGATGTACTGCTTGATCACCGCGGGGTAGAGCTGTCGTTCGCAGCGCTTGATCCGCTCGTGCAGGGTCTGCACCGTGTCGTCGGCGAGGATCGGGACCTCCTCCTGGGCCAACACCGGTCCGGCGTCGGTCTGCACCGTGGCCAGGTGCACGGTGCAGCCGGTCACTGCCACCCCCGCGGCCAGGGCATCCTCGACGGCGTGCCAGCCGGGGAAGGCGGGCAGCAGGGCGGGGTGGGTGTTGAGGATCCGATCGGGAAAGGCGTCGAACATGGGGGGGGCGAACACCGTGCCGAAGCCGGCCATGGCCACGAGCTCGATGTCGTGGGCGCCGAGCACCGTCGCCACGGCGCGGGTGAAACCCCACCGGTCGAAGGCCTTGCCGTAGCCCCCGAAGTCCTGACGGTCGACCAGCTCGGTGTCGACACCCGCGGCGGCGGCGATCTCGAGGGCCCGACAGGCCCGGTCGGCGAGGACGAGCGCCACGGGCACCTCGTCGGCGAGCATGGCGTCGAGGATGCTCCCAGTACCCGACACGAGCACCGCCACGCGCACGCGCCTCACGCTACCAGCGGGCCCGTCGCGTCCGACCCGGTCAGTCGAGGGACTTGACGATCTCCACCATGCGCTCGCCGGCCTCGGTCGGGTTCAGCGCCACGGTGGCGCCGGCATCGGCCAGCGCCGCCATCTTGGCCTGGGCCGTGCCCTGGGACCCCGAGATGATGGCACCGGCGTGGCCCATCTTGCGTCCCGGCGGGGCGGTGACCCCGGCCACGTAGCAGACGACGGGCTTGGACATGTTGTCCTTGATGAACTGCGCCGCCTCTTCCTCCGCCGAGCCGCCGATCTCCCCGATCATCATGACGGCGCGAGTGTCGGGATCCTCCTCGAACGCGGCGAGGCAGTCGATGAAGCTCGTGCCCGGCACGGGGTCGCCGCCGATCCCGACGCAGGTGGTCTGGCCCACCTTCTGCTGGGACAGCTCGTGCAGCGCCTGGTAGGTGAGGGTCCCTGACCGGCTCACGATCCCCACCGGGCCGCCCGGCAGGGCGATGTCACCCGAGGTGATGCCGATGTTGCACTTCCCGGGCGAGATCACCCCCGGGCAGTTGGGGCCGAGGAGGCGAACCCCGGGGTGGTCCCGGCGCAAGATGTTGTAGAACAACGCCTCGTCCTGCGCGGGGATGCCCTCGGTGATGCACACGATGAAGCTGACGCCGGCCCGGGCCGCCTCGAGGATGGCGGTGGGAGCGCCCTTGGGCGGGACGACGACGAACGAGGCGTCGGCTCCCGTGGCCGCCACGGCTTCCTCCACGCTGTCGAACACGGGGACGCCGTCCACCTCGGTCCCGCCCTTCCCCGGCGTCACCCCCCCGACGACCTGGGTGCCGTAGTCGCGGTTGCGCAGGCCGTGGAACCGGCCCTGGCTCCCGGTCAGGCCCTGCACGAGGACCTTGGTGTTCTCGTCGACGAAGATGCTCACTTGTCTCCTCCTGCCAGCGCCACGGCGCGCCGTGCGGCACCGAGCATGGTCTCGTCCACGACCAGACGATCCGAAAGATGCGAGGCCAGGATCTCGTGGCCCGCTTCCGCATTCGTGCCGTCGAGGCGCAGCACGATGGGCGAGCGGAGGTCCACACGACCCAGAGCCTCGACGATCCCGTTGGCCACCTCGTCGCAGCGGGTGATGCCCCCGAAGATGTTCACGAAGATCGACCGCACCGCGGGGTCGGTGTTGATGACCTCGAGGGCCGCCGCCATCACATCGGCGTTGGCACCGCCCCCGATGTCCAGGAAGTTCGCGGCGGTGCCCCCGGCCTGGGTGACGACGTCGAGGGTGCTCATCGCCAGGCCGGCCCCGTTGGCGATGATGCCCACCGACCCCGACAGGCCGATGTAGTTGAGGCCCTTCTCCTTGGCGAGCAACTCACGTTCGTCGAAGGTGTCGGTCCCCGCGAACTCGTCCCACTCCCGATGGCGGAAGGCGGCGTTGTCGTCGAGGGTGACCTTGGCGTCGAGGGCATGGACGCGCCCGTCGGTGGTGAGGATGAGCGGGTTGATCTCGGCCAGGTCGCAGTCTCCCTCGGTGTAGCACCGGTACAGGGCGATGATGAGCTCGGCGGCCGGGGCCCGGGCCTCGGGGTCCAGGCCCGCCTCCTCCACCAGCCGGGCCGCGGCCTCGAGGGAGAGACCGTCGACGGGGTCCACGTGCAGCCGGGCGATGGCGTCGGGATCGGTGGCGGCCACCTCCTCGATCTCCACCCCGCCCTTGGCCGACACCATGCAGAGATGGAGCTTGGCGGCGCGGTCGAGGGTGAAGCTGGCGTAGTACTCGCGGGCGATGTCCGAGGCGTGCTCGACCCAGAGGCGCTTGACCTCGTGGCCGTGGATGTCCATGCCGAGGATGGCCGAGGCGTGGGTGCGGACCTCGTCGGCGTCGTTGGCCAGCTTGATGCCACCGGCCTTGCCCCGCCCTCCCACCTTGACCTGGGCCTTCACCACGACCGGATACCCGGCCGCGTCGGCCTGGACCACGGCTTGCTCCACCGTGTCGGCCACCCCTCCCGCCGAGGTGGGGATGCCGTATCGGGCGAAGTACTGCTTGCCCTGGTACTCGTAGAGATCCACCGCTGTCCTGCTCCTCTCCGCCCGGCCTCAGGGCGGGCGCCCGTTCGTTGCCTCACTGTTTCTCTGGTGGTTTTCCTGGGGGTCCTCGTCGCTCAGCCCCCGGCGGTGGCCTCCTCGCGCCCGTCGAGGGCGTCGGCCAGCCAGTTCACCATGGTGTCGAGCGAGGCTCCGGGCGTGAAGACCGCGGCCACCCCCAGGTCCTTGAGGGCCTGGATGTCACCCTCGGGGATGATCCCCCCCACGATGACGAGCACGTCGTCGAGGCCCTGGGCCCGAAGCCCGTCGATCACCCGTGGCACCAGGGTGAGATGGGCTCCCGACAGCAGCGACAGCCCCACGGCATCGGCGTCCTCTTGCACCACGGCCTGAACCACCTGCTCGGGGGTCTGGTGCAGGCCGGTGTAGATCACCTCGAACCCGGCGTCCCGAAAGGCGCGGGCGATGACCTTGGCACCTCGGTCGTGGCCGTCGAGGCCGGGTTTGGCCACCACGACCCGGTAGGGACGCTTCATCGGGCACCGAGTGTAGGCAACCGGCCCCGGCGCGGCGCCAGACGGCCGGGAAACCGGGCCCGTCGCGGGGGCGCCGGTCTCCGCCGACTCCCCCTAGTGGAGGGCGCCCCTCCCCGGTCAGGCGCGGCGGCGGGCGCTGATGTTGAGGCGCACGTAGTCGATCACCGGCTCGGGCATGGCCGCGGCCACGGCCCCGAGGAAGCGGGCCCGCTCGCCCGGCGTCATCCCCGCCACGTGCGTCCGGAGGCACACCGTCTCGAGGTAGGTCTCGAGCTCCTCACCTGCGGCCAGGCGGGTGGGCTCGGGGTGGGTCCACACCTCGACGTCCTCGAAGCCGGCCCGCTCCAGGCGAGCCCGGGTCTCCTCGGGGGTGGCATAGAGCCACAGGCCGACCCGATCGGTCCCCGTCGACCGGACCGCCTCGAGGAGGCCGGCGATGTTCCCCGCCGCACCACACTGCGCCTCGAGGACCGCACCGGGGCGCATCACCGCGGCGAGGTTGGCGAAGAGCCGGTCGTGATCGAGCACCCAGTGGAAGGTGGCCGTGGACAACACGGCGTCGACCGGAGCGTCGGCGCCGAGGGTGCCCGGCGTCAGGTCCAGGAGATCGCCCTCGACGAACCGGACCCTCCCCGAGAAGCGCGCCAGGCGCCGGCGGGCCTCGACGAGCATGGCCTGCGCCGCGTCGAACGCCACCACGCGCCCGCTCGCCATCCGCTCCAACAGCATCTCGGTGACCCGGCCGCTCCCCGCCCCGGCGTCGAGGACGGTCTCGTTGCCGGCCAGGTCCAGACGATCGAGCACGGCCGCTCCCCAGCGGGTCATCGGGTCCGAGACGCGGTCGTAGGTGGTGGCGTCCCAGTCGTGCTGACCCGGGACGGCGCCCTGTGGGGACCGGTCGCCCGGCGCCGTCACGTCCGCGGGGTGGTGCCGTTGCGCCACTCCGCCATCTTGGGCAGGCGGCTCTTGCGCCCCGAGGCCCGGGGACCGGGGGCCGACGGGCCCGCGGCGCGGCGCACCGGGGGCGGGGAGGAGACCGGGGCGGCGGGCTCGGCGTCTCCCCACGGATCGGGGTCGTGGAAGTCCTGGGCCCAGGTGCTGTCGGTGTCGTGGGCCGACTCGTCGATGCCCTCCCAGTCATCGGCGTGCCCACCCTGCACGCCGGCGCGCCGGCGCGACCACGACAGGGCCCGGAGCGGATCGGGGCGCTTGGTCCACGACGAGCCCACATCGCGCACCAGGTCCCCGGGAAGCTCCGACAGGAACCGGCTCGGGATGGCGTGGCTCGTCGAGCCCCACAGCGTCCGGCTCCAGGCGTGGGTCAGGTAGAGCTGGCGCCGGGCCCGGGTGATGCCCACGTAGCAGAGCCGGCGCTCCTCCTCGAGCTGGAGCGGGTCGTCGAGGGCGCGCAGGTGGGGGAAGACCCCGTCCTCGAGGCCGACCAGGAACACGGCGGGGAACTCGAGGCCCTTGGCGGTGTGCAGGGTCATGAGCGACACGCGGCGATCGGCGGCGTCGAGCTCGTCGCTGTCGGAGACGAGGGCGACCGACTCCAGGAACTCGTCGAGGCTGTCGTACTCGCCGGCGGCGCCGGCGAGCTCGGCGATGTTCTCCATGCGGCTGTGCGCTTCGATGGTGTCCTCGGCCTCGAGGGCGGCGCGGTACCCGGTGCGCTGCGCCACGGTCTCCACGATGACCCCGGGCCCCGCCCCCCGCTCCACCATGGTCTGCAGCTCGTCGAGCAGGGCCCTGAGCTCAGCAGCCCCCTTGATCGCCTTGCCCGTCACGCCCGCCTCGGCGGCGTGGTCGAGGGCGTCGACGAAGGATCGCTGGTTGTGGCGCGCCCAGGCCGCCAGCCGGTCCACCGAGGCGTCCCCGATGCCGCGGCGCGGCACGTTCACGATGCGGCGGGCCGAGACTTCGTCGGAGGGGTTCCCGAGCAGGCGGACGTAGGCGAGCAGGTCCTTCACCTCCCGCCGGTCGTAGAACCGGGTCCCCCCCACCACCTTGTAGGAGATGGCGGCCCGGACGAGCTCTTCCTCCAGCGCCCGGCTCTGGGCGTTGGTCCGGTAGAAGATGGCGACGTCTCCGTAGTCCATGCCTTCGAACTCGCGCAGGCGGCCGATCTCGGTCGCCACCCAGGACGCTTCGTCGTATTCGTCCTCGGCCCGGTACCGCACGATGGGGTCGCCCGCCTCGCCTTCGGTCCACAGCTCCTTGGGCACGCGGGTCACGTTGTTGGCGATCACGGCGTTGGCCGCGTCGAGGATCGTCTTGGTCGACCGGTAGTTCTGTTCCAGAGGGATGACGGCGGCGTCGGGGAAGGCCTCTTCGAACTCCACGATGTTGCGGATGTCGGCCCCCCGCCATCCGAAGATCGACTGATCGCTGTCTCCGACCACGCACACGTTGTGATGCTCGGCCGCCAGCATGAGCACGATCTCGTTCTGGGCCCGGTTGGTGTCCTGGAACTCGTCCACGAGGATGTGCTTGAAGCGCGTCCGGTAGGCGTCGAGGACGTCGGGCGCGCTCTGGAACAGCCTCACGGTGAGAAGCAACAGGTCGTCGAAGTCCATGGCCGAGGCGGCCAACAGGCGCTGCTCGTACTCCTGGTAGACGTCCGCGATCCGGCGCTCGAACACCGAGCGGGCCTCCTGGGCGTAGGTGGCGGCGCTCGCCAGCTCGGCCTTGGCACCCGAGATGGCGGCCTGGACGCCCCGGGCCGGGAGCTTCTTGGCGTCGATGTTGAGGTCGCGCAGGATGTGCTCGACGAGTCGTCGGGAGTCGGTGTCGTCGTAGATCGTGAAGGACCGCCGGTATCCGAGCCGATCGGCGTGGGAGCGCAACATCCGCACGCACGCGGCGTGAAAGGTCGACACCCACATGCGCTTGGCCACGGGCCCGATCAACCCGACGAGGCGCTCGCGCATCTCGTCGGCGGCCTTGTTGGTGAAGGTGATGGCCAGGATCTCCCAGGGCGTGGCGTCCCCCGTGGCGATGAGGTGCGCCACGCGGTGGGTGAGCACCCGGGTCTTGCCCGAGCCTGCCCCCGCCACCACGAGCAGGGGGCTGGCGCGGTGGACCACGGCGCGGCGCTGGGGACCGTTGAGGCCCTCGAGAAGCTCGTCGGGCTTGGGCAGGGCGTCGGTCCAACGCTCCCGGCGCGCCGGGGGTGCGGAGGACTGCGCATCGGGTTGCTCGGGTGTGCCGTAGTCCTCGAACTCGTCGACGCCGTCAAACGCACCGAGACGCGGCAGTGGAGCGCCGGGCACGCTCACTCCCATTCAATGGTGCCGGGCGGTTTCGACGTGATGTCCAGGGCCACCCGGTTGACGCCGTCGACCTCGTTGATGATGCGGGAGGACAACCGCTCGAGCAGCTCGTAGGGCAGGCGCGCCCAGTCGGCGGTCATGGCGTCATCGGAGGTGACCGCCCGAATGACGACGGGGTAGGCGTAGGTTCGCTCGTCGCCCATCACCCCGACGGTCCTGACGGCGGGAAGCACGGCAAAGCTCTGCCACAGCTGCCGGTAGAGCCCGGCGCGGCGGATCTCCTCGGTGACGATGGCGTCGGCCGCCCGCAGGATCTCGGCCCGTTCGGGCGTGACCTCCCCGATGATGCGCACCGCCAGCCCGGGCCCGGGGAACGGCTGGCGCCAGACGATCTCCTCGGGCAGGCCGAGCTCCTCGCCCACGGCCCGCACCTCGTCCTTGAACAGGGGACGCAGGGGCTCGACCAGCGCGAAGGCCATGTCCTCGGGGAGACCGCCCACGTTGTGATGCGACTTGATGGTCGCCGCGTCCCGGGTGCCCGACTCGATGATGTCGGGGTACAGCGTGCCCTGCACGAGGAAGCGAGCGTCCTCCACATCGGCGGCCACCTCTTCGAACACGCGGATGAACGTCTCGCCGATGGCCTTGCGCTTGGCCTCGGGATCGGTCACCCCTTCGAGGACGCCGAAAAACCGGTCCGCCGCCTTGACGTGGATGAGGTCCATGTGGAATTGGCGACGGAAGGTCTCTTCGACCTGATCGGCTTCGCCGGTGCGCATGAGACCGGTGTCCACGAACACACACGTGAGCTGGTCGCCGATGGCCCGGTGCACGAGGGCGGCGGCCACGGCCGAGTCGACACCTCCCGACAAGGCGCACAGCACCCGGGCGTCGGAGACCTGGGCCCGCACCGCATGCAGGGCCGACTCGATGATGTTGGTGTGGGTCCACAGGGGGCGGGCCCCGCACACGTCGAACAGGAAGCGCTCGAGGAGCTCCTGGCCGCGCTCGGTGTGCACGACCTCGGGGTGGAACTGCACCCCGTAGATGTGCCGTTCGCCGTCGCTGAGCACGGCGACGGGTGCTTCGGGCGTGGACGCGTTGGCCACGAAGCCGGCGGGCACCTCGGTGATGGAGTCGGCGTGGCTCATCCACACATCGGCGGGCCCCTGGGGGGGCCAGTCGGCGAAGAGGGGTGAGGTGGCGGTGCGGGTCAGCGCGGTGCGCCCGTATTCCCCCCGCCCGGTGCGCGACACGGTGCCACCGAGTTGTTGGGTGAGCAGTTGCGCCCCGTAACAGATGCCGAGAATGGGGACCCCGGCCTCGTAGATGGCGGGGTCGACCGCCGGCGCCCAGTCGGCGTACACGGACTTGGGCCCCCCCGACAAGATGATGCCCTTGGGGTGCCGGGCCAGCAGCTCGGCGGCGGGCGTGTCGAAGCGGACGATCTCGGAGTAGACGCGGGCCTCGCGTACGCGGCGGGCGATCAGCTGGGCGTACTGGGCCCCGAAGTCGACGACGAGAACGGTGTCGGGAGTGTCAGGCACTACGACGGTGGTGTCGGGAGGGGGCGCAGCGGGGACCGGCCGGGGCTCAGTGCCCCATCCCCACTCCCTGAGAGCGCTGCAGGGCTTTGCCCTCGGTCTGCAAGGCCGGGGCCACCATCACCTCGGCCTTCTGGAACTCCTTGACCGTTTCGTACCCGCACGTGGCCATGGCCGTGCGCAGCGCGCCGAAGAGGTTCATGCGGCCGTCGTTCTCGTGGGCGGGACCGAGGAGGATCTCTTTGAGCGTCCCCCGCACCGTCGTCCGCACGCGGGCCCCGCGAGGCAGCGTGGGGTGGAACGTCGCCATACCCCAGTGAAAGCCACGCGACGGTGCCTCCTCCGCCGAAGACAACGGAGAGCCGAGCATCACCGCATCGGCCCCGCAGGCGATGGCCTTGGCGATGTCACCGCCGCGACTCATCCCGCCGTCCGCGATGACGTGCACATAGACGCCGGTCTCGTCGAGGTGCCGCATGCGGGCGCCGGCGACATCGGCGATGGCGGTGGCCTGGGGGACGCCCAACCCGAGCACACCCCGGGTGGTACAGGCGTTGCCCGGGCCTACCCCGACGAGCACACCCACCGCACCGGTCCGCATGAGATGGAGGGCGGCCTGGTACGAGGCGCACCCGCCCACGATCACGGGCAGGTCGAAGGCCCGGATGAACTTCTTCAGGTTGAGCGGCTCGACGGTCTTCGACACGTGCTCGGCCGAGACCACCGTCCCCTGGATGACGAGCATGTCGAGCTCTCCGGCGAGGATGCTCGGCGCCAGGCCCGTCGTGCGCTGGGGCGTGACCGACGCGCACGACACCACGCCCGCCGACTTGATCTCCCTGATCCGCTCGGTGACCAGTTCGGGCTTGATGGGCTCGAGGTACATCTGCTGCATGCGGGCCGTGGCCTTGTCGTCGTCGAGCCTCGAGATCTCCTCGAGCAGGGGCTCGGGGTCCTCGTACCGGGTCCACAACCCTTCGAGGTTCAGCACGGCCAGGCCGCCGAGGCGACCGATCTCGATGGCGGTGCGCGGGCTCACCACGCCGTCCATGGCGGCCGCCATGAGGGGCAGGTCGAAGCGGAAGGCGTCGATCTCCCAGGAGATGTCCACGTCCTCGGGGTCCCGGGTCCGACGACTGGGCACGATGGCGATGTCGTCGAAGCCGTACGCACGGCGCCCCGATTTGTAGATGCCGATCTCGATCTCAGCCACCTGGCCGCCTCCTGCCGTCGGTCGTCACACCCGCCTTCGCCCGTGGCGTTCCTCCACGATACCGTCCACCACCCCCGGCCCCGCGCCCGGGAGCGAGGTGGAACTCCCCCGCGCGCGCGTCCCCGGGACACTGCCGCGAACCGCCAGGTGGAGAGGCGATGGACCCGGCGCCCTCAGACGTCGAGGACGAGGCGGAGCAGCTCGACGAGCATGCGGGCGGTGGCGCCCCACACCGTGTCGTGGGGAAGCTCGAAGAACCACACCGGGAACGACCCGTCCTGGCCCAGGTCCGCCACCGGCATCGTCCGTCCCGGCACGATCCAGCGCTCCTCCCGGAACACCCCGTCCGCGGCCAGCTCGGCGAGGGCCACGTCGAAGACGTGCTCCACCTCGTGGGGGTTGGCGACCACGGCGGGCGCCCCGGGCAGGACCCCCACGACCGGGGTGATGCTGGCGGTGGAGGAGAAGGTGACCAGGGGCGTGAGTCGCCCCACCACCTCGACCTGGGCGGCGTCGAGCCCGATCTCCTCGGCGGCTTCCCGCAATG
>Ga0187890_10001482_pt1 | contig 16790 bp, 15 predicted proteins | sample June2016WEW_21_1_FD_133005 | JGI IMG/M metagenome (GOLD analysis project Ga0187890, IMG submission 133005) | Peatland microbial communities from SPRUCE experiment site at the Marcell Experimental Forest, Minnesota, USA - June2016WEW_21_10 | ecosystem: Environmental > Terrestrial > Soil >... | reverse complement strand
GACCTGGCCAACGCCGGCATCTTCGACCTGGTCTCGAAGAGCCTTGCGCCGCAATCCACGCCCGGATCGCCGCAGGAGATCAATCTCTCCGAGTGGTCAGCCGTCCCGGCCAACGCGGCCATGGTGGCCTTCGGCGCGCTCTCGGGCAACAATGGCCGCCTCATCGTCTACGGCTGGCTCTTCGACACGCGCAACACCGTCAGCCCCCAGGTTCTGGGCAAGCAGTACAACGAAGTTGCCAGCCAGGACTCGGCGCGGACCATTGCTCACCGGTTCGCCGACGAGATCATCCTGCGCCTCGGCGGAGGCATCAACGGCATTGCCGAAACCAAAATCTACTTCGTCAGCTCCCGCACCGGATCCAAAGAGATTTGGGCGATGGACTACGACGGCCAGAATCAACGCCAGATCACCCACCTGGGCACCATCTCGAATTCGCCCCGCGTCTCCCCGGACAACTCCCGCATCGCCTTTGCTTCCCTGGGTCACGACGGATGGGCCATCCGCATGTACTCCCTGGACCTGGGCCGCCTGGTCGCCTTTCCCGGCGGCACGGCGGGGGGAAGCAACTTCACGCCGGCCTGGTCCGCGGACGGCGCGAAGATTGCCTTCTCGTCCTCGCGCAGCGGCGATCCGGAGATTTGGGTCGCCGACCAGAGCGGCGGCAATTTGCGCAAGCTGACCGACTTCCGCGGTCCCGACGTCGCGCCTACATGGAACCCGCGCACCAACGCCCAACTGGCCTGGGTCAGCGGGCGCACCGGCCTGCCGCAAATCTACATCATGGATCAGGACGGATCGAGCGTCCAGCGCATAACCGACGGCGGCTATGCCGTCTCGCCCTCCTGGTCGCCCAACGGACAATTGCTGGCCTTCAGTTGGAATCGGAAATACGGCCCCGGCGATCCCGGCGGCGTTGACATCCATGTGATCGACATTGCCAGCAAGAACTATCTTCAGCTCACCCACGAATCGGGCAGCAACGACTATCCCTCATGGGCGCCCGACGGCCGGCACATCGTCTTCGAGCGGGCAATCGGGGGCCATCACGATATCTGGGTCATGCTGGCCGACGGCACGGGGCAGCATCAGCTCACCCAAACGGGCAACAACTTCATGCCCAACTGGAGCTGGAAGTGAAGTTAGTGTTCGCAAGGAAGGTACGCCGCGGCGCTTGTGCCTCACAGCTTGCCGATTCTCTCGACTATCATACTTACGTTGGCAAAGTTTCCCGCCGCTTGGCTTTGAAAGGTAATGGCGGATTGGCTCGCCGGCTCCGCATTTTGTTCCCCGGCCAGGATGGGGCGCCGGTCTTGAAGATTTGGCTTTCTGAGGGGGTTTGACCTAGAACCATAACATTCCAATTCGTCGTTTTCCGCATCTAAGTGTGTAAGGTTTGCGGCGGTGGCTGAGAGCGAAGATACAAAGACCCGGATCGCCAGGTCGACAATCCTGAGTTTTCGGAAGGAGTATTCCATTGAATCGACGGTTTCGCATTCTGGTATCAGTTGCCCTGTTAGTCGCCTTGGCTGCAGTTGCAGGTTGCAAGAAGAGCGCAGCGCCGCTTCCCGCGGCGGAGACGGCGCCGGGTGCGGCGGCGTCCGCGCCCACCGCACAAATTACTGCCACACCCACCGTGATTTCAGCCGGGGATCAGGTCCAGCTCGCCTGGCGCACCTCCGATGCCACCAGCGTCTCCATCGACGGCATCGGCGACGTGCCCACTACAGGCGTGAAGACAGTGACTCCAGCCGAATCGACAAGCTATCACCTGGTTGCCCGCGGCGCGGGCGGCTCGGCAGACGCCACAGCCCGCGTGACCGTGAACGAGTCGCCTGCCGTCGTGGTGCCCGTAACTGCCGTGAGCTCGGAACAGGAGTTCAAGGCCAACGTTCAGGACGCCTTCTTCGATTACGATGCCTACGATATCCGCAGCGACGCCCAGGACGTGCTCTCGCACGATGCTTCCTGGCTGGCCGCCCATCCGGAGATACGTATCGTCATCGGCGGCTATTGCGACGAGCGCGGCTCCAACGAGTACAACCTCGCCCTTGGCCAGAACCGCGCCGACGCCGCCAAGAATGCCCTGGTCACCGCCGGCGTGGCAGCAACTCGCATCCGCGTCATCAGCTTCGGCAAGGAGAAGCCCTTCTGCTCCGAGTCGACGGAAGAGTGCTGGCAACAGAATCGCCGCGCCGGATTCACCCTCGACCGCTAGGGTCTCTGACCGCGCGATTTCGTACGTTGGGGTTCGCGCTTTCCCACCCCGGCAACTGATCTCTGATCTCTGATCTCTGATCTCTGTTTTGATTGGTGAAATATGCTGAAGATACACAAACTTCGTATGCGTTTCGCCGCCGCGGCCATCCTGACAGCGGCCCTTTGCCCGCTTCCCGCGCACGCCGCCTCGAAAGAGATCGTCGAACTGCAAACTCAGGTGCAGCAACTGCTGGACATGGTGCAGCGTCTCCAGTCCACGCTCGACACGCGCCTCGGCGTGGTGCAGCACCTGGCCGAGCAGACTGCCGACGACGCCAACCGGATGACTGCCACCGTCAGCGCCCTGCAGCAGAAGATCAATGCGCAGAACGATGCGGGTAGCGCCAAGCTGGACACGCTCTCCGGCCAGGTCCAATCCCTGAACGACTCCGTGGACGAGTTGAAGTCCCGCATCGCCAAGCTGGATAAATCGGTCCAGGATATGCAGGCCCAGTTGCAGAGCGTCCAGAATCCGCCTCCCGGCGGAGCGCCCGCGGCATTAAATCCCGGCGCCGCCGCACCGCAGGAGGCCGCTCCCGGCGCGCCGGTTGCCGCGCCTCTGTCCGGCACGCCCGCGGGCAACCCGGCGCCGCCGCTCCAGGCGACCTTCCAGGCCGGCCTGCGCGACTACAACGCCGCACGCTACGACGTGGCCGCCAGCGAGTTTCAGGATGTGATTCACTACTATCCGCTCGATGAAATGGCCGGCTCAGCCGAGTTCTATCTCGGCGACATTGCCTACCGGCGGCTGAAGTTCAGTGAAGCGGTCAAGGACTTCAACGCCATCCTCGAAGGCTTCCCCGGCAGCCCCAAAGCTCCCGCCGCGCAACTCCGCAAGGGATTTGCGCTCTTGCAGATGAAGGACATGAGGGACGCGGGCGTCCACGAGTTGCGCCTGCTCATCCAACGGCATCCGCAGAGCCCTGAAGCGGCCCAGGCTCGCGCCAAGCTGGCCGGCCTCGGCGTCAAGAACGCGCCGGCGCCGGCGCGCTGAGAAGGCTTCAGCGCAGAGAGAGAGAAACCGGCGGAGGAAGCAACTAGCGCACGGCGCTCAGGTCCAGCTTGAGCAGTTTGGCGGGGTCAAGATAAGCGCCCTGCCAGCGAACGGCCCAGTGGAGGTGCGGCCCGGTAACTCGCCCGGTGGCCCCGCTCAGGCCCAGACGGTCGCCGGCAGCCAATCGCTGGCCCTCACCAACATCGATGCGGCTCAGGTGCAGGTAGAGCGTGAACAGGCCCAGACCGTGGTCGATGACCACGCAGTTGCCCTCGTAGTAGAGCGGTCGGGCCAGCACTACCACTCCGCCGTTGCTGGCCCGCACCGGCGTCCCCGCCGCGGCACGAAAGTCCATCCCTTTGTGAATGCTGGCCAGCTTGCCGTTGAAGGTGCGGCGGGTGCCGAAGCTGTCGGTGGGCGGAGCGGTCACCGGCGCGCGAAAGCTGGCCGACCATAGCGGCTCGGTTGCGCTGGCGGCGAAGACTTTGTCCTTGAGCGCCTGCTCGGCCTTGATTTGCTGGAGCGCCTCCGGACTCGGCTCAACGAACTTGGGCGAAACCGTAAGCGAGCCGGTGCGGTAATGGGCGGGATGGATTTCGATGGTGCGGGTCAGGTCGCGCGCGCCGCCCTCGGCAAGCCTGGCACTAATCCGTAAGGTGGAAGGGCCAGCCGACGTCTCGACATCGGCACCGGCCAGCGCATACCACGTCCGTCCGTCGCGCCCCCGAAAGAATTGAAGCTTGCGACCCAGCCACTCGCCGTCCACGCCGGCAGCATCGGCGGCCTGCACGCGGATCAGTTCCGGCGAACCGGCCACAACCACTGCGGGAGTAAGCGTAACGGCGGCGACCTGGGCACGTGCGGAAAGATCCCGCGCGGCAATCACGCAAAGAAGAAGGGTGGCGCCCCGCAAGATCGGATGGAGCATAGGCATTCGCATCCCCGATAGGATAGCGGAGAGGCCCGGACTCCCCGGACGAGCAAGATGCAATTTGCGACCCAGATTAGGCCGCGGCCATCAAACATACCTATGGCCTCCCCGGTTCTTTCCATTGTCAGCTTTGCGCGTCAAGTGCTGGTCATCGGAGTTGTGGCAGGCAGGCTCGCCGTCCCCGCGTTTGGTCAGCCCTCCCCGGACTCCAGCGCAGCCGTCTCGTCCGGCCTCAATCAGCCCGTCCTTGTTGAGCTGTTCACCTCGGAAGGTTGTTCCGACTGTCCCCCCGCCGACGCGCTGCTGGAGCGGCTTGACGCTACGCAGTTCGTTCCCGGCGCGCAGGCCATTGTGCTGAGCGAGCACGTCACCTACTGGAACCATCTTGGCTGGCGCGATCCCTTTTCGCTCGACGCGATGACCGAACGGCAAGAGCAATACGTGGCGCGCTTCGGGCTTGATTCGAGCTACACTCCGCAGATGGTGGTGGATGGCGCCGCGCAGTTCGTGGGCAGCGACTCCGCCAAGCTCAGCGCCGCCGTTGCCCGGGCCGCTGCCACCCCGAAGCTGAAGATTGCGATCGAAGATGCGCACTGGGCAGATGGCGCGCTTAACTTTTCAGTGCGCGCCGATAACAGCTCCGGCGCAACGCTCGTCGCGGCTCTGGCGCAGAATGCTACACGATCCGAGGTTGCCCGCGGAGAAAACGCCGGCCGGACCCTTCATCACGTCGCCGTTGTGCGAGTGATGAAGGAGTTTGGTTCCAAGGCTACCGACGGCAGACCGCTACGCCTGTTTGGCGCCGTTTCTTCCGGCACAGACAAATCCGGCAACGCGCTTCGGCTGGTCGTCTTTCTCACTGACCGCAAGACCGGCCATGTGGTGGCCGCCGCGGAGCAGATTCTGGGCCAATGAACTCCGGTGGGAGGTGCGCTACCGCGGATGCGCGGCCAGCCACGTGGCCACGCGCTCCTCCACGTCGGCCAGCTCATCGGCGGTGATGTGGGTTCCGATAATCTGCCGGTTGGCCGCGTACTTCTCCTGGTCCGGCCCCTTCACCGATGCGGCAAGGTCCAGCCAGTAGTAGGCTTCCACATCGCTGTGCGGAACGCCCTGGCCCATGGAGTAGAGCACGCCGAGCGTGGCCTGCGCGCCCGCGTCGCCCTGCTCGGCGGCCTTGCGATACCATTCCGCCGCCTGCGCCATATCGCGCTCGACGCCCTTGCCGTCGCGGTAGAGCGCGGCCAGGCGCAACTCGCCGGCGACGAAACCCTGATCGGCGGCTTTGCGGTACCATCCGGCGGCCTGCTTGTAGTCTTCGGCCAACTGCTTGGAGGTGCGCGCCTGCCCGTTGCCCGCCGCGTAGCTGTCGCCCACCAACACCTGCGAAGCTGCATCGCCGGCATTGGCCTTGGCCAGCAGGGCAGCGTCAATAGCAGGGGTCTGCGCACCCGTCCCTTGCGCAAGGGCAGGGATCGATGCCCACGCGAAAAGCATCACCAGAGCCAGTCGCTTCCATTCGATTCTCACGGGCGCCTCGATCCGCAATTCAAGACCCCAGACGATAACAGTCTACTCAGAGAACCGCGATGCAGGACGCCGAAAGGCAATTGAAGGCCGCTGCCACCTTCTCCTCTGTGCAAAAGCGGGCAACCAACCGCGTGTTTTCGTCTGTCGGCGACGCTTGGAGAACGCTAGAATTGTCCTATGACCGATCGCATGTCTTTCACCCTCGCCCAGGCCGACCCCGCTGTGGCTGCCGCAATTGACCACGAAACCCTCCGCCAGCACGAGGGGCTGGAGATGATTGCCAGCGAGAACTTCGTCTCCGAGGCTGTTCTTGAAGCGGCCGGTTCGATATTCACCAACAAGTACGCCGAGGGCTATCCCGGACGGCGCTACTACGGCGGCTGCGAGTACGCCGATGTGGTGGAGAACCTGGCCCGCGATCGCGCGTTGCAGCTCTTCGGCGGCGAGCATGTGAACGTGCAGCCGCACTCCGGTTCGCAGGCCAACGCTTCGGCCTATGCGGCGGTTTTGCAGGCCGGCGATACCATCCTGGGCCTGGACCTGGCGCACGGCGGCCACCTGACCCACGGCCACAAGCTCAGCTTCAGCGGCAAACTCTACCGGCCCACCTTTTACCAGGTGCGGCGCGACACCGAGCTGATCGACTACGACGAGTTGGAGGCGATTGCCGAGCGCGAGCGGCCCAAGGCCATCATCGGCGGCGCCAGCGCCTATCCGAGACTTTGGGACTTCGCTCGCATGAGGCAGATTGCCGACAAGGTGGGCGCGGTTTACATCTTCGATATGGCGCACATCGCCGGCCTGGTGGCGGGCGGAGTGCATCCTTCGCCCGTGCCCCACGCGCACATTACTACTACCACCACCCACAAGACGCTGCGCGGACCCCGCTCGGGAATGATTTTCTGCGGGGAGGAGCTGGCCAAGGCCGTGGACAAGGCGGTCTTTCCCGGCCAGCAGGGCGGACCGCTGGTGCATATCGTAGCTGCCAAAGCGGTGGCCCTTGGCGAGGCGCTGCGGCCCGAGTTCAAGACCTATGCGGCGCAGATTGTGGCCAACGCCAAGGTGCTGGCCGGCGCTCTGCAGGAGGCCGGCTTCCGCATCGTCTCCGGCGGCACAGACAACCACCTGATGCTGGTGGACACGTTCGAGAAGGGTATTCTCGGCTCCGAGGCGGAGCTTGCGCTGGGCAAGGCCGGCATCACGGTCAACAAGAACGCCATCCCCTACGACACCAATCCGCCGCTCAAGCCGTCTGGCATTCGCGTGGGCACGCCCGCGCTGACCACCCGCGGCATGAAGGAGCCGGAGATGCGGCAGATTGCCGCCTGGATTACAAAGGCCCTCGACCTGCGCAGAGACGATGCGGCTCTCGAAAGGATTCGCGGCGAAGTGGCGGAGTTGGCCAACCTGTTCCCGCTCTATGCCTGGCGGCGGGCTCCGGCGGCCGTGGAAGCTTGAAGAGGTTTTTGCCGGGAATTGCCGAAGAGCCGGGTGCCCGGGGCTTCGATTTCAGAGCTTGTTCAGGCCGCAACTTGCGCCGGGGTGCGGGGTTGCAATTATTGTTATTGACGATGACCCGCCATGGGGAAAAGGCAGCGGAGAATGGCTGTTCGTCCTGAGGGCATCCGGAGGAATTGATGAAATCCATTCAGATCGCTTTCGCTACTTTGCTCGTTCTCGCAGTCCCCGCGTTTGCCCAGCATAACGACGCGAAAGGGGGCGCCCGATCTGCGGGCGCCGCACCGCATCAGGCCATTCCGCCGCACGGGCCTTCGGCTTACAAAGGCACGCCCCACGCGGCCGACCCCAAGCGCAACTACAGCGACCAGGCCGGCCACCCCAACGTCCCGCACGTGGATGGCAAGACCTGGGTCGGCCACGACACCGGCCGCGCCGACGTGAACTATCATCTGGATCACCCCTTTGAACATGGAAAATTCACTGGCGGCTTTGGCCGCGGCCATGTGTGGCATCTTGGCGGCGGCGGACCAGGCCGCTTCTGGTTCAACGGCTGGTACTGGAGCGTTGCGCCCTTTGATGTGGCCTTTGTCGATGGCTGGCTGTGGGACTCCGACGACATCGTGATCTACGAGGATCCGGACCACATCGGCTGGTACCTGGCCTACAACGTGCGCCTCGGCACCTACGTGCATGTGGAGTATCTGGGGTGAAAGTAGTCCGGCCTAAACAACCGGAAAAGACCTGAGACAAAGGGGATGGCCCGCTGGGGCTGTCCCCTTTTGTCCTTTGGCCCTTTCCACATGCGCGCCCAATGCTAGCGCAACAGGGCTGAGGCGGCCCACAGGATGGGGGCCTGGCCGTGGAAGTCGCCGGTCATGCGGCGGCGTCCCAGGTAATAGTCCAGGTCGGCCTGCTTGCCGGTGCCTTCGCAGACGCTGGTCGTGTCGCCGTTCTGGTCGATGTATCCGGTGACGGCGATCCATGCCTTGCGGGCGGCGGGGCCGTAGGTGGCAGCGTCGAGCCAGCCGTTCTTCACGCCGGTAATCATGGCAAAGGCAAACATGGCGGAGCCGGAAGTCTCCGGCCAGGCCTCGTCATGATCGATGAGTTGCCGCCACATTCCGTCTTTCCCCTGGTACTTGAGCAGCGCGGCCATCATGACCTGATAACCCTTGAGGATGCGCGACCGCTGGGGATGGCCGGCGGGAAGATCGCGCAGCATCTCCGCCATGCCCGCCGCTACCCATCCATCGCCGCGCCCCCAGAAGAAGGGGACGTCGGCGGCGTGGTAAAAGAGCCCGTTGGGCTGCTGGAGCTTATCGAGGTAGGAAACCATCTCAAAGGCATCGCGGTCGAGATACTTGCGGTCGCCGGTGGCGCGCCAAGCTTCAAGCTGAAGAATGGTCAGCATATACATGTCGTCGATCCAATAGCGGGTTTCGGCGGAGAGGCCATCGGGCTGGGGATTCTCCCATTGGCGGTCGGCCCACCATCGGCCATAGGCGAGATACGTCTTGTCCTTGGTCTGAATGCCGATCTCCAGGGGGATGATGCCGAAGATGGAGTCGTCGACGTGACGGCGGACGGGGATGAGCCCGGCCTCCGCGCCACCGGGCATGATCGGGGTAAACTTGTCGATCAGCCGCTGGCGCAATGCATCGTCATGGGTGAGTTGAGCGACGGTGAGGGCGCCGTACCAGGTGGCGCACTCGCCGTAGAAGATGCTGTTGTTGCCTTGATGCGGGGAGGTGACGAAATGCTCGGCGAGACGCTTGCCGACATCCTGCGGCGCGCTGCCCGCGGGCCAGTTGGTGAAGTAATCGGTTGGGGTGGGGAATGCGGTCACCTGGGCGAAGGACGTGGTTGTGGCGGGGACAAGGAGGGCGAGAGTTGCGACTCTCAAGAGGGCATTCATAGAAAGGGTCTCCAAATAGCGTAACCATTTTGCTACATGGAACCTAGCTTAGGAAGAGCCGTCCGAACAAACAAAGACCGCCCGCCGGGAACACCGGCAGGAAGAGCAATCAATTTGCGGTGTGGAGACGGTCGAACAGGCTCTTGAAGCAGCCGGGGATCTGGGAGTTCCATTGGCTCCAATCATGGCCGCCGGGCTTGCATATTCTTCGTTGAGAAACAATTTTAACTCGACTTGCCGCGGGTCTTGGCAGGTACACTGTCTGCTGACAGGAGGTTTCACCCCATGCAGACGCGGATTCAGGGCACCACCATGCCCGTGCTTGATGTGCAGCTTGACCCTAACGAGAGCGTGTTTTCAGAGAGCGGAGAGCTCTCGTGGATGACCAGCTCCATACAGATGACGACACACACGCAGATGGGCGGGGGCGGCGGGTTTTTCGGCGCGCTGAAGCGCGTGGCCGGCGGCGGCAGCCTCTTCATGACCGAGTACCGGGCCTACCAGTATCCCGGCGAAGTTTCGTTTGCCACCAAGGTGCCGGGGCACATTGTGCCGGTGCAGGTGGGCCCCGGGGCCGAGTTCATGGTTCACCGGCATGGATTTCTCTGCGCCACGCCGCAGGTGACCATCGGAGTGGGCTTCCAGCAGTCGCTGGGAGCGGGCATCTTCGGCGGCAATGGCTTTCTGCTGCAGAAGGTGGCCGGTCAGGGCACGGCGTGGCTGGAACTTTCCGGCGAATTGGTCTTGAAGAATCTTGCGCCCGGCGAGGTACTGAGGGTGCATCCGGGCCATGTGGGGGCCTTCCAGGCGTCGGTGGGGTTCAACATCACTACGGTTCCGGGAATCAAGAATGCGATCTTCGGCGGAGATGGAATCTTCCTGGCCGTGCTGCAAGGGCCGGGAACGGTGTGGCTGCAGACGCTGCCGATCTCGCGGCTGGCGCACCAGATCGGCGAGTACCTGCCGCGGGGCGAGAGCCGGCAGGTCGGACCCGCCGCCGGCGGGGCGATTGTGGGCGGCATCCTGGGATCGATGCTCGGCGGGGACAATCGCTAGCGGAGCGGGAACGATAGCGCGGTCGGCGGATCTTCTCTTCGTTGTGCAAAGCGGCCCGCGGGAGCTATGGCAAGCGAAGCGCAGCGATCTTTTGTCTCTCTGCCGGAAAGCCGTGTGAGCGTTCCGCAATCGGAAAGCGATGCGTCTTAGCTGCGCCATCCCTATTTTCTTGCCTGGACCGCGGCGTGGGCCGCTGCCTTCGTCATGCCGCAATTTGAAGAGAAGCGGAGGAGGCTGGCGGTGAGCGGTTCCCAGGTCTCGGGAGCGAGACTTAGGAACCCGTCAACGCCTTTGCCGCATCGAACCATCTGATATCCCGCCTCAGGCAGCACTGCCTGGATCGGCCAGAGCATTGCCGGCGCCCCCCACGCCGGCTTGCGGAAGAGCTTGCACATGACCCAGTCCTCCGGCAATACGCGCAATCTTCGCGGCGACATTGTCTTCACCTTCGCGCTTGGCTTGGCTTGTTATCTGGCGTGGCTTGTGCGCGAGGTGTTGATGCTGGTGTATGTGAGCGCCCTGTTTGCCGTGGTGCTCAGCCCCGTGGTGCGTTCGACTTCCCGAATTCGCATTGGCCGCTGGAAACCCTTCAAGGGCTCTGCCATTTTGTTTCTTTTGCTGGCTGCGGCCGCAGCGCTTACCGCATTCGGGTTCCTGGCTCTGCCACCGGTCATCCGCGATTTGCAGGAGCTTGGCCGGGAGATGCCGACACGCTTGCCCAACCTGCTGGCGAAGATCAAAGCTATTCCTTTCGCCGACCGGTTGAATACGGACGAAATCAGTTCGCGGGTTCAAGATTTCGCCAGCCAGGCAGCCACTTATCTGCTGTTCTCGATCAGGGATTGGGCCGGCAAGCTGTTCGATGTCGCAATGGGCTTCATACTTACCGTCTATTTCATCCTTGAAGGCGAGCACGCATATCGCTGGTTCCTTTCCTTTTTCCCGCCTGAGAGGCGCGATCGGCTTGACAAGACCCTGCGGCGCGCGGAGATCCGCATGGGTAAATGGCTGGTTGGACAAGGCAGCCTGATGCTTATCCTTGGAGTTACCAGCACCTTTGTCTATCTCTCCCTCCACATTCGCTATGCTTACGCGCTGGGGGTATTGACGGGATTGCTTAACATCATCCCGGTGATGGGCGCAGCAATCTGCGTGGGCCTCGCATTGCTTGTCGCAGCCATCGATTCGTGGGGCCGCGTGCTGGGCGTTGCTATCTTTTATCTGGTCTATTTGCAGGTCGAGAACTCATATCTGACGCCGCGCATCATGAAGAACAGCGTGGGGCTGCCTGGCCTGGCCATCTTGCTGGCGCTCTTGATCGGTTCGGCTCTTGAAGGCATTCCCGGGGCCCTGGTCTCGGTCCCTACGGCGGTGTTGGTTGCCGAGTTGCTGAACGAGTATCTCGTTGTCAAAGATGCGGCGTGATGCTCTCTGGCGTCCGGTGGGTTGAGTTTTATGGCTTCCCATCCTTTCCGCGGCAAAAGGGCGGAAAGAATCGGGCACAGGAGTCAGGCTGGCTGGATTTACTTTGCCGACTGGACAGCTGCGTTGACGGCGGCTTTCATCATGCCGCAATTGGAGAAGAAGCGGATGAGGCCGGCGGTGAGCGGTTCCATGGTCTCTCCGCCGCGGCGGACGAGACCTGGGGCACCCGGCGGTTCCAGTGTATCCGGCAACCCGGTAGGCTGGGCTGCGCCGGCCATCTTCAGTTCGCCGGTACCCTGAGCGTCGAGGATGAGGGCGGTTAACTTGCGGGCGAGATCGATGTCGAAGCTCTCGGCGACGAAGACCAGCTTGCCGCGTGTAGTGATGAGGACCGGGCCTTCGCTGGTGGAGTAGACCTCCTCTTCGGAGATGATCTGAGACGATCCGGGCGGCAGGTCCGCGGAAAAGGAACGCTGGGCTTCGAGGTCGGGCTTGAGGCCGGAGTACTTGCGGCCGAGGCTGTCCGCGTAGAGGTGGGCAAAGGCCTGGGCGGTGGCGGCGTTCTTCCAGACGGAGAGGTAGAAGATAGCGAGGGACTTTGTGCTGGCCTGCTCGGCTGGGGTCTTGGCGGATCGCCGCTGGCCGGCCCAGTAGAGGCCGCCATTCCAGGCTGGCGTGAGGTCGCGGGCCGCGTCTTCGCCCCCGAAGAGCTCGGCGAGAATGTGCAGGTCGAGTTCGCCCACCTGGCCGATGTCGTAGGGCTGGTAGAGCTTGTCGACGAGGGGATGAATGTCGGGCAGCAGAGGCACGGCGGGAGTGCGCCCGCGTTCGTATTCGCGGGGATTATCGATCTCCCAGGTGGAAGTGGGCGGGCGGTCGAGGGTTCCGGTAAAGGCGGCAGCCTGGCCCTGGTCCATCCACACGTCCTGCTCGAAGCTGAGGCCCTCGCGATAGGGGAAGAGCAGGGACTCGGAGAGCAGGAGCGGCGCACGGGCGAGGACTGGAGAATTGTCCGAGGCGGCCATCTGCTGCTTGACGAAGTCCATGACCTCTGGATCCTTGACGAGGCTCTTGCCCAGGGGTTTGAGTATGTAGTCCATCATGACGGCCGTGGCCTGGCCCTCGACGACGGCTTGGCGAGCGGTATCCATCTCGTCTTTGGCCAGGTGCTCCGAGTCGCCGGAGGCGTTGAGGGAGACGTCGTCGGGGGTCTGGTCGTCCCATTTTTCGAGGTCGATGTGCTGGTCCTGAAGGGCGTGCGTCAGCTCGTGGGCGAGGACTGGCTTCTGCTCGTCGATGCCGATCCAGTCGAGCAGGTTGACGGTCTTGGTCTTCGAATCGTAGTAGGCTTCGACCTGCTCCTTGAGAAGCGCCAGAAGAAAGGGCTTGAGGTCGAAGTCGCGGTCCAGGAGTCCGAATTTCTTGAGGACGATTTCGCTCTTCTGGAGACGTTTGGCGCCCTCGTCCTCGCTGAACTTCTCGTTCAGATAGCTTTCCACCTCGTCGCGCGTGGTGAGTTGGCGCTTGACGCTGCTCTTGATGGGCAGACCGGTCTCCTGCGAGGAGAACTTGAGCAGGTCGTCAACAAGAGCAAAGAGCTGTTTAGCCTGGTCTGGGGTGATGCGGGCCGCTGCCTGGCCGGAGGCCTGGGCCGCACTGGGCCGGGGAGCGGTTGGCTGCTGCTGCGCCGAGGCTGAAATCGCCGCCGCGAGGCAGACCGCTGCCGCCAGAGTCCACCTTTGCCAAGCTCCTACCACCATTCGTCGCTGCTTGCTCATCCACTCTCCTCCGGCTCCGGTCTTGAGCCGGGGTTGCCAGGTCTTCTCCCAAGGCTATAATCAGGATGCGGCTTCGAGCGAAGTTTCCTCTGGAAAACTGCGCGAGGCCGCGGAAAAGCTCCCCAATGACTGAAACCGATCTTGCCTCGACGACCCAGCCCACTTTGCTCGCAACGCTTTTGGCATCTGCGGCTATGCCGCATGAACTTACCGTCTATCGCGGTGTGCTGACTCCACAGGAGTTGGACGCGCCAGCCAGGGAAATAGCGGCGCTGGCGACAGGAGCCGCAGTTCACGACCTGGGCTGGCTGAACCGCGTGGCGGTGCGCGGAGAAGACCGCTTTCGCTGGCTGAGCGGCATGGTCACCAACATGGTGAACGAGTTGGAGCCCAACGCCGGAGCGTGGAACCTGGTTCTGAATGCGCAGGGGCGGATTCTGGGTGACCTGACGGTTTGGCGCGAGAAAGATGAGCTGGAGCTGGAGATTGCGTCCGGCCAATTTGAACGGTTGATGGCTCATCTGGAGCGCTTCATCGTCATGGACGATGTGGAGCTGGTTCCGCTGAACGAAGAGATGGCGCTGGGTTTGACCGGGCCGGCGAGCGACCAGGTTCTGGGCCGCCTGAGCCTGCCAACGCTTCCAGTGCCGCTGACGGCAACGCGCGTGGAGTGGAACGGGGTGGATTTGAGGATTGCGCGCGGGTATGGCGCGCTGGCCCCGCACTATGAGTTTTGGACGACGGAGACGGGCATCAAGAGAGTGTTGAAGGGGCTGCGGACGGCGGGGGCGATTCTGGCGGGAAGCGCGTCGGTGGATGGGTTTCGCATTGCCGAAGGGATTCCAGCGTATGGGATCGACATGGTGGAGCGCGATTTGCCCCAGGAGACCTCGCAGATGCGGGCGTTTAGCTTCAACAAGGGCTGCTATCTGGGCCAGGAGATTGTGGAGCGGATTCGATCGCGCGGAAGCGTTCACAAGCACCTGCGGCAGCTTGAGCTGATTGGGCCGGCGCCGGCGGGAGGGACCGAGCTGACAATGGACGGCGGAATCGCGGCCGGGCAGGTTACCAGCGCGGCAGAGATTGCGTTCGCTGGCGGACCCCGCATTTTCGCGCTGGGGATGTTGCGCGCGGAAGCCGAGTTGAGCAACCAGCCATTGAACTACACGGCCGGCACAGCCACGGGAATTGCCCGGATTCTGGCCGCGCCGCCCAGCCTGGAATAGCAAGCCGGCGAAAGACAGGTCCCAGGTCTTCCGCCGCGGCGGACGAGGGATGGGGCGCCCGACGGAGTTAGTGAGCAAGCCAGTCGTTGAGACGGATGGGAAATCAAAAGCTATGAGCGAAACCCCCAAGTTTACCGTGATCGATCGCCGCAAATTCAAGGCGGAAGACGAACAAGAGAGCAGCCAGACGACAGCGCCCGAACAGGAGGCTGCGGCAGAGACTACCGCGAGGCCGGTTCAGCCGGCCGCTGGGCCGCAACTGGTGACCAGCGAGAGCCGGCGCGAGGCTGAGCCTGAGCCCAGTGCGGCGCAAGCTGCCGAGGGTGGATCGGAACAAGAGGAGCAGGAGTTGCCGCCCGCGCCGACCACCGCGGAGAGCCGCGAGCAGAAGACTGCCTACGACGCCTCGGCGCAGCGGCTGGAAGACCTGATCCGGGCGCAGAATCCGGCCGTGGGACCGCAACCGCCGATAGGGTTTGAGCAACTTGTGCAGCAGTTCTACGTTTCCGCCATGATCCAGATGGGAGCGGGAGCGCAGGAAGGGCAGCGTCCGCGAGTTGATATTCTGGGTGCGCGCACCACCATCGACCTCCTGGGAGTGTTGGCGGAAAAGACGCGTGGGAACCTGACCGAAGAGGAGGATCGCACGCTGCAAACGGTTCTCTTCGAGGCGCGGATGGCCTTCCTGGAGCTGACCAGGATGATCACGCTGCAGGGCATGCAGCCGCCGCCACCGCCACCGGGCAAGCGATAGCTGCAAGAGCTAGGGACTAGGGAATAGGGAATAGCTTCAACGCGAGCCTATGGACGGCCTTCTGACTTTTCTGGGAACGGGAACCTCGATGGGAGTTCCGACGCTGGGGTGCGACTGCGCGGTATGCACCTCGGCGGACCTGCGCGACCGGCGGCTGCGGCCCTCGGTGCTGGTGCGCTGGACCGAGCCGGGAAATCAAGGCAGCGACGACGGCGCGCGGGAGCGGGTGGTGGTGATCGATACCGGCCCGGACTTCCGCGAGCAGGCGCTGCGCAGCGGGCTCAAGCGGGTAGACGCGGTCTTCTATACACATTCCCACGCCGACCACATTCTGGGGCTGGACGATCTGCGGCCTCTGAGCTTCGCGGCTTCTCGCGAGGGTGGGCCGATTCCGCTCTACGCCGCGCCCGAGACGGCTGCGGTGCTGGAACGGGTCTTCGAGTACACGTTTTCGCCGTGGGCTACCTATCCGACCCGGGCGCGCGTGCGGCTGGAGCCGCTGGCCGACCGCAATCCGGTTCATGGGGTCGAGTTCCTGCGGGTTCCGGTGGTGCATGGGCAGATGGAGATTGCCGGCTTTCGCATGGGCCGGGTGGCCTACCTGACCGACGTGAGCGCCATTCCCGAAGAGAGCTTTGCGCTGCTCGAGGGTCTGGACCACGTGGTGCTCTCCGCGCTGCGCCACCAACCCCACCCCAGCCACGCCACCGTGGAACAGGCAGTGGGCTGGGCGCGGCGGATTGGCGCCGGACAGACCTGGCTGACCCACATCGCCCATGAGCTGGGCCACGAAGCGACCAATCGCGCGCTGCCCGCCGGGATCAGCCTGGCCTACGATGGCCTCAGTCTGGCAGTGAGCCTATGAGCGATGGCCGCTCCAGCAAGGTTCCCGACCCCGGCATGATCCCCGTCTATCGTTCGGTTCAGGAGATACCTTTCCGGTTCGGCCGCACGGTGGCCGTGATCGGGAACTTCGACGGCGTTCACCTGGGGCACCGGGAGATTCTCTCCGCGGTGGCAGAGGAAGCGCGCGCGCGCGGCTTGCGCTCGGTCGCTATCACCTTCGATCCGCATCCAGAGCAGTTCCTGCGTCCGGCTCAGGCTCCGCGGCTGCTGACGCCGATTGCGGAGCGGGCGCGTCTGCTGGCTTCGACCGGCATCGATGCGGTGGTAATGCTCAAGTTCGACGAGGCGCTGGCGGGCCTGGCGGCGCGGGATTTCGTGCGCGAGATTCTTGTGGATGCTTTGGGAGTCTTGGCGTTGCACGAGGGCGGCAACTTCCGGTTTGGGCATAACGCCGAGGCGGGGGTCAAGGAGCTTGAGGATCTTGGCGCCGAGTTCGGATTTATCACGCGCGTTCATGCGCCGGTGCGGGTGAAGGGGCTGGAGGTTTCCAGTTCTGCGATTCGGGCGCTGGTGGCTTCGGGCGACGTAAGGCGGGCGCGCTGGATGCTGGGACGG
>Ga0187890_10001475_pt1 | contig 16821 bp, 14 predicted proteins | sample June2016WEW_21_1_FD_133005 | JGI IMG/M metagenome (GOLD analysis project Ga0187890, IMG submission 133005) | Peatland microbial communities from SPRUCE experiment site at the Marcell Experimental Forest, Minnesota, USA - June2016WEW_21_10 | ecosystem: Environmental > Terrestrial > Soil >... | reverse complement strand
GATTCGCCGCGACAAAGGTCTTGCCTTCGGCGGGCATGCCGCTGGAGATGAGGATCGTCTTCAGCGGGGCCTCATAGCGCGCCTGGTAAACGCGCGAGCGGAGGCTGCGAAACTGCTCGACGCCCGGGCCGCGGTCCGCGAGCGTGGGAAAGGAAGGAATGGATGGCTTCCATCGATACTGCGCGATGTTTTCAAGGAGGGCGTCGGCACTGGCCGGCTGAGGCTCCTCGGCGTCGTTGACCACGGCCGGCTCGGGAAACTGACCGACTCCCAATCCTTGCGCGGCTTGCCGCTCCCGATCCGCTCTTTGCAGCGCTTCGTATATCCGGCTCATATCTCACGTTCCTTCAGGGGATCCCTAACATTCGCCATTGGCTTCGCGGTATTGAACATGGCGGTTGGCGAGGCGTTTTCCGGCAAACCTGTCGCAGCCGCCGGCGAAATCAGGAAGGGCTGCTGGTACAGTTCGAGTTCTGCGCAGACCGACTCGACGATGCACGACGGGATGGGCTTCATCTGCTCCACGTAAGCGGTGATCAGGGCATGCTCGCAGATCAGATTGATGAGGCGGGGAATTCCCCCCGAGCAGCGATGGACAAGCTGCACCGCATCGGGCGCCAGCACGGGTTCGCTCGCTCCGGCTATGCGCAGTCTCTCAGCGATGTAAGCCTTCGTCTCCTCGGCGAACAACGGCCGTGTTCTGCACCATACGGCAACTCGCTGGCGAAGCTGGCGAACGCAGGGGTCGCGAAGCTTGTCTTCGAGCTCAGGCTGGCCGGAGAGCACAATTTGCAGCAGCTTCTCCGAGGACGTTTCCAGGTTGGTCAGCAAGCGAATCTCTTCGAGAAGGTCCCAGGAGAGATTCTGCGCCTCATCGACGACAATGACGCACAACCCGCGGTCGCGAAAGCGCTCGATAAGCCAGTGATTAAGCTGCAGCAGCATGCCGGACTTGGTCCGTCGTTCGGGCGGAATGCCAAAGTCGGCGAGTACAAACTCAAGGAAGTCGAGCACCTCGAGACGCGGATTGAAGACGAAGGCCGTCGAAACGCGATCGCTGGAGAACGTGCCAAGGACGGTCTTGAGAAAAGTCGTTTTCCCCGTGCCCACTTCTCCCGTCATGACCACAAAGCCCTTCCGTGTTGCAATGCCGTACTGCAGGCAGGCAAGCGTCTCCCGAATCTGCGGCGTCATGTAGAGAAACCGCGGATCTGGACTGGCTCCGAAAGGGAGGGCGCGAAGCCCGAAGAAGGTTCTGTACATGGTCAGCGGCCCACGCTTTCAACAGGCTTGTGCAATCGTGAAAACAGTTTCCAGCGGCTGTGTTCCTTGGCTGGATGGGGAATGCCCTCAATGTGCGACAAGATGGCGAGCGTGGGGAGTTTGGTGAAGGCCCAAATGTCCCGCTCATTGCGCAGGGAGGTATCGCGATACTCAAGCACCGCCGTGATGAAAAGCCCCAGAAACAGGCCGGCCGCAAGCCCCCCGCCGGCGAAGACCAGACGGTTGGGGAAGCTTGGCTCTTCGGGAAGGTTTGGAGCATCCATGACCCGGAACTGCTCGCCCTCCTGGCGATGTTCAAGAGCGGTTGCCATGGTCGATTCGTTCATCTTCTTCAGCAGGGTGTTGTAGAACTCCAAAGCGGTCTCGTGGTCGCGGGTGACCTGCTTGTACTCTTCCTCGATCAGCGGGCTGGCCTCGATTCTCGCTTCATAGGTGCGAATCTGCTGCTGAATCCGAGCCTGTTCCTGCTTTCCGTTCACGATGGCCTGCTGTACGCTCTTGAGTTGAAACTTGAGTTGCTGAAGGTGCGGCGGGTCGGGACGGTTGGGATTGGGAGCCACTGGTGCCTGCTCGGCGGGAGCGTGCGCGATCTCCGCCTCCAGATCGGCAATCTTGCGCGAAATCGCCGCCACGTCGGGGTAGTCCGGCGTGTAGTGCGTCTCCAACTCCTGCCTCTGCGCTATCAGAGACTTGAGTTCGGCCCGGCGCTCATCGGCAGAGATGCCGGAGCCCGACTCGGCACTCTCCACGTCGCGCGTCTGCTGCGAGACCAGAGCCTGGATAAAAACCTCGTTTTGCTGCAGGCGGTCCAGCGACTGAGTCACGGCGTCCAGCTGCGTGGTGAGCGCTTGAAGCGTGCTTTCGTTCGCGCTTCCCATGGCCAGGCTCATATCCCCCAAATGCACCGTCTGGCCGGGAAGCCTGCCGATATTCTTTTGTTCAAAGGCCGCCAGCTTGGCATCCTGGTCGTCCAGATTCCTCTTGGCATCGGCGAGTTGCTGCTTCAGAAACTCGGTTGTGCCTTCGGCGGACTGCTCGCGCGCATTCAGATTCTCGCTCACGAACAGCGAGGTGATTTCGCCGCATACCTGCTGCGCGGTGCGCGCGTCCTGCGCCTTGAACGTAATATAGAAGCCCGGCATCCCGCCGCCGGCGGATGGGATTGGCTTGACCCCGATAGCCTTCTGCGTCATTTCCACCCGGTCGTCCATGGTGTTCTGCCCGCCGGCGAACAAATTGAATCGCTCGATGATCGGCTCGATGCGCGAGCGGCTCAGTATCTGCTCCTTCATCGACGCCAGGCGCTCGCCCAGGTTTTCTTCCACTACCGGCTTTACATAGTCTTCGGGAACCTTCTGCTGCTCAATGATGACCAGCGTCTGCGACGTGTACTGGGGGGGGATGACGTGGCAGACGCCTACGCCAACAGCGAGGAGACCGATCGCACAGATCAGAATCAGCCAGAATCGCCGTCTCAGAATACCGGCGTAATCTTCGATAGTCAGTTCACGATGCCCGAGCATACGACTCCTTGAAGATTCAGCGCCTCAGGTGTATTCCCCGAGGCGAATACCCGATGCCGAAGCCGATGACTTGCGTCAGCCCGCTGAGCGCGTTGGTGGAAAGCGTGGAACTCGACGACTGGGCCAGGGCCGTATAATTCGCGAAGACGTTGAAATCCCTGCCCAACTGCCTGCTGGCCTGCGCCCCCGCATATTTTCCGTTGGTAACCCCGTTGTGATTCAGCCCAGCGGTGCGCCTGTACGAGCCTGTCACCCCGACGGTCGCTTTCCTGCCCAGCTTCCGCGTGAAGTCCGCGCTGGCAACATCGTTCTCCGCTCCAAGATAATACCCGGAACCGCCCTGCACGCCATGGCTGTAAAGCAGGCTGGCGGTCCCAACTCGGAACGAGTCGCTGACCGAGGCGCTCGCCGCGACATTCGTCGACGAGGGCAATATGGTGCTGTCCGAACTTGAGATCCACTGCGGTCCGGCGGATGCGCTTGTGTGGATCTGGCGGCTCCACTGCCGGATGAAGCTGAGTTGCGCCGTGTTGACCTGCATGAAGCTGAGCGGCGCGGTATTGGCCGAGGAGGTGGAACTGGCCCCGCTGTAGCTGTAGCGGGAAAAGAAATATTGACCCCCAAGCGAGTTGCGCGCGTTCAGGCGGCGGGTGATCCCCGCGTCGGCCATTAGAATATCCGTATCCAGTCCATTGCCGTCGATATAGTGCAGTTGACCTGAAGAACCTCCTACATTGAGGGAGGTTGCAAAGTCGAGTCTGTGTCCGGCCGCCAGGGTCGTGAAGTTGTCGAGAGTGCGGGCATTCAGAGTCAGGACCGTCTGGTCGGGCGGGGTGGTCGAGCCGGAGCCGCCGATCGGTTCTCCGCTTCCCGGAACTCCCGAAAAACCCGTGGTCGGAGTCTCGAAAGTATAGCTCACGTTGTCGCTGGCGGTGAGGTTCCACGAGCGCCCCACAATGCCTTGCGTCAGCGACAGGTGCTGAAAGACACCTCCCGCCTCGGGCGGTCCGGCCCAGGTCCAGCCGTAGCCGCCGCCATACTGCATCGTGAACGGGAGCCGCTCGCTGTCGTTCGCGTAGCCGGCGTCACCAGAGGCGTAGCTGCGTTGTTGGCCATCCTGGTAGCCGCCGAACGCGGCGGTTTCGGAGTAACGCAAATCAAAGTGCAGGTTGCCGCTGACCGGCAGTCCTGGACCCGTCGCTTCGGGCACAACCTGTGCAAAGCCCGCGGCGCAAACGGTGAAAAGGAACGCCAAAAGTGTGAGAGTCGCTTTCATCGATGCGCCTTAAGGAACAACAATCGTGTCGCCGGGTTTCAGAACAAGATCGAGCGCGCTGTCGCCCTTCAACGCTTCCTTGTAATGCACCGGAATCTTCTCGTGCTTTCCGGCTTCGTCGCGCAGGATGTAGATCTTCTTGGCGTTGGCGAACTCGGTAATTCCACCAGCGCTGCCAATGGCCTCCAGCAAGGTCATGCCGGGCGTCATCTCGATCGGCCCCTTCTTCCCCACCTCGCCCATAAGGTAGACAACCTTGCTGTGGATCTGGCTGACCACCACCGAGACGTTGGGGTCCTGGACGAATTTCTTTAGCTTGGTCGCGATCTGATCGGCCAATTGCAGCGGCGTCAAGCCGGAGGCCTGAACGTCGCCCAGCAGGGGCAGCGAGATCATGCCGTCGGGGCGGACCAGGAGGCTGCCCGAGAGGGTCGGCTCCTTCCACACGCTGATCGTAATTACGTCGGATGCGCCGATGACATAGGTTTCCGCCGCGGCTCCAGCGGCCAGGGCCGGCGGGGCAGGAGCAGGAGCGGCCTGGGCCGGCGGCGCTGGCTGGGCTGGCTTGCCCGCGGACTCCTTGACCTGGGCGGGGCAGAAGAGGCTTGGCACAAAGAATGCCAAAACAAGAAGTCTTCCCGGTTTCATAGTGCGACTTCCTTTCTGTCGGACGGGGGTTGGTCTTGCATTCCAATTCGCTTGAGCTTGTACAGCAGGGCCTTGTAGCTGATCCGCAATTCGTCCGCGGCGCGCTTGCGATTGCCGCCCGTGGCAACCATTACCTCGCCGATCAACCGGCGCTCGATCTCGGCGGATGCGGCCCGCGTGGCTTCCTTCAGCGAAAGAGGCTTGCGATGTCCATTCGACTTCACCGATGGGGCCGCCGCCTTGAGCGCGGCCAGGGAGATCGACTGGTCGCCGATGGCGACAAACGTCTTGATCGCGGTCTGAAGTTCCGACAGATTGTCGGGCCAGCTGTGCTCCATCAGGAACCCGATGATCCCCTCTCGTAGAACCGGCTTGGGACGATCGAACTGCTTCGCGTACTGCGTCAAGAGGTCATCGGCGATGGAAAGAATCTCCGCCCTCCTGCAGCGCAGGGGCGAAATCCGGAGCGTAACGGCCGAGACCAGGTAGTAGAAATCCTCTCTCATGCGCCAGGTCTTGACTTCCTCCAGAAGTTCGCGGCTTGAACCGCACAGGAGGCGGCTGCATTGCGCTTCCCCGGAGCGAAAATAGCTGTTGACGATCAGCTCCTGTAGGGCAAGGTTCAGGTCCCCGATTTCGGACAGATAGACCGTCCCCTTGGTGGAAAAAGCCGACCGCAAAGCTTGTGCGTCGGCATCGGCGCCGCAAATCTCAGTATAGACGCCGCGGGACCGATGCGATTGGGCGTGGATTTGCGCGGCAACGGAACGCTTGCCGACGCCATGCTCACCCACAATCAATACCGGGCAGTCGCTCTCGGCAATGCGCGCAATCGCGCGTTGAATCTGCGCCTCAATGGGGCCAAACGGTTTCGTCTGTCGCTTCACGCTGTGGATGGTTGCACTGGCTGCCATGACGAATCCTGGGGTCACACCCTTGCTGTTGCAATGCGGGTTCCAAACCCGGCCGCGGGAGGTGGAATAGGCTTGCCATGCGGTATATCCGCTCTCGAGCGCGATTCCGGGAGGCGGCGGGTGCCGAAGAAAAGGGGAAGTCTTTCCATCCCGGTGGAAGAAGTGTGACATTATTTTCCCTATAAAGTGGAAAGTTGTTTCCACTCGCGCGGGAAGAATGATTCCCGTTGCCGGGCAAATCATTGGGAATTCTCTTGGATTGAGCCGTTCCATTTTCGGCATTCCGATTGCTAAGCAGTGTGTGGCGGATTGAAATGCCGCAGGTTCCTTTACGGAGAATATGGTCGAAGACAGAAGCACGCCAGCGATTTCCAAGAGCCTCCGGTTCTTCCGAAACGCTCATCTTGCTTGGGGTTCAGTACTCATCGCCGCGCTCACGATGGCGGTTTACTACCGCGTTTTGGCGAAACTGGTGACCGACTGGTCGCAGAATCCCGATTTTTCTCACGGCTTCCTGGTGCCCGTTTTTGCGGCCTACCTGGTGTGGGACAAGAGAAGAATCCTTCTCGATACCAAAATCGCCCCCACCTGGAGTGGGATTGCGGTCGTTGCCCTGGGCCTGGCCGTTTTGCTCCTGGGCGTCTACGGAGCTGAGCTGTTTCTCTCCCGGGTTTCACTGCTGATTCTCTTGGCGGGCCTGGTGCTTTGCTTTGGCGGGTGGGAGCTGCTGAAGGAGCTGCGCTTCGTGCTGCTGGTCCTGCTCCTGGCAATCCCGATACCTGCTATTATTTTCAATGAGATAACCCTTCCCCTGCAGATCCTGGCTTCGAAGCTTGCCAGCGCTCTGCTGCCTTTGTTTGGCGTGCCGGTTCTGCGCGAGGGCAACGTGATCGAACTCCCCGCCATGAAGCTGGAGGTGGCGGAGGCCTGTAGCGGCATCCGTTCCCTGGTCAGCCTGTTCACCCTCTCGATCTTCTATGGGTACTTCCTGGAGAAGTCCTTCTGGCGGCGGGCCCTGCTCGCGCTGGCCAGCATTCCCATTGCGATTGCGGCCAATGCGGTGCGCATTCTCGGCACCGGTTTGTGCGTCCAGTATTGGGATCCGGATAAGGCCGTGGGCTTTTTTCATGAGTTTTCCGGCTGGGTGATGTTTCTGGTTTCGCTCGCCGGTCTTTTCATCGTTCATCGCACCATGTGCCTGTTCCCGGCCCGCAGGAGGCAGCCATGAAGAGCCCTCGATTCTGGACGGTTGTCTTACTGCTGGCGGGAACGGCGCTGATTCTGCGCGCCCGCGGCGATTCCGATCTGATTCCCGCCAGCGAACCCCTGTCGCAGTTTCCGCGCGCGATCGCGGGATGGACGGGGCGCGATTTGCCCATCGATCGCGAGACGCTCGACGTTCTTGGCGCCGGTGACTTCCTGTCGCGCGTCTACACCGGGAATGGAGGGGCGCAGCCGATCGGGCTCTTTATCGGCTATTTCCCCAGCCAGAGAACAGGGGCCTCCATCCATTCGCCAAAGAACTGCCTGCCCGGCGCCGGCTGGGCTTTTGAATCGTCGCGCTACGTCGATCTGAACGACGCCAGCGGCAAGGCGCACCGGGTGGGCGAGTACATTATTGCCAACGGCGAGGATCGGCAGTTCGTTATCTATTGGTATCAGGCGCATGGGCGCAGCGTCGCCAACGAATACCTGGCTAAGATATACCTGGTAACCGATGCGATGCGGATGAATCGCACCGATGGGGCGCTGGTGCGGGTGATTGCGCCCATCGACCCCAGAGAAGGCGAATCGGCGGCAAGGGCCCGGGCGGAGGCGTTTGTCGCCCAGCTTGCGCCCATGCTCCCCCGCTTTATTCCGAACTGAGCGGCAGGGAGCCGGAACAGGTTTTGCGTAGGACTTCAGGCTATGGCCGTACCCTGGCCGGCCGGCGAGGATGGAAGACAGTGAAAGGTCCGTTGAAGACAGTTGAAGCGAGTTTCGATGGCCGGCGGAGATCGATGAACCGGCGGGGATCTCTTGGCGTGGCCGCGCTCTTTGTAGCGGTCGCTCTGCTGGCTGGCTGCCACCGCGATCCAAATGTGCGCAAACACAAGTACCTGGAGAGCGGAGACCGGTACAGCGCCGATGGCAAGTACAGGGAAGCCGCCATCCAGTATTTGAACGCGTTAAAGGTCGACAAGAGCTTTCCCGACGCTCACTTTGCGCTGGCGCACACCTACTTGCACCTGGGTCAATTCTCCGCGGCGTACGGCGAACTGACGCGCACCGTGGACCTGCAACCGGCCAACTGGAAGGCGCGGACCGAACTCGGCAACCTCCTGCTTGCCGGGGGAAAAATCGACGACGCGCAAAAGCAGGCCGATGCCATCATGGCCGCGCAGCCGAACAACCCCGACGTTCACGCCATGCTCTCCGCCATAGCAAGCAGGCGAGGGAACAAGGATCAGGCGCTGGTCGAGATCAACCGGGCTCTGGCGCTGGAACCGAACCGGGCAGCGTTCCACGAGGATCTCGCGCTGCTTCAGTCGGCCGATCCAACCAAGGCTTCTTCTGAAGAAGATGAGATGAAGAAGGCTGTCGCGCTGGATCCGAAATCGGTAAGCGCCAAGCTGTTCCTCGCCTCATTCTATGCCCGGAACAACCGCTTGCAGGAGGCCGAAAAGACCGGCTGGGATGCCGTCGCAACCGACCCCAACAGCCTTGCGGCTCGGGAGAGCCTGGCCCAGATTGTCTTGCGCGAGGGCGATCGGCCAAGAGCCGAACAGATCCTCAGCCAGGCCTCCAAAGACTTGGCCGACAATCCCCAGGGCGTCCGCATTCTGGCCGACTACTTCGAAGGCTCCGGACAGATGGACAAGGCTAAGGCCGAGTTTGCAGGCCTGGCCGCGAAGTATCCCAAGAACACGTCTGTGCAGAAGGGATACATTCGCGTTCTTCTTCAGGTCAAGGACTACGCGACCGCGCGAACCGTGGTTACCGAATTGATGAAGAAGAACTCCAAGGATCCGGAAGTTGCGGCTTTGAACGGAATCGTGCTGCTCAACGACGGAAAGGCGAGCGATGCCGTAAATGCCCTCATGGATGGCGCCAAGAACTACCCCAAGGACGCTTTCATACAGTACTGGCTGGGCAAGGCGGCGCTGCAGAAGGGCGACGCCGATCTGGCTGAGAAGAGCTTTCGCCAGGCAATGGACCTGAATCCCACCAGGCTGGGCGCGGAGGAGGAACTGGCGCGGATAGCCGCGCTGCGCGGCGACATGCAGTTGATGGAGGATGTGGCCGATAAGACGATTGCCGCGGCGCCGCGCTTTCCTGGCGGCTATGTCTGGCGCGCCACCGTGGAGATGAGCCATAACGCGCCGGACAAAGCTGAAGCCGACCTGAAGACAGCAATGAGCATTGCCCCGCAAAGTAAGCAGGCCTACCTCCTGCTGGGCAAGATTCGATTCTCCCAGAAGCGCTACCCGGAGGGAGTCTCGCTGTTGGAGCAGGCTCTCCAGGACGATCCAAATTCCCTTGAGGCCATGCGCCTGCTGGTGGGCTACGAGATCTTCCAGAAACATCCCGACAAGGCGCTGGCGCGGTTGAACGCGCAAATCGAGAAGAGTCCCAAGAACAGCGGTTTCTACGACATGCTGGCGCAGTTGCAGATTCAAAACAAGAATCTGGACCAGGCCGCCGCCACGGCCCAGAAGGCCATGCAGATGAATCCAGGGGATGCCGAGGCGGTCATGCTTTTCGCCCAGCTTCAAGCGAACCGCGGACAAGTGGCGAATGCGATCGGCGCCTGGGAACAATGGCTCAATGCCCATCCCAACGATGCCGGCGCACTTGCCATTCTCGGAACCCTGGAGGAATCGCGTGGAGATATTGCCAAGGCCGAGGCCTACTACAGGAAGTCCCTGCAAATCCAGCCGCAGCAGCCTATCGCTGCCAACAATCTTGCCTATCGCATGCTGCAGAACGGCGAAAATGTGGATGTGGCCTTGACGCTGGCGCAAACCGCCCGGCAGAGCACCCCGAACTCACCCAGCACCGCCGACACGCTGGCCTGGGCTTACTACTACAAGGGAACCTACGCATTTGCCCGCGACCTGCTGGAGGAGGCGGTCAAGGCCGACCCCAACAATGCCGCCATGCAGTATCACCTGGGAATGGTGTACGGCAAACTGAAAGATAAGAACAACGCGGCCCTTCACCTGAAGAAGGCCGTGTCGCTGGCGCCCGACTCGCCCGCTGCGAAGGACGCAAAAACAGCGCTGCAAGGACTCGGTTAGACTGCAAACAGCGCTTGACGGCTGCCGGCAGCGCGCGGAGCGCTGCCGGTTCCGTCTCGGGGTTCCTGGCCGCCGCGCAACCAAGGCCCGCTAGTCCGCATCGGAAACACAGCTGGAAATCTATGTCCAACACAAGAACGATTTTTAGGAACTCCGGCTGGTACGGTACTGAAACCATCGTCAGCGCCGTCGTTGGTCTGGTGTCCTCGATTCTGATTAACCGCTATCTGGGACCGGAAAAGAACGGCTACATCATCTATGTCAACTATATCGCCCAACTGGTCTGCAGCCTGGGCGGGTTCGGCATTCCCGCAACCGCGCGAAAGTATATGGCCGAGTTTATCGGCATGGGCGATCGGGGCACCGCGCGGTACATCTTTTTCCGTACTCTGATCTTGCAGACTGTTCTGGCCACGCTGGCCACCGGCGGTTTTCTCTACTGGGTGCTGGGCGACGCCAATCCCGATTACAAGCTGGCCGCGGCCCTGCTCGTGCTTAGCATCTGGCCTTCGATGGTCAACTCCATCCCTGCGCAGGCCAATATGGCTACGGAAGATTTGTCAACCAATCTGCCCGCCTCCGTCGTTTCAGCCCTTGTTTACCTCATCGCAATCGCGGCCACGGTAGTGTTCCGTTGGGGCGTCGTCGGCGTCGGCGCGGCGGCGCTCATCATGCGAACGGTAGATATGCTTGTGCGCTTCTTTCCTACGCTGAAGCGTGTGCTCGCCTGGGAGACGACCCATGCTCATCCGCCGGGATTGCGCAGCCGCATGATGGCCTTCGCATGGCGGAGCGTTGCCACCATGACGGTAGCGATGATCGTCTGGGGCCGTTCCGAGATCCTTCTGTTAGAGCGTCTCTGCAAGGATATCCGACAGGTATCGTTTTATTCGCTGGCATTTACCATGGCCGAACAGTTGCTGCTGGCCGCGACCATCTTCGGAACGGCTGCCGCCGCCACCATCTTCGTTCAGTACGGGCGCGACAAGTCCAGGCTTCCCGCCATTACAGCCTCCACCTTCCGCTATCTTGCCTTGATCTCGATTCCGCTGCACTTCATCGCGGCTTCGCTCGCGGTTCCCGCCCTGCTGCTTCTATACGGCCGCAAATTCGAGGACGCCGCCATGGTCGTGACGCTGGCTCCCTTGCTGTGCATCTTCAAGGCCTTCATCTCGCCCGCGACCAGCCTCCTCCAGTGCTCCGAGCGGCAGAGCTTGGTCATCGCGGCAACGTTACTCGCGGGCGTCGCCGACTGGGGAGTGGCCTGGTGGCTTATTCCAGCGCACGGCGCCGTGGGCGCATGCATCGGCAATGGAGCCGCCCAAGCGACGGCCGTCCTCATAATGTGGGCCGTGGCAATCTATCTCTACAAGGTGAAGCTTCCCTGGATGCAGGTGGCAAAGATCGCCTTCATAAGCGCGTTGGCTTCGCTCACGGCGCATGAGATCGCCCTGCGGTTGGCTCCGCTCTGGGGCATTCTCCTGGGTGGAACCGCTTCTCTCGTTGTTCTCTTCGGACTCTTCTACCTCATGCGCGTCCTGGAGCCGGAAGACCGCGACCGCTTCAAGCTCCTTACCGCGATGCTGCCGAGGCCCATCGCCGGGCCGGTGGATAGGCTCTTGTCGGTGCTGATCCCTCCGGCATTTGAGAGCGCAGCCTGAGCGCGAAGACCCCCTGACCTGAGAAGATCCGCATGAATTAGCCGCCACTCGCGGATATCTGCCGGCGCCTTCCGGCGCCGGTTCTCCGTGCCTGCGCGGTACAATGCAACCATCCGTTTCAAGGAGGCGCTATGCGCAGGATTCTCTTCGCCGTTCTCGCCCTTGTCTTCGCCGCTCCCTTTGCCGCCCCGCTCAGGGCCCAGGGCGCGCCGCCGCAGGTCGGCGCCGATCAGCCCTACACCATCGAGTACTACTACAAGTGCCAGTGGGGCCATCAGGCCGAGTTCAAGGCGCTCTTCCTCAAGAACCACTACCCACTGCTCCAGAAGATTCAGGCCACCGGCCGCATCCTGTCCATCAAGATCGAGTCGCCGGCCTACCACACCACCGAGGACGGCCGCTGGGACTATCGCGTCACCATCCGCTACAAGAACTCCACCGTGGCCACCACCGCCAACCCCGACGAAGAGGCCTTCATCGACGAGCTATGGCCCGACAAGGCTACTTATCTGAAGGAGGAGCAGCGGCGCTTTGAGATCCTGCTCGGGCACTGGGACCTGCCGGTCACGGATATTACTCCGAATAGGTGAGCCGGAGTGCCACAGGTTGGGTAAACAGAGCCAATATCCCCTTCACGGCAGCGAGTTCTGAGTTGACGCATGTGACAAGAGGCCTGTCTATGAAATCAATAAGTTCGATCATGAGACGGATCGGAGCATTTCCAATCGCTCTCGCTTGGCTTCTCGTTATGCCTCTCTCACGGGGGCAAGCCCCTGCGGATTCAGCAGCAACTACGCCGGAGATTCAAGTTCATGCCGCCGCTGCTGACCGTGGCGAGTTGGAACGAAGAGTCAGAATCCTCGACACGCCCTGCGGCGGCCGCTCCCAGTACTTGGACCATCCGATTTCGGTGGGAGAGTTCGAGGGAGGAAAGGTTAGAGCCATTCGGGTTATTCGTTTCGCGGGCTTGGGAAATACTCCGACGCAAAAAGAACTCCTCGACACCGTGAGGAGGGTCTGGCACGGGAGGTTTCAAAGTGTTTCTTGCTACATATCTTGGGACGAGGCGACTTTTTGGACCGTTGAGGCTGTTGTGGAATTCGAAGATGGGAGGCAAAGCGAACTCATCACGGACGGAATGCACGTTGCCTTGCAGGGCCACGATGGTAAGAGTTGGTTCTTTTGCCTGCTCCCCGCCGCCCAGTAGGCCTTCACAGTGAAGGCGACCTAACCTGTCAATCCTGTCGATGCCGCCATTGCCGGACCAGGTCTTCAGCGGCCTCGGGCCACTCGGGAAACTCAAACCGGAATCCGGCCTCGAGCAGGCGGCCGGGAATCACCCGCCGGCTCTTGAGCACCAGTTCCGACTCGGTGCGCAGAAAGAATGCGCCGATCTCGATGGCGAACGCCGGCGCGGGCAGGCCGTTCGGCATCTCCCACGCCTCTCGCAGCGCCGCCATGAACTCGCGGTTGGGCAACGGGTTCGGGGCAGCAATGTTGACCGGTCCAACCATCTCCTCATGCTCGATCAGGAACTCAACGGCGCGGGCAAAATCGCTCTCGTGAATCCAGGAAACGTACTGCCATCCGCTGCCCTGTGAGCCACCAAGGCCCAGGCGGACTAAATTCGAGAAGACTTGAAAGGCGTTGCCCGGCGTGGGGCTGAAGGTAATGGCGCTGCGCAGGGCAACCTTGCGCGTGCGCGGAGTCTCTCTCTCGAAGAATGCGGCTTCCCATTCCTTGGCAATGTGAACGGAAAAGTTCCAGGTGTCTGGCGCGCGCCGTCTGTTGCCGATGAGTTCGTTGCCGCCCAGCTCGCCGGTCGCCTCGTCCATTCGCTTTTCGATCGAATGGCGATAGATGGTCGCCGTCGACGCGTTGAGCCACACGCGCGGCGGCTCGGAAAGCCTTGAAATCACCTCATTGAGCAGTCGCGTGCTGCCAATGCGCGAGTCGTACATGGCCCGCCGATTCGTTGCGTTCATGCGGCAGTTCACGCTGCGCCCGGCCAGGTTGATGCACACGTCCGCGCCTTCCAGGGTCTCGATCCAATCGCCCGCGTGCTCGCCGTCCCAGTGAACGGTCTGCCAGGGCGCGGTATAAGGTCCGCGGGTCAGCACCGTCACGCGATGGCCCCGCTCCTGAAAGTGGCGCGCCAGCATCTGGCCCACCTGTCCGCTGCCGCCGGGCAGCACGATGCGCAACCGGCGCGGAGGTGCGGAATCTTGAGCCGGCGGCTGATGAGTCAAGGCCTGGAGATTGAAGCCTTCGAGACGCGGCGCTTGCGATTCATCCATGGATTCAGCCTGCATTCTTTCCTAAGCCGGTCTTCGCGGGACTGAGAGCCGCCGTCCAGTCTGCCGGCGAATCCACCATCACGTCCGGCTGGGTGGCCGTCAGCGTCTCGGGCGCCAGGCCGAAGGTGCAGCCGATGGACCACGCCCCCGCGTTGCGCGCTGTCAGCACGTCCACCTTGCTGTCGCCGATCATTACCGTTTCCTCCGGCCGCGCGCCGGCCTCGGCCATCAGCGCCAGCAACCCCTCCGGGTCGGGCTTCTTGGTGCTGAAGCTGTTGCCCCCGTAAATCCTCAGAAAGTACGGCGCGAGGCCGAGCGCCGCGCAGATCTCCTGCGCCGGACGAACCGGTTTGTTGGTCAGCACGGCCATCGCTCTGCCCGTGCAGCAGGGCTGGTCGCGCAACGCCCGCAGCGCCGCCAGCGCCGCAAGAACCCCCTCGTAGGCGTAGGTGAAGTCCAGCTTGTGCTCGCGATAATAGACGAGAAACCAGGCATGGGCCTGGCCCAGCAGATCCTCATCTGCCGCAGGCCCGTTCGCCCTGCCGAATGCCCTGCGCACCAGCATCAGCACGCCGTCGCCGATCATGGCGGCGATGGTCGCATCCTCAAGCGGCTCACGGCCAAAATGGATCAAGGTCGCGTTCACGCTGTTGCACAAATCCTGCGCCGAATCGATCAGCGTGCCATCCAAATCGAAAACCAGCAATTTCAGCCGTTCAACGGGAAGAGAACGAAGTTCGTGAACCATGTTTTCAGTGTAATGGGAAAGCCGCTCAGATCTTCCCGGCGCGAGCGAGCGCTCACCCCGGCGGGCGCGTTTCCCTATTGAAAAACTTTCCCCAAGAATCTCCGAAAACCGGCCCCTATTCCTGCCTCAAAGTACCTTGACGCTTACTACCTTTGTGGTAAACTAGTAACACGAGCGTCTCATTAAGTGAGATGATAGCGGTATTGCAGCATTCTCTGGTCTGGTTGCATCCTGTTTGATGCGGCATTCTGCGCAGAACCGCGTAAGAAAGGGAGAACTGCACAATGGAAGACCATCCTTATCCTGCCCGCCCGCCGAATAATGGATGCGATCAATTTGATTCGCTATCGTGCAGAAGCTATTGATTGGCGGAGTTCTGCCGATGAGTGCCGTGAGGAACTGAACGTGGCAACGCCGGTGTTTCGTGATCCGCCGTTCTTGAATTCCGGGAACCAGCGACTAGCTGCCGGGCGCTCGCCTGAGGCGATGGGCTCGGCGGAATCACGGGAATGCTGCGCTTACAACGTGACCAGGGAACGCTTTCTTGGAGTGGACGTCGATGCCGGCGATTTCACCGTCGCCAGCCTCGACGATCGGATACCGAAGCTTGCGCCCCGATCCGGCGCGGGCCTCTGGCTGGTCCCGTTCCGGGGCATCTCCGCCACGAGCGTGCATGTCCCGCTCGACCTGATTTATCTGGACCGGAGCTGCACGGTCATTGACGTAGTCGAGTCTTTCCCCATCTTCCGTGTCTCCGCATCGAGCCCACCGGCCGCAAGCGTCCTCGTACTGCCATCCCACTCCATCGAGTCGACGGGAACGCAACCGGGCGATGAGTTGATAGTCTGCGCTCCCGAGGAGATGAAGAGGCGTCTGCAGCGGTTGTCGAGTTTAAACGACGCCGCCCCCTCCGCGCAAGATGCCGCTCCGGTGAGGGAAGAACTGCTTCGCAGCCCCGCTCCTAATGTGCTGCAATGGGAGGATCGCTCCAGGCTGAAGCGTCCCGATGAGGAGCGCCTCATTGGTGATCGCTCCCCGTCTCAGCAATCGCAGGGGACGGTCCTGGCAGAGCCGGAGACGAAGAACGTCAAGCCCGCGAAGAGCTGGTGGCAGCGCTTGCTGTCTCCCGATCCACCCCAGCCGAGGAAGGCTGATCGCGAGTCGTTCTCGGGTCTCGCTGCCTATTTCTGGACCGGCGGCGCTCCGGTGCAGCACGTCATTCAAGATATCAGTCCGACCGGATTGTACGTGGTCACCGACGAGCGCTGGTACCCAGGCACGGTGGTGAGAATGACACTCACGGATGCCAAGGAACCAACCGCCGAGCGTTCGATCACCGTCAATGCGACTTCCGTCCGCTGGGGCAACGACGGCGTCGGCCTCCGGTTTGTGTTTCAAGACGAAAAGGATCTCGGCCGAGGCCTGGAACAAGTGGTTGGCGGCATCAGCAAAAAGCAGCTCGATCAATTCCTGCAGCCGTTCAGAAATAGCGTAGTCTAAAACGTTTTCACGGATCGTGGAAGGCCGTCGATACCCCATCCTCACCGTCAGGCGACCTCCTCTCAAGACCAGAACGCCCCAACGCGCAAAGGCCGTTCCCATCGGGAACGGCCTTCGTGCAATGAGTGAACCAAGGCAAAAGCGATCAGTCTCCCGCTACCAGCTCTCCGGTTTCCCGCTCGACCCGCTTTGCCGGGGCGATTGCGTCCAGGCGAACCAGTCCCTCGACCGGCTTCTCGCCCAGCACATGCTCGCGATAGAGCTTGGCCATGCGCGCGTTCTCCGCGGCGTCCACAATCTGCTTGGTATCGCGGGCGCGCAGCTTCTCTTCGCGGGCGTTCTTGGCGATGCCCAGATCGTCGAGCGTGTGGTTGGCCTCGCTGTTCACGTGCTCCATGTTCAGCGTCAGATCGTGCCCCACGTGGGTCATGCCCACCTTCTTGCCACCGGCGAAGATCTCATGCCGGCCGTGCTCCTCGTACCACTTGGTAAGGGTAGCCGTCATGTGCATCTTTTCGATGATGTTGCGCCAGCCCACGCCCGTGTTATACGCGCAGAAGCTGATCTCGCCTTCCTGCGTGGCGTAGGGAATGATGCACTGCTCGGTGCGCCGGAAGTCGTAGTTGAACAGGTCCTGGAACCACATGCCGGCGATGAACAGGAAGTTCCAGCGGTCGGCGCGGCGCTTCT
>Ga0187890_10001472_pt1 | contig 16823 bp, 13 predicted proteins | sample June2016WEW_21_1_FD_133005 | JGI IMG/M metagenome (GOLD analysis project Ga0187890, IMG submission 133005) | Peatland microbial communities from SPRUCE experiment site at the Marcell Experimental Forest, Minnesota, USA - June2016WEW_21_10 | ecosystem: Environmental > Terrestrial > Soil >... | reverse complement strand
GCCCGGCGCGAGCCGGGCTTTTTTGCTTGCCTTTCAGTTCAGGTTACCGCTGCTACTTGGTTGCCTTTTTCGCAGGGGCCTTCTTTTTTGCTGCTTTCTTCGCAGGAGCCTTCTTGGCAACTGCCTTCTTCGCCGGAGCCTTCTTGGCAACTGCCTTCTTTGCTGCCTTCTTGGCTGGCGCCTTCTTTGCTGCTTTCTTAACGGCCAACTTTTTACCTCGTTTTGTGGTTTTGCTGACGCTCTTTCCAGCCACGGCCTTCTTGGCCTTGGCCTTTCCGCCCTTCGCGCCAGAACTGTTCTTCTTTGCGGCGGATTTCTTTGCGGCCTTCTTGGCCACAACCTTTTTCGCGGCTGCCTTCTTTGCTACGGCCTTTTTCTCTGGAGCCTTCTTTGCCGGAGCTGTCATAACAGTCTTTGCGGGAGTTTTTTTCTTAGCGGCCTTCTTCTTCCGGGCCGGTTTCGATGCGGGTTGTTCCACGACCACCGCCGCCTCTTCAGCTATGCCTTCGTCGTCGTCCGAGGAGGTGAGCACGCTCGAGGTTTCAACCTCTTCGTCCTCGTCAAAGTCGTCGTGATCCGAATCAAGCGCAATCGGCTCTGCATTCGCGTCGCCGTCACTCATCGCGTACATCCTGAACACTTCTTCCATCCCATCGCCTCCAGCGGCTTACCGCTGTACTGATTCGCGTTCCCTTGGCTCTTGCGGCGGAATATTACACTCCGCTCACGCAAGCCATTGTAGCAATAGCATGAACTCAAAGACCAGCAAATAACAAGTATGGAGTGACGTCCTACGCGTTTTTTTTATTTATTAGAAGAAGAATCCGAGCGTGCAGCGCGGCTTCGCGTACGAGATTTGTCTAAGATCGCAGTTCCACCGGCAGACCCACGGGAACTCCGAGCGGTTGTTTTACCCGCTGCTGGCGCGGTCTCCCGCGTCTTCGAGCGGGTTGACGAGCCACCGCGCCGATGACCGCGAGCAGAAGCTCGCGGCGCTGTTAGAGGATCGGCCACATGCAGGCGGCGGCCAGCCTCAACGTCTATTCCGGATATGTTATTCCAGCGGCGCAACTGATTCAGCGAGACACCGAAGCGATCGGAGATGGTGACCAGTGTCTCGCCCCTGCGCACGGTGTAGAGCAGTGAACGCGCTGCCGGCGCCGCAACTGGCTGCGTTGGAACCACGAGCGCCTCGACTCCCGCGAGATCGCCGGTATCCTCGCCCCCACCCAGTTGATTGACAGCGGCAAGTTCCGATACCGTCACGTGGTACTCGCGCGCCACCGAGGCCAGGGTGTCGCCGGCATTCATGCGATGGTAGCGCCAGGCGGTGCGTTTGGCTTCGGGAATCGGCGCAATGCGTTGCGCAAACAAGGCTCCTGTCCCGGCCGGCAGATGCAGATCGAACGATGTATCGGGGGGCGTGACCAGGCGCAAAAGGCTGGGATTCAGCGCCATCAGTTCGTCGACCGGGGCTCCCACCAGATCAGAAACCAATCGCAGGTCGATTGGATAATTGATGGTGGCGGTGTCGGTCAGCACCGGCGGGTCAAGCGTCACATCGTCGAAGCCGTACTGCGTCGGATGATTCGCAATAATGATCGCCGCCAATATTTCCGGGACATAATTTTTGGTTTCGGCGGGCAGATTATTGCGCTTGTAGAGTTCCCAGAAATCGGCATAGCCTGTCTTCTCCACAGCGCGCTGCACATTGCCCGAGCCCCAGTCGTAGCCCGCCATGGACAGATACCAGTCGCCCAGTTGGTCATAGATAAACTTCATGTACCGTGCGTAGGCTCGCGTGGATTTTTCCGGATCGAAGCGCTCGTCCACATACGCATTGCGGGCAAGGCCATAGTTGCCGTGTGGCATGAACTGCCACATCCCGCCGGCATGAGAGTGCGCATTCATCGCGCGCGGATTGAAACCCGATTCAGCAACGGCCAGATAGATGAGATCCTGCGGCACACCTTCCTCGGCCATCACCCGCTGGATCATCGCCTTGTAGCGGCCGGCGCGCTCAAAGGAGTGCGTCAGGGTGTTATGTCCCTTTTTAGTATTGGCGAAGAAGTTAATGTAGACGGCCACGTAGTCGTTGACCACCAGCGGCAAATCGGAATTGGTCGTAGCCAGATCGGCCTTGGCCTTGGCTACAATGCTCGGGTCCACTTCGAAGGTGGCTTCCTCGGCAACATCCGAGGGCGTTGGCTCTTCCTTAGGCACAAAGCCGTTGCCCAGCTTCAGCGCCTCCATCTCCATCGCGTTGACACCATCCACGACGCGGTCGAACTCCTCCTGCAACGTGGCATTGCCCTTGATGTCAATGCCGCTGGTCAGCATCAGGTCCACGGCGCGATCGAACTCCTGCTTGGCCTCGGGTAGCTTTCCCTTGCGATAATCGGATTCGCCGGCAGCGTAGGCTTCCTCCACCTGCCGGATGAGCAGGCTCACCCGTTGCTGCTCCAGGGTGGGCGGCGGAGCCGGTACGGCTTGGTTTGAGGCCGCGGTTTGCTTTGGAGCAGCCGCGACAAGAGCGGGTGCGGTAACCAATGCAGTCGGGGCATTTGCTGACTTCTTCGGGTTGGCAGGAACGCAGCCCGCCAGCGATAAAGCCAGCACGACGAGACCGAGACTTCGATAACGATTCTTGCCAATGTGCATGAGAGATGCTGTTGCCTGGCCGCTGAAGCCCAATGTACCCGAGTGTAGCTACCTGAATGATAAGCTATGCCATGGAGGCATGTGCGCTCGAAGGCGCGAAATGTCTCTCTCACGCCTCTCATGGACGCACGCTTCCTAAGAAATTTTGCGATCATCGCCCACATCGACCACGGCAAGTCGACGCTGAGCGACCGTCTGCTGGAGTTGACCGGTTCAGTGACCGGCCGCGAGATGCAGGCACAGATACTCGACGACATGGACTTGGAGCGGGAACGCGGAATCACCATCAAAGCCCATGCCGTGCGCATGATGTACAAGGCGCATGATGGCAATACTTACCAACTCAATCTGATCGACACCCCCGGCCATGTGGATTTCAGCTACGAAGTCTCGCGTTCGCTAGCCTCCTGCGAGGGTGCGCTGCTAGTGGTCGATGCCAGCCAGGGTGTTGAAGCGCAGACGCTGGCCAATGCCTATCTGGCCATCAACCACGGGCTGGAGATCATTCCGGTCATCAACAAGATCGACCTGCCATCGGCCGACATCGTGCGCACCCAGGAGGCCATCGAAAAGGCCGTCGGCCTCGATGCCACCGACGCCATCCCGGTGAGCGCAAAGACCGGCGCCGGCGTAGCTGAAGTGCTCGAAGCCATCGTGCATCGCCTGCCTCCGCCAACCGGCGACCCCGACGCGCCTCTGCAGGCGCTGATCTTCGATTCGTGGTTCGACGCCTATCGCGGTGTTATCGTGCTGGTGCGCGTGATGCAGGGAACGATGCGCAAGGGGCAGCGCATTCGCCTGATGTCGAACGGCAAGTCTTTTGAAGTGGAATCAATGGGCGTGCTAATGCCCAAGCCGGTCGAGATCGGCGAACTGCGTGCCGGCGAGGTGGGTTTCTTCGCGGCCACCATCAAGACCGTTAGCGACACCAAGATTGGCGACACCGTAACCGAGGAGGCCCGTCCGGCCTCAGCGCAATTGCCTGGTTTTGAAGACATCAAGCCGATGGTCTTCGCGGGACTCTACACGGTCGATTCGCACGAGCATACGCTGCTCCGCGACGCGCTGGAAAAGCTGCGCCTCAACGACTCCTCCTTCTTTTTTGAACCGGAGAGTTCGGCCGCGCTGGGCTTTGGCTTCCGCTGCGGCTTCCTCGGGTTGCTGCACATGGAGATCATTCAGGAGCGACTGGAGCGTGAGTATGAGCTGGACCTGATCACCACAGCCCCCGGCGTGCGCTACCACATCACACTCACCGACGGCAGCGAGATCGAGGTCGACAATCCCTCGCGCTGGCCCGACCCCACCAACATCGAGAGCATCCGCGAGCCGGTGATCACGGCCAAAATTCTTACCAATGAGGAATATGTGGGGGGCATTTTCAAACTCGTCGAAGAAAAGCGGGGCCGGCAGTTGAACTTCGAGTACGTCACATCAAGCCGCGTTCTGCTCACTTATGAGCTGCCCCTGAATGAAATTGTGCTCGACTTCTACGACCGGCTCAAGTCGATCTCGCGCGGTTACGCTTCATTGGACTATCAGTTGGCTGGCGAGTGGGAGTCGCCCATGGTCAAGCTCGACATCCTGGTCAGCGGTGAGCCGGTCGACGCGCTATCGATTATTGTCCACAAGGATTTTGCGTACGATCGGGGTAGGGCGCTGGTGTCGAAGATGCGGGAATTGATCCCCCGTCAGCAGTTCGAGGTTGCCATCCAGGCAGCTATCGGCGCCAAAGTGATCTCTCGTGAGACGGTCAGCCCGCTGCGCAAAAACGTTATCGCCAAGTGCTACGGCGGCGACATCAGCCGGAAACGTAAACTATTGGAAAAACAGAAGGAAGGCAAAAAAAGGATGAAGCGTATTGGCAAGGTGGACATTCCCCAGGAGGCCTTTTTGGCGGTGCTGAGGATAGGCGAAGATTCGCAGAAGTAACCGGTTTTCCGGTGACCTTATTCACATTTTTGTGACGCTCTTTTGTGGATAACCGCTGAGGTCCAGAGGGATTACCTCAGCGCGGCTCGACCGATGGACGGAAGGAAACTGTCTCCCGATAGCGCTTGATAAATAAGGAGTTGCCTTCTATAGCAGAATGGAATATCCCTTGGCAAGTGCAGAATTCTGATTTTCTTCAACTCGTTGCCGGAAGAAATCCACAATTTTTTCCACAAAATAAACGCTTCGGAAATGAAAGCGGTTGGAACGCCCTAGCTAAGCATACCTTTGCCAATTCAGGAACCACGAAGACCCCCAGTGTGGGTGGGGCCTTCGGGAGCTTTGGCGTGGAGGCGATTAGTGGGCTGGGGGAGCTGACTTGTCGGTTGGCGCCTTGGCCGCTGGCACGCCAGACTTCACGTTATATGCATCGACGACGGCCTGAGTTATGTTGGTGGAATCACCAGCGTATAGAACGGGATTCTGTTCCTGAGACATATCCAGCACCAGCGTGTAGCCCTGCTGCTTCGCGTAGCTCACCAGGACCTCGTAGACCTTGGGGCCCAGAGTGTCAAAAACCCCTCGCATCGCAGTCGTGTAGTCGTTCTCAGCGTCCTGGGCATCGCGCTCGAAGTCTTTCTTTTTCGTCCCGATCGTCTTTGTCCGGCTGGTACGCTCAGCATCGCTCAATGTGCTTTCCTGGCTTTGCAACTGCTTGGCTAGGGAGTCAAGTTCTGCGCTGCGAGTCTTAAGCTCTTGGCGTTTCGGGTCGAATTTCTTTTGCAAGTCACCGATTTCGCGCTGGCCCTCGTTGCTTTGAGCGATGGCGGCCTGGAAAGCTATGACGGCAACCTTGGTGGGTGCCGTTGATTGGGCGGCGGGAGCAATCGTCTGCGCGGAAGCGGCAAGAACCAGACTCGATGTCAGCGAAACTGCAAGTGCAACGAAACTCTTCATGAATATCGATCCCTCTTCAACAGGTCTCTTCGAGACCCCTTCGCAACGCGCCTCATGAGTCTGATCGCATTGAAAGGCCCCGCTGGGCGGGGCCTCTCTCGAATCGTTCAGCACATTTTAGTGGGCAGAAGCCGGAGCCTTGGGGGCTGAAGGCACCGCTGCCGCCGGTTGGGCCGGAGGAGCCGGTACGCCGGACTTCTGATTGTAGGCGTCGGTGACAGCCTTTGTGATGTTCGTGGAGTCGCTGGCGTAGAGCACCGGATTCTGCTGCTGGGCGATATCCAGAACCAGCGTGTAGCCCTGCTGCTGCGCGTAGCTGGCCAATACGTCGTAAACCTTTGAGGCAAGGCCGTTATACATCTCCTGCATCTCAGAGTTCATATCGTTCTGGGCATCTTCGAGCATACGCTTCGCTTGCTTGTTCTTGTCGTCGATGGTTTTTGCGCGGCTGGCGCGCTCCGCATCGCTCAATTTATCGCCCTGAGCCTGCAATTGCTTGGTCAGGGTATCGATCTCTTCGCTGAGCGTCTTGAGCTGGGCCTCTTTGGGCGCGTACTTTTTCTGCAGGTCTGCGAAATTTCGCTGGCCCTCGTTGGTTTGGGCTACCGCCACCTGGAAGGCGATCACGGCGATTTTTGCCGGACCGGCAGGCGCCGGGGCGGCTGCAGCAGGCGATGTTTGGGCGGCGGCGCTAAGGGCTAAGCCCGAAGCCAGCGTGAAAGCTAATGCAAGCGAACGCTTCATGTGAGTGTAAAGCTCCTTCAGAATTCCTGGTGGTCTGCTCGCGAACCTGCGCGAGGCCAAGGCTGTGCCTCCTGAGAAACCCCACGGTCGATTGGGACTCTGCGAAGGTCAGTGCAGAGGCAGGAAAAGACGCGGACGGAGACGTCAGCAGGAACTAGATGGATTATAGGAGGCGCGGGTGGGAGCGTCAAACCCAGGGCAATCGCATGAATGATGGCAAATTCCATCACAGTTCCACAGTTTCACAGGAAATAGGGGGGGTGGGGGGGTACCCCGCGCGGAAAGTAAAGCTGAACCCCATGGCTTTGTGCGGAAGGTTTCTATTCACGTACCAATGTTCACAAAAGAGCCGCTGAAATCGGTCGCTGCGCAGGCGCGGGAAACAGGCGAGATAAATTCAGGTTAGCAGAATGCGAGTAATTATATGCAAAATGCATTCATGCAATTGCCCTGGCGTCAAACCAAGGATGCGTGAATTGCTGCAAGGTGGCCCGGGTTCGCCGGAGTTTGGTGCCTTTAACTTTCACCGCCAGCAAAAAGGCCGCTCATCGCGAGCGGCCCCTCCATGTTCCGAATTTCGTCCTGTCGTTAGAATGTCGTGGAAACGGTCAACCGGAAAGTCTTGCGGGGTTCCCGGAAGATGTCCTGCGCTCCGTAAGCCTGGATTGCCTCGCAGTAGGTGTAGGTGCCCGCGTTGGTCGGAGCAGAGCAGTTCGTGCTGGCATTTGGGAACATCGACGGCGTAATCAGCTCTGCCGAGCAGCTCTGCTTGTTGCTTCCAATTCCGAGGTTACAGAAGGGCTTCTCATACAGCCGGAGCGGATTGTAGGCGAAGTAGAAGCGGAAGGGCGCGTTGATGACCGGCATAATCACCGATAACTCCGCGCCGGTGGACATGCGCGGAACGAAGTTGGTGCCGGAGACGGGGTGGATGTTCCTCAGGAAGCCGACCTGCGAGCCCGGAATGCCGCCTTCGCAAGTGCCGTTTGCCTGGTTGTACACCGGGCAGCCGTAGAGCGGCGCGGTCAGAGTGGCGAAGCCCTCCGGACTTTGCTTCAACTGCCCTTTGTTGAGGGCTGTGTCGATTCCGAAGTCGTCAAAGAACGAGAAGGTAACCGGGCCGGCGATTGGAATCCGATACTCGGCATTGGTGATGAGGTTCGTATCCCCGCCAATCGACGAGATCCCATAAACAGGGATTGCTATCTGAATGCATTGGTTCAATTGCGGGTTCGTTGGGTCGCGCGGGACGCAACTGCCGTCAGGATTGGTCAACTGCACGGTGGTGCGATTGGGTACATAACCGTAGGGGGTTGCGCCGCGAATATCGAAGCCCCTCAATTCGTTTTCCCCACCGGAATAGAAGCGGTTGTTTGGGGGGGCCACAGCGCCGCCGTAACCCTGCACGTAGCCTAATTGTGCGCGCAGGCCCAGCACGTTGCGACCGTTGGGCGACGGGATCAGATAATGCATCGGCATGAACTGCTTGTATGCAACCAAGGGTGCTATATAGCGCACGTTGCCCCAGATGCCTGAAGTCTGGAAGACAGCCGAGTATTCCTTGCCGCTGCGCGGACGCTGCGGATTGTTGATGGTGTTATAAGCGTAGCTGAACGAAGCGTAGCTATTGATGATGCCGGTCAACGCATTGGAGCCCTGAATGCCCGAGCGGAAGCTGATGGTCTGGAAGAATGTTTGAGAGGCGGTCGAGAACGCGGTAATCGACGACTTGCTGAGTGAATAGGTGAAGCCTACGCGCTGAAATGCGTGACGCTTGAGCGGATAGCTGAGCGAGAAGTTTATTCCGGTGGCGGCTTGGTTATAGTTTTGCGTCAACGATTGCTGCGCAGCGGATAGATTGGCCGAGAGTCCGGTATTCGTCAAGTTTTTCGCTGCGTTGTAGTCCTGCTTGTTGTTGTAAATTTGAAAGCCCAGATTGAGCGGGCGGTTGCGAATGTAAGGCTGGGAGAAGCCGAAAGTAAAGTTGCGGCTAATGCTGCCTATGTTGCCTTGCAGGCTAAGTGTCTCGCCCAGGCCGAGGAAATTGTTGGTCTGGTAGTTCACACCCAGGAACGCGCCCGACATGCCGCTGAGGCCGCCGTTCAGGCCGACCGAGTTCTTGCCCTTTTCCTTGACTTTGAGGAGCAGGTCCACGGTGCCGGCCTCGGCATCCTGATGAGCCTCTGAGTCCTGATCCACCTTGAGCGGTTCAAAGTATTCAAGCTGGTTTAACCGAAGCAGGCTGTACTCCCACAATTGCGAGTTGTAGACTTGGCCTTCCTCCAGCATCAACTCGCGCCGAATGACCTTGTCGCGGGTGGTGGTGTTTCCCTGAAACTCGATGCGTGATACGTAAAAAGGCTTGCCCTCATCAATGTCGATGGCCAACGAGACGGTTTTCTTCTGCTCATCGAAGATCGGCTTGGGGATGGCTCCGAAGTTGATGTAGCCCAATTGTCCGTAAGCCTTTTTTAGATTCTCCAGGCCCTTGCTGATCAACGTGGCGTCGAACCAATCGCCGTCTTTCACCGCGAAAGTCGCGCGCAGCGCCTTAACGTTGTGTACCGCCTTGTTGCCCGTGAAGGTAATCGTGCCCAGCCGGTAGCGGTCGCCCTCTTCAATAGGCATCAGAATATCGATGCGCTTTCCCTTGTTGGGCCGGAAGGTGAAAAGGTTGAGTCCGCCCTGATCGCGAATATGCGTTTTGGGCTCCTCGATTGCGGTGTTGTAATAGCCGCGGTCGCGATAGGCCTGGCGCACCCGCTCCGTATCGTCCTCCAGCTTGTTGGCGTCGAAGGTCTGGGAAAAGATATTCTCGAAGATAATTGAATAGGGAATGCCAATGGGCTTGAGGTTCTTCATCGAGCGGCGCAGCAGCAGACCGCTGAGGTGTTCGTTGCCGGTGAACTTAATCTCGCCCACCTTCACTGTGGGCCCTTCCTTGATGTTGAAGTTCACCTGAACGGAGGCTGGAGGTATGGTCTTGACCTCGGTCTTGATGGTGGCAAACTGGTGGCCGTGCTCGGAGAGGATATCCTTCAGAACGGTTTCCACGCGCTTGATCTTGGCCGGATCGTACTGGCCCTCTACCGAGAATCCGACCTTTTCTTTCTTCAACCGGTCCAGGATGTCTGAGGTGGAAACCGAGTTATTGCCCTTGTAGTTGATCTCGCGGATCGTCGGCCTCTCGACGACGAAGATGTTCAGGATGATGCCCTTTTCGGTGTCCTCGCGCTCGATGCGCAGATTCTCGAAGTAGCCGGTATTCCAGAGCGAGTTAAAATCGCGCTCGATCGAGATGGGGTCGTACGCATCGCCGGGATGGGTGAAGAGCCGCGCCAGCACGGTCTCCTTGGGAATGCGCCGATTGCCGATAACTCGGATGGAATCGATTGTCTGCGGCTGCTGGGCCAACACAGCGCCGGCAGCGAGCATCAGGACGATCAGGATCATCATCCGCGCCAGACGGCTGGTGGTCCGCAACACGCGGGTGAAGACATTGTGCTGGATCTTCACCGGGCCTGAGCCCTGCCAAGAGCACACGTTCTGGTGCGGTCCATAGTTCGCCATCAGGTTCGGCTTCACGGGAAGAATATCGCCACCCTCACTGCTCAAAAAAGATCTGATCCTGCATCTAGGAAAGATTGATTTTACCATCCCCACCGACTAAAACCTGTCGCCGGGGACCCCGGTTCCATTTGACCGCACTCACCCGGCCCAAACCGCCGGGTAGCGAATCGGCTCTCATACCGCATCTCTCCCCAGAAGCCCCTGCCGCCTTCGGACATGGGCTGGACCCCTCGTTACCCCACCGAACTAAAGTCGCTGGAGATGCCGGGACAATCAGGGACCCAAACCACAGTCTACCGGACGCAGCCGGGTGAGAGGGCTTCGATCGGCTCGAGAGCAGGGCGGCATCCCTCTTAGACGTAGACCAGGCGCGCATGACATCCTCTCTGTGGAGGCGGCTGAGCGATGAATGAAGCGGGAGAGACGGTTTATGGGTTCTCGGTGCCTCTGCTTGCGGGCGGCGCGGACGTTCGGACCGTCAGCCTGAATGAATTCAAGGGTAGGGTTTTGCTGATCGTCAATACGGCCAGCAAATGCGGCAACACCCCGCAATATGCCGGCCTTGAGCAGCTATACCGCGCCTACAAGGAGCGGGGCCTGACGGTGCTGGGCTTCCCTTGCAATCAGTTTGGCGCACAGGAACCGGGCTCGGCCGCCGAGATCGCCTCGTTTTGCGAGCGAAATTACGGCGTCAGCTTTCCCCTCTTCGCAAAGATCGAGGTGAACGGCCCCAACGCCCATCCGTTGTATGAGTTTTTGAAGAAAGCGAAACCGGGACTCTTCGGCACGAAGCGCATTAAATGGAACTTCACAAAATTCCTCATTGGCCGTGAGGGCCGCGTTGTGCGTCGCTACGCTCCTATAACTCAACCCAAGGCCATTGTTGCCGCCGTCGAAGTCCTTCTCGATAGCCAATAAGGGATTTCGCTGCATATCGCTCCTGAAAGAAACTCTTTTTGGGAAATATGATTGCAAATGTTGCGCTTAGTTCTCATTGTGCCTAGTCCCTGCGGTATTCTCTTTCTTGTCTGGTTTGGATTTGAGCCCCTTCAGGAAGCTGATCAGGCCATCTGGGAGAACCGGCCAATGGAGGCGGCAGTGCGCCAAAATCTTCCCATGATCCTGATCCGGGTGATCGTGGGCTTGGTGTTCCTGCTTGAGGGAGCGCTCAAGTTTGTCCGACCAGAGCAACTGGGCGTGGCACGCTTTGCATCGATTGGTCTGCCTTTCCCTCAGCAGTTGGCGCCACTGGTGGGTGGCATCGAGATCGGCGGCGGCGCTGCCATCCTGCTGAATTTCTACGCTGGAGACGCAGCGCTCGTATTATTGATCGTCATCTGCACAGCCCTGGTGACTACTAAGCTACCAATCCTTTTCGGCAGGCACATCGGCCCGTTCGCTCCCGCCAAGCTCAACGAATACGGCTGGCTGAGTTTCTTCCACGAAGCGCGAGTCGATCTCTGTATGCTCTTCGGCCTGGCTGCCGTGCTTATCGATTCCGGTGTCCGTGTGGGCCGCAAGAGACGTTGGTACCAGGACGGAAGATAGACGGTCCGGCGAAGGTCACCCATCGAGCAGTGCGGTCTTGCTACTACTCTCAACCGGCCCTATACATCCGCAACCAGCATGGAGCGACAACCTACGATGACGTAATAAAGTTCACACTATTCCCGAAAATGTTATCGAGTCTCCGTGCGCCATCCTTGCGCGTTTTCTCTGGCGCGAGGGTGGGAAGCCACATCTCCCAACCGAGCTCGTCTGTTATGCTCACGCCTCAATCGAAGCGGTAAGCGCTTATCGTCGCACCCATCGGCTCATCGGTAAAGATGCGAGCTCCCCCCGCGCCTCCTCCAGCTCCCGCTACCACCATAAGCGGAATCAGGTGCTCCTCGCGAGGATGCGCATAGGCGGCAAAGGGGGCATTCCGCCAGTTGATCAGCAAGGCATCGCGAGCAGTCCCGGGCGACTCGACGGCTTGGGTCAGCCACCCATCGAAGGCACGGGCACGCTCCAGAGTTTCGGGTCGAAGGTAGCCTCGAAGGTTGTGAAAGCTCATGCCGCTTCCGACGATCAGAACTCCCTCGTCGCGCAACGGAGCCAGCGCCCGCCCGGCTGCCAGATGCAACGCCGGATCGAGTGAAGCCGCCAGCGAGAGCGTCACCACGGGTATCCGCGCCTCGGGAAAGGCCACCTTGAGCGGGACAAAAACGCCGTGATCGAATCCGCGCGTCGCGTTGTTCGCCGACGGCAGGCCTGCCTGTTTCAGCAGATCCGCCGCGCGCACTGCTAGTTCTGGCGAGCCGGGCGCAGGCCACGTGAGGTGATATGTCTGCTCCGGGAAGCCGGAGTAGTCGAAGATCAATTGAGGGCGCGGGGCAGAGCTCACGGTGAAAGCCGGCTCCTCCCAGTGGCCACTGATGACTACCATCGCTTTGGGAGGCTCAGGCAGCGTGGCGGTCAATCCTTCAAGAAACCGCTGGGTGGCGTTCCAGGTGTCCGCTGGTCCCCATGTCCAGTCCATGAAGAAACACGGCCCGCCGCCGTGAGGAAGATAAATTGCGGGCTGGCGTTGTGGTTTTGCTGTCATCGGCTCGTCCTCCGTGCACCCGCGCCCGATGGATCGAGCCAAGGTAATAGTTGTTCAAACAGCTATTACCTTGGATGGCACAACCCTGCCTGCGATTCAGCCTTTCGGCTCCTAGATTCAGCCTTTCGACTCCTAGTCGAGGGGCGCGGCCATCACGTAGACATAAACCAGCAATGCCACGCCGATGAAGCCCGGAATCAAGCCGACGAGAGAAGTATTACTGTGCTGGCTCAGCAGAAAGAGGGATAGCGCCGCGCCAACCGCAATGCAGACCAACCCGCCCATTTTCATCCCTTCCCGCAATTTCTGGCTCTCCATGCGGCTTTGCGCCTTGAGAAGTTCGAGAGCTGCCTTTGCGCCTTCGCCGGAGGCCTCGGTGATGCGCCGGATCGTCTCGGCCTTGTAGAAAGCCTCGCGCTCCTTGTGCTGTTTGTCGAAGAAGGTCACGGCCGGAAGGAACACCACGAAGAGCGCCACCGCGCTTATAGAGAGAAATACCCATAAGCCATTTACAGGGTTTTCAAAGATCCCCGATACCAAATGCGCCATTGAATCCTCCTCGTTAACTTAATGGGGCTTTTGCCCTTATATCCGGTGGGACCGGAGGCCGCCCAATGCGGTTGCATTTTTTCTAAAGATTCTTATGTCGATAAAATGCAACCGGGTTACTGGCTTTCCTGTCTCAACGAGCGGAGAATGTTTGCATTGAACACGACCCTCACCAGCGCAACTCAAAAAAGTGCAACAGACGACTTGGCCGACGTCACCCGCGTGCTGGCCGGTGAGGTGAGGGCGTTCGAGGGGATTGTTCGCCGCTGGCAGGGACCGCTGGTGAATATGGCCTGGCGCTACTGCCGCGACCGCGGGCGCGCGGAGGAGATGGCTCAGGAGGCATTTATTCGCGCCTGGCGCGGTTTGGCCCAGTGGCGCCGCGAAGGAAGCTTTTCAACCTGGTTGTTTGCGCTGGCGGCCAACGTCTATCGGTCAGAATTAAAGCGCTTCCCGACAGAGACGCTGCCTCTAGACGACGCTCCGGAGCCCTCCGGTCCGGCCTCTCAGCAGCGCGAAATCGAAGAACGTGGACAGAATGAATTACTCAGGCGCGCGGTACTGGCTCTTCCCCTCCGCTATCGCGAACCGGTTGTTTTGTATTACTTTCATGAGCAAGACGTCGCCGCGGCGGCTCTAAACCTCGGCCTGCCCGAAGGAACTATCAAAGCGCGCCTCTCGCGAGCTCGGGCTCTTTTGCGACAGCGCTTTCCGCACCTGGCAGGGGAGCACGCAGCAATGGAAGCTACAGCAGGAGAAACAGGAAAGGGGGTCACAATTTGAAGCCGGCCAAACTACTTCACACCCCGCAAGATCAAGCCTTGAACCGTCGCATCGACGCTGCGATTGATCGCATTCTGGCGTCCGAGGAGGAACTGATTCCCTCTTCGGGCTTCACGACGTCGGTGATGGAGCGTATTGAGCAAGATTCGGCCGTGCCTCCCCCGATTCTTTTTCCATGGAAACGAGCCATCCCCGGCATTCTGCTCTCGGTTGGAGTCTTCGGCTGGGGTGGATTCGAGTTTGTGCGCCTCGGCGTGCCGGCTTTGAGTTCGATCACTGTTGCTCTGCCGCATCTTACCGCCGCTTCGATGCGCCCAATTGAGTCGGCCGGTTGGGTGGCGATGGCTTTGGGCGTGTCGCTGGTCTCCTGGCTGCTTTCGCGCCGTTTGGCCGGACGTGGCGGACTCCTGTAACCTGGGCACCTCGCAAAGATGAATCGCAAGACGGCAAACAGAGCGAGGATGTGCCTCGCGTTGGCCGCGATATACTGATCTATCTCCCTGAGGCGATTGTTTTCGGCTTTCGCGGACTTGTGCCAACACCGCGACGCCGCTCGGTTGATGAGCGGAAAGCGAGTGTGCTCTTCTCTTGAGGAAACAACTGTTGACGATCTCGCATAAGCGCTGGCTGACCAGATTTTGGCTGTTGTTCATAGTCTGTTTCGCCGTGCTCCATGCCCTACATCTCAGCGCCGATTTTCCCAACCACACTCCGTGGTTCATGGACTGGGCCAAGTACACCGACGAAGGCTGGTACGGCAATGCTGCCATACGCGCTCATCTCTTCGGCAATTGGTATCTCGCGGGGGATTTCAATCCCGCTCCTGCTTTGCCTTTGTGGCCCTTCCTCGAGTGGGTGCTCTTCTTCTTCACTGGGGTCACGGTCGAGGCGGCACGCGGGCTGGCCGTCGCGTTCTTCTGTTGCAATCTGCTGTTGAGTTATCTTTTGCTTCGATCGCGCGGACCGCATTGGGTGGCGATGCTGGCCTTGACGCTGATCGTCACCAGCCCGTTTGTCTACTGTTTCAGCCGGCTGGCGATCCTTGAGCCTCTGCTGATTGCGCTTACTTTGGCAGCCCTCAATCTCTCCGTCCGGCTTCCCCGGCTGCGCCGACCCGTGGTCGCTTCTGTTGGCATCGGCTTGCTCTTCACGCTGATGATGTTCTCTAAGACCACCGCCATTTTTCTTTTGCCGGCGCTGGGCTGGGCAATGCTGTTGCCGCTCCGGAATCGCAGGAGGCTAATGGCGCGCTGTGCCTTGGCAGCCGCCAGCGCCTTTTCCGCTGCCTATGGCCTATGGATGACGCTGGTCATCCATCTTGGCCTTTATGCCGATTACAAGTACCTCTTCTTCGTCAACAAATACATAAAGCCAAAAGAGCTAATCTGGCCCCTCGTGAGCCTTTGGTGGTCCTTCCATGGCGGGTTATGGGTAGGCCGCAGCCTCGTCCCGCTGGCCGGCGTGGTGACTCTGGTTGCGATCGTTGCGGCGATTCAGAACGTATACCGGACAAACTCCACCTCGGCGCCAAGCGGCTTGTGGGCCCGTCATCTCTGGATGGACCCCGTCTTTGGCGCCTCAATCCTCGCAGTCGCCGGATATATCTTCTTCATGACCTATCAGAACCACCCCCAGCCACGTTACTTTGCCGTGGTGGCTATCTTCAGCTTTTTTATCGTGGCACAGGGGGCAGGAGCGCTGGTCTGCGAAATCTTTCCCACTACCGATTCGAGGTCTCGGTTCACTCCAAGACGGACCTTAGGCTGGGCAATAGTGGCAATGGCGACCCTGACCGCGGCCTTCAATGGCTTCCAGACACTCAACTACGCAATACATCCCGAGTACACCTTTGTCGATGCGGCCCGCCGGCTTACTCAATACATTGATGCACACCCCAACGGCAACCGGCTACTGCTGTCAATCAGCGGCGACCAGATCACCTTTGTTACCCACCTGCCCACTCTATGTGACGACTTCGGCACGCTGGATCTGGCAGACAAGATGGCCCTTTATAGGCCTGGCTGGTACGCCACATGGAATGATCTCGACCCTGGCACCCTCGCGGACATCCACCAGCACTTCTCGCTTGAACAGGTCGCAAGCTTCCGCGCCTTCGATGACCCGGAGCGCAACCTGCTGGTGCTTTTCAAGCTGCATCCGCTTCCTCTTGGCCAGCAGCGCGACCAGAGCGATCAGAATTTGCAACATCCGCTTCCCGGCGACAAGATCGAGATTCCCCTTCAATAGAACAAATGCCATTCTGGGGCGAAGCAGTCCACTTGTGGAATCCCTTATTGATCAATGTGATTGCAATCACTCGACAGTGTCGGGACCGGATGATAGCCTTCGGATGACTATTCTTGCGGAAAGTTCTTTTCGTATTTTCCGACTCCGTTCGTGGTAAGCCATTAGCAATTCAGCTTGAAATTAGCTTGGGAGGATTTGTGACTGCACAGTATGGGGTGTGTTTCTTTCTGGCCGTGAGCGCGCTTTCGCTGCTCGTGGCCTTCATCTCTAGACGCCAAATGATCGGCGCATTGGCATTTGTAAAACATCAGTCGAAGACGGTGGCGGCCGTTGGAATAGGCCTGCTGCTTCCCGCATTCGCCGGCGCGCAAGAATCAGCGGGAGGCGAAGCCAGCCTGAAGCTGCCGGATCTGTCGGTGGTCAATCATTTCGGCTTGAGCGGTCCGGCTCTGCTGATGGTCGGATTGGCATTCTGCGTCCTCGGCCTGATCTTCGGCCTGGGGATCCTCGTGCAGTTGAAGAACCTGCCGGTTCATAAGTCGATGCGCGAGATGTCCGAGCTGATCTATGAGACCTGCAAAACGTATCTGGTGACGCAGGGCAAGTTCATCATGTTGCTCTGGATCTTCATCGCCGTCATCATCTCGCTGTACTTCGGTATTCTGTCGCCGGTGGGAAATGTCGCGGTGACCTTGCCCATCATTCTGTTGTTCAGTTTGGTCGGCATCGCGGGCAGCTACGGCGTGGCGTGGTTCGGCATTCGCGTCAACACCTATGCCAACTCCCGCGTGGC
>Ga0187890_10001465_pt1 | contig 16861 bp, 6 predicted proteins | sample June2016WEW_21_1_FD_133005 | JGI IMG/M metagenome (GOLD analysis project Ga0187890, IMG submission 133005) | Peatland microbial communities from SPRUCE experiment site at the Marcell Experimental Forest, Minnesota, USA - June2016WEW_21_10 | ecosystem: Environmental > Terrestrial > Soil >... | reverse complement strand
GGCCAGCAGCCCTCCAACCTGATGTCCACGTGAGCTTTCCTGGGTGGCGGTCGGCCGTTTTGGCTGGTTGAGCTGTCCCGCTCCTTTGTTTGCCTTTTGTTGACTTGCTGAGTGTGCGACCTGGTAACTATCGGATTTAAGATCACCTGAGGAAACAAAACAGGCGTTTCGGCTTAATGCGGTGAGGCCGGGCGATGGCAGCCACCCCGGCCGGGTCGGGGGACACGGATGCGGGATCTGCGCGCGTTTCGTGCGGCCGTGTGGCAGCACCGGCGGGCGGTCGGGCGGACCCAGCAGCAGCTGGCGCGGTCAATCGGGCTTCATCCCGATGTCCTCAGTCACAAGATCAACGGCAGCGACAACGCGGTGCTGACCATGTCCGATGCCATCGGCATCGCCACCACGCTGGTCAGCTGGGGTGCGGTGACCACCCGGGCCGACCTGAAGGCGCTGCTTGATTTGGTGGAGGTACCGCCGCAGGCCATCCCGGCGGCCAGGTGGTCCGTGCCGCCGTTAGCAGCCCTGCGTGACGCCGAGGATGGCGCCGCCCGCCGTCCGGTGCGGTCGGCCGCGGCTCCAGCACCGGCTTCTGGCCGACCCGCCCCGCTGACGGCTCCGCTGAACCAGCCGTCAGAGCCGTCAGAGCCGCCAGAGCCGTCCGGGCCGCTGGAGCCGGAGGAGAGGTGGCCCCGGTTGACTCCGTCGCCGCTGCCGGCCCCGGCCACCGCGCTGATCGGCCGGGAGCGCGAGCGGGCGGTGGTGGCCGCGGCGGTCGCGGCCTCCCGGCTGGTCACCCTCACTGGGGTGGGCGGGACCGGCAAGACCCGGCTGGCTCTGCAGGCGGCCCGTGACCTGGCCAGTGACTTCGCCGACGGCGTCGCGTTCATCGACCTGGCCCCGGTTCGTGATGCCCGGCTGATCGCCCCGACGCTGGCCCGCGCGGTCGGGCTGGCGCCGGCGTCCCCTGAGACCGCCGAGGCTTACCTGACTGATGCCCTGCGGGACCGCGAGCTGCTGCTCGTGGTCGACAACGTCGAGCATCTGCTGGACGAGACCCAGGTTCTGGCCCGGCTGCTGGCGGCCGATCCGGCGATCCGGTTGCTGGCCACCAGCCGGATCGCTCTCCGCCTGTACGGAGAGCGCACCGTGCGGGTGCCGCCGCTGCACGTGGCTGCCGCCGGTGGCAACGGCGCGGAAAAGAGCGAAGCGGCCCAGTTGTTCCTGGCCCGGGCCCGGGCCGCCCGACCGAACCTGGCGCCGGACAGCGGCGAACTCGCCGCCATCGCCGAGATCTGCGCGGCCCTGGACGGCCTGCCGCTCGCCATCGAGCTGGCCGCGGCCCGGACCCGGCTCTACCCACCGCGGGATCTGCTGCCTCTGCTGCGGTCCCGCATCGCGCTGCTCACCGGCGGACCACGGGACGCCCCGTACCGACAGCAGACGCTGCGGGCCACGCTGGACTGGAGCCACGAACTGCTGTCCCCGTCGGCCCGGCGCTTGTTCACCCACCTGGGGGTGTTCGCCGGGCCGTTCGACGCCGCGGCGGCGGCCGCGGTCAGCGGGACCGAGGAGCCGCTCATGACGCTGGAAATCCTGGCCGACCTGGCCGATCAAAGCCTGCTGGAGGTCGTTGCCGGGGCGACGCCCAGTTTCCGGATGCTGCAGATCGTGCGGGAGTACGCGTACGAACGCCTCGCTGAGACCGGGGAGCTGGACCTGGTCCAGCGCCGGCATCTGGCCTATTTCCTGGCCTTGGCGCTCGCCGCCCGCCCGGGGCTGAACGGGCCCCGGCAGGCGGAACTGCTGGATGAGCTGGAGCAGGCTTATCCAAACCTCCGCGCCGCCCTGGATTTCGCCTATCGCCAGGCCGGGCCGGACGGGCCGGACAACAGGCCGGATCATCAGAGCCTGGCCGACGGACTTAGGCTGGCGGCCGCGCTCCGCCCGCTCTGGCAGCAGCGCGGTTCCCTCGCCGAGGGCGTCCTGCAGCTCGATCGGCTGCTGGCTGCCGACGACGTTCAGCGTCGCCCGAGTGATGCCGCCATCCGGGCTGCCGCCGTCCTGGCGGCCTGCGCGCTGGCCTGCTTCCGGGGCAATTACCCACGAACCACGGAGCTGGCCCGCCATGGTATAGAGCTCTGTAGCGCGCGGGGCGACCACCATGGCCTGGCGGTAGCCCATCGTTTCCTCGGTGAAGCGACGGTCGCCGTGGGCGCCGACGACGAGGCTGAGCATCACTTCGAGCACCAACTCGCCGAGGCTGCGCAGGCTGGAAACCTGCTCGGCCAGGCTGAGGCCTACAACATGCTCGGCGAGGTTGCCCGGCACCGCGGTGACTTCCGCCGGGCCCGGCTGCTGCTCTGGTCGGCGCTGAAGGTAATGCGCCAGGCCGGTGACCCTGGTGGCGTGGGCGTGATTCTGAGCAGCCTCGGGGAGGTCGCGCGCGACGCCGGCCAGCCCCGCCGGGCCTGGCGGTTGTTTGGCGCGGCATTGCGGCGCCACGCGGCCCTCGGCGACAAGCGCCACATGGCGTACGAGCTGGAGGGGCTCGCGAGTGCGGCCGGACTGGAACAGGAGGGCCGTCAGGCGCTGCTGTACCTCGGGGCCGCCCAGGTGCTCCGGGAGGAAACCGGCGGCCCGCTGCCGCCGTTCGAGCAGGCCATCGTGGACCGGATCCTCGCGCCAGCGGTGGCCCCACTGTCAGCCCGGGACCGCCAGGACGCACTCGACCAGGGACGGAACCAGCCACTGTCGGCCACGATCACCCAGGCCCTCACGGCGGTCGGCCGCTGAGCCGACGGGTGTCGTCAGGCGATACCCAGGACGGGTAGGCACTCCTTGACCCCGGTCAGCTCGATGTCGTCGGCGGACCCGCTCCCTGATTTCCCGGGTGAGCCGCCACCGCTGGATCTGGGTGGGCTGGCCGCGGCGGGTGTCCCCGTCCGTGTCGTTCGGTTCGTACCCGAGGCCACGGGAGACGCCATTAGAGGCATCATTGTCGACAAAAGCGGGGTGCGGATTCGACGTTCAGCGGGGGATAGGTATGGGACAGCCGGTACGGTAGCCAGCCAAGCCGGCCACCGCACCCGATTTTTCCTGGACCGCCAGCTCACTGGCGGGCCGCGCCCTGGTCACCGAGGGCCTGGGCGATCACCAGGTCCACGGGCCGGTTACGGCCATCAGCCAGCGCCCGTTCGCGCTCGCGCGGCGTGAGGGAAGCCAGGCCGGTATCAAGGAACCGGTCCAGGATGGCCTGCTCGGCCGGCAGGAGGGCGCTGCCCGACTCCTCGCGCAGGACCTGGGCCGCGCCGAGGTAGATCAGGGCATCCCGGCCGCCGCCGGTCAGGGCCGACATGCTGGCCAGTCCCTCGAAATCGGCGGCCAGACCGCACTTGCTGCCCGCCTGCTGGTGGTCTGCCAGCGCCTGGCGGAACAGTTCCCGCGCCTGGCTGAGCTCCCCGCTGTCCCGGGCCACTTCGCCGAGGCTGTTGAGGAGGGTGGCGGCGCCATCCTGGTCGGCCACGGCCTGGAAGACCCCCAGCGCCCGGCGCAGATGGGCAGTGGCGTCGTCGTACCGGCCCTGATACCTGAACACCTGCGCCAGCATGTTACGGGCCGACGCCTCGCCGACTGGATCGCGGGCCTGCTGCGCCAGGGCCAGCTGGTCGTTGAAATGGGACTCGGCGGCAGTCAGGTCGCCGACGGCGAGAGCGGCCTCACCGATATACCGATGGGCCCAGGCCAGCCCCGGCCGGTCGCCGATCTGCTGGCAGAGTTTTAGTCCCTGACCGGCCAGGTCAACGGCGGCCGGATAATCACCGCGCAGGCAGGCCAGGGCGCAAGCCTCCAGCAGGGCCCAGGCCCGGGTGGCGGACGTCGCTGTGCCCTGACCGGCGTCAAGCGCCAGCAGGTGCTCCAGGTACGAGGCGCCCTCGGCCATAGAGCCCCGGCGGCGCCAGACCAGGCCGACCGCGGTGGCAAGCCGGAGACCGTCTTCCAGGGAACTGCCGCCGGCCTCGGCCCGAGCGCGGGCCCAGTCCATGGCGGACCGGATGTTGGCGAACTCGGCTTCCAGCAGGTCCAGCTGTTCGCCCTGGGCCGGCCCGGTCATCTGGGGCCGCGTCCGGGTGGCCAACTCCAGATAGTGACGCAGGTGGCGGTCACGGGCCCGGTCGGCCCAGCCGGTTTCGGCCAGCCGGGCCAGCGCGTACTCACGGACCGTCGCCAGCATGGTAAATCGCGGCACCGAGCCGGGCGTCACCTCAAGCAGGCTGTGCTCAGCCAGCTCGGCCAGCCGTTCGTTCACCTCAGCCGTACCCTGGCTGGCCCCGCTGACCTCCGCCGCCGCCCCAGCATCGAACGGCCCGCCGAACACCCCCAGATGGACGAACAGCTCGTGGGCCGGCTGGGTCAGGAGTGAATCGCTCCACTCCAGGGTGGCGCGCAGGGTCTGCTGGCGTCGCGGCCGGTCCCGCGGGCCGTTGGTCAACAGGGACAACCGCTCGTTCAGCATTGGCGGCAGTGCTTTCGGCGGGTACAGCCGCACCCAGGCGGCGGCCAGCTCGATCGCCAGCGGCAGCCCGTCCACGGCTGCGCAGACCGCGGCCGCCGCCGCCAACGTGTCGTCACTCATCTCAGATCCGGGGCTGGCCGCGTCCGCGCGCTGGAGGAACAGCTGCACTGCATCACTGTCGGCTGTGTCGCCGCCGGGTCCGCTCAGGCCGAGCGGTGGCACCCGCAGCTGGTGTTCCCCGTACAGGCCCAGCGAGATACGGCTGGTGACCAGCAGGTGCAGCTCCGGGGCCGCGGCCAGCAGCCGGGCCAGCAACGGAGCCTCCTCGATCAGGTGCTCCATGTTGTCGATGACCAGCAGCACCCGGCGCGGGCGCAGCGCTGCGGCGAGTTGTTCTGCGGCCGCGGCCGCAGAGACGGAAGCGAGGCCCAGCGCCCGCAGCAACGTCACGGCGACCAGACCCGGGTCGCTGACCGACGCCAGATCGGCGAAGGCCACACCGCCCGGGAACTGGTCGGCCAGCTCGGCCGTGGCCTGGATCGCCACCCGGGTCTTGCCGATCCCGCCGGTCCCGGTGAGCGTGACCAGCCGGCTCGTGGCGACAGCCGCCACCACCGAGGTGACCTCGGCGGCCCGGCCCACCAGTTCGGTCACCGGTACCGGTGTCGGGGTCAGGTGGCCGACGTCGTGTTCGCCGCTCGGCCTGGGGTCAGGCACTGTCATGCGGGCCGTCGGCTCGGCTGCAGCCTGTCCGGGCGGGAGGTTGCTCAGCGGCCCAGCCGTCCACGGCTGCGCGGGGAGGGCCCGTTCCGGCACGGCCATCAACGCAACCGTCCGGGCCTCGGCGGCCGAGCCGATCACCTTCCAGTCGGCCAGGGCGGCCACGATGGCGACGACCTCGGCTGGCGTCAGCACGGCCCCGCGCTGATGCAGCTTGTGACTCAGCACGTTTGGATGCAGGCCGATGGCCCGGGCCAGTTGCTGTTGAGTACGGCCGGCCGTCCGGCGGCGCACACGCACCGCCTCTCGGAACGCGTCCAGGTCGTTCAACCGCAGGTCCTCCCACCACCGACCCGAGCTACCTGGTCATCATGCCGGCGCATGTTTGCAGCATCTTTTCCGCAACTAACTGCTGGTACCCGCGCCTTTTGTCAGCCTAACCTGCACTCACCTCCTCGAGAAGCTACCTGCGCTGCGGATAAGCCGTCATGAAGGTAGGCCGTCATCGACCACGAAGTGCTGCTGGCGCTGTCGCTGGCTGCGGTTTTCCACCGCCTGGCCATGCCGCTGCGGCTGGCTGACTGGCTGCCCGATGTGGTTGCGGTGAAGTGTGACGCTGACTGGCCCGGCGGCATCGGCGCCGCGTTCGGCTTGCGATTGCGCCAGGACGGGCAGGAAGTGTCCGGTACCGGCGAGGTGATCGCCTACGAGCCGCCCTGCTCGCTGGCGTACCGGCTAGTGGCCGGCCCGCGCACGCATGTATTGCGTTTGACCTGCGTCAACATCGACGGCGCTACCCGGGTGTCGGTTCGCCAGGCCGGTACCGTGGTGCCGTTGCGCGTCGATCTGGGCCCGCTGACCGGAGCGGTCTGACCCCATCGTCGCGTCACCGCATCATTTTCGCAGCCAACAAAGGCGCGCACTTTCGCCGCATCTTTGCAGCATGTTCGCCGCAAAAAAGACGTAGTGCCCCACGATGGGCCGAATTTAGTCTGGCCGCCATCCGGGCCTGTCATAGGCCGGGATGTACGCCCCTGTTTCCCACGTGACGGAGCCGTCGGCATGCCGAACATCCAGTGCGACAAGACTGGTACCGGAGGACACCCCCACCGGTCCCGGAGCTGGTCCAGTACGGGCCGCCGATGGCTGGCAGCGGTGACGGTCCTGCTGACCGCGCTGGGCCTGCTGATCACGGGCACCTCGGCGGCGCTGGCTACGACCAGCGCCGGGTCCAGCGCGTGCACCCGGACTGTGACTGGCGTACACCACGGTGCGCTGCGGGCCAGTTCAGGCCGGTTGTGCCTAAACAAGGCGACCCAGGACGGGGCGGTGCAGGTCAGCGGCTCGGCCAGCCTGCAGATCAGTGCGTCCACGATCAAGGGGGCGTTGTCTGTGTCGGGGAAGGGCCCGGTGCTGGTGTGCGCGTCCACGCTGACCGGTGCGGTCAGCGCCAGCCGCGTGGCCGGGGCCGTCACCTTTGGTGGTGGCTCCTGTGGTGACAACAGCGGTGACACGGGCGCCGGCCCGCTGACCATCTCGGGATCGGCCGGCCCGGTGCTGATCACCGGGCTGCGCCAGAAGGGTGCGGTCAAGCTGACCGGCAACACCGGCGGGGTCACCGTGACTGCTGCCTCGATCACCGGGGCAACCACCGTCAGCAGCAACAAGGGCAGCAAGCCGGTGGTGATTACCGGCAGCGCGATCACCGGGTCGCTGGCGTGCTCAGCCAACAAGCCCGCGCCGACCGATTCGGGTAAGTCCAACACCGTGTCCGGCAAGGCCACCGGCCAGTGCGCCGATCTGTCCACCGGCAGCGGCGGCAGCGGGGGCGAGCTCGGTGGGCCGCCGCCACTTAAGCAGGAACCCCCGATCAGCCAGGACCAGTCGAGCACGCTGCCCAACCTGAACTACGGCGAGGCCGTCGGTGACTTCACCGGCGCTGGCCACGACGAGCGGGCCTACGCCCAGGATGGCGACCTGAAGATCGCCAATGCCGACAAGTTCGGCGGCAACGTGGTCCAGTCCGTCGCCACGGATCTGATGGCCACGCCCAACGACGGCCTCGAAGGACTCAACGGTGGCGGACTTAGTACCGAGTCGGTGTGGCAGCGCTCCGAGGAGACGTACGCGGGTGCCACCTACGGGCTAACCAGCGTGAAGGTGGCCGCGGACAGCTCGAGCATCTACATGGCCGGGGCCACCTGGGGTGGCGGCGATAACCTCGCCACCTACAAACTGCACCTGTACGAGCTGCCGCACAACGGTTCCTGCGCATCCGCCTCCTGCGCCGACCGGACGGTCGACCTGCCCAGCAAGTTCAGCTATGACGGCGGGGTCTTCGGTCAAAGCAGGGGCAACCTCATTGTGGTGACGTCGCTGGCGGTGGGCGTGGTCGGCGGCCAGACGTTCATTGCGGTGGGTCTGTCGGATGAGGGCATTTTCATCTTCAACCACGCGCTGCAGCAGGTCGCTCATATCGGCGACATGGCCGTGCCGAACCCCGGCAACAATTCTCCGCAGACTCCGGTGACCTCCCTGGCGTTCGGGCCGGCCACCGGCTTCGGTCAGGGCGGCGTCCTGCTCGCCGGCGTCATGTCCCCGTGGGAGGACATGTTCATGTACCGGCTCAACGCTGACGGCACCGAGCAGAGCATGACCCACGCCGGCGGGAGCTGGTACACGTTTGCCTCGGCGGTGGCCCAGATCAACGGCCAGCAGTATGCCGTCTTCGGGACCTATCCTTCCGAAAACACCAACGTCATCTTCGTCATGAATATAGACACCGGAGTCGAGTTCACCCGTTACACCTACGGCGGGGGGATTCTGGTCAGCGGGCTGACGCCGCTGACGCCTTGGGACGGCAATTCGGGGAACCAGCAGCTGGTGGTGGGAACGTTCGGCGGGACCCAGGACATGGTTCTGCAATACCTGGACGGCACGCTGACCGCCATCCCGCTCGGGGCGGGCGGCGCCCATACCGGTAATGCCGATCAGATCTACCAGTGGTTCCCCGGCTACGGGGCGGGCCGGCTGCGGGTGGCTGACGACACTGGCAGCGCGGTGGCGGTGTCGATGGCCTGGCGGCCGGATGCCGGGTACGGCTGCTGGCTGAACACGTCGGTGACCGATGGGGCGGTGCCCGAGTTCCCGGCCAACCCGACGTCGGTCGCAGCCGGCCAAGTGTCGCCGCAGTACTTCATCGGCGCGCTAACCGCCGGGCCGGACGGAGGCTGCGCGTCAGCGACCGGTACGGGCCAGTGGGCGTCGTATGTGGTGATCACCCCAGCCGGTGACCCGGCTGACCAGCATGAGGTGAAGCTGCAGGTCAACCCCACGGCTGGGCTGGCCAGCATCGTGGGGATCACCGATCAGGCTGGCGGGGACCTGACCGCGACCCTGACCCAGGACGGGTCCGGGTCGGGCGGGTCCTGGTGGGGTGGCTGGCAGTTGCATGTGACCGGCCCGGGTCAGCCGGCCGCGGCGAAGGCGCCGGCGGTGGCCGGCTACCAGCTGACTTCGATGCCGTCGTCGGATTACCAGGCACCGACCAGCCCGGTGGCTGATGATCCGTGCCGGCCGGTGTACCGGTTCGATGTCACCGGTGCTCAGTGGACCGTGCCCGGGGTCGGCTCCGGTTCGGGTCAGACCAGCGCCCGGGTGGCCGCGCAGATCCCGGCGATGACCGCCCAGGGCAGCACCGATGGCGGGAAGACCTGGACCGATCTGGGCCAGTTGATGCCGGTCACCAGCCCGACGCTGGCCGGGGACACGGTCACGCTCGGGCCGTCCAGCTTCTACTGGCAGGACCCCGTGACTGCCGCGACGGCCCCCGCGGTGGCAGCCGCGCCCGGCGGCAGCCAGTGCCCAACCAGCGGCGACGCGCCGCTGACCGACGTGCGGGTCGTCTCTGGCGGTCTGCCCTCCAGCGCGGTGACCGTGGCCAGCCTGAACGCCGCGGCTCCGGCGGTCGGTGGCGGCCCGGGCGCTCAGCCGATCAATTCGAACGCCGGGTTGGCGGTGACCCCGGACAATCCGTCCGGTACCGCCATGCCGCGTGCCGACGGAATGGACCAGGCCGGGCTGACCATCCAGCTCAAGCCGTCCAACGGCGGCGGGATCATTCCGGCGTCGGACCCGCAGTACAAGCTCGTCTACTACCGGGTCAACAACACCAACACTTTGGTCACCGGGCTGTACACGGCCGGGGACTACGGCGACTACGTGGCCGTCGGGCCGTACCTGGCCGACGGCAGCAGGGTGAACACCCAGAACTACCTGGTCACCACGAGCCCGGCCGGCCAGAGCCTGCTGGGAGTTATCAACGACAGCGGCCAGCTCAGCCCCTTCACCAGTGGCTCAATACCAGTGGCCGCCCCCGACAGCCCGCTGATCCCAACCGGCGCCGCAGCGACCGGGATCGAGATCACCGGGTGCGCCGGCTCCAGCACCTGCCCGCTGACCGCGCCGACCGCGGCCACGCCGGCCCTGTACCAGGCCGGCGGCCTGGCCACCGGCCCGGTGTCAGGGCTACAGTTCGCCGCCGAAGCGGTGACCGGCGTTGCCTCCCTGCCGCTGCAGATCAGCACGAGCAACGCGCACACGCTGGCGTCCGCTCCGCTGAGCGTGCAACCCGGCCAGGCGGTGCTGCGTGACACCTCACCGTTCTGGCCCAGGGACACCATCGATACCGCCCTTGTCACCCGCGGCAGCCTGGTCCAGGCCGTGTCCATCCCCGTCGGCGGCAACTGACCCTATCCGCCATCCGCGTCCTGGCCCGCCCCGCGGGCCCGGCGGAAAGGCACAAAGATGAGCACCACGATCATCGCTACTCTGCCTGATCGGGCGCGCCGATGGCACCCGTGGGTCACCGTCCGCCGGTGGCTGGGCGCGGGGCTGACTCTGGCTCTGGTCATGCTGGGAGTGCAGGCGGTGGCATCCGGCCCGGCCCTGGCGGCCAGCGCAGCCTCCGGGACGGCGCCGGTGTCCAATGCGTTTGCGATGGGTGGCGGCATCGGGGGGTCGATCGACCAGCGCACCGGCGCGTTCCAGGCCCAGTTGCCGCTGGTCAACATCGCCGGCCGGGCCGGGGCCGGCCTGTCGCTGACGCTCAGCTATGACCAGTCGCTGGCCGTGCAGGGGTCGGCCGGGGACCGGTTCGGGCTGGGCGCCGGGTGGACGCTCGGAGTGCCGTGGGTGAACACCGCCGGCGGGGTGCAGGTGTATCCGGCCTCGGGCGGCTCCTACGCCTACGACACCGGCTCCCCGACCGGACTGGCCCAGTACCCGCTGCGGGACCTGGCCTTTGTCCGTGAATCCGGCAAGCTGCCGGGTGGCCGGTCGTATGCGTACAAGCTGACCTACCTAGGCGGCCAGACCGTCAGCTACTTCGACACCAACGGCAACCTCATCGCCCAGATCGACCGGTTCGGCAACACAATCAGCCTGACCTGGCAGCAGTCCGGCTCGTCCTGGCATCCGCTCACGGTGACCGACAACTACGGCCAGGTGACCCGGTTCGACTACGGCACCCCGGGTCAGGTAAAGGTGGTCGCGCCGGTGAACGCGGAGGGCATCACCGCAACGACCACGCTGACGTTTTACGGCGGATATCTGCAGACGGTCACCGACCCGATGAAGCAGAAGACCACCTTCGGCTACACCCAGCTCGGCGGGCTTTCCGCGCAACTGCTCAGTTCGGTGGCCGCCCCGACCGGGGAGGACACCGCGGTCACCTACACCCAGCCGCCGTACGAAAAGGCCGTGGTCGTAGCCAGCGACGTTAAGGTCACTGACGCCAACAGTCGGCAGGTGCTGACCGAGCGGCATTTCAGCCTGGACGGGCCCGATGACAAGAGCCAGCACAACTACACCGGCTACCCGCAGTACAACGCCAAGGGCCCGAACGCGCTGTTCGCCTCCAATGACGCCGGCTACCAGTACACCACCGAATTGTCGGACAGCAGTTCGGCGGTGGAGTTTACCTACAACAGCCTGCACCTGCTGATCTCGCAGCAGGTGCTGACGGCCTCCGGTCCCGGTGGTCTGAAAACCAGCCAGACCCAGGTCTACTGCTACCCGGTGTACTGCCCCCCGAAGGTGCCCTCCTGGACCAGCTTGCCGGCCAACTACGCCAAGCCGACCTCGGTTGCGGTCACCTACGGCGACCCCAGCCACAAGCCCAACCGGACCGTCACCACCAGTTCGGCCTACAACGACGAGGGCCTGCAGACCTCCGCCACCAACGCGGCCGGCACGACCACCACCACTACCTACAACTCCTACGGGCTGCCGGTGACCCAGACGGTGACCGGCACGGACGGGTCGACCAGCATCACCACCGACACCTTCACCGATGACGGCAAGTCGGTGCAGACGGTCAGCACCGCGACCGGCCCGTCCGCGAGCGCGGCCACCGCCCGCACCGTGGCCACCTATTCCTACAACGACTTTGGCCAGGTGACGGGGGAGTCGCTGGCCTGGGCGCCGGGAGCGAAGCCGAAAGGCGACAGCGACGGTCCCGACCAGGTGGACACCAGCCAGCAGATCAGCTTCGACACCGCCGCCCACACCCAGACCGATGTGCTCACCACCGCGGCGGGCACCCCGGACGCGGCCGCGACGAAGACCGTCACCGACCTGGTCACCGGCAATGTGCTGTCCCGGACCACCCCGGGCAACGCCACCGGCACCGACCTGACCACCAGCTATACCTATGACGCACTCGGCCGGCAGCTGACCGCGACCGCACCGGGCGGGCAGGTCACCACGACTTTCTACGACTCCCCGACGGTTACCACGGTGACCGCGCCCAGCGGGCTGAAAACTCAGACCACCACCGACGCGCTGGGCCGCACGGTCAAGGTGACCGACAACGTGTCCGGACAGAAGCTGGTCGCCAGCCCGACCGCGCGGACGGTGCAGACCGACCACTACGCCTCGGACGGGTCAGAGAAGTCCACCACCACCCCGGCCGGAACCGCCACCACCACGTTCGATCCGCTCGGGCGGCCCGCTCAGGTGGTCCAGCCGAGCGGAATCACCGAAACCGAGAGCTACAACGACGTGGCCAACACCACCCAGGTGTCGGTGGTGCCGTCTGGTGCTGCCCTCACCGCTCCAGTCTCGGTGACCACCAGCGGCTTCAACGACCTCGACCAGCCGCTGACGTCCTCGGTCAGCTATACCGACCACACCCCGGCCGCACCGGCCGGGGAAACCTACGACCAGCTGGGCCGGGTCAGCTCCTATTCAGGCGATGATGTGACCGCCACCCCGGACTACGGCGGAGCGGGCGGTCTGCAGGACGGCACCAAGCTGACCCCCGGTGACACCACCGACTACCCCGGCCAGACCGCTCAGGCTGCCACCGACAACACGCTGACCGGGGCACTGTCCACCAAAACCCTCACCGGCCAGGCCAAGGCCGCGGGCACCACCTACAGCTACGACACGGCCGGCCGGGTGAAGACGGCCACCACGGCCGACGGCGCGGCCACCAGCTACACCTACAGCCCGGCCGGGCAGATCGCCTCCGTCACCCAGCCATCCGGCACCACGACTACGTACACCTACGACGGTAAGACCGGCCAGCTCACCGAGGTGGACGTGAAGGGCGCCGACGGGACCACCCAGCAGACCGGGTATCACTATGACCCGGCCACCGGTCAGGTCACCTCGGTGTACAACCCGGCCGACCCGGCCGACGCGATCGGCTACAAGTACGACGCCGACGGGCACGTCATCGAGGTGGACTACCCGGACGGTACCAGCACCAAGGCCAGCTACGCCGACAACGGCCAGCTGGCCACGACCACCGACACCACCGGCGCGGTCACCACCTACGCCTACAACACCGACGGCACGTGCGGGCCGGCCCACACTGACCTGTGCCAGGCGGTGCAGGTCCGGGGCAGCACCACGCTGGCGACGGTCAGCTACACCTACGACTCGATGGACCGGGTGCACACCATCACCCGCGGCAACAAGGTCACCACGACCCTGGACTACACCGACGCCAGCCAGGTCAAGACCGAGACCACCACAGCCGCCGATGGCAGCGCCCTGCGCACCGACGGTTACACCTACGACAGCCACAGCAACGTGGCCACCCACACCATCACCACCGTGCTGCCCGCCCCCGCTGCCCCGGCTCCCACCAGCTCGGCCACAACCCAGTCCACCAAGCCCTCGCCGAAGCCCAAGCCCACCAAGCCGACGCCGACCAAGCCGACGCCGACCAAGCCCACGCCGAAGCCGACCAAGTCGCAGCCCCTGGGGGCACCGGCGAGCAGCACGATCACCGCCTACGGCTACGACGCCTACAACCGGCTGATCTCCTCGAAGGTCTATTCGGGTACCGCCGCCACCGGCACCCCCACGTCCAGCACGGCCTACACCGTGGACGCTGCCGGTAACGTCACCGGCCAGGACACCACCACCAGCGCGGGTACCACCCACACGGCCAGCACGATCACCCCGGGCGGGGAGCTGACCGGGCGGACCGGCGCCGCCGCCACCCAGAAGTTCGACGCCGACGGCAACGTCACCACCGACCTGGCCGGGAACACCTACACCTGGGACCCGGACGGCGAGCAGGCTTCGGTCACCACCCACGCCGGGGTGACCACCAGCTACACCTACTGGCCCGACCACACTCGTCGCACCGCCACCACCACTACGGGCGGGGTGGGCCACACCATCACCTACCACTACGCCACCGACGGCAAGATCGCCGACGAGACCTACGCCGGCGGCGGCTCAGCCGTCACCGCCACCTACCTGATGGGCGTCAACCGCGAAGCCCGCACCCTGGACACCGCCGCCGGCGCCGCCCAGGACACCGGGGTGGGTACCGGCTACTACCTGACCGACGCGCACGGCTCGGTGACCACGATGATCGACGCCAGCGGCGCCGTCACCGCCAGCTACGCCTACGGCGACTACGGCCAGCCGGACGGCGCCAGCCCGGCGCTGCTGGCCACCCCGGCCGCCGACCCGGCCGGCAACGCCGCGGTGAACCCGTTCACCTACGACGGCGCCTACACCAACCCCACCACCGGCACCCAGTACCTGCCCGCCCGCACCTACGACCCGGACCAGGGCCGGTTCCTGACCGCCGACGCCGCCGACCAGTTCAACCGCTACCAGGCCTTCAACACCAACCCCATTGTCGACACCGACCCCACCGGCCAGTGGGCGCTCCCGCAGATCGTCACCGACCTCTTCGCGGCGTTGGTGTTCGTCGCCACCGCGATCGCCAGCGCCGGCGCCGCCATCCCGGTGTATGCCGCCGTCGCCGCCGGCGAAGCGATCACGGATGCTGCCATCACCGCCACGGTTCTCAACACCGTGGCCGTCGCTACCAACGTCGGCGCTGCGGCCACCTCCGCCACCCTGACCGCCAACGACGCCGCCGAACTGACCGGACATGGTTTCCTGAGCAGCGACCAGGTCGATGAGCTCAACGCTGCCACCTTCACGCTCGGCACCATCGGCGGCTTCACCAGCGCCATCCCCGGCTTCAGCGGAGAAGCTGCCGACTCAGAGTCCGTGGTCGCCGACTCAGCGTCAGAAGCCTTCAACAGCGTGGGAGATCCGCGCCAGGACATCAGCGCCGACGCCTTCGACGCCCTCTTCGGAGCGGGCGATAACCAGTCCGCAGACATCTTCGCGGCCAGCGACGGGGAAGACGACTTGTTCAGTGCATCCTCGTCAGCCTCCGAGCAGGGCCCGTCCCTCGACGACCTGTTCAACTCCGATGACGAGGTACCTGACGCCACCGACCCGTCCGGGCAGTTGAGCACGTCCAAGGTCACGCCACCGACCCCTGATCAGGCCACAACCGTATTCGGGGACCAGCAGGGGCAGGTCGGCCTGAATCAGAACCAGCAACCAGATCAGACCGGGGCGTTCAGCCAGGCCCAGCAGGTGCCCGGCGGCCCTGATGCCACCAGCACCAACATCGTGCCGGTCACCACTGACCCGGCTGGCACCGCCAACGCCGCCCCTGGCCCCAGCCCGCTGGGCGACGTCGCTGCCACCGGCGTCAAGGGCACGAACGACGACAATGCTCCCCTGGTCACGCCCAAGAACCCGTCCAACCCGTTGGACGAGAATGTGCCCACTTCCGCCATCGGAAATTCGCAGCAGCAACTGCTGTACTTTGAGGGAGACAGTCCGATCTATGGCTATATCGATCCCTATGGGTTCTAGCGGAATGACGTGACGGTTGGCCCAGGCCGCCGGGTCCCCGGCGGCTCGGGCGCCGCCACCACGCCGAGCTGCATCATCAGCCCATGGCGTCCATCAGGATCCGGCTCTCACGGTGACCTGCTTCCCGGTCGCCGGTACCCCGAGAAAGGGCCCTGGTGGGTGCCCCGCCACACCGACTGGGCCCAGACCTGGCAGCCGTCAGCAATCTGTTCCTCGCAGGAGATCATTGATGACTCCAGGGGACGCGGCGGTGTCTGGCCGCAGGCATGCCGTAGCGATTGGCGCCAGCATCGCCGGCCTGCTGGCCGCCCGCGCTGAGCGACGTCTTTTCACTGGTCACGGTGTTCGAAAGCTCCGACGGTCAGCTCACCACCTCAGTTTCCAGCCCCGAAAAAGACTCCAATCCAGCGGTCAGTCAGGTAGGCAAACTGGGGCGGGGCAGGACGCCATCTCGTCCCTGACGCCGATTCCTCCAGCATGTCTGGTTCAGTGCCCGGCAGTCATCGCCAACTAGCCCGCGACCGTAACGGAAGCCTCAGCGCCGACCGACGACGAAAGCCTTTCCGAGGCAAGCAACCCGCTCGCCAGCGCCACCAGGGCCCGATCGGCCCGTGTCCCACTCCATGAGCCAGGTTAGCTCCGACGGTGGCCGCGATCCCGGCTCCCAGGCTCCAGGCTGCGAGCCGTGGTACGGGCTGGCCCCGGCGGCTGGAGTCCAGTACCACCATGGACGCCGCCCAGATCAGCCCGTCCACCGTGAACGGCACCAGCCGCGCCGTCACCCCCGACTCCCCGTGCGAACGCACCAGTTCGAACGCGTGCTGGTACGAGATCACCGCGGCCACAACCGCCACCGCCCCCACCGCCAGCGCTGTAGTAATCCGCATGAGCCGGTCCGTCACAGGCCCTGCTCCGCGCGCCAGCCGCCGACGACGAACAGATCATCGTCGCCGTACCCAGCGGCGAGCCGCTCCGCGAGCACCATCGCCGTAATCGCCTGGTTCCGCGTGAACAACGGCGGGGGAGACCCGACACGGCCCACGCGCCCTGGCCTTCAGCCGCCGCGTGCGGGCTGTACCGCACGGTCGCGATCACCCGACCGCCGAACTCGGCGATCATCAAATCGTCATCGATTAGAGCTGCCATACCGGACCTCACCTTCGACGGTGAGGCCCGGAAAGCCAGTGACAAACCAAGGAAAAGATGGGCCACTTCGTGGCGCGATGCCCGGGATGAAATTGGGGGCGGGCCGGGGTCTGCGCGTGGTTTGCGGTGGTTTCGCAGGTTGGGGCTGGGCGGAAGGTGCATGCTGGGTCTGGCGTGCCGTCCGTCGTCACCGGTTCACTTTGGACTGTTCGAGGCCGTAACCAAGTTTGGTGCTGGGATCCCCGTTGCGGGTCATGCCCGCTGCTGCTG
>Ga0187890_10001463_pt1 | contig 16872 bp, 22 predicted proteins | sample June2016WEW_21_1_FD_133005 | JGI IMG/M metagenome (GOLD analysis project Ga0187890, IMG submission 133005) | Peatland microbial communities from SPRUCE experiment site at the Marcell Experimental Forest, Minnesota, USA - June2016WEW_21_10 | ecosystem: Environmental > Terrestrial > Soil >... | reverse complement strand
GGGCTGCGGGTTGAACGCCATGGCGTCGGTCAGCGACCAGAACAGATTGCGCCAGCCGATCACTTCGCCGATCTGCGCCTGCACGCCGCGGAACGACTCGACGCCGGTCGTGCGCGCAGCCTTGAAAAGCAGACCGGCGATGAAATCGAGCTTCACCGCCAACCGTGTGCAACCTTGCAAGGTAAAGCCGTTGAAAAACCCAGACTTCGCATAAAAATTCTTCAAGCGCTCGATGTCGCGATGAATCATCACGTTCTCCCAGGGGATGAACGCGTTATCGAAAACAAAGATCGCGTCGTTTTCGTCGAAGCGCGACGTCAACGGATAATCCCAAGGCGAGCCGGTGGCCGCGGCGGCGAGCTCATAGGACGGCCGGCAGATGAGCTTGATGCCGGGCGTGTTCATCGGCGCGATGAACATCACCACCATGGCCGGGTCGGTGATTTCCTGGCCCATATTCTGACCGAGGAAATTATATTGCGTCAGCGCGGAGTTGGTGGCGACGACCTTGGCGCCGGAGACGTAGATGCCGGCGTCGGTCTCTTTCTGAATGGTGATGTAGACGTCTTTGACTTGCTCGACCGGCTTGTTGCGGTCGATCGGCGGATTGACCAGCGCGTGATTGAGAAACAGCACCGCCTCCTGGCCGCGCTTGTGCCAGGCCCGCGCGTTGCCGGCGAACTTGCCGTAATACTCGGCATTGGCGCCCAGCGTGTTCAGGAACGCGGCCTTGTAGTCGGGGCTCCGCCCCAGCCAGCCATAGGTGATGCGCGCCCAAGCCGCGATCGCGTCGCGCTGCGCCACGACCTCCGCGGCCGAATGCGCCACCTTGAAGAATTTGTGGGTATAGCCGCCCGAGCCGGTGTCGGTCGGCGCGGTGAGGACGTCTTTGGTTTCCTTGGCGTGCAAGGCGTCGTAGAGGAGCGCGACCGAAGCCGCGGAATTGCGGAATGCCGGATGCGTGGTGACGTCCTTGACGCGCTCGCCATAGATGTAGACTTCGCGGCCATCGCGTAGCGACTCCAGGAATTCCGCCCCGGTAAAAGGACGTTTTTTGCCTGCAATGATTGCTTCGGGATGCTCCGGCATCGCGTACTCCATTTTCTCAGTTGTGCACCATACTCAACCCGGCCGCTCGCGCCAGACCGCCCAGAGCTCAGCGCGCCGACAAGCGCCGGGCCGGCCGCGTCTGCGCTCAAACCACGCAAACTATGATCACCAGAGTTGCTTGGTCGCGAGCTTGGCACCCTCCGACAAGGTGGCAAGCTTCGCCCATGCGAGCTGTGGGTGCACGCGGCCGCCGAGACCGCAGTCGGTGCCGGCAATGACGTTTTCGCGGCCGACGACTTCGGCAAAGCGAATAATCCGATCCGCAACAAGCTCGGGATGCTCCACAACGTTGGTGGCGTGACTGACGACACCCGGGATCAGAAGCCTGCCGTCCGGAAGCTTCGTGTCCTTCCACACCTTCCACTCGTGCTCGTGTCGCGTATTGCCGGCCTCCACCGAGTAGGACTGCGCCTTCACCTTGATCAACAGGTCCGCCACGTCCTTCAGCGGGACGTCGCCGCTATGCGGCCCGTGCCAGCTGCCCCAGCAGATGTGGAAGCGAACACGGTCCTCCGGAATTCCATGCAAAGCGTGGTTCACCGCCTCCACCTGGAACGCGGCCCATTTCCGATAGCCGGCCATATCGTCATTGAGCGAGAACCACCAATCGTAGATGTCGACCAGGGCGGGATCGTCGATCTGCAGGATGAAGCCGGCGTCGACGATGGCCTTGTATTCTTCGCCGATTGCCTCTGCCAACGCCCAAGTATAGTCCTCCCGGCTTTTGTAGTACTCGTTCGGCAGGATTTGCAGCGTCGCCGGCGACACCGCCGTCACGAAAGCTTCTTCGACACGTGCGCCGCCGAGCGCCGAAGCCAGGTCCTGGATATCGCGCTGAATCGCCGCGTGACCGGTATATTTGACCGGGCCGGTGCACGTGAGCCCGAACATGCGCGCACTGCTGCTACCGGCCTGAGCATTGCCCATGCCGCCGTCCTCGGCGTAGAACTCGGCGAATTCCTTGCGCTCCTTGCTGCCGAACGTCCACGCCGCGCGGCCCTTGTTGACCTGCTCCTGTCTCAGCTCGAATCCCGCCAGGCGGTCATAGACGTAGGACCACCACGCTCCGAAATCGACGGCCCTGCGCATGGCCTTGCCGAATTCACCGTCATTGACGATGTCGATGCCGGAGTCGGCCTGGCGGCGGACCACGTCCGCAATCGCCGATCGCAACCGGGGCTGAAGTTGGCTGTCGGGCGCATTGTCCTTGTAGAGCTCGACCAGGTCTTTCGGCCGCGGCAAGCTGCCGGCATGCGTGGTTAGAATTCGACCGACGCTTCGTTTCATGTTCTTTCCTCCCTTTCAGGCGATTAACGCCAAAGCTCGCTGGTCGCGAGCTTCGCACCGTCTGCCAACGCTACAAGCTTCGCCCAGGCGACTTGCGGATGGATTCGGCCTCCCAGACCGCAATCGGTGCCCGCAATCACATTTTCACGTCCGACGATTTGGGCAAACCGGACGATTCGATCGGCGACGACCTGGGGGTGCTCGACCAAATTTGTGGCATGACTGACGACTCCGGGAATGAGCAGCTTGCCTTCCGGCAGTTTCGCGTCTTTCCACACTCTCCATTCATGCTCATGACGGACATTTCCCGCTTCGACCGAGTACGCGCCGGCGTTCACGGTCAGAACCAGATCGACGATGTCTTTCAAAGGAATGTCGGTTGTATGCGGGCCATGCCAGCTTCCCCAGCAAATGTGATAGCGAATCCGATCCTCCGGCAACCCGCGAAGCGCGTGGTTTAGCGCCTCGATGCGAATGCGCTCAAATTTCTTGAATTCACCGAGCGGCGGCTCCGGATTGATCATATCCCAGTTGTCCGGCAGACTTGGATCATCAATCTGAAGCACGATGCCGGCGTTTATGATCGCCTTATACTCTTCGCGCATTGCTTCGGCGGAAGCCAAGACAAATTCTTCCTCCGTTTTGTGGTAAAGGTCCTCTCCGCGGGCGAAACTTCCCGGCGCGATCGAGCACATAAAGCCTTCCTCGACATTCGCGGCCCGCATTGCTTTCTTGAAATTTGCAATGTCGGACTGGATCGCCGCTTGACCGGTGTATCTGATCGGCGCTGTGCAGACGGGACGGCGGGTCGCCCGCCGTGGCGCGCTGCCGATCAGCGTACCGGTGGAGTCGGGATCAAGATAGAATTCGCTGAACTTCTGCCAATCGCGGCGGTTCCTGACGGTCGTCAGCGCAAGATCGGCGACGCTGGATTTCCTGTGCGCGGATTCAGGTACCGAATCTGCCGGCACGAACCCGTCCATACGGGCAAAGGCGTAATTCCACCAGACGCCGTAGTCGTAGCTTGCGGCCATAGGTTTGCCGAACTCGCCGTCGTCGGGAACGTCGATGCCGAGTTCTTGCTGTTTTCTCACCACCGCGGTGACGGCGGAGGAGAGGCATTCTGCATAAGCGCCGTCGTCGACCTTATCTCCGGACGCCCGGGCCCGATTCAATGCGATGAGACCAGGTGGCCTGGAAAGGCTTCCGGCATGCGTCGTGACTATACGATCCGTGCTGTGCTTCACCGCGCCTCCTCCCGCATGCCTTGTCGGCATACTGACTAGTTTTGGTCAGTATACGGATCATTTTGACTGTGCGTCAATAACCGGCCGCGCAGGCTGGGCTGCATAGTGCCGATGTGGTAATCAACGCGAACAACTTGCCGCAAGAACGAGGTTCTGATGCCAAACGACGACCTTCGCATCCATGAGAAACCTGGCCATCTCATTCGTCGGCTTCAGCAGATTTCTTTTGCCGTCTTCATGGATCAGACTCGGAAATTCAAAATTACGCCGGTTCAATATTCCGCTATTCTCGCTATCGACAATCACCCGGGAATTGATCAAACCGCGCTTTGCAACATCATCGCTTTCGATCGCTCCACCATCGGCGATGTGGTGACGCGCCTGGAAAAGAAGAAATTCATCAGACGCCTCAGCGGCCCGGTCGATCGACGCACGAAATCGCTTTACATCACGCCGTCGGGCCACCGATTGATCCGCGATATCGAGCCGGCGGTTCAGTCCACGCAGCGGCTGATATTGGCGCCGCTTAAGCCGAGCGAACGTGATGTCTTCATGCAAATGCTGAAGCATCTCGTGCATCTTAACAATGAGCACAGCCGTGCGCCTTTGCGGCCGAAGGATGCGCGGCATCGAAGACGTCGACCTGCTGTACGACCCGTTAGCTCCGGCCGGGCGACGCGGTCAATGATACGCGCACGCTCGAGGAAGGACGCTTTTCCCGATTGATTGGCGTTCCCGGTCACCGCTCGCGCCAGACCGCCCACAAGGTCAGCGCGCCGACCAGCACGACGGCGAGCGGCGTGCCGGGCAGGCCGGCTGTCGCGTAAGCCGTGGCGCCGCAAGCGGCGCCCAGGATAAATCCGATCGCGATCGCCAAAACGACGGACAGTCGCGAACGCACGGCGACAAAGTCGCGTTCGTAGGCTAGGTCGCTCGGGTCGTGTGCGTGGCGCCGCCAGGCCAACAGCAGCTCGGTGGTCTCGATGCCGAGCTGCGTCATGTTGCCGGTCATCACGTTGGTTTGCGGAATGCCGCGCATGAGCAGCCGTACCATGACGCTCTGTGTTCCCATCGCCATCGCCCCGAACAGGCCGGCAAGGATGCCATGCCAGTCATCGGCGCCGCTGACCGACGGCTCGGCAAGCATCAGGTAGGAAAAGACGGCGAGGAGCAGCGTCTCGAACGCAAGCATCCACGGTAATGCATCGCGGCCCTGGTCGCGGGCGAGCCTGATCAATCCGGCGGCCAATGCCGCCGCGAACAGAAAGGCAAGGATGGCGATGACCTTGCCGGCGATACCGATGTCGTGGGTCACGAGTTCGGCGCCGGCGGTGACGAAGCTTCCAGTCACCTGCGCGACGAACAGCCCAAACAAAGCGAGGAAGGTGTAACTGTCGACATAGCCGGCGACGAAACTCAACAGTGCCGGCACCCATCGCGGCAGCGGAACCTCGCGCGCCGGCGCGACCTCCGTCATGTGCAATCTCCGCTCGCCGCGCCGGGCATGTGCCTAGGAACTTCTTGTCGACCGCATTAACGTGCTTAGCCAAATTTTGGAGCAGCGCCAATGCACATGAGCCAATTCCACTACCTGCCGCTAGCGCCCGGCTTTTTTTCCATCCTTGTCGGTTTATTCGTCGTCCTGTTCGTTGTTCTGCTCGTGTTCCGCGCGCTGCGCCATGCGTATGTGAGCCTCGGCCTAAGTCCGAGTGCGGCCATGCTGCTTTTGTTCGGCTCCTTGATCGGCAGCTATTTCAATATCCCCGTCGCGGTGCTGCCGCCGGAGCAACTGGAGTCCGACAAGGTGATCGATTTCTTCGGCATGCAATACATGGTGCCGACGGTCGAGAGCCTGGCGGGCACGGTGATCGCGGTCAATGTCGGCGGTGCCGTCATCCCGACGATCATGTCGCTCTATCTGCTGGTCACCCGGCAATTATGGGTGCAGGGAGCGATCGCCACCGCCATCGTCGCCCTCGTGCTGCATTGGCTCGCCCATCCGGTGCCCGGTATCGGCATTGCGGTGCCGGTATTCTTTCCGGCCATCGTCACGGCGGTGGTGGCGTTACTGCTGTCGCGCGGCAATGCCGCGCCGCTCGCCTACATTGCCGGCAGCATGGGAACGCTGATCGGCGCCGATCTCACCAACCTCGACAAGGTCGCCGGCCTCGGCGCACCGGTTGCGTCCATCGGCGGCGCCGGAACATTCGACGGCATTTTTCTTACCGGCATCGTCGCCGTGCTGCTGGCGGGGCTTTATCACCCCCGGCAGCGCGCCGCGCAGCTTTAGCCACCCGGCGATTTTTGGAGCGGATCGACAATTTCTACGCCTCCGCTGTCACACCGTTGTCACCGCCGCGCCTCGCCGCCGTATGGCGGGCTGGGCGAGAACGTCGTAAAATAGTGTCTTATTGATTGAAAGGAGCGTGTGATGATTTTAGGAATGTCCGTACCGACCTTTACCCTGCTCCACGTCATCATCAGTGTCATCGCCATCGTGTCCGGGCTGATCGTTCTGGGCGGAATGTATGGGGCGCAGCGCCTGCCGGGTTGGACCGCGCTTTTCCTTCTCACGACCGCCTTGACGAGCATCACCGGCTTCTTTTTCTCGATCACGAAGATCACGCCGGGCCAAATCTTCGGCGCCATCACTCTCGCCGTGATGGTGCCGACGCTCATCGCGCTCTATGGCTTCCACCTCCGTGGCGCGTGGCGCTGGATCTACGCCGGCGGTGCGGTCATTGTGCTGTATCTGAATGTCTTTGTTCTGATCGCGCAGCTCTTTGCAAAGGTAACGGTATTGCAGCCGCTCGCGCCGACGCAATCCGAGCCGCCGTTCCTCATCACCGAGGTCATTGTTCTGGCGATCTTCGGCGTGCTCGGCATCCTCGCGCTGGTGAAGTTTCATCCGGAGCGGAGGCTTGCCTGACGGCGGCGCGGGAAAGCTGCGCAGCCGAAGTGCCGAAAATGGCACGCGTCACGGCCGCGCTTGTCCCGCCTGCGCGGCCGTAGCGATGACGTTCGTTGAAACGCCTTGCGCTTTGGCGTGGCGAAGGCCCGGCCATCGACGTCCTTGACCTTCGGGGGCTCTTTAGACGTGGATACCCGCCACGAGGCCGATCGCGGCCCGGCGCGCTTTTGACAGGCTGGAGTTGGGCTCGCTGCAGATTAGCCCAAAGGGCAACAAAGGATCGTGTCATGCCATGGTATCATTATCTCGCGCATTTCGTCGCCGGCGCCTTTCTGGCCAACGGCGTGCCGCATTTCGTGCAGGGCATCTGCGGCAACAAATTCCAGACGCCGTTTGCATTGCCGCGGCGCGTCGGTGAATCGTCGGCGATCGTCAACGTGATGTGGGGCTGGTTCAATTTCATGGTCGGCGGCGTATTGCTGCGCATCTTCTTCCCGCAGCTTCCGCCCCCTCCCGGCGACAGCATCGCCACCGCGCTCGGCGTGCTGGTCGCCGCGTTGTGGCTCTCGAACCATTTCGGCAAGGTCCGCAGCGGCGCGCCGCATCCTTAAGGATTTGCATGCATCTCGATCACGCCCGCATTCTCGCCTTCCTCGTCTTCGGCCTGTTCGGCGGCATTGCCGATGCCGGTCAGGAAGGCAAGGACATGAAACTCAAGGACGTCGGCTTTGTGATGCGCCCGGCAAATACGCCGGCGCAGCTTGAGCGCTTGCGGCTCTTGCCGCCGCGCACCTTCGTCACCCGCACCAAGGATGGTAGCCGTTATTATCTCTACGCCGATCCCGACTATTGCAAATGCGTCTTCTTGGGCAATGAGCTCGCAATGAAAAGCTACCACGACCTGGTGTCGCCGCCGCCGCCGCCGCCCATGCCGCTCGGACCGGACGGTGGCCCCGTCGCGGGCTCGCTGATCCAGGAACTGGATCCGGGTATCCCGATCTTCGACGGCGACATTCTCGATTATTCGTATTGACGGGGCGGAACCAAATGACCGAGCACATTGCCGTTGCGCGCGCCGCCGGCAGCGATCCGCGGCCGATCGCGGAATATCACGCGCACGTCTATTACGATTCGCAAGCGACGCGCGGCCGTGCCGAACATTTACGCGAGCGCGTGGCTGCGGAATTTCCGCAAGCCAAGCTCGGACGCTGGCACGACAAGTTGGTCGGGCCGCATACGCAGTCGATGTATCAGATCGCTTTTCCGAGCGGCATGCTGGCGTCGTTCCTGCCCTGGCTGATGCTCAACCGCGACGGATTGATGATCCTCCTTCATCCCGAAACCGGCAACGACTACCGCGATCACACCGCGCATGCCGTCTGGTTCGGCGCCGTGCTGCCGCTGCGGGTCGAAGTTTTCAAGGATCAGCGTCCGGCGGACTGATCCGGTGGCCGCTCCGCGTGGAACCTAAACGCGTCGAGTGAGTTCGTTGTGGGGGCCAGTCGGAGGAATCCATGCGAAAGACGTTGGTTACCTTGAGCTTCGCCGCGGGTTTTGTGGCCGCAGGTTTTGGGATGGTTCAAAGCGCAGGCGCAGTTCCAGCCGACGCGACGGCCGTGAAGGAAGCCGCGACCGCCGCCTCACCGCTGCAGCAGGCGCAATATGTCGAGCGCCGCACGCGCCACGGCGTGGTGAAATGCTATCGCGACTTGGTGATCGGCCCGTATCGCTGCCACTATTACCGCGACCCGCTCTAATATCCGTACTCTGACGGCGCGAAGCTGCCCCGGACCAAACCCGGGGCGGCTTTTTTAAGCGCTGTCTTCGACGTCCGTTTCGGGCCGATCGCTCCCGGGAGCGACTTCGGAGTGCCACTTGCCCTTCTCATCCTCGTATTCGATGGCTTCGGTCTTCCCGGGAGTGCGCTGCTCGGCGGCGGCGCGCCGCGCCGCATCGAGCGCCTCGGCGTGCGTCGGAAAGCTCTCCGAGAAGGCGCCGTTTACCGAGTAAGCCCAGCCATCTTCGTGCCGGACGACTTTATAGGTGATATGTGTCATCGGTTCGCCTCCGTCGGGCGTGATGCTAATCGAGGTGATGGAACGGGGTTTCGTTCGATCTTCGTCGTTGCAGCTTAGAGTGTATTACAGGCCATGAAAATCTCCGGATCGACGGCGCTGGTGACCGGCTCCAATCGCGGCCTGGGCCGCGCTCTCGTCGAGGCGTTGCGCAAGGCGGGCTGCGGCAAGATCTATGCAGCGGCGCGCACCATCGACAGCGTCACGCGCGAGGCCGGCGTTGAGCCGATCGAGCTCGACATCACCAACGGCCGGCAGGTCGCGGGCGCTGCCGCGCGCTGCCGCGACGTCGATCTTTTGATCAACAATGCCGGCGTCGCCAAATTCGTCCCGCTTATTGGCGCGCCGGAGACGGACAACGCGCGGCTGGAGATGGAGACGAATTATTTCGGCACGCTCGGCATGTGCCGGGCATTCGCGCCGGTGCTGCAAGCCAACGGCGGCGGCGCGCTCGTCAACGTGCTCTCGGTCGTGAGCTTCTTCAATGCGCCGATGCAGGGCTCCTATTGCGCGTCGAAAGCGGCCGAATGGTCGCTGACCAAGGCAGTGCGCTTCGAGCTGCGTGGACAGGGCACGCTGGTGATCGGTGTTTATGCCGGCTACATCGACACCGATATGACCACCCACATCGCGGGGCCGAAGTCGAGTGCCGCCGAAATCGCCGCCCGCATCATCGAAGGCATCGAAGGCGGTGCGGAAGAAATCCTCGCCGACGAGCGTTCCCGCGGCGTCTATGCCGAGCTGCGCAAGGACGATCGGGGTTTCGACGCCAATATGCAAAAGCTTTGGGACAGCCGTCCCCGGCGATGATTAGGCGCTGGCGGTTTTGAGTGCTTCTTCCTGATCGCAGGCGGTGAGGAGCTCTACCGCGCGCGCGCTGTCAAGACCCGTAAGGGGCAATTGTTCGTTGAAGCGTACGACTAGGCCGCCCGCGCCGAACAGCGCATAAGGAGTATTCCGAATGGAAAGCCGGCGGCGCGACGGCTAGGTATCCTAGTTACAAGCGCGCCTCATGCGTGCGGCGGCCTTTGATCCGCATCAAATCGGGCGCTGCGGCGCTCGTCTATGCTGCAAATAAAGTCGGTAGCTGATGTTGCCGAGTGGAGGAGTGAGGTACGATGTCGCTTCGCGCCGCACTGCAGTTGTTTGTTCTGAGCCTTATTGTTTTCGCCGCCGCCTTCGCCCTGCGGCGCACGTTTTTCGCGGATGTGATGCCGGTGTCCTGGGATCAGGAGCCGCAATCGCTGTGGGCGCTGGGTGCGGCGTTTTTGTTGCGCTCGATCGAGAATATCTCCGCCGTCGTCGGCGCCATTGCGTTTGTGGTGGCGATTGCGCTCCGGTTCGTTAGTCGGCGGACGCGTAATTGGCCAATACTTTCATTAGTGCCGGACGTGACCCGGCAATCCACGCGGCGGCTCGGCAATTCCGAGGTATCCGCACCCGTCCCTGTGCGGGTGCGCAGCATGGATCCCCGAGGCAAGCCTGGGCACAACGATCGGAAAAGCTAGCCTCTTACGCCCGCTCGACGCGGGCGGCGTAGCAACCGGGCGCGGCAAAGTGGACGTGTAGATAGACCGCGCGCGGATTTGCCAATTGCCGCGCGATTGCGCTCTCGAGTTTTTCGCCTTCGATAAGTTCGGTGCCGACCATCATGGCGCTGGCGTCGAATGCGCGCACCGCGAGCGTGCGCTTGCGCAACTGCTCCGGCACCACATCGATCGCGTCAAACATCGCGTCGCCTTCGCGCACGAAGATGGCGAAGCGCATCCGGTAGGGCGAGGCGACAGCGTGGTGTTCGTAGTTGACGAGAATGAGCTCGTCGCCGGGCTTTGAATCGGTGAGGCTCACGCGGCACGGATAGCCGGGATCGCGGGAATCGGCGATCCGCCGCACCGCGCCTTGTTGCGCGAGCTCGTCGTCAGACAGGGTGAATAGCGGCGCGAATTGCTCGGCCGGCAGGCCGCGGATGCGAAAGTGCATGATGAGTCCTCCTTGTTTGTTCATGGAGGACACATGGAGCGCCGCGGCATCCAATCCCACCCGATTTCTGATGTCGTCGACGGCCGGGAGACGGTCGGCCACGGCGGGCCTGTCTGACGCGACGTCGTAAGGGCATCCATTCCGGCCAATATAGTTAATGTAGTCTCACCAAATATAGTTAATATATTCCTACAGAATCTAAGTTTTCATACTAATCGACAACTTTGAATTTTTTGGTAACTTAATGAAAGGTAAACGTTCCAGGAAAATCAAAGTATTCGCGTATCGCCTTAGACTGGAGTATCGGTCATGCGTCTGTGGATTGCTTTCGCTGTACTATTGGTGACGACACCGGTGTACGCCCAAAATATGGGAAGTACGTCTGGCGCGATGTCGATGATCAATATGAGAGACCCCGCCAGTACCCAGGCCCGCGTGGTGACAACGCCCACGGTGGTCGCGCCTGGCCTGGCTGCAGCCGGGATCGAAACCTGTCTCGGTTCGGCCGCCGGCGGCATATCGGTGATGGGTGGTGGCGCTACCTTCGGCAGCACAAAGGTCGATGAAGGCTGCACCATCCGTCTCCTGGCGCGGCAGCTTTATGCCTTCGGCTTTCAGAAAGCAGCGATGGCGCTGATGTGTGAGGATCAGCACGTAGCTGTCGCGATGGAGGTCACCGGGTCGCCCTGTCCGCGCGCGCTTGTCGAAGTCAGTGAGCGCAGCATTGTCTCCGCTCTACCCGCGCAAGAAGACGGCGTGCGGAAAAACGGCATCGACTGACCCGGCCTCAGGTCCGCGCGAGACTTACCGGTCTGGCCGGGCTTCGGGATGGGCCAATCCGATCCATCACGTGAAAAGCGAAGGAACATCGAATGAAAGCGTTTTGTTGCATCCTCGCCGCCGCCGGGTTGCTGATCGCGGCTCCCGCCATGGCGCAGCAAGTGAACGGCAGCGGTGGCGGCACTACCAATATCTGGTCAAGTGCCCAGGGCACGTCCAACTCTTACGGCAATGCCAACGGCTTCGGAACAAGTTCGTCCGGTTCGATGGTCACTGCCGCCGGCCGGGGTTCTTTGGGTGCCGGGGGAGCCGGCGGCGGGGGCATCACATCGGCGATCACGACCTCGTATGCCGGGGCCAGTTCATCCGGCAACGGCTACGCACAAGTTCAAACCTCCGGTTACGCCGGCGGCACCTTTGCGGGCTTCGGCGGCCGCGCTCATTGACTGGATCAAAATGGATAGGCCGCGGAGTGCATTTCTCCGCGACCTCTATCCAATTGCGCAAGTAAGTGAAAGTGCAGGGATTGGCCTTCCCATCAGTGCATTCAGTCTTCTTGGTTCCAATCCTGCTGTTGAATTTTCGTCCCCGGCAGGCAAAGCTTGCCATTCTTTGCATCGCTCACGCGAGGTGATCATGCGTTATCGAATGGTGTTGCCAATCGCCGCTATCGTCTGCTGTCTTGCGCCGTCCGCTAGCCGCGCCACCGGATGCGTGCGCGACATCGTCGTCCCCATCCAGTTTCAGCAAGGCGCGGTGTGCTGGCGGCATGTCGGCGTCGGCACGACATTTACCGGGCGCTTCGGCGCGCACCAGCATGTGACAGCCACCGCGAGCGGCCAGACCTATAACTCAGACGGCAAGCGAAGCTGGGTCACGACCGGACCCTGGCAGCTTTCCGTCAACGGGCCCGGCGACTTCTTCGCCAACGCTGGCGAGAACGGCCAATTGGACGCGGTCCTGCCGCAGGCAGGCGAATATAGCTTTTCGATCGGTCCCTGCGCCGTGTGGGGTAACCAGGGAACGATCGAAATCTGCACGCAGTGAAACCAAAAATCCGCGCGCTGCGAAACCCAAGACAAAAATAAACCCTCGGGCGCGCATCGTGCGAGCCGAGGGTTCAATCAAAGTGGCGCGGCTTAGCTGTTCGCCGGCCGGTGATGAACGTGCCGATACGAATGCCGCACTCCATGCCGGTGGCGATACGCGTGCGGCCCGCCGTCCGGATAGGCGGCGTAGCTCGGCGCGACGCCGAACAAGCCTTCAACGCCGCCGACAACGCCGCCAACAGCTCCGCCGACGACTGCCCCGATCGGCCCGGCCGCGTTGTTGCCGACATAAGCGCCATGTGCGACGCCGTCAGGAATGCCTTGCGCCTGCGCCGCGAGCGGCACGGCAAGCGTTGCGGCAAAAGCGGCTGAGAACAAAATATGAAGTTTCACGCTACAACCCTTTCCTAGTGGTGAGAGGCCGCCACTTGACGGTCAAACGAGGCGTTTGCACGGCATCAGCGTGGCAGCGGGTCGCGGCGGCGACGATTGAAAGGAAGGTGAGGCAAAATCGTCACACAGCGGCGTAATGGTACAGCGCCGCATTGTGTGGGCGTACGGGCCGCCCGGACGCCGGGCCGCGACAAAACCGCCGGATTTCCGAGTGTTTCGCCTGCCTTACACCGGATTACGCTTCGCAACAGTGTCGCCCATCTGCTATTCAATGAGGATGCCGCGAATAAATCGTCGAAAAGGATGGTGCTAGGTGGAGAAGTCCAAGAAGCACGAGGCGAACGCTCAGTTCGCAAAGACGCACCGCGCGGAAGATGCCAAAAAGGCGGCGTCCGAATACGAGACCGCGGCGCTGGCGCTGCGCGCGAAGACCGAGCGGCTTAAGGCGCTTCGCCTGGCAAGAGACGCCGCCGCGCCGCCGCCGGAGCTCTTCGCGCCAAAGCGGAAAAGCAAGAAAAAGAGTACGGGCAGCTTGTCGGACTTTTTAGACGGACAAGCCAAAGACGGCCGAAGCGGCTGAGCCCGTACCCTGCATTGAGCACCATCTTCGCTACGCACGCTGCGGTACATCGCCGAGATTGATGATGTCGTATTTCAGGTTCAAATCGGCCATCAGATATTCATCGTCCCAACTGCGCGGCGCTCAAGCTCGCCAGCTCGGCGAGGAATTGATCGAAGCCCGCCCGGTTGGAAGATCATCAAACAGCGCCCTCAGCCTGTCCTACGGACTTGCGGGCCTATTGAACCGGAATCACATCGGCGGCGCCTTCAGCGCCCATGTAGACGGCGAGGATGCGCACCGGCTGCAGGCCGGTGTCGAGGCCGTAATGCGGCACGTCCATCGCCTCCATCAGGGCCTCGCCTTGACGATAGGTACGTTTACCGCGCTCGCCGTAATCGACGGTGAGTTCGCCTTCGAGAATATAGGCGAACAGCGGGACGCCGTGCCGGTGCAGGATGGTCTTCGCACCCGGCGCCAGCGTGAGGATCGCGGCGGTCACGTGCGCCGGGCCGCTCGCCGGATAGTGCAGCGGCTCGCCCAGCACGGTGTTGCCGGTCGAGAGCAGCGGGACCGGCGGGTAGTCGATGTCATCGGCGTCCGCTCGCTTCGCCGGAGCGAAAATGACGGCGAGGAGAAACGCTGCGACCCACAGTCGTTGCGGCATGGCTCTGCTCCTTTGCATAAAGCGGATGATCGAAGCGTAGTCCGACCTTCGGGCTGGGCGCTATGGGCTGTTGATGCCGGTACGTTTTTCGACGGAAACGTCACGCCGGCATGGTAAATTGACAATCATGGCACGACGCCCGACGAGCGATCCCTGGTCCAACGCCGAAAAGGCCTTCAAGGCCGCGACCACCAAACCGGTCGAGCAGCCGGCGGCGAAACCGCCGTCGCTGCCCGGCGCCAAGGAGATGGTGTTGCTGCGCATCGACCGCGACGTGCTCGATCATTTCCAGGCCGACGGCCCCGGCTGGCAGGAGCGCATCAACGCAGCGTTGCGCAAGGCCGCGGGGAAGTAAGCAAGTCGCCTGGATGGGAGCTAACGGGTCCGGCCCTAAGTGTCGGCTCGATAAAAAGCTCCGCGTAATCCGGGGTTGTCCGGCGAGGCTTGCTCCGGATTTCGCGTTGCTCGATCCGGGCCACGCCTGCTGCCTTCCGCCTTACTGACACCAGATTACCCGGTCAGGTCCGTGCGGCGGCGTCATTGAGCCGAGGATTTCCACTCCGCGAAGCGCTTGGCCACGTCGCCTCCCAGCGTGATGTCGTGCGGGTCCAGATACGTGACGCGGGCGCCTTCGTTCAAATCGAGATCGTCCAGTCGCACCCAGAACAAGTCCGGCGACCTCGCGCTGTTCACGTAGTAGACTTTATGGCTTACATCGATGGCGCTGAGCCTGTTGGTTTGCGCCCCGGTCCAAAGCCGATCCGCATCGGTCGCATTCTCCGTCGCCTCAAGTTCCTTGTTGGGATCGCGGGCGGGCACTTGGGCGACACGCATGAGCGAGATGGCGTTGGCGACAGCGTCCCGGTAGCTTTTTGGATCGGGCAACAGCTTGTAATACGCCGCCAAGCGCACGAAGCGGTATTCGCCTTCCGGCCCTTCTCCGGGCAAACCCAGTTTGCCCCCGAAGGCCTTATATTTTTTCAGGCGCTGAAGCATCGTGTCGTAGGAAGGATCATTGGTCATCACTTGATATTGCGGGCCATGGTGGATGACCATCTTCCCGTTCACCAGCTCGAAAACCGCGGAATCTCCCGTCGAATTTTCCAGAGCGAGATGGACGGACATGATTCCGGTCACGCCTTTTTCCGGCACCGTGGCGGGCATGATGCGAAATTCCTTGTTGTCTTCGAGAGCGTCGACGGCCTCCCGGACGGATTTGAAGTTGTCCAGGACATAGGCGAGCCAGTGGCTTTGCCCAAGCTCGGGCCGATTATCCTTCGGCTCGTAAGCGGTCGTTTCCAGCGTGAGCAGGTGCCCGGCCAAGCCCCGCTCGTTGAGCCCATCGGTTACGCCTACGTCGAATGCGACCATGGCCACACTGCCGTATTTCGCTTTCCACTTGAGATGATTGTTGCTCAGGCCCACGATCTTCGCATTCACGCCCGGCAGGACGCTCTTGGCCGCATCCTTCTCCATGCCGCGCGGGAAAAGGACAAAGCGAGGAGCTTCGGGAATGGCGAGAGGCAGGTCCATGGTGCGGACCACGATCTTCGCGACATCATTGTCGTTGACGAAGATGAGAGAGCAAGCTGCCGCTGGAAGCGCTCGCGGCAGCAGAGACCCTGCGAGCGCAATCGTCGCCATTATGGGTCGTCTATGGATCATGGCCTTGACTGGCCAGCTACGCCCTGTCGCGCACGTGCGCGCGACCAGCCCGATCGGTTCAGCGCGTGCAAGACGCTGCTGCGCGGAGGGTTACAAACGATCTAAGCCGCACGGACAAATTTGATGCAGCGCCGAGTTATGAGATAGAATTACGTGGAAATACGAAATACCCCCCAGCTACCAGCGCAACCTATTCTGCGCGCCGGGTGACGCACTACTTCACGATCGCATTCTCGTAAGGATAGATCACCTCGCCGCTCTTGAATTGCGGGGGATAAACGATGACTTCCGTTTTCGTATCGCGGAATTCATCGATGCTGTTGCCCTTGATGTTCTGGAACTGCGCGGCCAGCGTGCGCTCCTCCGCCCACTCGCCGAGTGGCCCGAATTTGACCTCGCCGACCACGGTTTGGAACGTGGCTTGGTGCATGTAGGCGGCCAGCGCATCGTCGTTGAGGCTCTTGGTCGCGGTGATCGCCTCGCCGAGCACCTGCAGGTCGGCATAAGCCCATACCGGCATGTAATAGCCGAGCGGGTCGGTGCCGGCGGCCGGGGCGCGTTCCTGATATTTTTTGAGCAGTTCCAGCGAGCCGGGAAACTCCATCGCCTTGACCGGCAGCCAAGTGTCGAAGTTGACGACGCCATTGAGCAGCGGCCCAAGCTGGGTCTTGAACGCAGTGGCTTGCAGGCCGACCATCGCCCCGCCCCACATCTTCGGCTTGAAACCGAGTTCGTGGATCGTCTTGATCATGCCGACGGTATCAAGCGGATAAGAGCAGATCACCAGCAGATCCGGATTCCTCGTCTGGATCGCGCGCACAATCGGCGTGAAATCGACCGTCGCCGGCGGATAGCTTTTGTCGTAGACGATGTTGAATCCCGATGCCTTGGCGTTCTCGCGTGCGCCGTCACAGGCGTTCTGCCCAAACTCGGCATCGGCATAGGCGAGCGCGATGGTCTCGGGCTTTGGCGTTTGCACTTCGGCCACCTTGAAGAAGCCGCGTGTGAAGGCCGGTTTCGGGGTCGGCCCGTTCGGAATCATCGCGAAATATTTGTCGTATTTGAACTCATTGTTGATACCGGTGCCGAACAGGCTGACGAACAGCTTTTTTCGTCCGATCGCGACCGGCATCGCGGCGGCGATCTGGG
>Ga0187890_10001459_pt1 | contig 16897 bp, 19 predicted proteins | sample June2016WEW_21_1_FD_133005 | JGI IMG/M metagenome (GOLD analysis project Ga0187890, IMG submission 133005) | Peatland microbial communities from SPRUCE experiment site at the Marcell Experimental Forest, Minnesota, USA - June2016WEW_21_10 | ecosystem: Environmental > Terrestrial > Soil >... | reverse complement strand
CGATTTCACGCCAGTTTTGGGAAGGGCACGAGTTCCACTCGTGCCGTAACTGCCGCGAAATCAACCGCGGCTTCCAGCCGCTGGGGGAATGCTGCACTGGGAAAACACTTTTTCCGCAGCCTGCTAGAGCAGCTCTCAGCCCTCAGTTTGTGATTTGGCTCAACCTGTGGAGCGCCGGGCCTCCTCGACCGGCCAAGAGTTCTTCCAGCAGCGATCATGAGCGGAGTTCTTTGAGAGGGTTCTTACTGAGAGCTGACAACTGACAGCTGAGAGCCGCTTTCCGCTACTCGATCTGCACCAGTCCGCTTGCCGTTCCCGCCGCCGCCGCCGGCCGCTGCGGAGCCCGCCACGCATCCAGCACCGACACCTGATGCACGCACGAGACCGTGCAATGCGGAGCGCACGCCTTCTCCGTATGGAACTCCCGCCGCAAATCGGAAATCGTATATTTCTCCAGCGGAATCCCCGGATACCCGCGCTGCTGCGAGCAATAATGCACCAGCCCGTCCTCGCAGATATACAAATAGCGCCCGCCAGCCCGGCAGCGCCACTGATTCGGACGCCCCAGCGCGATGTTGTCCTGAAACGCATGCACGCGCGTGAAGCTGCGTTTTTCCAGTCCCTGCATCTCGTGATACACGCACCGTTCCTCGTCGTTCAACGGCTGCACCTGCCCCGACCCGTCGTGGATGATCCCAATCGTCGAACTGAATCCCAACTCCAGCGCGCGCTTGCCAATCGTCAGCGCGTCCTGCGGATGGCTCACGCCGCTGCCCACCACCGAATTGATATTGACGTGAAAATCCGCGTGCTCGGCCAGCAGTTGCAGCTTCTTATCCAGCACCTTCAGGCTTTTCTTCGAAACTTCGTCGGGATTCACGTTGTCGATCGAAATCTGCAACCACTCCAGCCCCGCGCGGTTCAGCTTCTGGATGCGGTCCGCGGTCAGCAAATAACCATTCGTGATCAGCCCCGAAACAATCCGCCGGTGCCGCATGTGGTGAATGATGTCGTCCAGTTGCGGATGCAGCATCGGTTCCCCGCCGCTGATCGTCACCACCGACGTGCCCAGCCCCTTCAGCAGATCCACCCGCCGCAACATTTCATCGGCCGGCACGGGTTTCGAAAAATCGTCGAACTCGTTGCAATACGTGCAAGCCAGATTGCAGCGCCGGATCGGAATCAGATGCGCCAGCAGAGGATGGTCCGTCGACACCACCGCCTTCAGGATTTGCCACAATCCATGAGCGTCCCGCTCAATCGCCTTAAGCTTGCGGCGTAGTGATGTTGACCTGGTTGTCATCTGGTTGTGAGGTTATGATCTGCTTCTATTTCACCACAGCGACCGGTCCGGTGCACAATTTACCCCAGTATTTTGCGGAAAAGAGGGGTCGAATGGCAATCCACGCCACTCGCCAACCATTCCAGTCTTGTCATCCTGAGCGAAGCGAAGGACCTGCTTCTTGCGGCGGACGGATGTTACCGTTTCCCCATCTCGTTTACCGCCCTCGTCCACGGCAGGTTATGATGAGCTCCAACGAAAGGCTGGCGCCATGGCGAACGGTGAACATCTCGCAAAACTCAAGAAAGGTGTGGACGCCTGGAATGTATGGCGAGAGGCGCTCAAATGGGTTGTCCCGAACCTCAGCGGCGCGTTTGACGTCATTCGAGATTGGGAGTGCTTTGACTCCGACACCGGGAAAGACTCGGCAAGGGAGATTCGCGAGTTCCATATCCCCGATTTCAGCGACTGGAAAAGCCACGACTCGTACCAGAACGCATTCCACAGGTTGATCGACGACCTGAAGGCAGAAGGCCCGAAGGGCGCGCAGTCAACTTTATTTTCGCCCCGTCAGTTTCGTATGTCCTTCGCCTTCGGGACCGTCGCTTACTGCCCCGCCCCACTCATCGCCGCTCCCACCACCGCCCCCGCATCCGCTTCCTGCACAAAGGCAATCACCCGCAAATTCCCCAGATCGCCCGTGGATTTCACCTTCACCGCCACCTCCCGATCGAAACTCTTCCCCTTCTCCACCGTCCCAACTTTTTCGATGCTCTCCGCCACCGCCACATGCCGTATGTCGCGCCCCTTGTTCTCTCCGCCCGATACATGCGACTCCGCGCGATTCAGCGCCACCGCCACAAAAATCTCCGCCTTGCGCGCTTTGAAGTCCGCCGGCATCGCTTCCACTTCGACATGCACCCGCAGCGTCTTCGCGTTCTCCGCCGTCACCGACGAAATCCGCACCGGAACCTTCGCCCGTCCCCGCGCATCCTCCAGAGCCCGCGCCACCAACGCCCCATTGCTGCCATTCATCTGCGCCGCTCCATCCACCACCATCTGCGGCGTAAACGGTTCACTCAACCGAAACCGCCGCGCATAATCTTCCTGACGCTCTGTGAAAGCGTGGGACGAGTAAGCATCCTTCCACCCGTCGTGGTCCCAGTAGTCCACGTGCTCACCGAGCACAATCAACTGCGCCCCCGCAATCGGTTGCTCCCCATCCAGCTTCGTCAGCATCGCGTCCGCCGGAGGACAACTCGAACATCCCTCCGAAGTAAACAACTCCACCAGCACCGGCGAACCCGCCGAGCCAGCCGGAACATCCCCAGCCCACCCCATCAGCGGCGCCAGCATAAGCAACGCAAAACAAAAACAAGTCTTCATAGCAACTCCATAAGTAGTAGAGACTATTAGTAGAGACGCTCCAGCCCCCGAAAAGTTGCGCCCAAGAAAAAGCCCGGACAAAGTCCGGGCCGTTGTTTCCAAGCACAAGCAAAAAGCGGTCAGATTGTTTTTCACCTCTGCAATCTGACCTCGAACCTCTGCAATCGCCTTTCACCTCTGCAATCTAACCTCGAACCTCTGCAATCGCCTTTCACCTCTGCAATCTGACCTCGAACCTCTGACCTCCCTACCGCGGTTCTCCACCTTCCCACCGTCCGCTCCAGCCGCCGTTGCCCCACTCCCCTCGGCCCCAGCCGCGGAACTGCCCGCCATCGATCACCGTGCCTTCGCGATACTCGAACATGCGCTCGTGTCCCTCCGGACCGCGCGCATAAATCCGCAGCATCTTCGGCACTCCTTTATCCGGATCGACTCCAAACAGCCGGTTGTCCAAAAGGATCGTCGCGTGATCCCGCGCCACCTCCCGCAGCCGCTGCGTCACGTCCACATGACGCCGCTCGGTCCCATATTGCGCGCTCAAAATAAGGAAGTCGCCGCCCGCGGGAGGCTCTCCGCCTTCCCAACGTCCGCTCCATCCGCCGTTCCCCCATTCGCCACGGTCCCAGCCCCGGAACTGCCCGCCGTCGATCACGCTGCCTTCGCGATACTCGAACATGCGCTCGTGTCCCTCCGGACCGCGCGCATAAATCCGCAGCATCTTCGGCACTCCCTTTTCCGGATCAACCCCAAACGTCCGGTTGTCCAGATGAATCATCCGCTCATGCCGCGCCGCTTCCCGCAGCCGCTGCGTTACATCCACATGATGAAACTCGGTCCCATATTGCGCGCTCAAAATCACGAACTCGCCTTCCGGCGGTTGAGCGGTAAGTGTAGCCGGCAAACAAAACGACAAGGCCAGCGTCAAAAAAATCGCGAATCGGATCTGAAACATGAGAGTCTCTCCTATTAGGTTGAAATCGATTTCACTCTTAAAGCTGTCATGCTGACTTAAGGCTGTCATCCTGAGCGAAGCGAAGGACCTGTGTACTTGGCTGCCCGAAGCATAGGTCTTTCATCGCACAAGGATTACGGTTGATATCCCAAGTTTACCGGACACGAACTGGATTCCCCCATTTTATAAGTAGTAACGATATATGGACACCGCCCGCATCGCCGCTCTCCTCGAACCCTTCCTCGACCAGCCTCTTTCCCCGCTCCAGCTCGACCAAATATCAATCTACATCGATCTATTACAACGCTGGAACGCCCGCATCAACCTCACCGCCATCCGCCACCAAGACGAAATCGTAACCCGCCACTTCGGCGAGTCCCTATTCCTGGCCCGCCACCTGTTCTCCGATTTCTCGCAGTTGCGCCATCTCGAAAGGCCTTGTCATCCTGACCCTGAGCTTGCCGAAGGGGAAGGACCTGCTTTTTCTCAAGCTGCCCATCCACCCCGCGTCCTCGACATCGGCTCCGGCTCCGGATTCCCCGCTCTGCCTCTAAAAATCTATGCCCCCAACATCCACCTCACCCTGATCGAATCCAATCACAAAAAGGCCGCCTTCCTGAACGAAGTAGCCCGCGCCCTTACATTCACCAACATCAATGTAATCGCCGAACGAGCCGAGGAAGTCGCCAAACGCCAAAGCCATCAGGCCGACGTAGTCACCCTCCGCGCCGTCGAACGCTTCGAAGCCATCCTCCCGCAAGCCGTCGCGCTCCTGGCTCCCAACGGAACCCTGGCCGTCCTAATAACCACCGCCCAACTCCCCCAGCTGGCAATCCTGTCCAGCCTGACTTGGCAGCCTGAAATACATGTCCCACAGTCACAAACAAGGGTATTATCAATTGGGTACATTTCATAAAGTGGGAAACACATGCTACCTTATGGCCTAAACAAAGAGCGCAGTCACCGTTAATAACCATGCTTGGCTATAATAGTGGTAATAGTTGTCTACATTATCATAATGAGACGCAACCGGAAAAAGTGTTTCACGTGAAACACTTCTCCCATTCACCGACCCAACCCCAACCCGGTGTCAAGCCCCCAGCCCAACGGTTTCCACTGTAAGTCGATGAACAGCAAGGGAAAATAAATCTGGAAACGATGTCAAATGACCCATTCAGAATTGATAAAATAGAACTAGAGCCAAGAAGAGCCGATCCGCCACCACGAATCCACAGTATGTTTCACGTGAAACACTTCTCCAAACCAGAATCACACACTCCTGGAAAATCGCAATTATGTTTCACGTGAAACACTAATCGGACTTGCCCGAGAAATCTGCACAGAAACCGGGCATTGATTTCGTCCTCGCGTTCGCATATTCTGGCCCGCGATACCAAAAGAAAAATCATGGGACGCATTATCGCAGTTGCCAACCAGAAGGGTGGCGTCGGCAAGACCACGACCGCCATCAACCTAGCTGCATCTCTCGCCGCCGTCGAGGTCAACACCCTGCTGGTGGATTGCGATCCGCAGTCCAACTCCACCAGCGGGCTCGGCCTGGTGAAGGATCCCGACCGCATCAGCGTCTACGATGTGATGATGGGGGTCGCCTCCGCAGAGGAGGCCTTGCAGCTCACCTGCCTCGACCAGCTCTGGCTGATCCCCTCGCACAAGAACCTGATCGGCGCGAACCTCGAACTGGTGTCGGCCGAGCGCCGCGAGTATCGTCTTCGGGATGCGCTCGCCGGTGTGCTGGATCGTTTTCAGTTCATTGTGCTCGATTGCCCGCCAGCGCTCGACTTGCTAACTTTGAACGCCCTGGTCGCGGCGCAGGGAGTCTTGATCCCGATGCAAGCGGAATACTTCGCGCTCGAGGGCGTGTCGGAGCTGCTCGACACCATCGAGAGAATCCGCGCCGAGCTCAATCCGCAGCTAGAGGTTGAAGGTGTAGTGCTGACCATGTTCGACGAGCGGACAAACCTGGCGCAGCAGGTGGCCGAGGAGTTGAAGAAGTATTTTGGAGAGAAGCTCTGCTCCACGACCATCCCGCGCAACATACGGCTGGCGGAAGCGCCCAGCCACGGGCAGCCGGCGTTGCTCTACGATCCACGGTCGCGCGGCGCCGAAAGCTACATCAAGCTGGCCAAGGAGATGCTGGACCGCCAGGCGCGAGCCGCCGCCAGCCCGGAAGCTGTCGCTTAAATTGATGTACGTGAATATTTATATTGATCGATATAACACCCGAACGGAAGTGCGGGAGACTGAGGACGAATGACCACATCGAATGCAGCGATCGACAAAACGGCAGCGAGCCCCGCGCCGGACAAGGCTCATGAAAAGCTGGCCGAGAAGCGGCGGGCGCTGGGCCGCGGATTGGAGTCTTTGCTGCCGGGGCCGCGCGTAGTGGCGACGATTGCACCCACCCTTCCGCAAAGTGCGCGGAAGGATGGGGCACCCTCCGAGTCCGTGACGTCCCCTTCTTCTGAAATTTCTTCCCTGGCCGCTCCACCACAGGCGGGGATGGTGGAAGAGTTGCACGCAGTGGCGGCCGCGCCCATGCCCGACGGCGACCATGTGGTTCTGCTCAATCTCGATCAGATCGTTGAAAATCCGTACCAGACGCGGACCGAATTCGACATCAAGGAGCTGACGAATTTAGCGGGTTCCATCCAGACGCAAGGGGTATTGCAGCCGATCGTGGTTCGGCCCGCGCGGAGCCTTCCCGGGAAAACGCTCCCCCTTCCGGAAGCGCTGGCGTCGAAAGAGTACTTTGAGAAGATCTACCAAGCGCCGCCGGAACCGGACGAAGCGACAGTAACCGGCCCGGAGATTCCGGATCGGTACGTGCTGATTCTGGGAGAGCGGCGGTTCCGGGCGTCGAAGATCGCGGGGAATACGACGATTCCGGCGCTTGTGAAGCGGGTGTCTCCACAGCAGGCGGCGGAGATGACGCTGGTGGAGAACCTGCAGCGCCAGGACCTCGACTGCCTGGACCAGGCCGCGGCCTTCCGCAACCTGAGCAAGGTCTTCAACCTGACGCAGGAGGAAATCGGCAATCGGGTCGGCGTGTCGCGCGAGCAGGTATCGAATTATCTGCGGCTGCTGAACCTGCCTCAGGAAGTGCAAGTGGCGCTCCGGCAGAAAGTGCTGACATACAGTCATGCGCGTCTGTTGCTCGCCTTGCCCGAGGATCAGATCGTAAAAGTCGCGCGGGTGGCGATCGACAAAAAGATGTCGGTGGCGCTGCTGACGGAGATGGTGATGGATGTCAACGCTCCCGAGCTGAGGCCGGAACGGAAGCCGAGCGGAGCGCGCTGGGTGGACCCGAATGTGCGCGCCGAGCAGCGGCAGATCGAAGCGGCGCTGGGGATGAGGGTGCGGATCCAGGACCGGCAGGGCAAAGGCAAGATCACGATCGAGTATGCAACGCTCGAAGATTTCGACCAGATTGTGACCCGACTGAAGAAGAACTGAGTTGACAGATCTCAGGTGTCAGGTCTCATTTCATGGCGGGGAACCCGAAGAGTAACAAGTGGGAAGCAGAAGGCATTGCGGCTCTGGAATGGAAGGGAATCGAAGCCAGAGTCCGGAGTTTAGTGGGTTTTGAGGTTCTGAAATCTTCTGGGTATCTGGGAAGTAACAAGTGGGAAGCCCCAACAGTTTCAGCCCTGGAAAATAGGAGTAAACCAGCATCAACGCGGGGTATGCTCACTGCCCATCGTGGCCACACGACCCATTAGCCGTACGGGGGAAATTACTTGCGCGAATTTAAGGTGACTCCGACAGGAGTGCCGGTTGGAAACGCGACCGCAGTATTCGACTAGTTTTGTGGGGGACGGTCCTCGTGTTATCCGGCATAACGCTGTCCGCCTATTCTTCCGGGAGCTTGGCAAACTTCTCCCTGACCGACTGCGGAATCGTTTCTTCCAATCGGCGAGAAAGCCACTCTTGCAACCGGGAGGCGAGATGGGGAGAGAAAAAAGTGAACCGCATTCCGATCTGCTGCTCACTGGCCCAGCACACTGCGGCTTCAACGACAAACTGGAATTCATCACCGGGCAGCGCAAATTGCAACTGTACGGGTTCGCCAGACCCCAGTGAGTCATCGGGAGCGATCGACATTCCACCCTCGCTGACGTTGACGCTGCGACCGTGAACGGTAGGCAAGGCCGCCCTGAGAATCGCCACTGGGACCTCAACCGGACAGCGGAAGTATCGGCGTCGCTCTCTTACGATCAAACCGTAGGCGGTTTTCAGGCTGAGGTTGATTAAGCCCGCAGAAAGAGGTCGCAGCAAGACGAAAGTTGAGCCGGCCCGAAATGCCCCGGTAGCTTCGGCATGGCTATCGCTTACGGTGAATACGACTGCGTGCTTATTCGAAGGGGAATCGCGTACTGCTTGCAAGATTGCTCCAGCCTGATTTCCGAGCCGCAAATCGACAATCACAGCCTCGAATTTTGCCTGGTTCAGCCGCTCCAGAGCCAAGGAAGCTTTGGGACATTCCTCCGGGAACAGTGCGAATCGTTGCAGCGAGTCGGTGATTTGCTCGATGGCAAGCGCATCGTTGGACACGATCAGAACTCTACCCACAAAGGCAGATGCGGAAGATGTCGCACTCATGAGGCCACCATTAGTGCATTGCTAATTTCTATGGGAAATCAAGACTGGAACCCGACCAGCAGACGTCTGCCGTTCTTCGCGAAAAGCAAACGCCCCACCCCAGCCGAATAGTACAGGCGCCGCCGCCGCATGGACCGGCAGCGAGATTTACGTTACGAAAAACGAACACGACTGGTTCGAGTCGGCACAGCGTCCGGCAATGTTATGCCGCTCGTTCATCCACGTGATTGCTGGGAGGACCGGTGGGACTCAGTTTCCAATGTCCGTGGCGATCGAGTGGCTCCGCACAGCCCATTGCGCTCAACAGCAGGAGAGTGTCATTGATAGCCTGCCGGGTCTTTCCGAATCGGAGCTCCAATTCAGGAAGCTCAATGATTGTGTAGGGCGGCGGGTTGCCCGACCACCTCTCATGCGCCTGAATCGCTAACCCGTAATTTACGATCGCTTCTGCAAGCGGGAGAAGTTCGTCGATCGTCAGCCGCCGTTCCCTCCGCAGGGCGCGTTTGGGAAGGCCAAGAACCCGTAGAAACTGCTCCCGAAACATAGCGCCCCCCCGGAGCACATGTTACCCAATGCACGCGGTTGGTCTGCGGAAAGGAGATGGCCTGTTCGTTTTTTGTAAACCGACGATCATTTCCGTCGCTGCCAAAGGGAAACACTCCGACGGACAGATGCAGAATCGTGCATCCCTTATTCCGAGCGTCCCAAGGGATGGTCATAAGCTGCTCATAATAGGAGCCACCGGCTCTCCGCAATTTTGGAACTGCACGTGCCTTGGCAGCGTAGGCGCGGATGCGCGTTCGAGGCGCATTCTTGAAGTCGCCATAGGGAGAACACGGATGAGGTTACCGAAATTGAGTACCGTAACTGGTTACCCTGTGCTTGCCGGAGTGCTGGCCGTTTTACTGCTCAGCCTCCCCGCTCACGCTGCGTGGAAGTCACTGACAGCTCCGCCCACTCAGGCTGTCTCGGCGGCAGCGGAGTCGATCAACGGGACGATCTACCTAGCGGGTGGAAGCGGCATCAGCGGTCCCCTCACAAACCTGCAAGCGTTCAATCCAGAGACGAACTCCTGGACGGCTCTGGCCAACATGCCCGCAACCCTATATCAAGGAGACGGAGCGGGAGTGATTAACAGCCAGCTCTATGTCGCCGGCGGCTGGAACGGCCCTCTGCCCACGAACTGGCTTTTCATGTACGATCCGCCGTCGAATACCTGGACGGTGCTGGCTGGAATGTCGCACCTGAGCGCCTGCGGCGCGTCGGGCGTCATCAACAGCAAGCTCTACGTCACGACGGCCTGTAATGGATACAGCGGATACGCGAACTATTTGGACGTGTACGATCCGGTGGCCAACGCGTGGACCAGCCTGCCCGGGTCGGCGAGCGCGCACGCCGGTGCGGCCGCTGGGGTGATCAACGGCAAGCTATACGTGGCGGGCGGACTGAATTACAGCGGAGTCCCCACCAATGTGATGGAAGTGTACGATCCGGCGGCGAATAGCTGGACTACCATAGCGCCCATGAAGACCGCGGTTCAGGCTGCCGCCAGCGTGGCGCTGAATGGCGAGCTCTACGTGATTGGAGGCATGGACGCCGCAAACGCTACCGTGGCGACGGTGCAGGTTTACAACCCCTTCACCAACAAATGGAAGACCGGGATCTCGTTGCCATTCCCCCAGAGCAGCGCGAGCGGCGTGGTGGTCGATGGCCTCATATTTAATGTGGGAGGCTACGGCAGCGGTCCGACGAATGCATACGTGGCGATTGAGCCGTCGATTCCGTAGGGCGGGGGGATTAAGAGGCGCACCCAGGCACCGGCTTTGCGCGATAAATGACCTAACCGCCGGTTGTGCTCGCGAATTGAGAGGGGTAATGCGGAAAGGCCCCCCCCAAGGGGGCGGGAAATGTAACTACATGATTCAGCGGTAGATATCCGTGAGCCTATGGCCTGGGTGTTAGACATTTTGCTAGAAAATTTCGTACTAATACTAAATTGATAAAATACGGGTTGGAGCATGACAATGAGTACAGGGGCGACGGCCGGTGCATCTCGTAGGCCGCTATTCTCAGATCAGGAAATCTACAATATCGCGAATGGCAGTCCTCATGATATCGCGGACTGGGCAAAATCAACTGCACACCAACGCGGGATCGAGGTGCGTCGCCTTCCGAATGACAAATTTATGAAGGCAGTGTCCCGCCTTTCGGATGGTGTGGTTGACCTAGATCCAGTGGAAGAGCTACTCATTACGCTTGGTAGGGCGGGTATTATCACGTCATTCCAACGGGGCATTCTCCAGATCCATTATCTTCGTTAAATGGAACTTCAAGTCCTCGATCCTTGGGGAGACTACGAAACTCGGGGCTACTTTAAGGAACCACCATAACGAAAAGGATCTTCGTCTCGTAGGGCGCCTAGAAACAGCAGCCTTCGAACAAGAAGTCGTTCAGGTAGTCCGATTCCTTCGTAGATTACCTTCTCTTTCTTACGAGAATGTCACGGAAACCCACCAGAGACTTTTCCATTCAGTCTACCCTTGGGCTGGACAGGACCGGTCTGCGACCGCGCCCAACATAGCCATAGTAAAGGCCGGATACAAAACGCTATTCGCGCATCCGGCGGATGTTAAAAGAGCAGCAGACCACGCCCTTCGACTTGGCCAAGACACGGCCTATCTGCAGACACATCTTTATTGCTACAGGGCTCTAGATTCTTCGTGCAAGGCCCCCAGGCGCCCCGCTCAAGGCTTCTGCTTGGGCGGGGCTTTTTCGACTCCATCAAGCCCCTGGCGCCGCTGCAGCGCGATAGATCGGTGCGCGGCTTGGAGAATCCAGTAGAATAGAGGAAACATTTCCCAGGGGAAAAGCAAGCAGGGGAAAAACAAGCAGAAGAAAGAGAACCAATGGCAGTTCCTGTATCTCAGATGTGGACGGTGGCTTCTTACGTCCTGCGCCAGAAGCTGGCGGGGCGCGAGCGGTATCCGCTCGTGCTCATGCTGGAGCCGCTGTTTCGCTGCAACCTGGCTTGCGCGGGTTGCGGCAAGATTCAGTATCCGGCGCACATTTTGAAGACCGACCTTTCGGTGGAAGACTGCATGAAGGCGGTCGACGAGTGCGAAGCGCCGATGGTGTCGATTCCGGGCGGCGAGCCGCTGATGCATCCGCAGATCGACAAGATTGTTGAAGGCCTGGTGGCGCGCAAGAAATATATCTATCTCTGCACCAACGCGCTGCTGCTGAAGGAAAAGCTGCATCTGTTCAAGCCGAGCAAGTATTTGAGCTTTTCGGTACACGTCGACGGGCAGAAAGAACACCACGATTTTTCGGTGTGCCGCGAAGGCGGATACGAACTGGCGCTGGATGGGATCCGGGAGGCGGTTGCGGCGGGCTTTCGCGTGACCACGAATACGACTCTGTTCGATGGCGCGGACCCGAACAGCGTGCGTACATTTTTCGACGAGATGATGGAAGTGGGCGTCGAGAGCATGATGGTCTCGCCGGGATATTCTTATGACAAGGCTCCCGACCAGAAGCATTTTATGGGACGCGCGCGGACGCGGCGGTTGTTTCGCGCCATGTTGTCGAATCGCAAGAAGACGTGGCGGTTTAACCAGTCTCCGCTGTTTCTCGAATATCTGATGGGCAAGCGCAGCTACCAGTGCACGCCGTGGGGAATGCCGACGTACAACATTTTCGGATGGCAGAAGCCGTGCTATCTGCTCCAGGACGGCTACGCCGAGACCTATAAAGAATTGATGGAGACGACCGAGTGGGCGAGCTATGGGACGGAGTCGGGGAATCCGCAGTGCGCGAACTGCATGGTGCATTGCGGGTATGAGCCTTCGTCGGTGGATGACACGTTTGGCTCGCTGCGCGGATTTGTCGATACGGTGAAGGCGACGTTTGCTTTGTATCCCGATAAAGACGCGCTGGCCGATCTGGATCGGGATGTGCGTCCGGTGCATTCGTATAATCCGCTGGTGCAGATAAACGGTCAGATAGAAGCGCAGATTGAAGAGAGCCGGGTATGAGCGGGCGCGAACATGGGCACGAACCCACCTTGCCGCATGGCACGGCGGCGGTGGCGGCGTCGGCGCGGCCGAGTGCTAACTTTGGCTCTAACTCCGGTTCTAACTCCGGTTCTAACTCCAGCTCTAACTCTAACGACCAACTTGAAGTCGTTCCCGGATTCGAGCGCGAAAATCTTCAGGGATGGATTCCGCCGCTGGCTACAGAGGCCGACGTGCGCGCGGTCATCGAAAAGGCGTTCGATTATCGCGGCGACGTGACGATCACGCGCAAAGGCGGCGGCGAAGTTACGGGATATCTTTTTGACCGGCGCATTGGGACAACGCTGGTGAACTCCGTGGTGCGGCTGATTGTGGCGAGCAGCAATGAACGGCCGGCTATTTCTTACTCTGAAATTGCGGCGATTGCCTTCACCGGACGCGACACCGCCGCTGGCAAGAGCTACGAAGCCTGGGTGAAGAAGTACTGGGAGAAGCGGGCCGCGGGCGAGAAGAATATTTCGATTGAGCCGGAAGCACTGGAGTAGGGCGCCTGGGTCGTTTCACGCGCCTTGGGAGAACCCCGCAGCCGGGCGCTCTTCACATTTTATTCAGCGGTGCGCGGAAGAAATGAAGGGATATTGCCGCGCGAAACGCCCCTCGAACTCTTGTCATCGTGAGCACAACCTGGGGTGAAAGCCAGGGGGTTCCCACCCATCGCGCCCCTTGGGATGAGTGGGATTCCACGCCTAGAGGCCGCTGGCACGCAGACGCCGATTGTGGATGGCGAACCCAACCCAGAAGCCCGCGGCCGCCGCCCACGACGCCATGGCCGCGCTGGGAACGTCGCGGATGAGCATCCACTGCATATGTCCGTTGGCAAAGATAAACGAGAAGGGAAACATGGTGAACGCAATCGCCAGTCCGAGGTTCCAACTGCGACGGGCGAGTTCACTGCGGGTGCGGGCCAGGGTTTGTGTTTCGTGGTCTTGCGGTAATGACATGACGTTGCCTCCTGTTAGGGTTGGATTTGTAGAACTCGACTGCAAACGCGCGACTTCCCCGGCCAATTCCGGATCGGCCGCGAGAAACTCTTCGATCAGGGCGCGGGTGTCGGCGCTGGCTTCATCGGCGAGATAGAGAGGGACGAGATCGTGAATGACATTGCGAGAGACGTTCATAGTTAACTCCGCGATTGCCGCGCCTGCTCCAACTTGAGCCGGGCGCGATGGATTCTTGTTTTCACAGCGCCCAGCGACAAACCGAGCGTTACCGCAATTTGGTCGTACGACATCTCTTCCACCGCCGACATCAGAAGCGCCGTGCGGTCCAGTTCCGGAAGCCGCTGCAAATCGGCCATGACGCTTGCCAGCTCGGCGCGTTGCTCCGCGGAAGCATGGGGCGCCTGACGCGGATCGGGGAAATCCTGTTCTTCCCCAGAAAGCGAGGAAAGCCGGCCGCTGCGACGCAACCCCTGGCGGTGGCAATTCCGCGCAATGACCAGCAAATACGCCTTGACGGTGGGCTGCCGGATTTCGCCGGGAGCAGTCCAGGCGCGCACGAATGTCTCGGACACAATGTCTTCGGCCTCGGCGCGATTGCCGGTGAGGTAGAGGGCAAAGCGAAAGAGGTCGTGCGCGTATTTCTGGTAAAGCGCCTGAAATTCGCTCATTGGTCATCGCTCATGGCAGCGTCTACAGAGAATATCCCGCGGGTCAGGAAAAGTTTCAGGCGGAAGGGGATGTTTTTCGGGATGTTGCCGAGAGTTCTTTTACACCTTCTTCAGCAGCGCGATCTGGCCGGCGTGATAGAGCTCGTGCTGCACTATGCCGTGGAGCATGTAGTAAAAGGTGTAGTGGGCGCCCTTTTTGCCGGGGACCTGGTGGAGGAGGGACTTCTCCGGGAATTTCTCGACGGCGGCGACGAGTTCCACGTGAACCTGATGGAGGTGTTCGAGGGTTTTTGTCCACGCGGCGTTGCTGGTATCCGTGACGGGCGGGAAATTCTTTTTGGCGGAAAGCTCCTTCACGGGCACGCCCGTCATGCGGCGGCGGGCGACGCCATCCCAGGCGGCGATGTGGAGTACGAGTTCCCAGATGGAGTGCGCGTTCTTCACGGGATGAGCGGATGCCTGCGCGGCGGTGACGCCTTTGAGAATTTCCAGCAGAGAATCGCCATGCCAAGCCTGGCCGTCGAAGGCGCGGCGAAGCTGATCGGCGATGCGGGTGGGTTCGAGCTTATCTGCTTTGGGCATCGGATCTCTCCATCTTGAAGTGTACATGAGTACCCGGTATTCAGGTATACTATCTTTGTGATCTCCAGCTTCGGGGATGCGACGACTGCCGATATTTACCACGGGAGCGACAGCAAGGCGGCCCGCAGGATTGGCCGCGAGCTCTGGGGTCGGATGCAGCAAAAACTCGATTTGCTGAACGCCTGCACATCGGTCGAAGACCTGCGGATACCTCCGGCGAATCGGTTGGAAAAGCTGCGCGGAGACCGGGCTGGCTTTTACAGCGTCCGCGTCAACCAGCGGTACCGAATCGTCTTTAAGTTCGCGAACGGCAACTGTGAAGAGGTTCGCTGCACCGATTCTCACTAAGGGAACTCTGCTTCAGTGCCGGCAGAAAGCATAAACCACAGGGTACACAAGGGTACACGGGGGAAACCGGGACTTAATCAGAGTTTCACTAAGGGGTCACAACCATGCTGCCAGAATTTCGAATCGCAACGCATCCCGGGCAAGTCCTGCTGGCGGAGTTTCTCGAACCGCTGCGGCTGACTCAGGCCGGCCTTGCCCGCGCTCTACATATCCCTCTTAACCGCGTCAACGAGTTGGTGCGCGGCAAGCGCGGAGTCACACCCGAGTCCGCCCTTCTGTTTTCGGAGTACTTCAAGAACTCTCCCGAGTTCTGGATGTACCTGCAAACCGCGCATGATCTGTCGCGCGCGCGTCAGGAAATGCGCGAAGCCGTGCGCAAACGCCCCGGCCGAATCGCTCGCATTAAGGCGCCCGCAAAAGGCCGTCGATCCCAGGGCGCGGACTGAGTGAAGTCAGAAGTAAGAAGTAAGATTGCGGAAGTGAAAGGCAAATTGCAGAGGTCAGAGGTTCGATTGAAGAGGTTAGAAGCCAAGAGGTTCTTACTTCTGCAATCTGACCTCTCACCTCTAACCTCTTTTTACTCCGCGCAGACCGCGATGCCTGCGGCATCGGCCGCTTGGGTGACTGCCGGGCCATCGATCAGCAGACATCGGCCGGCGTCGAGGGCCAGACAGGTCGCCCCGGCGCGGGCCATTGTTGCGATGGTGGTTACGCCTACGACGGGAACGTCGAAGCGCATATCCTGCTTGGGCTTGGCGATCTTGACTACCGTCAGGGAGCGGCTGAGGGTTGAGGCTTTGCCGTCCGCATCCAAGGAGCGCATGAGTTCGCCGGCGCGAGCGATGGCGGCGTCGGTGCCCTCCATGGCCTCGACTGCGACGCAGGCGGCTTCGGCGATCACGACGGTCTGTCCGATGTCGTAGGCGGCCAGTTGGCGGGCGACGGCGCGACCGTATTCGATATTGTTGCGTTCCTCCGCACTTGGAGGACGTTTACTGAGCACGCCTGATTTGGCGAGGAGCGGTTCGAGCAGAGCTGTTGAATTTTCCAACAGTATGCCTTCGTCGGCGAGCACCTTGGCGACGGCGCCGAGGAGGGAATCGGTATTGCGGGTGCCGAGCGAGAGCAGGAGTTTGCCGAGGCGCCAATCCGGCTTGATGGCGGAAAAAATCTGCTTGTGCTTCACCTGCCCGGCCATGACGGCGCGAGTTACGCCGGCGGCTTTGAAGGTGTCGATCAGCTTGGACAACTCGCCGAGAGAAAGCCAGTGCACGGAGGCCGCGCCGCGCGACTCGATCTCCGGCGAGGTTTCTTGCTGGATGGCCGCCACGACGACGTCGTATCCCTGGGCGCGCGCGGCGTCGAGGACAAGGAATGGGAACTTGCCGTTGCCGGCGATCAGGCCGAGTTTTGGAGCGGCAGCCATGCAGAAGATGAGTGTACGAAGATGAGTGTACGCAGATCAGTGTAAACGAGTTGCCGCCGGGGCAGTGCCAGTACACCCCCTTCAAGCCGGTTCACGAATCGGGAACTCTCAGAAAATAAGGGTCATCAGTTTGAAGGGAGAGCCCCCCAGTTATCGTTCTAGAAAATAGGGCAGCGTCCTTTCACGCGGGAAGGAAAGTTCTCGAAGATCCGCGACCACCTCGGTAGCGGGCCCCTTTTACGAGAGCCTTTCGCGACGGCTGGTAGCCAATCCGGCCTGCCCCCTAGTTTTCCGCTGCGTTGGCGCAGCTCCCGCGGAGTGCCCGAACCCGGTCTCCTTACTCAGCGTTCCCCAGTCTCGTGTCCCGGAAGGCCGCGAATCAAGTCGGGGGGTGGGTTCCAGATCGCGCAACGAGGTTCGTCGTGCCAGCAAAATACACAGGTTCTTCGCTAGTCCGCCTTCCCTGTTCGTCTTTCGTAACAGATCTCGTTCCCCCCTTTCGCAAGGTGGGGATCGGAGTACGATTCGCCGCAGGTGCAGCGTCCTTTCACGCGGGAAGGAAAGCTTCTCGAATCTCGCGACCACTTCGGTAGCGGGGCCCCTCTACACGAGAACCTTT
>Ga0187890_10001455_pt1 | contig 16916 bp, 18 predicted proteins | sample June2016WEW_21_1_FD_133005 | JGI IMG/M metagenome (GOLD analysis project Ga0187890, IMG submission 133005) | Peatland microbial communities from SPRUCE experiment site at the Marcell Experimental Forest, Minnesota, USA - June2016WEW_21_10 | ecosystem: Environmental > Terrestrial > Soil >... | reverse complement strand
ACTCTGCGTCGTGCGAGCGCGTAGCGGGCAGGCCGACCGCCGCCATTCTCGACGCTCTCCATTCCTGACCTGTCTATGATCACTGTCCATGACCAGAGACGGGGCGTTCGCGGGAGGCCTGGTACGTCACGCGGTTAAGGACGACCATTTTGGGCTGGGAGCATCGTCCCGCATATCGCACTCGCAATGGGAGCGCGCCGCCTTGCTTTCAACGAGTGATCGAAGAATCGGCCTTCGACCTCACCGTATTCAAGGTTCACTTCGGACATCTCACCCTGAAGATGTATGACAAGGGGGAGCGAGTACTGCGCATTGAAGCCATCGTGCACAATGTCAAAGACCTGCGCTGTGGAAAGCTGCTCGAGAAACTCTCGATCATGCTGGATAGGCTCCGGAAGATGGTGATCGACTTTCTCAACGTGGTCTTCGCCGCTGACTTGGGTTATGTGGATGAAAATGTTTTTGATAGTCTCCATCAACCCACGCAACGTGGTTCCAGACGTTTGGCCGGAGTAGATTTGCAGAACCCCGGACTTCGTATACTCACTGAAGGCCTTTTGGCCTTGTCGCCCAAACCCGGTGGGTTTACCTGCCGCGAACCGGCCGAAAAAATCAATGAATTAATGGGAACTCACGCGCAGACCTATACCCATAGACAGGCATCCTACGATCTCAATAAATTCCGCGGCAAGGGCCTTGTAGAACGGGTACACCAAACCCGCCGCTATCTTCCCGCTGCTCACGGTATCCGAACCCTGGCAGGTTTATTCATTCTGCGCGAGAAAGTGATCAAGCTTGTATTGGCAGGCACAGCCAAAAGAAGAGTGGGTCGTCCACCCAAAAATATTCACCCTGTCGAGAGGCATTACGATAACCTGCGATCCGAGATGTTTCGCACATTTGAAACACTTGGTCCCGCGGCTTGAACTTGGCGCTTTCTGCCAACATGTTGTTTTTAAAGTGGCGCTTAAGCGCCTAAATTGCCAAAATCGTTATAATTTGTTTAAGAAGCTATTTTCTGCAGGTTCAGGATTAGTTCGACTTCTCCCACCGGCCTTTTAAGGCTTTTAGCTATTTCAGAGGCATCCAGTCCCTTTCTGGCAAGGAAGAGCACCTTCTGCTGGTCGCCCCCCTGGGAGCGCTGACCAGCACTTGAGGAATGCTGAACCGCAAGTTTGTCGGTGTTTATCTGGGAAAGCTGCTCGAGCCGGGTACACAGGCTCTCTGCTTCATGGATGCGCTGGTCAAGCTTGGCTGTTATTTGCTGGAGCAAGTCCTGCCTTTTTTCAAGATTGCTTTCAAACCTCTGAGATATTAACGCCGTTTCCTCCACTATCTTTTCAAAGGATTTCATTACCGCTTCATCTTTTTTCGAGATTCGGAGCTTTTTCACAGTCAGGATCACCCCAAGCAGCCCCAGGATTATCACATCGACGCCAATCTGGAACATGGTGTTTAAGGAGACCTGACTTTCAAAGAGCTTTGAGATGAATTCCATAGGGACCCTTTCAGAGGTTTTCGACCTGGGTTAAAAGGATTTTGTCCGGATAACTCTGCGGCAGTTTCACCCTCAGACAATCGACAAGATCTTTCTCCAAAACCCAATGCCAGGATTTTACCGAGTTTCCGGACAGGTTCTGCTTTAGCAGGAAGGAATAAACAGTATCACGGAAAGCCACGTTCTGTTCTTTGAAGTTTTGATAGCGCATCGGACTCTGGTATCCGATTTCCATTCTGATGGCGGTAATCATCTTTTGACCTTCAACTTCGTAAACGAGCAGAAAATCGAGCATCTCCCGGTAGTCGGGCATGGGGATGGGACGCAATATACTGGTTACGGGCTCGAGTCTTTGCAAACTGTTGGCAAAAAGTACGATATCTGCTTTGAACTTGATTAAAAGAAAACCGGCGGACGCCAAAAACAGGCACAATGCGGCAGAGCCCAACAGGAGAACCTTTCTGAACCGGCTTAGCTTCCGGCCCAAATTTGCGTCGTCATGACGGGTATCATCAGCCCTGGCTTCAGTTGCTTTATTCCCCGAGATCGTCTCGTCCTCGGTAAGCACCGGTTTTTTCGGCTCTTCCCGAACCTGAAGCTCAGAAACACCCTCTTTGGCCCGACTGCTCTCGTGTTTTGCTTGAGCCTCAGCCTTTGCGTCCTCGCCAAGTATTTTCCGTTTGAGTTCCATCTGCCGGCCTTTCCTACGGGCCCCCGTTGCCTATTTGCTCAGGCAGACCTGCTGGAGATGAGCGCGGTTGGGCTGAAGCGGTCGAAGTTCACCCTGGACAAATCCTGGCAGATCGTCAGCTTTGAGTTTTCTGGCCAGCCTTGTCTTAAGCTTCAACACCGCCTTGGTATGAATCTGCGAGATTCTCGACTCTGTATACCCCAGGGCCGCGCCTATTTCCTTCATGGTCAGCTCTTCATAATAATAGAGCGACAACACAAGCTGCTCTTTTTCGGCAAGACCGGCAATGGCTTCGGCCAGATGAATGCGGATTTCTTCCCTGTAGGTTGCATCGAAGAGCTCCTCTGAGCCAGAGCAGAACATGTGGGATTCCCTGTTTTCACGGACGAAGTCATGGATATTTTCGGGCAAAAAAGAGATGCCCTTTATTTCATCCAGGAACCTATGAAATCCATCCATGTCCAGGTTCAGCTCCGATGCGGTCTCCTCTTCGGTGGGATCACGCCCTAACCTTTGTTCCAGGGTTATGCAGGCTTTCTCCAGAAGACTGCTCTTCTGCCTCAGCGACCTGGGCACCCAGTCCATAGAGCGGATCTCATCGAGCATAGCCCCTTTTATGCGGATCTTTGCGTAATACTCGAATGGAATGCCCTGGCTGGAGTCGTATTTCTCGATGGCGTCTATCAACCCCAGAGCCCCTGCGCTCATGAGGTCTTCTACGGCAATGTGGTCCGGCAACCGCGAAATGAGCCTGAAAGCGATATACCTGACGAGATCGCTGTGGTCCATTACAGCCTTGTCCCTTTCACTCTGGGCTACAAATGATTCTGCCCTCTGCTGGTTGCCATAAGGATTTTTTCGAGCCGTATGGGCGGTCTGTTCCATATGGATCATCCCTTTTTCCTAAACGTTGAGAAGCCGTTTCCAGAAAAACTGGATCGTACCTTGATTAACGTTGGGACGGGTCCTGCAGATAGTCTTGGCGATCTGCAGGAACGCCTTCGACGCTGGAGCTTCGGGAAAAGCCTCGAGTAAAGCTCTTTGCTGCAGCACCGATCTGGTTACCGACGTATCGTGGGGAATCGTTCCAAGGTAGTCGAGCGAGAGTCCATCCAGAAAGTGATCTGCGACCTTGCTCAGTTTTGCGAAAACGAATTTCCCCATGGATTCGTCTGCGGCCAAGTTGACAAGGATTCGAAAATGACGTTCGCCGTGCCTGGAATAGAGCACTTTTATCAGAGCGTATGCATCGGTGAGTGAAGTCGGTTCCGGCGTTACTACGATGATTCTTTCGTGGGCCGCCAGGTTGAAATAGAGGACGGTATCCGAGATGCCCGCACCGGTGTCTATGAGCAGCACATCGATGTCGGTCTCCAGACCGTCGAGCAATTCGAGAAACATCAGCTTTTGATCATCCGTGAGCCTGGTGAGTTCCTGCACGCCAGAGCTGGCAGGCATGATCTTCACACTGCCCGGACCATCTACAAGAACCTCCTCGAGCCGTTTTTGTCCGCTCAACACATGACTCATGTTGTACTTTGGAGTAAGCCCGAGAAGGACATCGATATTGGCCAGTCCCAGGTCGGCGTCCATTATCAGCGTACAGAGCCCCAGGCGATCCAAGGCCACCGAAAGATTGATCACTATGTTGCTCTTCCCGACCCCGCCCTTTCCACTGCTGACCGCCATCACCCTGACCGGCTTTTGGAACGCCGATATGGCCGTGGAAACGGGGCTGTCCATTTGAATTTCGTTGTTTCCCTTTTTTCTGAGCCCTACCGCCTGATCCATCTTTTCCCCCTTTTATGCAGCCTGATTCCCAGCCGGGAGCAAGAACGAAAGCAGCCGCTTCTGGGTGGCAGGTTCGATATCTTCCGGTACCCTTTGTCCCGTACCCATGTAGGAGATCGGGTAATTGAACCGCAGCAACTGGTTGAGAATGCACCCGTGGTGAAACGTCTCGTCGAGTTTTGTGAAGATGAGACTGCTGATATTCATTTCTCGAAAATGAACAATTGTCTGCTTGAGGTCTTCGTCCTTGGCTGTAGCGCTTAGGACGAGAAAATGGCTCAATCTCTGAGCGCTATCGAACACCGAGTGCAGGTGCCGCACATGCTCGCGGTTTAGATAGTTCCTGCCTGTGGTATCGATTAGGACGGCGTCGCAATGCCTGAAATCATCGAGCACACTCGTTAGTTCTGTCTTGCTCTGGGCCACGCTGAAGGGAACTTCCAGGATGCTGGCGTAAGTCTGAAGTTGATCTACCGCGCCAATGCGGTACGTATCGAGCGAAATGATTCCCAGCCCGATCTGGCGCTTTATCTTGAGATAAGCCGCCAGTTTGGCGAGAGTCGTCGTTTTTCCGACCCCCGTAGGTCCCAGAAAAGTGAAAACGGCCGGACCGCTCGAACTGGAGATTGTTCTGAATGGCCTGGCGCAACTGATTTTCGCAACGAACCGCTTGCAGAAGGCGTTATATATCTGGCGCCGGTCGACCGGATCACCATCAAAGTCCGATACCGCCTTGCTCAGAAGAATAAAAACCTGCTTTTCGTCTAGACCACGAACAAGAAGCGAGTGATAAAGCTCAGCCACAGGCTGGTTTGCCTGGAGCTGCGCCAACTGGTCCTTCGAAGAGATAAGGAGCGAGAGGAAGCTCTTTATCTCCTGAATACCGTTTAGCATTTCGGCTGACACATCCGCGTTCTCTGGCTTCCCGGAGGCAGGGGCGGGCTGTTGCTCTAGAGCGGCGCTCACTTCGAACCCCGATTCCCCCTTCCTGCTGCTCAGGATAATAGCGTCCGGTCCGAGATCCTTTTTGACCAGGAACAGCGCCTTTTCCATGGTAGAGGCATTGAAGGTCTTAACCTGCATAGTCCATCCTGATTATGCCGATCGAACGGATTTCAAGGGAATTGCTCAATTCATTGTGACTAATCACCGCCACATCCGGTAAAAAGCGCTCAAGGAGCTTTCTCAGGTGGCGCCTTATTGCAGGCGAGCAGAGCAGGACAGGGTGATACCCAAGGCTGACCGAGCGCTTAACCTCGTCGCTGGTCGCCTGGAGAAACTGCTGGAGGAATCCTGGGTCGAGGCTAAGAAAGCTGCCGTGCTCCGACTTCTGGATTCCGCGTGTGAGTTTTTCCTCCAGGGACTGCTGGAGCGACAAGACCGGGAATTTTTGATCTTCGGTCACATAGGGACGTGTGATGGTACGTGCCAGGACCTGACGGACATATTCCGTTAGAATATCCGGGTCCTTGGTGGTCGCCCCGTAATCGGCCAGAGTCTCACAAATCGATTGCAGATCTCGAATAGTGACTCCCTCCCGGATAAGATTCTGAAGCACCTTTTGAATGACTCCCGGCGAGAGCAGGTTGGGAACAAGTTCATCAACCAACTTTGGCTGCTGGAGCGCAAGGTTGTCGAGCAACTGCTGCACCGTCTGGCGGGTCAGCATCTGGTCTGCGTATTTTTTGAACAGCTCGGTCAGATGAGTGGCCACAACGGTCGAGGGATCTATCACTGTGTAGCCGGCCCTCGAGGCCTCCTCCCGCCTGTTTTCCGGGATCCACACGGCCGGCAGGTCGAATGCCGGGTCCCTGGTCGGGACACCCTTTATCTCTACGCTGCTTTCGCCGGCGCTAAGGGCCAGGTAATGCCCGACCATTATTTCACCCTTTCCGACCGGGTTGCCTTTGAGAAGCAACCTGTAATCGGCGGGTTTCAACTGAAGGTTGTCCCTCACGTGCAATGCCGGGACGAGAATCCCGTATTCGAGAGCGAGTTGCTGCCGTATAGCTTTGATCCGCGGCAGCAGGTCTCCGCTCTGGGATTCATCGACCAGAGGAATAAGCCCATAGCCTAGTTCCAGTTCAAGAATATCAAGTGGAGGCGGAAGGGCTGAACCTTCCTGGGATTTTGCGCCATCTGGCGCCGCGATCTCCTCTTTACCATGCTCCCCTTTGCCTTTCCGCGCCACACGTGCGGCAAGAACGAACATGACCGTACCGACCAGAATCAGCGGAATCGCCGGGAAGCTTGGAACAATACTCAGAAAATAGAGCATCGCGCCGGTGATCGACAATGGCCTGGGATGTACGCTGAACTGCTTGCCAAAAGCTGCGCCCATGCCCATTTCCGAGGCGGCGCGGCTCACCAGGATGCCTGCGGAGGAAGAAATTATCAGGGCGGGGACCTGCGCAACCAGTCCATCGCCAATCGTAAGCAGGGTATAGACCTGGAATGCCTCTGATATGGGCATTCCGTTTTGAAGAACTCCTATGGCGAGGCCGCCGAAAATGTTTACGAGCGTAATAAGGATGCCTGCTATGGCGTCCCCGCGGACAAACTTGCTCGCCCCGTCCATGGTGCCGTAGAAATCGGCCTCCTGGCGGATCTGCTCGCGCCGCCTGCGCGCTTCGCGGTCGTCGATCAGCCCCGTGTTGAGATCGGCGTCGATGCTCATCTGTTTCCCGGGCATGGCATCCAAAGTAAATCGGGCCGCTACCTCGGAGATGCGCTCCGTGCCCTTGGTGATCACCATGAAATTTACGATCACCAGGATTATGAATATGACCAGGCCGACTACATAATTGCCGCCCACAACGAAACTGCCGAATGCATGGATGACCAGTCCGGCAGCCTTTGTCCCTTCGTGTCCATGCAGGAGCACGAGCCGGGTGCTGGCCACTGTCAGGGCGATGCGGAAAAGAGTAGTCACCAGAAGCAAAGACGGAAAAACCACGAAATCCAGAGGTTTGTAGCTGTAGATAGCCGTAAGAAGGATGACCAGCCCTATCGAGATGTTTATTACCAGAAGCACGTCAAGAAAATTGCTCGGCAGAGGCAAAAGCATAACGGACAGGATGGCGACCATCCCTATGCCCATCAGGGCGTCTCCGTCTGAAGCCGCCTTCAGCCGATCGGTCAAAAGACTCTGTCCAGCTTCCGCCTTAGCCATTCTGATTCCGCCGCGTCCATTGTTTTTGCTGGTAGATGTAAGCCAGTATTTTTGCCACAGCTCTGTAGAGTTCAACCGGAATTGTTTCCTCGAGCTTAACCTGTTTATACAAAGCACGTGCCAAAGGAGGATTGCGCACTATTGAAACACCGTATTTCCTCCCCATGGCAATGATCTTCTGGGCAAGGAAATCCACGCCTTTGGCCACCACAGTCGGCGCTTCCATTCCAGTCTCATAATGCAGCGCCACCGCAAAATGAGTCGGGTTGGTGATAATCACACTTGCCTTCGGTATCCGCGAGAGCATTCGCTGCCTGGCGAGCGCCCTCTGGATGGTGCGGATTTTTGACTTTATCTGTGGGTTTCCTTCGCTTTGCTTGTGCTCTTCCTTGGTCTCCTGCCGGGTCATCATAAGGTCTTTTCTGGTTTGCCATTTCTGGTAAAGGAAATCGAGAAGGCTCAGAGAGAGCATGATTCCGGCCACTCGAAACAAAAGCTTGAGTGCGAGCATTCCGGTAAGGTTCAAAAAATCGGATACCTCCCGCCCAGTCAGTTCGGATAACGCAACGTGCTCGGGCCACAGCACCGAGTACACGGCATATGAGACTATCGCCATCTTGAAAATGGATTTGACAAGTTCGGTCAAAGACCTGAGTGAAAACATCCTCCCAAAGCCTCTTAACGGATTGACGTTGCCGAAGCTTATCCGCATCGCACCGAAGGACATGAGAAATCCCTTTATCTGAGCCAGGTTGAGAATCACTGCCGTGGCCACGATGGTAAAGGTAACGGGCGCAAGCATAATGAAAATCGACGTTATAACGTTCGTGAAAAAACCGGAGGCGGCAAAGTGGCCGGGAACCGAAAAGGACTCTTCCGACCAAGCGGATTCGATAATCTGCCTAAAATTGGCGAAAATGAGATTCCGGGACAGATAAATTGCCACCCCGCCTGTGATAAGGACACTTACGGCTGTCAGGTCGCGGCTTTTGGCGATCTGCCCCTTCTTTCGCGCCTCGTTCAGCCGTTTTCCGGTTGGCAGTTCAGTTCTTTCCTGTGTTGTCTTCGCCAATTCGCTGCTCTTTCAGCTATCACCGTGTGCAGAAATGCCCCTGAGATGCAAAATGAGAATTTCGCCATCTCACCTGGGTGGTGATGTCAAAAATTGCCTGACCGGTCAATTTTTTGTCCGGTCCACATAGTCCGCCGGCAAGACCTCTGATGCCGGCGATCACAACAGTCCCCCAGTTTTCCACACAGCAGTTCACGGCTGTTCCCACCCTTTTCTGAAGGAAGACGAGGGTTTTTCAATGGCGGTCAGGAATCTCCACAGTTCCGCCGGCTTTGCTTAATGCGCAAACCGTTCCAATTCACCCGAACCGGAACCACAGACACAAGGTGTCGAAATAAACACAGACTGAGCGGGGCTTGACGGTTGTCCCCACCAGGAAACTTATTTCGAGAAATTTTCCAGGAAATGGAAAAGCCGGGTAAACGACTGGACCCCCATCTCACCCCAGAAGACCAGGGTAAGGCCGAGGAAGAGCACGCCCAAGGTGATGGTCAGAGGAAAGCTCGTGGCCAGGATATTTACTTGCGGGGCAAACTTCGACATCAGTCCGAGGCCGATCTGTGTGAGGATCAGCACGGCCAGGACAGGAGCGGCCAGCTTCACCGCCAAAATGAACAGCATACCGGAAAGCAGAAGCATTTTCGCAAAGAGGCCCGAATCGAGCGCAAATGAGCCGACCGGGATGGTTTTGAAGCTCTCGACCAGGGTTTTCAGGATTATGTGGTGTCCATTAATGGAAAGAAAAATCATGGTTGCAAGCAGTTGGGACCACACGGACAGGACCGTAAACCTCGCGCCGGTCTGTGGATCTGCAGTTTGCGAAAATCCAAATCCCATCTCGAAACCGACCAACTCGCCCGCCAACTGGAAAGCGCTGATTATAAGAAGCATCGAAAGGGCAAACAGTATCCCATATATCAGCTCGCCGATAACGACCGAAGCCAATGAGGCCAGTTCGAACGGAACGGGCTTGATATTTTGCCTGATAACCGGAAAGAGCATTACGGAAAAGGAGATTACGATTAATGCCTTTATGGTTGAGGGCACTCCGGCTGAGTTGAAGATGGGCAGCATGAAAAGAATGATGCTTATGCGAAGCAGAATTGATAGAAGGATGGTAAGTTCGCTGATATTGACGTTAAAAGACAACATCGTGGGTCATCCCGCAAGGTTCGGAATGTTGAGGATGACTTCGCGCAAAAAACCGGCGAGCTTGCCAAGCATCCAGGAACCGAAGATCATCAGCGCTAGAAAGGTTACGAAGATTTTTGGCACGAAAGTTATCGTCATTTCCTGAATTTGAGTGACTGACTGAAATATGCTTATTGTCAGCCCGACAACCATACTGAGGCCAAGCACGGGGAGACTTACGAGCAGCATTGTCTCAATGGCCTGCCTGCCGAATGCGATGATAAACTCGTAGCTCATATGTTATCCTTCTTTCTTTACTGGAAGCTCTTTACGAGCGATCCGATCAGCAGGTTCCAGCCGTCCACCAGGATGAAAAGCATGAGCTTGAACGGAAGAGAGATCATCACCGGCGGCAGCATCATCATGCCCATCGAAAGAAGGATGCTGGCTACGACCATATCCAGTATTATGAATGGAATATAGAGCATAAACCCGATCTGAAAGGCCGTTTTGAGTTCGCTTATCACGAAAGCCGGAATTACGGTCGAAATTGAAAGAGATTCGGCGTTCTCCGGTTTTTCCTTTTGCGACATCGAAATAAACAGGGCCAGGTCTGCCTTATTGGTGTGTTTAAACATGAATTCCTTGAGGGGTGCTACGCCGCGGGTCACAAATTCTTCGCCCGAAATCTTGTGCTGTTCGTACGGCACTATTGCTTCCTGGTTAATTCTCTGCCATACCGGCTGCATTACGAAAAAAGTCAAAAAGAGCGCCAGGCCGATTATGACCTGGTTAGGAGGCGATTGTTGCGTTCCCAGCGCAAACCTCAGGAAAGAGAGTACGATTGCGAAACGGGTGAAACTGGTCATCAAAATGAGAACTGCGGGCGCAAGCGACAGGACTGTTAAAAGGAAAATTATCTGTAGCACCCCGGATATCTGCTGAGGTCCCTTAGCGTCGTCCAGGTTCAAATTGAGGGCGGGAACATTAATTCCCGCAGCATAAGAAAGGATCGGATGAAATAACAAGACAAGAAGAGTAATAAGGCAAATGAGCGAGAGAAAACCCAGTCGGGTTCGGAGTCGCTGACTTTTTTTTTCGCTACAGAGGTTCATATATTCTCGATCACGTCGTCAAAAGAGTTTTTGCCGGACAGGGCCGGCGCGTTTACGGACAGAAGGCTTATATTCTGAGGCGAAACGCCGACCAGGACTTTGCGCTCCCCGGTGACTTTGACCAGGATCAGGTGATGGCGAGGCCCGAAAGAGTGTTTGGACAGGACTTCCATCATGGTTTGCGAGGCGGGTCTTTTCACCGTATTTCCCCATCGCCTGAGCGCGTAGATGAAGACGAAGAAAAAGCCCAGAACCAGCGCCAGAGCGCCCGCCGTCTTCAATAACAGCAATCCTGATTCCATTGGACAAACCTTCAGTGCGCGGGACTGCCCGCGCTCCGCCTTTTTTAACCTGATTATCCTAACTGTTTTACTCGCTCCATCGGGCTGACGATGTCAGTTATTCTCACCCCGAACTTTTCATTGACAACGACGGCCTCACCACGTGCTATGAGCTTCTGGTTTATCAGAATCTCGAGGGGCTCACCAGCCAGCTTGGTCAATTCGATAACGGAGCCCTGGCCGAGCTGGAGCAAATCGTTGACCAGGATCTTGGTGCGGCCGAGTTCAACCGAGATTTCAAGGGGGATGTCAAGCAGGAAATCCAGGTCCTTTATGCTCTTTTGTCCACGGCCTTTTTCCAACTTCGGGAATTGAGCTTGTTCATTTTCCATTTGTTTCACCTTCCCATTCAGAAGAAAGGATCCAGCCTGCTACTCACTGTTGCTTATATCGCTTTGTACCTGGAAGGCCAGATTCCCACGGCAGATCCCCGGGGTCGCCCTTAATTTCCCCACTCCTTCCACCTTCACAAGAAGCGGCCTGTTGGCATCATTATCGAGCATTATGATGTCGCCGATTTCCATATTGATAAGCTCCGAGCCTTTTATTGAAGCACTGCCCAACTCGACGGCAAGCTCCACCGGCACGTCGTGAAGGAGTTTTCTCAGGCGCAATATCCATTGCGCGTCAACTTCAAGTTGGTCGCTCTGGAAGCTCGCGTAGAGCTTCGACCTGATCGGTTCGATAGTGGAGTATGGAAGCACGAGGGCCATTCTTCCCATCATGCGGTCCATTTCGAGTTCGTACCGAACCACTATCACAACGTCGGTTGGAGGGATAATCGTTGCAAACTGGGGATTTACCTCAGATCTGACGAAACCGAACGAAACGGCCGTAACCGGCTGCCATGCCTGCTCGAGGTCCTGAAGGACCTGTTTTACCACTTTATCTATCACACGATATTCGATTGAGGTAAAATCACGGCCCTCTATCTTGTAGCTGCCCTTGCCGGTGCCGCCGAAGAAACAGTCGACCAGGTTAAAGATGAGGCGGCTTTCGATCATGAACAGGACGTGCCCCCTGAGCGGCTCAATCTTCAAAATATGCAGGCTCGTCGGCACAGGCAGTGTCCGGATGAATTCGCCGAACTTGATCAGCTCGGCCTGGCAGACGTTTATGTCGACCATCCGACGCAGTGAACCGGAAAGTGAAATGCGGTGGATTTTGGCAAACCTGTCGTTAATTATGTCAAGGGTAGGCATGCGCCCACGTACGATCCTGTCCTGGTTTGCCAAATCGAACGAACGAATGTTCTCCTGGGCCGAGGCGCTTTCCTTGGTGGTTTCGATATCGCCGTCGCTTAGCCCCTTTAGCAGGGCATCGACTTCATCCTGGGAAAGTATCTTTTCCATAGTATGTACTGACCGCCTTCACTGAATCAGAAACTCGGTGAAATAGACATCCAGGGCCTGCCCTTTTTGAAGCATGCGGTTTAGGGTCTCAATTATCTGCTTCTTCAAAGCCAGCTTGTCTTCCGCTCTCATAACATCCTCGGATTCCTTGCTGGTAAGCAAAGTCAGAACGAGGTCCTTTATTTCGAAATTGCGCTCCTTACACTCTTCCACCACATTGGACGAGTTCACCTTGAGTTTGATCGTGGCTTTCAGAAAACGTTTCCCGCCCTGGTCGGCCAGGTTGACCATGAAGGTGTCCATTTCATAGTAAACGGCGCTCTCTGTCTGCTTCTTTCCCTCTGTACTCTCACCGGGCCCCCTGACAAATTTGAAGTAGGCGCCCGCTCCTCCTCCACCCAGCAGCACTAATAAAAGAGGTATGATGATCAGGAGCTTTTTTGATTTGGGTTTTTCCTGGACTTCCTTTTGTTCTTCTTCAGGAGGCATTTGTCAGGCCCTTCCTATATGCGGCAAAACTTCATTTGGACGTTAATGATCTCCCGGGCAGACCGAACGAGCAATGAGCATGCCAGAGCTGAAAAAGTGAGAAACAGCAAGGGTTTGAGGGCAAAAGACAAAGGCCCCGAAGCCGGGTTTTTGGCGCGCAGGCTGTGTACAAAGCCATCTATCAGGTGGTCCGTGCACTTTCTCACTCTCAGGATCAGGGGGTCGTGTCAAGTGATGAAGAGGATTTGCATCGGTTTTGTGCCGGTGGACAGAATTTGGGTCAAGCTTTTGACATAGTTGATTCAAGAATTCAGTAATTAATCCCTGATTTCTAAATTCCTCAATTAATTCAATCCGGAAAAATGTGCATGGTCTGTGAGAAAAAATTTCCCGCACGCGTATTTCAGAGTGGAAAGGCTAAAACCACAACATGTTGAAATAACGTAACTTTTACAACAACACCCTGCTGGTATCACTCTTGCTCGTTCATGAGGCGCCTAATTCGAACCACCGCTCTCAACCTATTCTGAGAGGAGATCATAATGTCAACAACGGCAACAACCGCAACAACCAGCGCTCAGTCGCCTTTCGGTATCGGTTCCGGGCTCAGCACCGCCCCGGGTGCGACGTCCAGCTCTAGCTCCGCAAATTCCTTGAACGCGAACTCTTTCATGACGCTGTTCCTCGCCCAGTTGCAGAATCAGGACCCGACCAACCCGATGCAGTCTTACGAACTGGCCGCCCAACTCGCGCAGTTTACGACCGTTCAAGAGTTGAGCCAGGCTGCGACGTTTTTGGGCAATCTCCAGCAATATACAGCGGCCATAAATAATGGGGAGATTACATCGCTTATCGGTAAGCAGGTTACCGCGCAAAGCAGCACGATCAACGTCAGTTCGGGCAGCCCCTCCGCTCTCAGCTACACGCTTTCGGCGCCCGCCACGGTCACCATGACCATAAAGGATTCCAATGGCGCGACGGTCAATACTTTGAACCTCGGCTCTCAGAGCGCGGGCAGTTACAGCGTGCCATGGACTGGCACCGACTCGAGCGGGAACAAGGTGGCCGACGGCGCCTACACCTGCACGGTCACGGCAACAGGGTCCGACGGAACTTCCACAACAGTTCCAACCGGCGTCAGCGGGCAGGTTTATTCATGCAACCTTAACAATAATCCCCCGACATATATTCTGTCGGGACCGAACGGAATCCAGGTTCCGGTAGCGAACGTTTTTGCGGTAACCGGTAAGAGCAGCACGAATTGAACGAAGTAAAATCCGCTGAGCGGGATTTGTGATCCGCTCAGCATGACACCGAATCCAGCAAAGGCATTGAAAACCAGAATCCGATTCATCTATTTACAACCAGAAAAGGAGAAGCAAATGGCAGCCGACATGATGTACACAGCACTTGCAGGTCTTAATACCTTCAATACGGCCCTCACGGTCGTCAGCGACAACATCGCCAATGCGAATACCACGGGATTTAAATCCAGTACGGTGGACTTCGGCGATATTGTGAGCGGACTGATCGCAACTCCAAACGCCAGCAACTCTGTGGCGGAGGGCGCAGGCTCGTCAGTACTCGGCGTTGAGACGAATTTCTCGACCGGTTCGGAAATACAGACCGGGACCTGGTCGGATTTGATGATCCAGGGTGGTGGATTCTTCGCCGTCGAAAATCCCTCCACCAGCCAAATCTCTTACACACGTGATGGATCGTTCGAGATCTCCTCGGTTACTGCGGGGGGCTCCACGAACAGCTATCTCACCGATATGAATGGTAACGAGGTACTCGACAGTACTGGCGCAGCCATTCAAATTGCAGACCCAAGCACATACAGCAGTTTTTCCGTCAGCCAGTCTGGGATCATTACGGGGATCACTGCAGCCGCCACCACGGTGGGCGGTGTAACCACTCCAGCCGGCACCGCAGTACAGATCGACACAAACCCAATCGGGATAACGACCTTCCCGAACCAAAACGGTCTCGTCCGGGTTGGAGAAAATGATTACACTGCGAACGCCAACTCCGGGGTTGGTACAGCACAAGCGCCAGGGGCCGGCCAGGCAGGCACGATAACAGCCGGAGCGGTGGAAGGTTCAAACGTGGACCTGACCCAGCAGATGGTCAACCTGATCGACTACCAGGCCGACTACCAGGCAAACTCCAAATCCATCACAACCGACAACACCGATCTCCAGACAGTGGTGAACCTGATAAGATAGTGACAGGGCGGTTTTCGGAGAAAAGGGGACACAGGACCAGAAAGGCGGCTTCGGCCGCCTTTCTCATTTTGAGAATCGGCGGGCGCGGGAATGACATCGGGTTAGCTTCCGCCCGGATTTGCCGGAAGTTCACCCTTCCAACTTTACCCTTCACACTTCAGGGTACGCCTCCGCGCTAAAATTCCCCCCGCTCAAAAAGTGTTACCTATGTCCTCGGACACTTTGTAAAAAAGGGGGAAGCAAAACCTGATCCCGTGAGATTTGTCGGGCTTTAATGAATTACGACACAGCTCCTTTGCCGGGGTGACGAGTGAGTCGCGCGGAAATATCGAGCAACTTATGAGACGTAACACTTGGTCAGTATCGGAAGGTCAGAAGGTTGGATTTGCGGAGTCCTTGCAAGCGTTCGGTCTTCTTGTTTTGAGTCGCCCGATCTCCATGGGTCGAATTAATTCATGCAAAAATGTTGATTCGCGACTGGCTGTCCGTTTTCCTGATATAGGCGGGTCCCGTTGCGGCCTGAACGCCGCCGATTTTTGTCGTCTTGGAAACTGGCGGGGTTTTCCCTTTAGGATTGTTTTCTTCGGGGTAATTTCCTTCGCCTGATTTCTCGCGGTTAACATCAACCATGAATTTCTCCAGCACAAGTCCCTGGTCCTGTAGGTCCTGGCGAAGCTCAGGTGAATTCCTCAACAGGGTCTGCCTTGCGGGCTCGTTTTGCGTAAGTGCCGCAACTGAGATTTCATCTTTTTTGGCCCCAACTTTGATGTTGATCTTTCCGAGTTCATCTTGTTCCATCTCGAGGACAAGTTGCCTCGCGGCCCCACCCGTGAACTGCTCGCGCGCGTTTTGGGCAAGCTCGGCCGACCGGTAGGGATCGTAGTAGGCAAAGCCGTTCTGGGCTGAATTCTCCATCCGGGGCAGATTTATCTCACTCACTCCCTGAAAGCTCGATGCTGAATGCTGGAAAACCGCGCTCTCCGGGGCGGAATCCCTGCTCCCGAGCTGCTTCTCGATCTGTTTTGAGAGCATGGCCGTATCCGGTCCGGAAAGCGCCGTGTTGCTTTCGGCGACCTTTAGACCGTCCATTGCCCTAATTGCCGATGCGCTCTCATCCACAGATGGACCTGAGTCCAGCCCTCCGCCAAAAACGGATGGATCGACCCTGGAGTTGAAATCCTCCATCGAATAACCAAGTCTCCACGGCCAGAGAGGTGATTCCGTCTCACTTGCCATGTTCCCACCGGCCTCTGCCGGGACCTGCCTCACAACCGATGAGGCCGCTTTTGCGTCATTCACCACGCTCAGAGGGGTTTCTCGAAGTTCTGCGGGGATTTCGTCCGGATCGGTTTTGGTGACAATCGCCTCCGCCCTGGCCTCAATCGAATCGCCCAATTTGCCGGCCGGGGATTCGGCAGCCGGAACCGCCTTTTCCCCGGTGTTGCCCAAAATTTGGTTCGCTGAGGCCGCCTTTGCGTCATTCACCACGCTCAGAGGGGTTTCTCGAGGCTCTGCCGCGATTTCGTCCGGATCGGTTTTGGTGACAATCGCCTCCGCCTTGGCCTCAATCGAATCGCTTAATTTGCCGGCCGGGGATTCGGCAGCCGGAACCGCCTTTTCCCCGGTGTTGCCCAAGATTTTGCTCGCTGAGGCCGCCTTTGCGTCATTCACCACGCTCAGCGGGGTTTCTCGAGGCTCTGCCGGGATTTCCCCCGGATCGGTTTTGGTGACAATCGCCTCCGCCTTGGCCTCAATCGAATCGCTTAATTTGCCGGCCGGGGATTCGGCAGCCGGAACCGCTTTTTCCACGGTGTTGCCCAAAATTTGGTTCGCTGAGGCCGCCTTTGCGTCATTCACCACGCTCAGAGGGGTTTCTCGAGGCTCTGCCGGGATTTCCCCCGGATCGGTTTTTGTGACAGTCGCCTCCGCCCTGGCCTCAATCGAATCGCTTAATTTGCCGGCCAGGGATTCAACAGCCGGAACCGCTTTTTCCACGGTGTTGCCCAAAATTTGGTTCGCTGAGGCCGCCTTTGCGT
>Ga0187890_10001450_pt1 | contig 16936 bp, 11 predicted proteins | sample June2016WEW_21_1_FD_133005 | JGI IMG/M metagenome (GOLD analysis project Ga0187890, IMG submission 133005) | Peatland microbial communities from SPRUCE experiment site at the Marcell Experimental Forest, Minnesota, USA - June2016WEW_21_10 | ecosystem: Environmental > Terrestrial > Soil >... | reverse complement strand
GTCTGGCATATTATTTTTCCCCTCCGCTGCTCAGTTGGATCGTTGATCCGCCATGGATCGGTGCTTGCTTGTCGATCATCGCGCCAAAGAAGCCCGCAACGCCGGCGGCGGCAAACGACGCAACGGCAAAGCAGAGCACCGCTGCGCGCAGTTGCCGATGAGCGGCCAAGTCGCGGCCGTATCTCGTGAAAACGAACGCGACCATGGTGATCGAGATCGGAGCGAACCACGCGACGTGTTCCTTCCATTCCATTCCCACCGAGTGCCAGCCGACAGTTGTGGGGCTTGACATCAAAAGCCGCTGCGGATACATCGCAAGATCCATCGTTCCCGGCGGGGGCACTGCGCGATACCACGGATAAATAATGTAGGCGCCGGTGAGCACCGCGACCCATGCGACAACGGCCATGGCAATCAAGTAAGACCTGATAAATCGCTCATGGCCCGCTGTGGATTCGTGCGATAGGGTCGGCGTTATCGAGCGATAAAGCTCGATGATTCCGCCGGAGCACGCTAGCAGATAGAGTGCTCCAAATCCCATGCCATGGATTAATGTCCAAAGACCGCGCGTCGTAATTTCCATCGCGTGCCCCTCAATATAAGTAGGATGCGTGCAGTTTGCCGGCGTTCATTTCACCTTAGCGGGGTCGCTCCGAAAGCATCGCCTCTTCCGCTTTCTTTCCGCCGGTGTCCCGGTCCTTTCCCCAGGTCTTATAAAGGCCGAGATACCCATAATTCTCCGTTTGTCCGGCGATTGAGTGACCGTAGGCAAAGAGAAGTTGCAGTCCCGGAGATTTGAAGTGGTAATATCCGCCCGCGTCAATCATCGTGGAAGCTTGTGTCTGCGCAGCGGCTAAGCCCTCACGAGCGTGCGAGAAGAGTTCAGCCGACATCTCCAGTTTCTTGTTGATCTCCCGCTTTACGAGAAAGCCGCCATAGAGGAAATTGTCGTAGCTGGTCTGAGGGACGACTGTATAACCCACGCCCCCGCACAGGCTCCAGGGCCCGAACTCCTTCTCGACCCAGATGGGCAGCTTGTACCACACGCGGCCCACACCCAGACCTTTCGTCGAATTTCCCGTTGGCATCTCGAACATGGTAAACGAGCCGATCTGGGGACGATTTTTCGTCTGCTTGATAAAGCCATACTTCACTCCCAATTCCGTATCGGTCAGCCCGTACGTGCTGGGACCCGTTCCTCCTGGGGCATAGACAGGATTGTTCGATGGCAGCGCGGCTCCGAAGGGAAGAATGGCATGGATCTGCACGTTGGGAATGGCTCCCCAGTTGAACTCGAATGCCGGTCCCGTGGGGTCGAGCTCAGCTGGAGTGCCGTCGACCGTGCCGAAGATATAAAACTCATAGTGTCCAAGATCGACCGGGGTTGGATCGTCGGTTTGAAAAGGAGGCCCGGCCTGCGCCCACATCTTGGGTACGGCCAGCATAAGCATGAGGAAGAGCAAGGGGAAGATCCTCTTCATAGGCAATACCGTAGGCCCAGATTACCATAACTCAGGTTTACGTCGGCGTCCTTAGCAGCAAATATCCGCCCACTAGCCCGAACAGCAGATCGGCGCACCAGGCCGCCATTGCGGCAGGTAGATAGCTAACGTTGCCCATGGCGCCGAAGAAGCCATCTACCACCCAATAGGCAAGCGCCACGGCGATGGCCATGGCGATACCGGTGAGTGAATCGCGGCGTCCCATCATCAGCGCGAAGGGAATGGCCAGGACCGCCATCAAGACGGTCGCGAGCGGATCGGCCAGCTTATGCCACAGTTCGACGCGCAGCCGCACAGTGTCAAAGCCGCTTTGGCGCAAGTCGCCTATGTAGTGATCGAGTTGACCGAAGTTCATCTCCTGCGCCTGCCAGCTTTCCTTCTTGAAGTAGCCAGGGTCTTCGTGAACCTCTGCAAAGCTCGTCTTCAGAAACTGGCGATAGTCCGTGATGTTGGCGCCTGAAATATCACGTTGCCACCCGTTCAAAAAGATCCAGCTCCCAGTATCGGCATTCCACACAGCGCGGGCCGCAAAGATGCGGCGAGAAAGCGCAAACGTGGAAGGGTCGAACTCGAAGAGCGAGAGATTGGCGAACTCGTTGCGTTCCGGATCGAAGAATTTGTAGTAGAAGATGCGATCGGGCTCCCCGCGACGCGGCTGACCAAAGATCCAGTTCTGCTCGGGATGCAGAACGGTCTGCGGTGGCTTTCCCTTAATGACGTTGCGCAATGCCTCCTGCCGTCGATTGGCTTGCGGCAGATAGAACTGGTCAAAGAGAAAGAGACCGATGGCCAGCAGCGCCGAGATCGAGACGATGGGAATCACCAACCGGTAGAGACTGATGCCGGTGGCCTTCATGGCGACGATCTCAGAGTTGCGGTTGAGCACGCCAAAGGTGACCAGCACGGCAATCAGCACAGCTAGGGGGGTGATCTGGTAAAGCATGCTGGGCGTGAGGTTGACCAGGTATTCGCCAATCATGGGGAGCGTTATATGATTGCGCAAAATGTCCCCGATCAGCTCGAAGAAAGTAAACACCAGCATGAGCATGACAAAGCCGGTCAGCACCAGCACAAAGGTGCCGAGAAACTCGCGCATTACATATTCGTCGAGGATGCGCGGAAAGACACTGCGGGCCTTCTTGCGCCGGGGACGCGGCTGAAGCCTGCTCCGCAACGCTCCGAGCGGACCGCCCACGATTCTCCCCGGACTGGCGCACTCAGCTTTTTGGAAGCGAGAGGTCCACGCCGTCACCGCATTCAGAACGCGTCCGCCCGAAGCCATCTGCCATAGCAGAAACAGTCCGCCCGCAGCGAAGAGCAGGTTGGCCGACCAGACGGCGAAGAATGCAGGGATCCAGTTCTGCTTGCCCAGGGCGATACCCGTCGAGGAGAGCAGGTAGTAGATGAAAACCAAAATAATCGTGAAGACCCATGCGAAACTTTTGCCGCCGCGTCGCGAAGTTACTCCCAGTGGAACGCCGACCAGCATCAGCACCAGACATGCCGCTGGGTAGGCGAAGCGCTTGTGAATCTCGATCATAAAGCGCTTACCGTCCGGTCCCCGGCTCCGTTGCCTCAGTTCACTCATCGGCATGGCGAGGATGTTTGTATCCAGGCGCCCGAGGTGAGCCTCGTTCTGCTGGCTCGATGCCAATGGTAAATCGGTAAAGTCGAAAGTGGAGATGTTGTATTGTTGCGACTGGCCCGCCACCGTTTCGTGACGCGATCCATTGCGAAGCCGCGCGAGCAGCATCTGGCCCGAGTCACGGCTGTTGTCGTTAGCCACTACGGCGGAGGCGGCGGTGGTGATCTGCGGGTTGATGGAATCGCTGGTATCGGCCATGAAAACTTGATCCCAGTGGGAAGCGCCGGTTCCCGAGTGCACGTTCTGAACATAAAGAACCAGATTGTGAAAATCTTCGTCGAAGACGCGCGGCGCAATCTCGTAGGAGGCCTGCATGGCAAGAGCCTTGTCCATCTGCAGAACGGCCTGATTGGCTACAGGAGCGATCACCAGCGAGTTGACGAGTCCCAGCAGCGTGCCGCCAATAGCCACGATGCTGGCAACGCGAACAAAATACCCGATGCCCATGCCGGAGGCCCGCATGGCAATCACTTCACTATCGGCAGCCAGGCGGCTGAAGCCCAGCAACACTCCGACCAGCACTGCCATTGGAATCGTGACCATGAAAAAATTGGGCAGCGTGAAGAGAACGGCCTCGACAACGCTCGTCAAGGTGGAGCTGTTGTGGACCACCATCTCCAGGATGCGTGGTAACTCCTTCATGAAGAGAATGAAGGTGAAGATCACGAATCCAATAAGGCCGTGAGAGAGGATTTCACCGAGAATGTAACGGGTCAGGATGCGCACAAGTGAGCTCTGGACTAGTCTATCTTGCTGGGGTGCAGGGGAAGAAACCGCGGGGATGTCGTAACGAAAGGCCGCAACCTCGATGAAGTCGTTGCTCAGAGAGAGAATTCTTTCAATTCTGCGAGCGTATAGCGAGCGTCTGCCGCACCGCAGGTGCCCAACCTCGCAACCGCAAGCTGTTGGCCAAGACACTGACTGAGCTGAGCGCCATAGCGGCCGCCGCCAGCCAGGGGCTGAGCAGAATGTGAAAGCTCGGGTAAAGCGCACCCGCCGCCAGAGGTATCCCGAGCAAATTGTAGCCTGCTGCCCAGATCAGGTTCTGGCGCATCACGCGCAGGGTCGAGCGGGCCAGGTTGATAGAAGCGGGAATAGCCGAAGGTAGGGCGCGCAAAAGCAACACATCGCCAGCCTCCTGCGCCAGATCGGCACCCGTGCCCATGGCAATACCGGCATCGGCCTGGGCCAGTGCGGCTGCGTCATTGATGCCATCGCCCACCATCGCCACAAGTGCGCCACTCTTTTGCAGGGCGCGAATGCGAGCCAGTTTACCGGCGGGGTCGAGACCCGCTTCAATCTCGGTGATTCCGGCCTGTTGGGCGATGGGCGCTGCGGCTGCTGCCGAGTCGCCTGTCAACATCAGCACACGCAAACCGGCGCGCCGCAGGGTGGCCACGGCTCCGGCCGCATCCGGCCGCAAGGCGTCCCGAGCGTCGAAATAGCCGGCCATAGTCAAGTCAAGGGCCATCCAAAGCCGAGTCACTCCCGGTTCCGGCGGCGCATTCCCGGCTGGCAGAGGGATGAAGAATTCATCGAACAAAGCTTCGTTGCCCAGCAGACATTCGCGGCCTTCGACCTTGGCGGTGAGCCCCCGACCAGGCAGCACCTGTACCTCTTCCGCAGGCGGCCAAACCAGATTGCGCGCCCTCGCCGCATCCACCACTGCATGGGCCAGCGGATGGTTCGATCGCTCTTCAGCGGCAGTGGCCAGGCGCAACAAATCATTCTCTGCGAAGCCCTTCAATGGATGAACGGCCTCCAGCACGGGGCGACCTACGGTCAGAGTTCCGGTCTTGTCCAGCACAATGACGTCAAGGTGGCCCAAGCGCTCCAGTGCCTCGCCGCCTTTGAAGAGCACGCCAAGCTGGGCTCCTCGTCCCACAGCCACGGTGAGCGCGGCCGGCACAGCCAATCCCATCGCGCAGGGGCAGGCGATCACCAGCACGGAGACAGTCGATGCCAGCGCCATTTGTACCGAGTGAGTGGCGACGAGCCAGATCACAAAAGTCAGCGCGGCAAGTGCCAGAACGACGGGCACGAAAATCTTGCTGGCCTGGTCAGCCAGTCGTTCCAAGGGTGCGCGCGAACCTTGCGCTTGCTCCACCATCCGTGTGATCTGCGCCAGTACTGTAGCCTCGCCGAGCGACGCCGCACGGCAAGTCACCACGCCCTCGTAGTTCAATGAGCCGGCCAAGACGCGCCCTCCAGGTTCTCGGTCTAGCGGAGTCGGCTCGCCGGTCAGCATCGATTCATCGACGGTTGTGCGGCCTTCAATGATCGTCGCGTCCACTGGAAAGCGCTCGCCCGGCAGTACCAGCACACTGTCCCCCACCACGATCTCGTCCAACGGCACCACGTTCTCAACGCCATCGCGAATGAGACGGGCAGTGGCTGGCCGCAACCGGGAGAGGGAGTCCAGCGCGGAGAGTGCGCGACGTTTGGCGCGGACCTCCAGGCTTTTTCCCAACAGAAGAAATCCGATAATCAACAGGACCGCGTCAAAGTAAACCTCGCGTCCGGCGGCCGGCCAAATCGTCGCGTACGCCGAATAGGCAAAGGCCACGCTCGTGCCCAGGCTGACCAGCGTGTTCATGTTTGTGGTTCCGTGCCGTGCAGCGTTGACGGCGTTCGAGTAGATCCAGCGCCCCGCCCAGACAACGAAAAACGATGTGAGAACCAATAAAAACCAGCGCAGCAATTCCGGCGGCAACGCATAGAGCCAAGGCAAGACTCGCATCAGAAAATTGTCCAGCGAGCCCATTTTCATTCCCAGCGGCATGGCCAGCAGCATCGCGGCCGCACCCGCAATCAACGTGGCATAAGCCTTGCGTTCGGCTCCGGCTGCTATTAATTCTGAAGAGGACGCGGCGGAAGATGCATCTTCGCGGGGAAGGACAGCGTCATAACCTGCCGAACGAACCGCCTCCAACAACGCTGTAGCAGGAGCGATCGCCGGGTCGAAGACAACGCTTGCGCGGTTCGCCATCAGATCGACGCGAACGGATTCCACCCCCGCCGTCGATCGCAAAGCCTCCTCCACGTGATGCTGGCAGGATGCGCACGTCATGCCCAGAATCGGCAGAGTGATAGATTCCCTTGTAAGACTGACCATCGAGAGACCTATGGCTCCAGATGCGCCGTATATCCGGCCTTGGCGAGGGCGGCGATCGCAAGATCTACGGGTGCAGGGTCGAGTTTTGAATCAAGCCGCGCTGTACCTATACGCACCTCATTCGTTACCGTCCCATCGACCGAGGCCAGGGCCTGGCTGACGCGGCGAACGCAGGAGCCGCAATGCATTCCATCAATGCGCAGAGTGAATTCAGCCAAGGTGTTCTCCTTTTTTTCTTAGATGTTACGACAAGAGAAAAGGCGCAAATGCGTAATGTTCAGAACGTAAACGCTACGAATTCATTCTTAGTGGACCTGTTAGTCTTCGACCGCCTGCCGAAGTGCGTTGGCGACCTCTTCCTGTTGATTTTCCGTGATGCGGTTGTAGAAAGGCAGTGCCAGGGTGCGTCGCGCGATGGCTTCGGTGATGGGCAACGAGATTGCGCTTGAACTGGAATGCATGCGCCAGGCCGGCTGCAAATGGATGGGTCCGAAGTAGCGTCCCGTAGCGATTCCACGGTCGGCGAGAGCGCCTTGAACGCGGTCGCGGACAGCATCTTCGGGTAGCCGAACCACATAGACAAACCAACTGATCGTGCGGTCGGGCAGAGTGAGCGGGGGAACTTCGAGCCCGTTGATTCCTCTGAGCAGCGCGTCGTAACGCTCCGCCGCCGCTTGACGCATTGCGAGCATTTCACTGATTCGGCTCAACTGAACCCGGCCCAGCGCGCAAGCCAGATCGGAAAGCCGATAGTTGTAGCCGGATTCGATCAGATCTAGCCATTCTCCGTTGGGCTGGCGGCCTTGGTTGCGCAGGCTGCGGAGACGGACCGCTCGCTCCGGATCGCGGGCCAATACAGCGCCACCTTCGCCCGTGGTCATCTGTTTGTTGGGGTAGAAGCCGAAGACAGACAGGTCGCCAAAACTCCCAACGCGCCTGCCCTGGAACGTCGCACCGATTGCCTCGCAGGCGTCTTCGATCACTGCCAGACCGCGGCTCCGGGCAATGCTGAAAAGCGTGTCCATCTGCGCCGGGACGCCGAACGTATGGACGATAATGATAGCTCGAGTGCGAGGCGTAATTGCGCGCTCGACGGCAGCTGGATCGAGATTGAGAGTGACCGGATCGATCTCCGCAAAGACCGGTGTAGCGCGCAGTTGCAGGACCGCGTTAGCGACCGCAACAAATGCGAAGGAGGGTACGATTATCTCGTCGCCCTCGGCGATATTGAGCGCGAGAAGAGCCAGATGCAATCCCGCAGTGCCCGAACTGACACAGAGGGCGACCGGAACGGAATGGTACTCGGCCAAAGCCGCCTCAAAGGCCGCAAGTTCAGGGCCCAGACTCAGGTGTGGCGTGCGCAGCACGGCCGTGACGGCATCGATTTCCGCCTCTGTAATGTCCGGTGAAGAAAGCTGAATCCGAAAAGTCATGGACCCACCTCGGCATTATCAACTGGCAATGGTGTGGGCTGCTTGATGAGCAAACCGTCCAGTGGGACGGTGGTGAGGACGCGCGCAATGGCTTGAGCGCCGGTGCCATCTCCGTACGGGTTCTCAATACCGCGCAGGGAATCCCGGAACTCTGGACTGACCGCTTTCGTGATTGCTCTAACAATTGCGGCCGTCTCGGCCGGGGCGTCGATCACATTGCGGGCGCGCTCGCGGCCCTGCTGGCGCATCCCCACGTCGACCGTTGGTAGTGCGAATGAGGCCGCTTCCATAATGCCGGAAGACGAGTTGCCGATCATCGCATCCACGTTGCCCAAGAGGCTCCAGTAAGTGACCGCATCGAGATTGACGAAGATGTGCGTGTGGGGCCGTGTAGCCGCCAGCGCCTTGGTGCGTTCGATGAGCGCATGGCTGCCTGCGTCAGAGTTAGGATAAACAAAAATAAGCTGGCCGGGTGCCTGTGCAAGCGCAGCGAAGAAAGAATCGGCCTCTACATTGGTATCTTTCCGTATTGTGACTGGGTGCCACGCCGCCAGCAGAGTAGGCGGTGTGAGCGTTAGGCCAAGACGGGCTTCGAGAGCGGCGCGGTCGAGCAGTTTCGATCGACGCAGGTGATCGAGCGAAGGCGCTCCCGCGTGATGGACACGCCACGGCTCCTCGCCCATTGCGATCACCCGGCGACGGGCATTTTCAGTCGACGTGAAGTGGATATGCGCTAGCTTAGTGAGTGCATTGCGAACGGCATCATCGATGGCTCCCTGACTTACCTCACCGCCTTCGATATGTGCGATAGGAATGCGCAGCGCGAGCGCAACCGAGGCTGGCGCCAGCATCTCATAGCGATCGGCGATCAGCAGCAGCAGGTCGGGTCGCCATGCGGCGAGCGCGTCTGTCAGGCCAAGAATGGCAACACCGATTGTCTTGGCCATGCCAGTGTCTGTGTCGGAACTGAGCAGGCACTCAATGCGCGAGACGATCGGAAACCCGTCGCGTTCGATCTCTTGTATCGTGTTGCCGAACTCCGGCGCCAGATGCGCGCCCAGCGCGAAGACTCCAAGATCCACACCAGGATGCGCAGCCAGTTCTTTCAGCGGCCAGTAGAGGTGGCTATAGTCCGCGCGCGAAGTTGTGATAACTCCAATGCGCCGCTTCCTGCCGCTTTCGCTCATAAACAGACCCGTGTGCCGCGTTTCGCGGCGAGCGCCAGAATCGCGCTGCCCGGCGTGTACTCCGGAACCAGCCCCCGAAGTTGAGTGAGTGCATCGCAAAGATCGCGAGCATGCAGGGCAGCACGGAGGTTGGCGAGGCCGTTTGACAGTTGCGTTTCCGTTGGCAGGGCCGTCTCAACCAGAACCATCCCATCAAAGCCCGCGGCGTTCACTTGGTCCTCGGCCGACCACAGGGCCTCGGTCTCTTTGTCGCCTGCGCGTGGCCCAGTGAATTCAATTGCAATCTCTCGCTCGGGCCGCAGCTCGCGTGCCATGAACCGGGCAAGATCTGCGATCAAATGCGTAGCTGGCAATACCGGTGCAAACAAGGTTCCCGGAGTCGTATGCGCCGCAGTCTTCAGTAGCAAATTGACGGCTTCGTCCAATGTCAGAAAGTAGCGGCGCGCTGCCGGATCGGTCACCGTTATCGGGCCGCCCAGGGCAATCTGGCGCGCGAAGATCTCGGCTACGCTGTCGCGCGAGGCAAGCACGTTGCCCAATCGTAAAACGCTCCCCCCCGATGCCATCACGATCTGTTCCGCGACTCTTTTAGTGGCTCCCATCACCGAGGCCGGCGCCACGGCTTTGTCGGTAGAGAGCAGCACCACATGCGCGCCATTTCGGCTGGCCGTGCGGGTCAGGATTTCAGTGCCGAAGACGTTGTTTGCGATAGCCGCCAGCGGCTGCTCCTCCATCAGCGGTACGTGTTTGAAAGCGGCGGCGTGGAAGACAATGTTCGGTGCGGGCGTCGCGAAAATCCCGTCCAACAAAGCTTCATCTGTCACGCTTCCAAGGATCGGCGTCATCGCGCATGTCGCGCCCTGATTCGCAGCCGAATCTGCGGCCCAATCCCGCTCTAATGCGAAGAGGTTGCTCTCCGAAGCTTCCAGAAGAATCAGCTTCGCTGGTCCGAGTTCGCTCAATCGCATAGCCAGTGCCGAGCCGATCGACCCGCCCGCGCCGGTGATCAGAATCGTTTGCCGGCGCAGTAAATCGACCGTTTCAGGAACCGGCGAAGGCAGAGGAGGTCGAGACAGAAACTTGTGCCAATCTAGATCGTGGAGCGGAGGAATCACAAAAGAAGTATAAATTGGGCTGCCTCGCCGATAGAGGAGAGTCCGGAACAGGCCGGGCTGACAATCGGTAAGCTGATACCAGTGCGCTGGCCGCTCGCATACACTGTAGGGTTCCGCGGATTTTTGGGTGGTATGACTCGAGCCGCATGGGAGACGACGTTGGGAAAGCGAATCATCAGAACGGCCGGCCCATTGGCGTTCTTCTTTTTTATCGCGGTCGCGATGGCTTTTGCCGCGCCACCGAACTTTGACGCTGAGGCGGTGCGGCTCAACAATCGCGGCGCGGCCGAGATGAGCCAGCAATTCACCGAGCGCGCTCAGGCGACGTTTGCCGAGGCTTTCAAGCGGGACCCAACGCTGGCCCAGGCTGCCATCAACGAAGGCATAGCGTTGATGGCGATGCAAAAGCTCGATGATGCCAAAAAAGTCCTGCACGCCGCGCTTGCTTTAAGTCCTGATAGCGCACAGGCATGGTACAACCTCGGTCTTGCTCAGCACGCGGGCAACGAACTCGAACCGGCCTTGGCCAGCTTCCAGCAGGCGGTGAAGATCGATCCGAGGGACGCGGATTCCTACTATTTTGAGGGGGTTTGCTACCAGGAATTAAAGCAACTCGACAAGGCGATCGAAACGCTGCAAAAGGCGCTGCAGGTCGACCCGTTGCACGCCTCCTCCGAGTTCGCCTTGGCGCGCGCCTTGCAGCGCTCTGGCCACGCCGATGAGGCCAGGGATCACTTCAAGCGATTCCAGCACCTCACCAGCGCTAAGATTGGAGCGCCGATTGGCCTCTCTTATGGCGAGCAAGGCCATTACTCGACGGTTACTCCGATTCAGACGCCGCAGGCAGGCAAGCGCGCGATGGCTCCAGTGAAACTGGTGGCCAGTTCTCTGGATTCCGAGCTTCGAAAATCCGGACCCGGCTCAACCGGCATGAAGTGGACGACCACAGGCGGGGCTTGCATGATGGACGTAACTGGCTCCGGCCACATGGACCTGATCCTAATGCAGTCGGGTCCACAAGCCATTCGCGTGCTGCACAACAAGGGTGACGGCAGCTATGAGGAGTTCAACGCGCCTGCGGCAGGCCTGAATGCCAAAGGCCGCGCTGCAGCATGCGCCGTAGGCGATTACGATGGCGATGGTTTGAATGACCTTGCCGTCGCGCTGGACGATCAGTTGCTGCTCTTCCGCAATCTCGGCAAAGGAAAGTTTCAAGATGTCACAGCCGAGGCTGGGTTGGTTCCGAAAAACCATCCCGGCGGGATCACGTTTATCGATTACGATCACGACGGCGATCTGGATCTTTTTCTAACCGGTACCCCTTTAAATGAGGGAGGCACACCGAATGTCTTGTGGCGCAACAACGGCAACAAGACTTTTACCGACCGGACCGAGGCGACCGGCCTTGGTGGCGCCGGCAAAACTTCATCCGCGATTCTGACCGACTTCAACAACGACCGAGCTGTGGATCTTGCTGTGACTGGCGAAGGGGCCGCGCCGATCATATTTGTGAATCCGAGGGAAGGGAAGTATCCGACGCAACCGCTCTACGAGAATGCGAAGCTGCCTGCCACCGAAGGTATCGCAGTCCTCGACTTTAACAAAGACGGCTGGATGGATATTGCCGTCACTCATGCCGGCGCGCCAGGCCTCACGCTGTGGCGTAACGTTGCAGGCCCAGAGAATGTTGGCCGGCGGTTCGAAAGAGTCGAACTGCCGTTGCACGACGCTCTGCGAGGATGGGGCGTGACGCCGGTCGATATCGATAATGACGGATGGATCGATCTGGCGGCAATCGTGGAGACCAAAACTGGCCCGCAATTGCGCCTGTTGCGCAACCTCGGCGATGGAAGCTTTGAAGATGTGAGCGCGTCGCTCGGCTTGGACAAAGTCAAACTGACCGCTCCGCGCGGATTGATTGCCGTCGATGACAATGGCGCCGCCGATTTGATCGTGACCCAGTTGAACGCGCCGCCGGTGCTGTTAAGTAATGTGGGCGGCAATAAGAATCACTCCGTCCGCCTCGACCTCACCGGCTTTGCAGACAACAAAACAGCGCTCGGCGCGAAGGTGGAGATCTTCGCCAAAGGCCAATGGCAGAAGTGGGAACTGGCTGGAGCCTCAGGCTACCAGACGCAAGGGCCGCCGCAAATTCTTGTGGGTTTAGGCGATGCGGAGAGCGTCGATCTGCTGCGCATTCTCTGGCCCACAGGCGTCTTGCAGGATGAGATCGACCTTCCGCATCAGCCAGTGATTGCGATGAAAGAGGCCGACCGGCGGGGCAGCTCGTGCCCGGTGCTCTTTGCCTGGAACGGCCACAAATACAAGCTGGTCACCGACGTGATCGGCGCCGCGGTCGTAGGTCACTGGTTCACTCCCACGCGCCGCAACACGCCCAACCCCGGTGAGTGGATCAAGGTAGACGGCGCGGAACTTGTGCCAGTGAATGGCAAGCTGAGCCTGCGTTTCATGGAGCCGATGGAAGAGGTCAACTACATCGATCAGTTGCGGCTGGTTGCGGTCGATCATCCGGACAAAGTCGAGGTCAATCCCGACGAGCGCTTTCTCGACGATCCGCCATTTGCCTCTGGACGCGTGGTGGCCACGGCGGATGCACGGCTGCCGGTGGGCGCGTGGGATGGCGAGGGCCGCGAGGTGCTCGATCAGGTCAGCCGCCGCGATCACACTTTTGCGAGTGGCTTCACACCGTTGCCTTACGATGGTTTTGCAAATCTCCACGCGCTTACGCTCGATTTGGGCGAAGTGAAACAGGGCGCACCCCTGCGGCTTCTCATGACCGGCTATGTGAACTACTTCAGCGCAACTTCGCTCTATGCCGCGTGGCAAGCGGGTATCAAGCCGATCTCGCCTTATGTCGAGGCGCAGATGCCAGACGGTTCATGGCGCCGCATCGCCGACGATGTTGGTTTCCCCGCCGGTCTCGAGCGCACGATTGTTGTAAATCTCACGGACAAATTGCCCGAAGGCTCACGACGTATAAGACTCGTCTCCAACCTTGAAATCTACTGGGACCAGGTTCTTATTGACGACCACGCCGAAGCCGAAGCGCGCACGTCCGAGATCCCGCTGTCATTGGCGACACTGCATTTCCGGGGATACCCAACGCAGATCGAAGGCGCAAGCCCAGGCGATCTCAACTACGACTATGACCGCGTGAGCATCTCGGGCCCATTCCAGCATCAACGTGGCAGCTATACGCGCATGGGCGATGTGACGGCCCTGCTCAAAAGCATCGACGACCACTTCGTCATCTTCGGCAGCGGGGAGGAGATCGCAGCCGACTTTGATGCCGAGCATCTGCCAACACTCGCTCCACACTGGAAGCGCGATTATTTTTTCTATGCCAACGGATTCGTTAAAGATATGGATTGGTGGGATGCGTCGCCGTTTACTGTAGCGCAGTTGCCTTTCCATGCGATGAGCGCCTATCCCTATCCAGACTCCGAGGACTTCCCTCAGGACTCGCAGTCCCTCGATTATCAATTGAATTGGAACGATCGTTTCGACTCCGGAGAGCCGGTGCGCTCCTATCGTTTCGACTACAAACTCAACCCCTCCACCCCTTCCGACGATGATGCGCCCGCACTTCCACCGGCGGCGCAGCAATGAATGACATCGTACTTGAATCGGCCACGCGACAACTGGAACTTCTCCGTTCTCGCGCGATTTCTGTCGTCGAATTGGCCGAAGCGCATATCGACCAGATTGCCCAGCTGAATCCAAAGTTAAATGCCTTCGCCGACTTCGATGCGGACCGCGTGCGCGAGTTGGCGAAGCGACTGGATGAGACGCAGAACGGATTCAAACGTGGCCCATTGCACGGTTTGCCGGTCACGGTGAAGTCTTCGATTGCCACCCAGGGTTTCAAGTGCGAAATCGGCAGCCTGATTCACAAGAACGATGTTCCCACGGAAGATGCAGTCGTCGTTAGGCGTCTTCGCGCGGCCGGGGCGTTGATCCTTGGCACCACAAATTGCCCTGAGTTTCTCATGGCCTACGAGACTGCGAATTTGCTTCATGGACAAACCCAAAATCCCTGGGATCTCGAACGCACGCCAGGAGGGTCGAGCGGCGGCGAATCTTCGGCAATCGCGGCGGGCATGTCGGCTGCGGGCCTCGGTTCGGATAGTGGAGGCTCGGTGCGCGTCCCGGCGCATTTCACCGGCATCTGTTCGCTCAAGCCCACGCCTGGCCGCATTCCTGGCCGTGGCCATCTGCCCCCATGCGTAGGTCCATTTTCGATTCTCGGCGCAATTGGTCCGATGGCGCGAACGATGGAAGATGTAGCGCTGATGTTTCATGCTCTCAGCGGGCAGGACCCGCACGATCCGACGAGCCCGCCGATTGAGTTGCGTGAGCCGAGTCTTGACCAACTGCGCTCCAATACGATTGGGTTCTTTGAGGATGATGGTCTTGTTCCAGTAACGCCAGAGACGCGCACTGCTGTGCATGCGGCTGCAGCGGCGCTTCGCGATGCGGGCTTCCGAGTAGAGCCCTTCAGGCCGTGCACACTCGAACGTCTGCGCCAATTATGGTGGAAGTTTTTTGTACAGTGCGGGGCGATGTTCTATGCCCCGGCCATACGTGGGCGTGAACAGTTACTAAGTCCGATTTTCAACGAATATCTGAACTTCTCCAGGGCGCTTCCGCCGTTGACTGCCACTGAGTTGCTGGACGCCTGGGCGGAGTTGGACCTGATCCGCTCAAAAACTCTGGAAGAAATGAGCGCGTTTCCGGTGCTTCTTTGTCCGGTCGCCAGTATTCCCGCCTTTCGTCACGGCGAGCGCGAGTGGATCATTGATGGTCGGCGCGTGAATTATTTCGACGCTATGCGGCCCACGCAGTGGTTCAACGCGCTCGCTGCGCCGGCCGCTGTAGTCCCGGTGGGATTGTCCTCTGAAGGGCTACCCATCGGAGTGCAGATTATTGCGCGGCCCTTTCAGGATGAAACCGCTTTGGGCGTGGCCGCAATTGTGGACGGTGCTTTCGGCTACAAACCGCCTCCAATCGTGCGTACCGATGGGCTGCATCCAGATTAGATTTATTCGTCACGAACACCGGCACTTAGGTTTGTTTAAGGTTCGCCCGCGGAGTCGCTCCGGGCGCGCCATCTCCACCTTTAGGTGGAGGCGCAAAGCACCTCCGCACGATAGTCTGATTCTTCCGCTTCCCCAGAAACGGAGCGCAGAACGTGCGCGACAAGTGGCAGGAACGACTCTCCGAATCGCCCGATTGCCTGAAGAGCGCGTGGCGCCAGCAGACCAAAGTGCCGGTGCTGGATTTGGAGATCGGCGGTGATGAATTTGTCACCATGGCTGGACCCTGTTCGGTTGAGACAGAGTTTCAACTGATGGCCACTGCCAATCACGTCCGCCGAGCAGGCGCGCGCATCTTACGCGGAGGCGCTTTCAAGCCACGCAGTTCTCCCTACGCGTTTCAGGGTCTTGGTCTTGAGGGCCTCAAGATGTTGGCCCGCGCGCGCCGGGAGAGCGGTCTGGCCATCGTCACTGAGGTGATGTCGGAAGAAGACGTCCCGATGGTGGCCGAGTACGCCGACATCCTCCAGATCGGCACGCGCAATATGGAGAACTACTCGCTGTTGGAAGCTGCGGCGAAGTCGGCGCGACCGGTGCTGCTGAAGCGCGGCATGGTGGCCACGGTTGCCGAATGGCTCCGCTCGGCACAGTTGATTCTGGACCATGGCAATCCCCACGTCATCCTCTGCGAGCGCGGCATTCGGACCTTTGAAACAGCCACGCGCAACACCTTCGACGTCTCTGCGATCGCCCTGCTCAAGCAAGTCTCGCATCTTCCCGTGATCGCCGATCCAAGCCACGCAGCGGGGCATTCCGACCTTGTTCCCGCGCTGGCGCGCACTGCGGCTGCGGCCGGGGCCGATGGCATGATCGTCGAGGTGCATCCCAATCCCGACAAGGCTTGGAGCGACGGTGAGCAGTCGCTGGACTTCTCCGCATTCGACGAGATGATGGCCGATCTCGAGCCATGGCTTGCAGTGCGGGATAGTCAGTCTTCGCGGCGCAAGACCGCTCAAGTGCGCGCACTGGTGGCAGTGGGATGAGTCCTGTCTTCAGAGTGCTTTCGATTGCGGCCGCAGTAACGTTGCTCATTCCATTCTGCGGAACTGCGCCGTACGCTGCGCAAGCCTCCAGGTCCGCGATCGACGCCGATGTGATCGTTACCGCAGCGCCAGTCTACGAACCGCTTGCGGCCTTGCGCGGACCCAATCAAAGTCATGAAAGATTTCCCGGCGGGGCACAACTGCTACTGGTTCATGCCGGCAAGCCGGAGCCTTTGGTCGCGGGCTTCGCGGCCTCGGCCGATGCCAACATATCCTTCGACGGCAAGCGAGTGCTCTTCGCGGGCAAGCAAACCGCGAGCGATCCATGGCAAATCTTTGAGATGACGCTGGCTGATCGCTCTATACGCAAACTGATTGCAGGTGAGAGTGACGCGATTCGCCCCTTTTATCTGGCCGCCGGTCGCTTCATTTACGCGCAGCGCACGCCGCAGGGCTATCAGCTTGAGTCCGCAGGCAAGGACGCCACCGATGCCTTGGCGCACATCGGTCCTGACGCAGCCTCGCAATTACTCGCTCTCACTTATCTTCCGGCTAGCGCGGTTCCTTCCGATGTCTTGGCCGATGGGCGCATTCTTTTTGAAGCGGAGTTTCCGTTAGGCTCCGGGTCGACCCCGGAACTGTTTCTGGTTTATTCCGACGGTTCGGGCGTCGAATCTTACCGCTGCGATCACGGCAACGCTCGTTGGGGCGGAAAGCAATTAACCAATGGCGACGTGGTCTTTACGCACGGAGCATCTTTGGCTCGCTTTACTTCGCCTCTGGCACACGAGCAGATGATTGCGGCTCCCCGCGCCGACTATGCAGGCGAAATTGACGAG
>Ga0187890_10001448_pt1 | contig 16946 bp, 12 predicted proteins | sample June2016WEW_21_1_FD_133005 | JGI IMG/M metagenome (GOLD analysis project Ga0187890, IMG submission 133005) | Peatland microbial communities from SPRUCE experiment site at the Marcell Experimental Forest, Minnesota, USA - June2016WEW_21_10 | ecosystem: Environmental > Terrestrial > Soil >... | reverse complement strand
TTCGCACCGGCTTTCAGCGCGACGCTCGTGGACCAGGCGCCTTCGGGGGATGAGACCGCCACGGGGGCGCCGTTGACGGTCAGCGAGGACAGCGCTCCGGAGTCGTTCGCGGTGCCCGACACGGTGACGCTCGGTGTGGTGACGGTCGTGCCGTTCGCCGGCGAGGTGATCCGAACCGACGGCTTGTAGCTCGCCAGCGCTTCTTCGGCCAGTGATCGCGCCTGGGGCAGGCCGTACGCCTGCGCGAACGACATCCGCAGCGCGTAGGAGCCGCTGGCGGGGACGGTTCCCAGGTAGGGCATTTCGAACTCGTTGTACGTGGGGTTCGAGCTGCCTTGGACGAAGGTCACGGCTTCGCTCGGCGACCTGTCATAGGTGATCGCGCCCTGCGGGGAGCGCCCGTCCCCCGCTTCGGGCGTTTCCGGATCGCCCTTGAAGAGGATCGTTCCCGGTCCCCCCGGGAACGTCGCGTGCTGTCCTTTTGCGGTTGCGGCGAAGCTGGAGGAGCCGGGGAGCTCGAAGAGGCCGCCCATGCTGCTCTCTTCGAGCGTCTGGCTGTAGATGATGTTGAGGCTGTGGGCGGCTCCGTCGGTCGAAGTCCACGTGTCGGACACCGTGGCCATGTGGTCGTCGCTGTTCGTCGTCCATGTGCGATGCAGCGTGATGCCCGTCGCCACCAGGCTGGTGCAGGTTTTGGCCGTCGGGGGAAACGCCGCTTCCGGCGAGCACTTGACGATCGGGTCGGTCTCCTGAATCGTCACCATGCCGGTCGCGGCGTTGAAGCTCGACACGCTGACGGTGACTGGGAGCGCGCCTGGCAGGGCTTTGCCGAATACGAACTCCATTTCCTCGACCGCGGCGGGGGTGTAGGCGTTGGCGCCGTCCACCTGGAGGCCCGAGCGCGTTTCGGCCAGGTTGCTCCCGTAGACCGCGGCGTCGCAGTCGAAGAAGGTTTCGCTTTCGAACAGATCCGGCGTGGAATACAGGATCGACAGGCCAAGCCCGCATGAGCCCACGGAGGAGATTTCGAGATTGGCCGTGAGCGTTCGCGACAGGAGGGTGTAGTCGTAGGGAAGCCCGTTGCCCGAGTACGAGCTGACGCTGTACTTGCTCGGGGCTACGCGCGGGCCTTCGAATGGGCTGGGTTTCCCCGGTGGGTGAGCTTCCACGTTGCCATGAGGCACCGCTCGCAGCACGCACGGAAACGTCCCCAGGACCGACGGCGTGACCAACAGCGAGAAGGCTCCGGCAACCACCGCCACGTTTTCAGCGATCTCCGTGTATTCGCTGCCCGTCACGCCGTAATAGCAATGGATGTCGACAGCTCCCGTCCCGGTCGCCGTGCCCGAAACCGTGAATTCGCTTCCCCCGCCTGGTTCCGTGAAATTGTCCAGGAGGTATGACGGGTCTGCCGGCGCCGTGACCTGGGAGGCCGTGATGACCGCGCCGGCCGGCGAGATGGGCGAGGCCGCGAACACGAGGGCGCATGAGCCGAGGAGCATCGCTGCGCGGGCACGGGATGAGAACACTGGAAGCCTCCCTGAGACGTGGGGGCGAGTCCAGCCATGCAGCCGGTGCCCACCCGGAACGCTCATACCTTAGACCGCTTTGCGGACATCCGGAACGCCACCCACGGGCGTCACGCGTGTGCGACAGTCCGTACCGCTTATTAGGTACAGAATTGTATCGGACAGGCGGTACTATAGATCGGGGGGTGCCGGCCGGTCCGCGAGCGGCGATGCTCGCCGGAGCCACTCTCCGAACAGTGGATCGACGATGTACCAGCTGCCGTCCCGCTCATCGACCAACCCGCGCCCTTGCAGACGCACCAGCGCTGGGCGCACGCGCGAGTGGCTGGAGAACCCGTATCGCTTGGCGACCGGTCGGCTGGTGATGGTGTCGCCGCCGCGATCGGCCAGCAGTTGCAGTGCGCGAACCTCGTTCGCCTCCGCCTCGTCCCCGCTCATCAGCACATTCAGCACAGATGCGAACTCAGACCGCTCGATGGTTCGCACGAGTCGGTCGTGAGCGTCGATTACGGTCTCGAGCGTCACGCGCTTGCCGGCCGGCGTGCCCGCCCAGCACTCCCACGCCAGCTGCTGAGTGCTGCGAGGGTGTGCGCCGGTGGCGCTGAGCAGGTAGTTGAGCGCATCGTCGTCCGCCGGCCTGCCGGTCTCGTCGAACTGGAAGTCCAGATACTCGAGGAAATCGATAGCGCTTATGGCTGGCAGTTGCATCTGCGCCGCCTCGCCGAAGATCGGCTGGTGTGAGTCCTCGAGCATCATCTTCAGGGCGTTGCGGATCGATCCCGTGAACAGCAGCGAGACGTGGTTGGAGCCGGAGCTCATGAGCGCTGAGCGGATGATCGCCAACGGGTCGCCGGGGCAGTGCCGCAGGCGCTGAAACTCGTCGAATACCACGACGAGATGCTCCGACAGAGAGCGCAGGGCGACGAGCTGTGCATGCAGTGTCTCGGCATCCTGCGCCGGATTGACCGCAGCGCTTCTCACCGAGCCCTTGATGACCTTGATGTCGAAGCCGATCTCCTTTTCCAGAGCGCCGATCTGCCGCTGGGCGGCTCGTCGCAGACCCTTCACCGGATGACTGATCATCGCGTCGTGCACGCACCCGATGAACCCCGGGATGCTCACCACACGCTGGAGATTGACCTTGACGACGTCGAATGGCGGTGCGCCGTCACCGTGGCTCTTTGCGAGTTCGAGCGCCAGCTGATTGGTGAACGTGGTCTTGCCTGTGTCACGCGGCCCGAACAGCGCGACGTTGGTCTGGCCCTTCAGCGTCAACGCGACCTGATTCGCGAACGCCTCCATGCCGACGATCTTCGACGGGTCGTCAAGCGGGCGGTCCCACACGAACGGGTTGAGCACAGTCGACATTGGCTCCATTGTACCACCTAGTAGGTACCGATATGGACCGGACATCCGGTACGTCCATGATCACGGCAGGCTCTCTGCCGCCAGCCAGCGCCGCCAGGGGAGCGCCTCGCCGGCGTGGGCGAGGTGTGAGCTCGTAGGGCCATGAACATGCGCGAGCAGCTCGACCTCGACCGCGCCGACGCGTGCGATCGTCTCGCGATTCGAGGACTCCATCACCGATGGCCGCTCCGGCCACGGCGTGAGCACGACCGCGCGCACGTCCAGCCCGGCGGCGCGCGCGGCCCGCAGCGTCAGCAGCGTGTGGTTGATCGTGCCGAGGCCGGGGCGCGCGGCGATCAGCACCGGCAGGCCGAGCGCGACCGCGAGGTCGCACACGCTGTAGTCCTCGCGGAACGGCACCAGCAGCCCGCCGACGCCCTCCACGATCAGCGTCTCGCCCGGTTCGCGCGTTGCGGTCGCTGCGGCCAGCAGCCGCTCTGGCTCGATCGGCTCGCCAGCCAGCTGCGCGGCGAGGTGCGGCGAGACCGCCGGCCCGTAGCGCAGCGGCGCCACATCCTCAGGATTCATGCCCGCGACCGTCCCCAGCAGCTCGTGGTCGGGCGGCCATTCGCCGCGCGCTGCGATCTCGGCCTCGTCCTCGAGGCCCGTCACGGCAGGCTTGAACGCCCGCACCCGCTCGCCCGCGGCCACCATCGCCGCCAGCAGCGCCGCGCTCACGACGGTCTTGCCGACGCCCGTGTCAGTCGCCGTTACGAACAGCCCGCGCATGGCCCCACCCGCGCTGGCGAGGCTAGGCCGCGCGAACGCTGTGGAGCTCGCGCTCGAAGTCGAACGGCGCGTTGGGCTCCGCGAGTGCGGGAACGGGGACGCGGGGTGCGTCTGCGTCGCGGTCGCCGCTGCCGTCGAGCGGTGCGCCTGGATCGGCGAGCGCGGGAGCGGGGACCGACGGTCCGTGGGCGTCGCGCTCGAGGTCGAACGGCGTGGCCGCGGAACCGTCGTCGGCATCGACGCGCACGCTCGCGACCGCCGTCAGCTCCGTGTACGCCAGCTCGCGCTCGTCCGCTGCCTCCTGGCGCTCGGGCAGCGCCGGCGCGAGCGACGCCGGCTCGATCCCGATCGCGCGTGCGGCGTCGCCGAACACGCTCGCCGCCATCTCCAGCTCGGACGCCGTGTGCGAGGCCATCGCGGTCAGGCGCAGACGGGAGGAGCCGGTGGCCACCGTCGGCGGCCTGATCGCCTGGGCGAACACGCCGCGCTCGATCGCCTCCTGGCACAGGCACATCGCCGCGTGCCCGTCGCCCACGATCAGCGGCACGATCTGCATCTCCGTGTCGGCCACCGGAAAGCCCTCCGCGGCGAGCGCCCGGCGCAGCACGCGCGCGTTCGAGCGCAGCCGCTGGACACGGTGCGGGCGCTCGCGCAGCAGCGCCAGCGCAGCCAGCGCCCCGGCGATCGCCGGCGGCGAGGGCGCTGTCGAGTAGATCAGCGGGCGCGCCGTGTTGATCAGGTAGCGCACCATCTCCGCGTTCGCGCACACGTACGCTCCGTAGGAGCCCAGCGCCTTGCCGAGCGTTCCCACCACCACGTCGATCTCGCCCTCCAGGCCAGCCTCCGCCACCGCGCCGCGCCCGCCCGGGCCGAGGTTGCCGGTGGCGTGCGCCTCGTCGACCACCACGCGCGCGCCGTGCACGTCCGCGAGCTCCGCGATCGCCTGGAGCGGCGCGACGTCGCCGTCCATCGAGAACACCGAGTCGGTCACGATCAGCCGCCGTCCAGAGCTGTCGCGGCCGTGCCGGCGCATGCTCCAGTCGAGGTGTTCGACGTCGCGGTGCTGGTACACCACGACCTCCGCGCGCGATACCCGGCAGCCGTCGATGATCGACGCGTGGTTGAGCTCGTCCGAGAAGATCGTGTCGCCGGGGCCGGCCAGCGCGCCGATCACGCCGATGTTCGCCAGGTAGCCCGAGCCGAACAGCAGGCACGCCTCGCTGCCCTTGAAGTCGGCCAGCCGCTCCTCCAGGCGCCGGTGCACGGTCATCGTTCCCGATACCAGCCGCGACGCGCCCGCGCCCACGCCCCAGCGCATCGCCGCGTCAGCAGCCGCCTCGCGCACGCTCGGGTGATCAGCCAGGCCGAGATAGTTGTTCGAGCACATCAGCAGCACCGGCTTGCCGTCGAGGAGCACCGTCGGTCCCTGCGGGCCGCTGACCAAGCGCAGGCGCCGGGCGAGACCGAGCTGCTCCAGCTCCTCCAGGCGCTGTTCGATCTCGCTCATCCCGCTCCGCCTTCTCGCCTACGCGACCGGGACTCTGTTGGGGGCGCCGTCAGGCCGCGGCGGCGTCGCGCGCTTGGCGCGGTAGCGCAGCTGCGTCGACGGATCCCACAGCCGCACCTCGAGCTCCCCCGCCTCAGCTGCGGCAAGGTCCTCGCGCGCTCGCGCCACGCCGTCTCGCGCCTGTGCCACCACGTCCGGCGTTTCGCCCGCCAGCCAGCCTGAACGGTTGTCCGGCCGCGGGTTCGCCGCGTTGTCCGGCTGGCGCGCGACGTTCAGCCCCAGCTGCTCGAACATCTCCCTGTCGGCCTCCGGCTCGTTGCCGAGCGTCGTCAGGAAGTTGCCCATCATCACGCCGTTGATCCCCGCCCTGACCGCCAGCTGCTGCAGCTCTGCCAGGTTCTCCACGCGCCCGCCGCACAGCCGGAACAGCGCATCCGGGAGGATCAGCCGGAAGATCGCGATCCACTTGACCGCCTCCCACGGGTCCATGTACTCGCGGTCGCCGAACTTCGTGCCCGGACGCGGGTTGAGCATGTTGATGGGCACGCTCGTCGGGTTGATCGCCGCCAGCTCGAACGCCATCTCCACGCGCTGCGCGCGCGTCTCGCCGAGGTTCAGGATGCCGCCCACGCACGTCTCCAGGCCCGCCTCGCGCACCGCCTCGATCGTGCGCAGCCGGCCCTCGTAGCGGACCGTGCTCGTCACCTCCGAGTAGTAGCTGTGGGCCGTCTCCACGTTGTGGTGCACGCGCTGGATGCCCGCCTCCCGCAGCGCCTTCGCGCGCTCCGCCGAGATGTGGCCCACCGAAGCGCAGCGCTTGAGGTTGGTCTTCTCCGAGACCAGCCGCACGCCCGCCAGGTACTTCTCGAAGTCGCGCTTGGACAGCCCCTGGCCCTGCGTGACCATGCAGAAGCGATGCGCGCCCGCCGCTTCGGCCGCGCGCGCGTGCTCGAGGATCTGCTCCGGCTCCATCATCGCGTGCATCGGCGTCTCCGCGTCCGCGAAGCGCGACTGCGCGCAGAAGCCGCAGTCCTCCGCGCAGCCTCCCGACTTGGCGTTCACCAGCGAGCACATGTCCGTCGAGTCCGCAAAGCGCTCCACGCGCGCTTCCCACGCCCGCTGGATCAGCGCCTCGATCTGCTCGTGATCGTCGATCTCGCCGAGCGCGAGCGCTTCCTCCCGTGTGATCAGCGGCGCCACGGAGAGAAACCGTATGCGCTGTGGCGGACGGCTACTCCCCGCGCCAGCCCGCAGCGTGGCGGACGGCTACTCCCCGCGCCAGCGTGGAGCGCGCCGCTCGGCGAACGCGCGCATCCCCTCGCGCAGGTCCTGCGAGGCGAAGGACGCGCGGCGCAGCTCGATCAGCTCCCGTTCGACGTCCGCCGGCAGCTCGCTCTCAGCTCGCAGCAGCGCCGCGATCACGCGCTTGTTGCCCGTCTGCGACAGCGGCGCGTTGCCCGCCAGCTCGCCCGCCAGCTCGAGCGTCACCGCCTCCAGCTCCTCCGCCGCGCTCACGCGGTTGACCAGGCCCCACGCGTGCGCCGTCGGCGCGTCGATGTAGCTGCCCAGCAGGAACAGCTCGCGCGTGCGCGCCGCGCCGATCGCGTCGATGAAGCGGCGCAGCCCCGTATGCGAGTACACCAGCCCGAGCTTCGCCGGCGGCATGCCCAGCTCGATGTCAGCCCGCGCCACCCGCAGGTCGCACGCCAGCGCCAGCTCCAGGCCGCCGCCGATCGTGTGGCCGGGCAGCGCCGCCAGCGTCGGGCACGGGAACGCCGCGAGCGCGTCGATCGCCAACGTGAACGGGTGCGCCACCAGGCGCTCGGCCCGCTCTTCGAACTCGTCGTCCGGGATCTCGCCGATGTCGTAGCCCGCCGAGAACATGCCATGCGCGCCCGTCACGATCACGCAGCGCGCGTGCGAGCCCGCCGCTGACAGCTCCTGGAGCGTCGCGCTGATCGCGTCGAGGATCGGGTGGTCGAGCGCGTTGCGCTTGGCCGGGTTCGAGATCGTCAGCCGCACCACGCCGTCGAGCGGCTCGTCGATCAGCAGCTTGCCGTCGGCGAGCTCGCGTGGGGGAGCGCTGGATGACATCGCGCCGAAGGCTAACCGAGCCTCGCGCGCGCTGGCGGGCGGGCGGGTGTCGGATCCGCGGCCGCGCGGGCGGGCGTGCGATCGGGCGTCGAGCCGGCGCTACTCGAGCACGACCAGCGTGTCGCCCTCGTTGACCGCCTGGCCCTCCGCGCAGCGGATCTCCGTGACCGTGCCCGCGTCCTCCGCCTCGACCGGCATCTCCATCTTCATCGACTCGAGGATCGCCACCGTGTCGCCCTCCTCGATCGTGTCGCCCACCGCGCACTCGATTTTCCATACCGTGCCCGTGATATGGGCCTCGATGTCAGTCATTCGCTCCTCCAGACGCCGGTCGCCACCACTCGGCCAGGGACAATAGGACCAGCACAATAGACAGCGCCGCCGACCGATCCACGCACCCGCGCACGATGCTCGTCGTGGCGGCCCACAACGAGGCCGACCGCATCGCCGCGACGCTCGCCGCGCTCGCCCGGGCGTTTCCCGGCGCGCCGATCTGGGTGGCCGACGACGGCTCCACCGACGCCACCCCCGAGATCGCGCGCGCCGCCGGCGCGCACGTGGTCCGCAGCGCGCGCGTCATCGGCAAGGGCGCCGCCGTCACGCGCGCCGCCCGCGAGGCCCTGCACAGCGCCCGGGCGCCCGCGCACGAGCCCGCGGCGACCACGCGCCATCCCAACTCAAAATCGATCTTCGTCCTCTGCGACGGCGACCTCGACGACTCGGCAGTCGCGCTCGCCGCGCTCGCCGACACGGTCGCGCGCGGGGACGCCGACGTCGCCGTCGGCGCCTTCGCCACGCGCGTAGGCGGCGGCGTCGGGCTCGCACGCGGCTTCGCCCGCTGGGCCATCCGCCGGCGCTGCGGCCTCGACACCCGCGCGCCCATCTCCGGGCAGCGCGCGCTCAGCGAGCAGGCGCTGCAGGACGTGCTGCCGTTCGCCCGCGGCTTCGGCATGGAGATCGGCATCACCGTCGACGCGGTCCGCGCGGGACATCGCCTCGTCGAGGTCGACCTCGACCTCGCCCACCGCGCCACCGGGCGCACGCTCGGCGGGTTCGTCCACCGCGGGCGCCAGCTAGTCGACTTCGTGCGCGTGTATGTCGCGCGGCGCTAGCACGACGGCCGCCGCACGGCGGACGGGCGCGCGACACGCGTAAGCGCTGGGCTCGCGCGCGTAACCTTGCGCCGCGCGCGACGTAGAGCGTTTGATGAGCGATCTCGCACCCATGCGCGAGCAGGTCTACACCGACCCGCGGCCCAAGGAGCACTTCGACCGCTTCCACGCCCGTTCGCGGACGCGGGAACCGGATTGGGCGTATGAGCTGACCAGGGTGCTCACCTCGCTCTACGCGTACACGTTCCTGCGCGCGCGCGCGATCTCCGTGGAGAAGGTGCCCGGGCGCGGCGCCGTGATCCTCGCGCCCAACCACTTCTCGTTCATGGACCACTTCCTGATGGGCTGCTACATCCGCCGCAAGGTGCGCTTCATGGCCAAGTCGCAGCTGTTCAAACGGCCGGCGCAGTTCATCTACACCCACGGCGGCGTGTTCCCCGTGCGCCGCGGCGTGCGCGACGAGGAGACGTTCATCACCGCCCGCTCGATCCTCGATCGCGGTGGCGCCATCACCATGTACTGCGAGGGAGGGCGCTCGCGCACCGGCAAGGTCTCCGAACAGGCCAAGCGGGGGATCGGGCGCCTGGCGCTGGAGACCGGCGCGCCGGTCGTGCCGATCGCGATCTACGGCTCCTCGCACATACGCAACTGGAAGCGCCTGCAGTTCCCCAAGGTGACCATCCAGTACGGAGACGCCATGCGCTGGGAGCCGATCGAGGACCCCACGCGCGAGCAGCAGCAGGCCGTCGCCGATCAGGTCCTCGTCGAGATCCGCCGCCTGTACGCGGGCCTGGAAGAGCACGGTCGCAAGGGCATCATCAGGCGCGTGCGCGAGCAGCGCCGCGCCGAGCGACGGGCCCCCAAGGGCGCCGCCGTCGCCTGAGCGCCCGCGAGCCGTCGGGCAGGTGGCCTAGTGTTCCCGGCAATGACGCGCCGACCAGGCTGGGGGAGTGGGCATGCAGCACCGCGTTGACGTCGGCGGCGTGATCCGCCGCGTGCTCAACATCTACGTCGATCAGGCGTCCGTGCTGATGCCCGCCGCCGCCGTCGTGTTCGTGTTCACCGGCATCATCGCCGCGCTGCTCGTCGTCGCCAGCCCCGGGCTCGCGCTGCTCGCGCTCCTCATCGACCTCATCGCCGGCACGCTCTTCACCGGCATGGTCGTCGAGCTCGTCGCCGACGTCCAGGACGGTCGCCGCGACTCCAGCCCCGGCCAGCTGCTGCGCGCGGTCACGCCCGTGCTCGGCCAGCTGATCCTGGTCGGTCTCATCGCCGGCATCGGCATCGTCATCGGCTTCGTCCTGATCATCATCCCCGGCCTGTTCCTGATCACCATCTGGTCCGTCGCCGCTCCCGTCGTCGTGCTCGAGAACCCCGGCGCGCTCGCCGCGCTCAGGCGCAGCCGCGAGCTCGTGCGCGGCAACGGCTGGCAGGTGTTCGGCGTGATCCTCGTGCTGTACGTCGTCGTCGCCGTCGTCTCCTTCATCCTCGATGCCGCCGCCGAATCCGCCGGCTCCGGCGCCGGCATCGTCGTCAGGGTGATCGTCGGCGTGCTCGCCGCCCCGCTCGCCGCGCTCGCCGCGTCGGTCCTGTACTTCGAGCTTCGCGGGCCTGCCCCCAGCCAGGCGCCCGGCGACATCGGCACAGGCGCGGGCGCGCCGCCGACCGCCGGCGGCCCCGACGCGGAGCGCGCGTTCGGCGGCTGACACCCAGGGCCGCTGGCGGCCCGTGAGGCAGGCGTGCGACGAGCAGGCCACGCCCGTATCGCAATAGGGTGCGCGCCAGCGCCATGTCCACGATCGACGCATCCGAGCTGCTGCGCCCCGGCCTGCTGGAGGGAGTGTCGATCCTGCTTGCGGGCGCGCCGGCGAGCAACGACGCACACGGATCGTTGGGGCACGCCGTTCGTGGCGCGTGCGCCGCGCTGGGCGCGCGCGTTTGTGAGTGCCAGCTGAGCTGCGACGGGCCGGACGGCCCAGATGAGACCACGATCGAGCGGGCGGCGCAGGATGCGGTGGAGCGCGCGCTCGCCGACGGCGGCAGCGTCGAGTCGCTTGTGGTGGACTGCGCGAGCATGTTCGCGCGGGATCGCCGCGACGCGCGGGCGGCGCTGCGCGTCTGCCTCGACCTGAGCTGGAATGTCACGCGCGCGGTCGCGGGCGGCGCGTTCCTTCCGGACGGGCGCGGAGGGCGCGTCGTCTATCTGGCGCCGCCTGCCGATGGCGGCGAGTACGCCGACGCGGCGCGCGCCGGTCTCGAGAACCTGGCCCGGACGCTCTCGATCGAGTGGGCCCGCCATGGAATCACCACCGTGGCGATCGCCCCGGGCGCCGCCACGGCCGGCGAGGCCGCCGCGCTGACCGCCTACCTCGCCTCGCCCGCCGGCGCCTACTTCTCAGGGTGCCTGCTGGATCTCAGGGGTGTCCCCGGGGCGTGAGTCGGGGTGTCGCCCCGGGTCTGCGGGTGTCGCGCGGGGGCTGCGGGGTGTCGCGCGGGGCCTGCGGGCCCCGAGTATTACCTCCGACGAGCTCTGTCTCACTATGGCTATACCGCGTTTGTAATGGGAGTCATAGAGCGGAGCTCCGGGAGAATAGAGCGGAGCCCCGGGGGAGCCGCCTCCCCGGCGCGGCCGCAAGAGCTGCGGGGGAGCCGCCGCGCGCGACCGCTCCCCCGAACCGCCAGCCCTTCAGCCGGTCATCCCGCCGAACAGGCCGCCGGTGATGTGCAGCGTCTGCCCGTGCACGTAGTTGGACCACGGTGAGCACAGGAAGAACACGCCGCCCGCCGCCTCCTCGGGCGTGGCGGGCCGCCCGAGCGGGATCAGCATCGAGGCCATCTGGCGCATCTGCTCGGGGATGCCGAGCTGGATCTTCTCGCCGTCCTTCTCCATCGTGTTCTCGTCGACCTTGGCCTGAGTGAGGCGCGTGTCGATGAAGCCGAACGCGACGGCGTTGACGTTGACCTTGAACTGGCCCCACTCCTTGGCCACCGTTTTGGTCAGGCCCACGACGGCGGCCTTGCCGGATGAGTAGTTGGCCTGCCCGGCGTTGCCGAACGTTCCGGAGGTGGAGGAGACGTTGACGATCTTGCGGAAGACCTCCTTGCCTTCCTCGCGCTCCTTCTTGGCGGGCTCGCGCAGGTGCGGCGCCGCCGCGCGGATGATGCGGAAGGGCACGACGGTATGGATGTCGAGCATCGCCTGGAAGTGCTCGTCGGACATCTTGTGCACGGGCGCGTCGAGCGTGTAGCCGGCGTTGTTGACGATGATGTCGATCTTGCCGAATGAGTCGATCGCCTTCTGCACGAGCTGATCGGGCGCGCCCGGCTTGGTGAGGTCGCCGGCGAACACTGCGGTCTCGCCTGCGATCTCCGAGGACGCCTGCTCGGCGACGTCGCCGTCGAGGTCGTTGATCAGCACCTGAGCGCCCTGCGCGACGAGCAGTTCCGCGGTGGCGCGTCCGATCCCGCGCGCCGAGCCCGTGACGATCGCCGACTTGCCGTCGAGTACTCCCATGGCTTTGAGGTCTCCTTCTCCGTTGTGTTGGAACGGAAGTTATATAGGGCCAGACCCGACCGGACCAGAGCGGGCCGGGGTCGCGGAGGGCGCGAAGCCGGTCGGGCCGGCACGAGCTCGGCATGGACTCCCCGCGCGCCCGGCTCGCAAAACTAAAGAAATCGTAAGAGCGCCTAGTAAGATCATGGCGATGGCGTACGCCCGATCGGATCCCAACAGCTCCGGCCCACAGGCGCGCGCGGATAACGGATCGGTCGTAGCCAATCGCCTGGCCGACCTGCATTTCACTTTGCAGCACGAGCGCTCGCCGGATCTCGAAGACGTCGAGATCGTGGCGCTCGACCCCTTTCTACGCGGGTTGCTGTTCACCGATGGAACGGTGACGCGCGCGCTGGAAGCTCAAACGCTGTCCCGGGTGACGGTCGAGCCTGTCGATCAGCGGACGGTGCCGGTGCCCGAACCGGCCGCACGCTATCTGGGCTTGGAGGAGGGCGCTGAGTGCATACGCAGACGAGTGACGATGAACATCGCAAACGAGCACCTCGCTGTATGGGCGGAGACGTACCTCGTCTCCGAGAGGTTGCCAGCGGACTTCGTCGGCCTGCTTGGTGCCAGCTCTCAGGGCATCGGAGGCTCCCTGCAGCAGATGCATCTGGAGAGCTGGCGCGAGCTGCTCAGGTTCGGGGTCGGTGCGCCACCGGAGTGGGCCAACAGTGACACGCCGTTGACGCGGACGCTCACCCGAAGCTACCGGATCATCACACAGGAGCTGCCCGCCATGTTGATATCCGAGACCTTCGCGATCGAGATGCACTCGGGTCGCTACCGGCTGATCGGGTCGGCCGGCTCTGCGGCTGACGTGCCGGCTCGCGTGGACGGCGCGGCGTCGTCGCGTGAGTGACATGACAGTTGCCGACCGCTGTAACGCCAGCCTGATACTCGATCGCAGCGTCGAGGCCGGACGGGGAGGCAAGGCCGCCTATGTGACGAACGAGGGGTCGCTGTCGTACGAGCAGCTACGTCGGCAGGTGAATCGCATGGGGCATCTCCTGCGCGATCTGGGAGTGCGCCGCGAACAGCGGATCCTGCTCGTCCTCGACAACACCACCGCGTTCCCGATCGCCTTCCTTGGAGCGCTTCGGATCGGTGCGGTGCCCGTGCCCGTGAGCGTGCTCGAGGCGACTGACAACTTCAGGCATTTCATCGAGGACTCACTCGCCGAGGTCGTCGTCTGCGACCGAGGCGTCCTGCCGAGATTGCAGGCTGCGCTGACGGGCTATGACGTGCGCTTCCTGGTGCACGGTGGGGGAGACGGAGCGGTTGAGCTGGAGAGCGCTCTCGCGGCTCAGGAGCACGAGCTCACCGCAGTCGCAACCCACCCCGACGACATGGCCTTCTGGCTCTACAGCTCAGGTTCGACCGGCCGGCCGAAGGGCGTAGTCCACCTTCACAAGAGCATCGAGGTTACCTGTGAGACCTTCGCCCGCCAGGTGCTCGGCATTCGCGAGGACGACCGTATCTTCTCGACGACGAAGTTCTATCACGCATACGGTCTCGGCAACAGCCTGTCATTCCCCCTGTACTTCGGTGCGACGGCCATCCTGCTCGACGGTGCGCCCGCGCCGGAGCGGCTGCTGGCAACGCTGCGCGAGCTGCAGCCGACCGTTTACTTCTCCGTGCCGGCGTTGTACGCAAACCTCGTCGGCGACCCGGACGCCGCCGACGGCTTTCACTCCGTACGGCTGTGCGTCTCGGCGGCCGAGCCGCTGCCGGTGCGCATCTTCGATCAGTGGCGCGAGCGCTTCGGGCTGGAGATCGTCGACGGGATCGGCTCCACCGAGATGCTGCAGGCGTTCTGCTCGAACGTGCCTGGCGCGGTCGTTCCCGGAACGACCGGTCGTCCGGTGCCGGGCTATGACCTGCGACTGATCGACGAGCAGGGGGTTGAGCTCGAGGGCCCGGCCGTGGGGGCCCTGGAGGTGCGCGGCGATTCCCGTGCGGCCTTCTACTGGCACCAGCACGAGCTCACCAAGCGCTGCATGCGTGGTGAATGGTTTTCGACCGGCGATCGCTTCGAGCGGCGTGCCGACGGGACCTACGCGTACGTCGGGCGCACCGACGACATGCTGAAGATCGGTGGCCTGTGGGTGTCGCCCGTCGACATGGAGCAGGTGCTGCTCGAACACCCCGCGGTCGACGCCGTGGGCGTTGCGGGCGTGACGATCGACAGCTACAGCCGCGTGGCCGCGTTCGTCAAGTGCAGTGAGGGGGCCAGCGCCGACGAGCAGCTGATGGAGTCGCTGCGCTCCTGGTGCAGAGAGCGGATGCGTGAGCACGAGTATCCACACGTGATCCGGTTTGTCGATGAGCTGCCGCAGACGCTCACCGGCAAGCCCCAGCGCTTCAAGCTGCGGGAGATGATCGAGCAGGAGCCGCCGCCGCAGCCGGAGGCGACTGCACAGGCCGTTCGTGCGCAGGACGTGCTGGAGCTGGTGTTGAGCAACGTGGCGACGCTGCTCGGGCGCGCGCCCGCGGAGGTGAGCGACACGCAGCGAAACTTCAAGGAGCTCGGCTTCGACTCGCTCACCGCCGTGGAGCTGCGCAACCGCCTGGCAAGAGCCACCGGATTGCAGCTGCCCTCGACGCTGATCTTCGATCATCCCACGCCTGAGGCGGTGGCAAGGGCCCTGCGCCTGCGCCTGGAAGGGGTCGAGCTCGGCGCTCCCGAGTCGGGCCTGGAGAGGGGGAGAGCCGACGAGCCGCTGGCGATCGTCGGGATCGGCTGTCGCTACCCGGGCGGCGTGTGCTCCCCGGAGGATCTCTGGCGGCTGGTGCACTCCGGCGGCGAGGTGATCGGCCCGTTCCCGACGGATCGTGGCTGGGATCTCGAGCGTCTGTACGACCCCGACCCCGATCACCCGGGCACGAGCTACGCGCGCGTGGGCGGCTTCCTGTCAGACGTCGGGGAGTTCGACGCGGCGTTCTTCGGAATCGGGCCAAAGGAGGCGCGCGCTGCCGATCCACAGCAGCGACTGCTGCTCGAGGTCGCCTGGGAGGCCTTCGAGGACGCTGGCATCGACCCGCTTGCGCTGCGCGGCAGCCAGACGGGGGTGTTCGCGGGAATCTCGCCGTCGGGTTACGGCGCGGGCGTCTCCGCTGACGATCGCGAGGGCTATGCACTGACAGCGACACTGCCGAGCGTCGTCTCGGGCCGCGTCGCCTACACGTTCGGCTTCGAGGGCCCGGCGGTGTCGGTGGACACGGCGTGCTCCTCCTCGCTCGTCGCGCTGCATCTGGCCTGTCAGTCGCTGCGCTCGGGCGAGTGCTCGCTCGCGCTGGCCGCCGGGGTGACGGTGCTGGCTTCGCCGGAGTCGTTTGTGAACTTCAGCCGGCAGCGCGGTCTTGCTCCTGACGGACGTTGCAAGCCCTTCGCGCAGGCCGCGGACGGCACGTCCTTCTCCGACGGCGTTGGCGTGGTCCTGGTGGAGCGCCTGTCCGACGCGAGCCGCAACGGCCACCGGGTGCTGGCGCTGGTGCGGGGGAGCGCGATCAATCAGGATGGTGCAAGCAACGGCTTGACGGCTCCCAACGGGCCTTCTCAGCAGCGGGTGATCGTGCAGGCGCTCGCGAATGCGGGTCTCTCACCGAGCCAGGTCGACGCGGTCGAGGCGCACGGCACGGGCACCACGCTCGGCGATCCCATCGAGGCGCAGGCGCTGATCGCCACCTACGGGCAGGAGCGCCCGCCGGAGCGACCGCTGTGGCTCGGGTCGATCAAGTCGAACATCGGACACGCGCAGGCCGCGGCGGGCATGGCGGGGGTGATCAAGATGGTGCAGGCGATGCGTCATGGCGCGTTGCCCAGGACGCTGCACGTCGATCAGCCCTCCACGCACGTGGACTGGTCCGCTGGGACCGTCGCGCTCCTGACCGAGGAGGTCGCGTGGCGGGGAAACGGCGAGCCTCGCCGCGCCGGCGTGTCCTCGTTCGGTGTCAGCGGCACCAACGCACATGTGATCCTCGAGGAGCCTCCGACGTCGGACCTCGCGACGCACGCCGAGAGCGCCGGCGCCAACGGGCATGCCGGGCTCGGCCCCGGCTCCGACGGGGGTGTTCGCGGCGCGCTGGGAGCCGCTGCGCTGCCGTGGCTGCTGTCGGGCAAGAGCAGGCGGGCGCTGCTGGCTCAGGCAAGACGCTTGCGTGAGCATCTCCTCGCTCACCCGCAACTGCGTGTCGCCGACGTGGGCCTCTCGTTGGCCGGCCGCTCCGCCTTCGAGCATCGCGCCGTGCTGGTCGGTGGTGAGCGTGAGGAACTGCTCGATGCGCTCGGCGCCCTGGCCGCGGATGCACCCACATCTGGTGTGATCGAGGGAGTCGCTCCAGTCTCCGGCGGTGCCCGGACGGCGTTCCTGTTCACCGGCCAGGGAGCGCAGCGTGCGGGCATGGGTCGGGAGCTCTATGAGGCCTCCGCCGTGTTCAGGGACGCGCTGGATGAGCTGTGCGATGAGCTCGATCGTCATCTGGATCGCCCGCTGCGCGAGCTGCTGTTCGCCCGCGAGGGCTCCGCCGAGGCGGAGCTCCTGGATCAGACGCGCTTCACCCAACCTGCGCTGTTCGCGCTCGAGGTGGCTCTGTTCAGGCTCGTCGAGAGCTTTGGCGTGCGCCCCGACTTCTTGATCGGCCATTCGATCGGCGAGCTGGCGGCGGCACATGTCGCGGGTGTGTTCTCGCTGAGCGACGGCTGCGCGCTGGTGGCTGCTCGCGGACGGTTGATGGGAGCGCTGCCGCAGGGCGGGGCGATGGTCTCGATCCAGGCTTCGGAGCCGGAGGTGCTCGAGACGCTCGAGGGCCTCGATACGCAGGTCGCGGTGGCGGCCGTGAACGGGCCCTCCTCGGTGGTGATCTCGGGCGACGAGGATGCCGTCCTGCGGGTGGCGGGCGCGTGGCGGGAGCGGGGGACGAAGACCAAGCGCCTCAGGGTTTCCCACGCGTTTCACTCTCCGCGCATGGACGACATGCTCGAGGAGTTCGCCGAGGTGGCGAGCGCCGTCGCG
>Ga0187890_10001446_pt1 | contig 16958 bp, 11 predicted proteins | sample June2016WEW_21_1_FD_133005 | JGI IMG/M metagenome (GOLD analysis project Ga0187890, IMG submission 133005) | Peatland microbial communities from SPRUCE experiment site at the Marcell Experimental Forest, Minnesota, USA - June2016WEW_21_10 | ecosystem: Environmental > Terrestrial > Soil >... | reverse complement strand
TGTTAGCGAGTCGGCATCGCCGCGAATGTCCGGTTCGAGGCAGACATATGGGTACGGTCACCGCCTGGTTTTGGCCGGGAGCCGCCGGCTGCGGACACTGTGGGCGTGGAGAGACGGCTCACGGACCCCAAGCGGCCGGATGCGACTGGCGGCTTCCGGGAAGTGAAATTGCGACATCTTCCTATCAACGAGGGCGGCGCTAATAAGGACTCCCCGTCAATCATCCTTGACGCAATGACCGTTGGCATCTACGTACAAAGTGATATCAACTCGCCTTGTCGATACCGGTCCCTGATTAAATACAAAGAGAACCCCACAAATCTCCTGGATGCCTTCTGTTGGAACATCATTCCGTTAGTAGCATTTAACTTCCCAAAATGAGCGAGACGTTTTGGTGTCTGTAACCGATTGCCGAACGTCCAGCCAATCAGGCTCATCCAGATTCCGAGGGAAACCAAGCAGCGAGTTGGGCTCGATACCAACAGATCCTGGATCATGATCACGGAGGGAAACGAATTTCTGTGGCTCGCTCCCAATCTTCGACCTGCCCGCGGGGGCGATGCGTCGAGGGTTGCATATGGACCGCTACCTTCGCGTTTCTGCGCCCGTCGCGGCGAAGTCGCGGACGAAGGAAAGAAATGCTCACAAATGCGCGATCAGGATCAGCGTCGGCGCACGCCGCCAAACGCACTCCAGGCACTGGCGGAGGTTCTCAGGATCGAGGGCGGCGAGGCTTTCATCCAGCACCACGATTTCGGCCTTCTGCAGCAATGCGCGTGCCAGGAAAATCCTACTGCGCTCGCCTTGGGACAGCTGCCAACCGGTATCGCCTACAAACTGATTGAGGCCGGCCGGCATCCGATCGATCAGATCCGTGAGCCCGAGCTCGCGGCAAATTTCGGCGGCTTCTGCAACATCCTGCGTGCTATGCGGATACGCGCGCGCCATCAGCAGATTGAAAATCAGCGGACCCGCGATGATGTGGTTCTCGTGGTATTGCGGCGCTAAGGCGATGCGCTTGCGCCAGGCCTCATCTCCGAGCGTCGCCCGATCGAGACCTCCGGCCAAGACAAAACCGCTCGTCGCTGCGCGCGATCCGGCGAGGACTGCCGCGAGCGTCGACTTACCGCTGCCCGAATTGCCTTCGAGCAGTATCTGATCGCCGCGATGAATCGACAAAGTGCAGCCGCCGAGCACCGGCTCGAGGCGGGTCGGGTGCACGAAGCCCAGGGACTGGGCGTGCAGCATGGGAATGCCAGTCGGTGTCGTATCGCTGTCGACCGCCGCGGACTCCCGCCTCACTGCGCGCGCGGCCGCGAACAACGGTGCGGCGATACGCCGGGCGATCCAGCTCGCCGCAGCGTCGAAAAATCCATAGCTCAACCGCTGCAGGGCTGCCGCGGCGAACAAAATCGCGCCGAAACTCACGGCCAGTTGCGTCAAGCTCGCGGTACCGCTCAAAAAAGCCGGTGACAGCGCGAGAATTGACGCAATGACGTAGGCGCGCGGCAGGCCCGCGGTGATGCGCGCGGCGCCGTCATCGAGCCGGCGGGAGGCCTGCAGGTACCGATCGAGATCAGCATCTTCACCGTCATGCCAATGTGCGGGCTGCTGCTGTGCAACCCGGGTGCGGTGCGCCGTCATGTTTTCGACCAGCCGGTTGGTCAACGTGAGCCGCTGCTCGGTCCAGTCGGCGCGCCGACGCGCGTTGTGCGCGATCAGGCCCAAGGATAGCGCGACCCAAACGATCAGAATCGCCGCCTCCGCGATTGATGCGGCTCCCCAATAGAAGAGGGTCGGCGCGATCAGCAGCTCTAGCAATGCGAGCACCGTCGCGATGCCGCCGCTCGCGCCCAGGTCGCCGATCGCCTCCGTCTCGAGGACCTCGCTCAAAATCTCGCCCGCGCCTTTACGGCGAATCAGATCCGGATCCAAGGCCATCGCGCCCACCAGCAGACGTTGCTTGAGCAATCCTCCGAATCCAAGCGCCACCGCGCCCTGCATCCATGTGGAGGCCGCGTGCAGCGGCACCGTACTGCCGAGCGCGAGAGCCCACGCCGCGAGCCACCCTGCATCGAGCCGACCCGTGAGCGCACCCACACCGACGCAGGCCCAACTGTCGAGCAGCAGCAGCGTCTCCGCGAGGTGCACCGCGAGCAGCATGAACGCGCGCCACGGCAGTCCGGCCGCTCGCAGCTCCGCGAGAAAGCTGTCGTACGTCGACTCGCCGGCAACGGTGCCGTCGCTGCGGTCGGCGGAGGGTGGTCGCAATCCCTCGAGATACGGCGCGAGCACCGCGCTCATGGCGGCATCGTCCCTTCGGCGTGCGCCGCGACGCTGTGTTCCCGGATCTTTCCGGTCTGCAGCCGCAGCCGTCGCCATGCCACGTTTGCCCACAAATCGCGGCCCACCGCGCGTTCTTCGTCGAGCAGTGCGCGGTAGCGCGATTTCGGCTGCGCACTCAGTGTTCGCGGTGCTCCCTGTTCGAGAATCCGACCCTGCTCGATGACCAACACCCGATCGAAATCCAGCGTGTCGGAGACATCGTGTGTCACGCAAAGCATGGTAGCGCCGCCGAAGTGGGCACGCAGCGATGACAGCATGCGCCTGCGCTCTTCGCGCCCGAGCCCACGGGCCGGCTCGTCGAGAATAGTGAGGCGCACGCCGCTGCGCCCGAGCGCGCGCCCGATGCGAATGCGTTGCCCTTCGCCGCCGGAGACCAGGGTCCCGCCCTCGCCAACCGGCGTCTGCAGTCCTTCCGGTGCACGCTCGAGTATGCGGCCGAGATCCGCTGCCTCCAGGGTGGCGCCGAGCCGCCCGAGATCATGGCTGCCATTGCCGTAGCGAAGATTTTCGAAAAGCGTGGATCGAAACAGATGAACCTGTGGATCGACCCATGCGATTTCGCTGCGCAGCTGTGCAAGCCGCGAAGTGTCAAGGGGCGCGTCGTCCACGCAAATCCGCCCGCTCGCCGGCTGATACCACCCCATGAGGCATCCAACGAGCGAAGACTTGCCCGCCCCCGATACACCCACGATGCCGATATGCTCACCGGGTCGCACGTGCAGCGTGACGCGGTCGAGTACCGCATGTCCTCCCACGACGACGCACGCCTCCTCGATGTCGATCTTGACGCCTTCAACCCGCGCCGCGGGAGCAAGATCGCCTGCGAACTCCTCGGGCGATTCGATCACTTCCAGGAATCTCAGCAGCGTATTGCGCATGGCCGGGAGGCTGCGGACGACGGCCGCCGCTTCACGACCGAGCTGCAGGATCGATATCGCCCAATAGATCAACAGCAGCAGGCCCGCCGGACTTTGCGTAATCAGGCTCTGCCGATATACCAAGGCCACGATGCAAGCCAATGTCGCGGCCATCTGCACGGCATCGACTCGAACGAACAGAGCTTGCTGGCTTAAGCCCGCTGCCGTCCAACGCTCGAGCTGGCCCGCTTGCACCGCTCGCATCGCACGCTGCGCGCAATGCGCCTGAATGGCGCGCGAGCCCAGCAATGAGTCGAGGAAAAGCGAACCCAGCGAGGCGCTGAGTTCGCGATGGCGTAAGTCGCGTTCCTGCATCGCCGGCATCAGCAGGGCCGGGACGCCGCATGCCGCGATGACCGCAAGACCCGCGAGCAGCGCCGACCCGGGGTACACGCAGACGATCGCCGTGCCCGTTATCACGATGCTGGAAACCAGGTACAGGCAGTGGCCCGCGATCTCCGGCAGCTGCCGCAAGAGCTGCAGCGAATGGGCGCGAAAGGCCATGTCCGAGATCTGCCGGGATTGGAAGTAGCGGTCGCTCAATCGCGGCACCTTCAGCAAAAGGCGCGTTCGCAAGCGCATCTCGATCTGGCGGCCCACTCGCAACGAGCCGATCGCGGCCGACCAGTCGAGCGCCAAGATCACTCCGAGAAACAGCACGAGCGCGACGATCGCCCCCAAGCGCTGCCCGCTCGATTGTAAATGCCGTCCCATGTCGAACAGCCCTCGAAACAGCAGCGCCTCGATGACTGTGCCCAAGGCGACGGCGCACAGCGCGACCGTCGTCGCTGCCGGCAGCCGCCAGCCGCTGTCGCGCAGTGCGGCCCACACCGGCTCCCACACGCGCGGCGCCCGTTCGCTGCGCGCACGCAGCAACGACGTCGGCAGCGATTCATCCGGCACGTCCGACACGGCGCCAGCCGCCGACAGCAGCACCGCGCCTCGCAGCATCCGCTGCTCGGGGTGCTGCGGAATGCGGCGAATCGCCCAGTACTGCGGCGGGATTTCATCGGGATGCGCAGCGCATAGCGCGAGGAATTCCCGAGCGTCGGCTCCGGGGCGCAGCCGTCCTGCATCGCGCAAGGCGCCGCCTAGCCGTAGCGCCGCATCCTGGTGCGCGCGGTCAGTCCACAGTTGCGGCGGCAGTTGGAGCGCACGCATGCGCTGCTCGATCCCTGCCGTAAACACCTCCGATGCGCTCCACTCGTCGCACGCGCTGGCCGGCACCGGTTGTTCGTGAATATATAGCGACTCGAGAAACCGCTGGCGCGGGAGCCATAATCTGCCGGCGGCCGGATCCATGACCTGCAACCACGGCCCGTGGATCCGCCACAACACGACGAGGTGAGTGCCGCCGTCGGGCACATCGACCACGACGACCGCGGGCAAACAGGCCGAGCTTTTCAAGAGAAGCAGATCCACGGGCAGCACCGACTGAACGGCGCCGAGGCCGAGCTGTCGCGCGATGACCTCAAGGGTGTCGATCGAGGTCCCGTCGACGTCGGTCTGGCAGGCCTCGCGCAGCCGGCCGTAGGAAAGGTAGCGGTTGAATCCGCCGAACAAGGCCTTCAGCGCCGCGGGTCCGCAATCCATCGCGGAGGTCTGAATCACCTCGGGAATGAAGTAGCGCCGTGTCACAACGGCCGCGTCAGCCATTGGCCGGCGGTGCGCAGCGTCAGACTCAGCGGCGATAGACGCTCCACCAACACTTCGAGCGTACCCGGCATCCCGTGTTCGAGTGAACCTCGATAACTCGATCGGGGCAGCAGCGCCAATTCGACCCGCACCTGGCCGTCGCGCACCTCCCGGCCCACCTCGGCTACGGTGGCGGACACCGTCCCGAATTCCGCCCATGGAAATCCTTCCAAGCGCAACGTCGCCGGCTGGCCCGCGTGGATGCGACCGAAGGCGGCTTGCGCCGGATAGTGCGCCACGACCAGGAGGCGTCCGGCGGGGACGATCGATCCGAGCCGATCGCCGTCGGCGACCACGGCGCCGACGCGCAGGTTGACGGCTTCGCCGATGACGCCGTCGACCGGCGCGCGGATGCGCCGGCGCTCGATCTCATAGTTCAATCGCGCGGTCTCTGCCTGCAGCGTGTCGCGCTGCGCCTCGAGCGTCGCGATTTCGCCTTGCAGACGGCCGATGCGCACGTCGCGTTCGCGATTGCGCGCCGCTTGATCCTGCGGAATTCGGGTGGCCGCCATCGCGAGCGCGCTCGCCGCAGCGCGCAACTGACTCGCATCGCTCTCGGCCTTCTCGAGGTCATGAGCCGAGATGTAACTCTGTGCGTGCAGCTCGCGAATGCGGGCGAGATTCTTCGCGGCATAGTCCGCCGGAATCTGCGCTTCGTGCACCCGGCTCTCGGCCTCCTGGGCTCTGAGCCGCGCCGCACGATCCTCTTCGCTGCGCATGCTGCGTTCGGCCTCGATCTGCGCGTTGAGCTTTGCGATTTGCGGCTCGAGTCCTTGCGCCTGAACCTGCACCTCGTGCAGCTGCAGCTGCTGCGCCATGGCATCGATTTCGATCAGCAAGTCGCCGCGCCGCACGCGCTGCCCGGTGTGTAAGTTGGTCTCGACGATGCGGCCTGCGAACGGCGAATCGATAGGATAGGTTGCGCCGTCGAGTTCCACCCGCGCATCGGTGGACACCTCGTATAGCGAGACCTGCGCGAAGATCGCCCAAAAAATCCAGGCGGCAAACGCAGTTCCCGATATGGCCGATATCCACAGGGTGTTCTTGCCGTGGTCGGCGCGGAGCCGCTGGAAACTGCGAGCAAAATCCGCCATCTCGCTGTCGATCCCTGCTTCAGAGCTTAATCCGAGTGCGGTACCCGGCTCGCGCCGGGTACCGCCGGTCCGATCTAACGCCGGGGCAGAGGCTTCGGTAAGCCTATCGACTGTCCGACCTTCACGTTGGTTTTGACGTTCATGATGCTTCCTTTGCGTTTGAGTGATTTCCCGCGGCTCCCGGCACCCGCCGCAGCCGCCTGCATGGACTAGATCGCAAACACCGCGACAAAAGTGACAGCCGAAGAATGGAGGTCACCAACGCCAGCGGCACGCCATGCCGGTGCACCGCGCACTCTGGACAGCAGCGCCTCGACCGGCGTATATCCGCGCTGAGGGAGGCAGCGTCGCATGGATCTTGCCACGGCAACCAAGACTGCGGCGCCCGACTGGGTTCGCCGGAGGGCATCATCGGAGAGGCATGGGCATGGATGAATCTTCCGCCCCGGGAGTGTCGCTCAATGATTTGAGCGCGGCTGAATTCTCACGCCTCTCGGCACTCTGGGACGAATCGATTGAAATGGCCCCCGCGGAGCGGGACACGTGGCTCGGCGCGCTCGAGAGTCGAGAGCCGCGAGTGGCGGCGCTGCTGCGCGAGATGTTCGCCAACCAGAGCGGGGAGCGGGGACGGCGTTTTCTCGAAACGCGTGATCTGGTGGCGGGTCACGTTGCCTCTCTGGTCGAGGCGGATCCCGGACTCATCGGCAAGCAGTTCGGCCCCTACCGCGTGCTCAATCTGCTCGGTCACGGCGGCATGGGCAGCGTCTGGCTTGCCGCGCGCGCCGACGGTTTGTTCACGCGAAAGGTGGCGCTGAAGCTCGTTCACCCGGCGCTCAAGAGCCGCGTGATGAGCGAGCGTTTTGTACGCGAGCGCGAGATTCTCGCAAGCTTGAATCATCCCCACATCGCGCGGCTGCTCGACGCGGGTATTGCAGAGGACGGTCAATCCTACCTGGCGCTCGATTATGTGGCCGGCACGCCGCTCACGACTTACTGTGACGAGCGCCGCCTTTCGGTTCGCGAGCGCCTGGAGCTGTTTCGGCAAGTCTTGAGCGCGGTGCAGTACGCGCACGCGCATCTGGTGATTCACCGCGATCTGAAGCCCGCGAACATTCTGGTGACCGCCGAGGGCCAAGTGCAACTGCTCGACTTCGGCATCGCGAAGCTGCTGACCGAGGGTGAGGCGAAGGAGACGGAGCTGACGCAGATGGGTGGTCGCGCCTTGACACCCGACTACGCCGCGCCCGAGCAGATCGCTGGAGCGCCGGTTACCACGGCCGCGGATGTCTATGCGCTCGGCGTGATGCTCTATGAGCTATTGACCGGGGAGCGGCCGTACAAGCTCAAGCGCGATTCGCGCGGTGCGCTCGAGGAGGCGATCCTGCAGGCAGACCCCGTGGCGCCGAGCCGTGCCGCATTGAGCGAAGCGGCCGCGGCGGCGCGCGCAACGACGGCGAAGAAGCTATCGAGCACCTTACGAGGCGATCTTGACACGATCGCGATCAAGGCATTGAAGAAATCGCCGGCTGAGCGCTATGCGACGGCCAACGCATTCGGTGAGGATATCGAGCGGTATCTGCGCGGCGACGTGGTGCTGGCTCAACCGGACAGTGTTGCCTATCGTGCGTTAAAATTTGCCAGCCGCCACTGGGTCGGAATCGCCGCAGCGGGTGTGCTGCTGCTGACGCTTGCCGGCGGCCTTGCGGCGACGTCCTACGAGGCCAAGCTTGCATCGGCAAAAAGCGAAGCCGCGCTTCAGGCTCAGTCTCGGCTGCTCACTGAGGCCGCCGCCCAACATCTCAAGGACGCGGATGTGGCGGGTGCGCAGGGAATCATCCTTGAGGTGCTGACAAATCCTGAATTCGCTCAAGGTCAGATACCAGCCGCAATCAGCGTATTTCAGGAAACTCGCGCGGCCGACGCTGAGCTCGCGGTGCTCGGACATGGCAATGGCGTTCTTTTCGCCGCTTTCTCACCCGACGGCACCCGCGTCGTGACAGCCTCGATCGACAAGAGCGCTCGCATCTGGGACGTGCGCACGGGGTTGCCGCTCGCGGTTCTCTCGGGCCACGGCGATCGCGTCGAATGCGCCGCCTACTCGCCCGACGGTACCCGCATCGTTACCTCTTCGGATGACAAAACCGCGCGCATCTGGGATGCGCGCTCAGGGAATCAGCTCGGAGTGCTCTCAGGACATGGCGATCGCGTCTTTTCCGCCACCTACTCGCCCGACGGTACCCGCATCGTCACCGCGTCGTACGATGAAACCGCGCGCATCTGGGATGCACACACGGGGCTGCAGCTTGCGGTGCTCCCAGGACATGGCAATCGCATGTATTCCGCCGCCTTCTCACCCGACGGCACCCGTATCGTCACCGCGTCGGCTGACAAGACCGCCCACATCTGGGATGCGCGCACGGGCCGTGAGCTCGCGATGCTTTCGGGGCATGACGATCGTGTGTATTCGGCCGCCTACTCGCCAGATGGCACGCGAATCGTCACCGCGTCATTGGATCGGACCGCGCGCATCTGGAATGCGCGAACGGGCGTCCAGCTCGCGGTGCTATCCACCCATGGCGCTTTCGTCTATTCCGCCGCTTTCTCGCCCGATGGCACTCGCATCGTTACTGCCTTGCACGACAAGACCGCCCGCATCTGGGATGCGCGTTCGGGGATGCAGCTCGCGGTGCTGTCCGGCCATAGTGATCTCGTTCATTGCGCCGCCTACTCGCCCGATGGTACGCGCATCGTCACGGCGTCGTATGACAAGACCGCCCGCATCTGGGATGCGCGCGTAGGGATGCAGCTCGCGGTGCTGTCCGGCCACCACAATAACGTGCTTTCCGCCGCCTACTCGCCCGACGGTACGCGCATCGTCACGGCGTCGTACGACAAGACCGCCCGCACCTGGGATGCGCACACCGGGGTGCAGCTCGCGGTGCTGGCCGGTCATACGGATTTCGTCTGGTCCGCCGCCTACTCGCCTGACGGTACGCGCATCGTCACCGCGTCGTATGACAAGACCGCCCGCATCTGGGATGCACGCTTAGGAAAGGAGCTCGCGGTGCTGTCAGGCCATGACAATCGCGTCTATTCTGCAGCCTATTCACCCGACGGCACCCGCATCGTCACCGCGTCGGAGGACAAGACCGCTCGCATCTGGGATGCGCGTTCAGGAATGCAGCTCGCGGTGCTCTCGGGCGATGGCGATGCTCTCGAAGACGCCGCCTATTCGCCCGACGGCACCCGCATCGTCACTGCGTCGCAGGACAAGACCGCCCGCATCTGGGATGCGCGCTCAGGAATGCAGCTCGCGATACTCTCCGGACATGGTAATCGCGTCTATTCCGCCGTCTATTCGCCCGACGGCACTCGCATCGTCACCGCGTCGGAGGACAAGACCGCCCGCATCTGGGATGCGCGCTCACAGGGGCAGCTCGCCGTGCTCTCCGGCCATGGCGATGCTGTCGCGTTCGCCGCCTATTCGCCCGACGGCACCCGCATCGTCACTGCGTCAAATGACAAGACCGCGCGCATCTGGGATGCGCGCTCAGGAATGCAGCTTGCGGTCCTGTCCGGCCATGGCGATGACGTGGAATCGGCTGCCTACTCGCGGGACGGCACGCGTATCGTCACGGCATCGGACGATGAGACGGCGCGAATTTGGGAGGGGCGCGTTCCGGCGACACTCGACGGCCAGATCGCCTGGGACGGGGCGGCGCAAACCGAGTTCCTATCGGATATCGATCGAACCCGGCTTGGTCTGCCGGCCGACACGCGAATAAAGACCAGGTCTGGTCAGGGATCGGCGTGCGATCAAGCGGCCGCCGCATTCTACGATCCGGATCGCAGCGCATCTGGCTCCGCGCAATCCGATATCAACGCGGATATCGCTCTCCCCGCGTGCGCCGAGGAAGTTGCAACGCCCGGGCATGCCATGCGATTGGATTATCAGTGGGGGCGTGCCTTGTGGGCGAAGCACGACTCCAGCGACGCGCGACGGCAGTTCGAAATCGCCGTCTCTGAAGGCTATCCTGCGGCTCGCATCGATCTCGGCAACCTGCTGCTCGACGGAACGGCCGGGGTAGTCAATCCAGAGCGTGCAGTCTCGCTGTATGAGAAAGCCTGGCAGGATCGAGTGGCGATCGCCGCGTTCGCACTGGGGCATCTCTACGAAACCGGACTGCCAGGCGTCGGAGTCAATTTTCAGCCCGATCCGGCGCAAGCCTGGGCGTGGTACCAGAAAGGAGCGGACGCCGGCGAACCCACAGCGCTTGCCCGCTTCGGCGAGCGCGATGAGCAAGGCGCTCTGACTGTGCAGGACCCGCCAAAAGCCCATGCGCTATTGCTGCGCGCATTCCGGTTCTACGCGGCGGCCGCCGAGCGTGCGCGCATTGAAGATTGGCCGGACGAGGCCTGGAAGCACTGGCGCTACCGGCGTGCGACGCTGGCGCGGCTGCTGGCGAGCGAGGGAATGATGCGCGAGGTCGCGGACGCTTATCGCGATGTCGTTAGACAATACAGCGCGCCGCCCACGAGATGGCAGCGGCTGACTGCGGAACTCGGGATGAGTCATTGACTATCAATCGATCGGCCCGCGTCCTCGGAATGGACCACATCCTTCAGCTGATGGAAGAGCAACGCGCGGGCCTTCTCCCAGTCGCGCTTCACCGTGCGACTCGAGGTACCCCGCTGAGCCGCAATTTCGTCGAACGTGTAGCCGCAGAAATACTTGAGGTCGACGAGCTGCGCCAGTCTTGCATCGCGCACGGCAAGCTCATCGAGCGCCTCCGACAAGCGCAACAGGTCCCCTTCGTCCTGGTCCGGTTCAGGGATCTGGGTCGGCAGTTGGGTGATCTGGAAGTCTCCGCCCCGTTTCAGCGCGCGTCGGTCGCGTACGAAGTCGATGATCAGGCCGCGCATGACGCGGGCCGCGTATCCGATAAATCGTTCGCGGTCGGGGAAGACGGCCTCTCGCCCGCGCATTCCGAGATACGCCTCATGCAGCAGAGTGGTTGGGCTGACCGCCGCGCCGGCGTTGCGCCGCAACTGACGCTCCGCCAACTGCCGCAGTTCGCCATATAGCGAGGCAAACAGCCGGCTATTCGTAACTGACTCAGCCGCGTCCGGATACTGTTCCGAGGACACCAGTAGCTCCGATTCCATCCTGCCACCAGGCCAATTCAGGGTATCGAATCGACGACCGGCCCGCAACTGCAGCGGCTGACCTCGAGCCTGGGCGAACCTTACCTCCCAGCCATTCCAGACATCCGACGGTATCCATCGTCCGCAGCTGCTCTACCGCGCGCGCATGTCACTGCTCATCCCCGAAATGCGATCTAGTGAATGTATAAACCAAATCCTGGCTATCAGCCGCTGAGGAGGCCACATGTCTCAAAGAGTATTGTTCTTGTCTGCCGCACTGCTGGCCGCGATGCCGAGTTTCGCGCCCGCCAGTGAGTTCGCGCCTCGCAAAACCGAAACCGCGGCCGGCACGGTTGTGCTCGCGGATCTCGATTTGTCGAAGTCCGCCGGTATCGCGGAGGCCCGCAAGCGCCTGACCATCATGTCCGAGCGCTTGTGCCGCAAGTTCCAAGACGATCGCAAAGTAGATGATTGGGAGACCTATGTAGCCTGCGTTCACGATACTTTGGCGAATGCGCTCGAGCAAATCCGGCTTCCAAGCTCCAGCGTTGCAAGCAATTGAGATGGGAATGGCAGCTTACAGGCGCGCATTTCGAGGAGTCGAGTGACCGGTCCTGGCCGATAGCAGTCAAAATTCTTCGAAAAGATAACGTTGCTTTATCGCTCGGAGAGGCGCTTGCATTTAAATTGCCCAGGGAAAATCGGGGCTACAACGTAATGGGCATTATTTGAGGGGAGCCAACGGATACAGGTGATCAGCCGCAATTGCTTCTGGACTTTGTCCGAGCATATTGTTCATTTGGGATCAGCGGGGGCAATAAGCATTGAGCCCATTACCTCGACAACAGAGAGAACCCTCGACACGAATTGGCCTCCAGGAGCGGGGCCATAGAGTTCGTCAACTCGGTCGAAACACGCATCGCGGGCTGCACACGCGATGTGTTACTTCTGCTGCACCGCCGCCTCGGCGCTGGCCCTGGCATCTGCGCGCGCCGTCTTGTAATCGGCTTCCGCCTGGTCCTTGCACGCCTTTTGAGCAGAGCCGCTCTGCGATTCGCAAGTCGCGAGGGCTACTTTGCGGTTGCCATCGGCTTTTGCGATGGCCACATTGTAGGTTTGGTGTGCGGCATCGTTGTTGAATTTGATCTCCTGGTCATTGACTTTCTCGTACGATTTATCCAGCGCGCTCTGCGCGCGTTCTTCGCTCTTCGTCACCTCGTTGTTCGCCTTCTGCTCGGCCTTGGCTACATCCTTCGAAACATCTTCCGGCGACTTCGACTTGTTGCAGCCGGCTAGCACTAAAGAAGCGACCACGAAAATCGTCGTCAGGTATTCGCGCATGCAATTTCCTCTTGTTATAGGTACGCGATCTGCCCGCGCGTTACCCTTCGTTCAATGCGAGCAATCATCCGTATGCACCTTAGCGTAGCGCAGGAGCCCAACGGCCGCTATAGCGACAGTGATTCTTGTAAGTTGACTGGACGGTCTTGGGCCGGCAGCGGATATCGCATTTCACAAGCTTCGTGATTGCATCCGGTACATTACCATGGTAATGTAAATTCATGGCAATCGCACAATCAAGGCTAACCGCGCAGGGTCAGATCTCCGTGCCTGCCGAGGTTCGCAAGAAACTCGGCGTGGGACCCGGTTCCGTCCTCGAATGGGAGGAGCAGGATGACCAAGTCGTAGTTCGCAGGGCAGGGCGGTATACGTCGGATGACATATACCAGGCGCTCTTCCCGCAAGGAGCGGCAAAAAAGGGACCTGCGGATGTGAAAGAGGGGGTTCGAGAGTACGTCCGCAAGCGGCATGCGCGCCGTTGACACGAATGTCTTGGTGCGACTCGTCGTGCGCGACGATCCGAGCCAAGTCCGTGCAGCGGAAGAGTTCATTGGAAGTGGTGCCTGGGTATCGCATCTGGTGCTGGCCGAGACCACCTGGGTACTCGATGCCGTATACGAGCGTTCGGCAGACCAGATCGCAACCGCTCTCGACATGCTCCTAAATCACGAGCACCTGTCGGTGCAGGACGCCGATGTGGTGAGCGCAGCGACGGAGAACTTCAGAGAACGACCGGCTCTTGGGTTTTCCGACTGCCTCATGCTGGAGATCGCCCGAAAAGCCGGGCACCTGCCACTAGGTACGTTCGATCGAAACCTCGCAAAACTCGACGGCGCGGAACGCCCGCGACAGTAGTTGCAGCACGCCGCACACCTGCCTGCCTAAGGCTTCCCTGAGCGGCTTGCAAGCGCATTTCAGACATAACGTCGCTTCACACGCGGATCACACGCAGCTGTTCCGGCCACTTGGAAGCCGTTGACTGATAAAGGGTACGGACGTGATCGTCTTGGGTTCGATTCCCATCGCCCGCTCCGCTCTCCAGCTAGCCTCAGGACACGTAGGGACACGAGATTGGGATCAAGACATTGATCCTCTCTGGGAAAGTCTTGGGAATACGCGTCGAATCGAGGCCTGCCTCATATATCGGGGTATCCCTACGTTGCCCCAGCATTCACACGTACAGTCACACGCAGCGACTGCTATTGGATCTCTTACCCGAGGACTTCTGGTGATAGTCTCCCCGGAGATTGGAAATCCCACAGAAACCCCGCGTTTACTGTGTCGGTTGGTCTCCACCGGTCGACTTTCGGTAGACGTCGAAGTTGTTCCAGCGGTAGACCAGCACAAGGCTCAAAACAGGCCCCAGCGTGCCGTCACCACCATGTGGATGCGGGCTTCGCAGGCGATCAAGCAACCAGACCCACGGTCGTGTGTTCAGGTGCCAGGCGATATCCCATCGCCCGGTAGCCTCGCTGCCGCTTCACCCACATCCGCAGCAACGCCGGGTGACCGGTGTCGACGAAATCGATGATCCGCACGTCGACCTTGCCGGCGTGCTCCCGATGGAGACGTCCCGCGTACTGCTGCAGTGTGCCTGTCCAGGAGACCGGCATCGCCAGCACCAAAGTGTCCAGCGGAGGATGATCGAAGCCTTCTCCGACCAACTTGCCGCTTGCCAACAGTATGCGTGGGGCGTCTGCTGGAAGTGAGTCGAGTTCCGCGATGACGGCTGCTCGCTGCTTCTTCGACATCCGGCCGTGCAGCACCAACGGTGCTGGAACCTGGTTGTCCAGCGAGGCCTTGATAGCGTCGAGATGCTCAGTACGCTCGGTGAGCACCAGTACCTTGCGACCTTGCCCGACCGCCCCGCTAACTTCGGCCGCAATTGCATCGGTCCGTTGCTGGTCATTGGCGAGGCGACGAAACACGTCCTGAATGCCAGCCTCCCGGGGCAAGTCGATGCGTGCTACCCATGACCGGGGCACCACTTCGAGATCGCGGGGAGCATTGGCTGGCTTGGCTGCCGTGTAGCGTATCGGTCCACACTGCATGAAAATGACCGGCTGCTGTCCGTCGCGGCGAATAGGTGTCGCCGTCAGACCGAGCACGTACTTCGCCTTCGTGCGTCTCAAGATCGCATCGAAGGAGACGGCGCCGACGTGATGACATTCGTCCACGATTACCTGGCCATAGTTTTCGACGAGCGAATTTACTTCTCCCTGACGAGACAGCGACTGCATCACGGCGATGTCGATCTTACCGGTGGGTCTGGCCTTGCCGCCGCCGATGACGCCGACCACACCCTTGCCAACGGCGAGAAAAGCCTGAAGCCGCTCCTGCCACTGCTTCAACAACTCGGTTCGGTGCACCAGCACCAGTGTATTTACACCTCGACGAGCGATGATCGCGGCAGCGGAGACCGTTTTGCCGAAGGCAGTTGGCGCGCACAGCACACCGGCATCGTGATGCAGCATCGCCGAGACGGCTGCCTCTTGGTCAATGCGCAAAGTACCAACGAATTTGACTTCAAGCGGCTGGCCGTGGACACGCTCATCTCGAAGATCGCAGGCAATGTCGTTGTCGCGCAGCAAGCCAAGCGCAGCATCCATGCAGCCGCGTGGCAATGCGATGTGCTGCGGGAAATTCTCGGCGCAGCCAATGACCCGCGGCTTGTCCCACACCGACATCCGCATTGCCTGGGCCTTGTAGAACTCGGGGTTTTGGAAAGCGGCCAAGCGGATGAGTCGATTGGCCAAAGCTTGCGGAAGTTGCGCCTTCTCGAAGTAGATCGAGTTGGCAAGTGTCACGTTCAACGACTTCGGCAGAGAACCAGAAAGCTTCTTGCCTGACGCGCTCGCGCCCTTCCAGGGCGTAGCCAAGTCTTCGTCGTCGATGAACGTGACGTCCAGCGGATGGACGCCACCAGTGGCCCGCAATATGGTTGGCTCGATGTCGTGCGCGTCCATCCGGCGGATAGCCGTCAGGAACGCCCACTGATCCGGGTACGGCTGCAGCTCGGAATCGACAAATACACTGCAGCCTCTCTCGCGTGGCCCCTTTTGCAGGGGCAACGCAATCAGGTTCCCGAATCCGCCTTTGGGCATCGTGTCCTGGTTGGGGAACAGCCGGTCGTAGGAATTCAGCTTGAGCTGCCGCGTGCGTGCGCACGTGTGGCTGATAATGGCCGTGCCCAAGCGCCGCGCGTCACGCGCCGAAACCCGGCCGGCGAAAAATACCCAGGCGTGAGCGCCACACCCGGAGCGCGAAATCTCAAGCGCCGCAGGCACGCCAAGCGCCTCGCACGACCCCATGAAGGCCCGGGCATCCTCCCGCCATTCCGCGTCATCGAAGTCGACGGCGACAAAGAAGCAGCTGTCATCTTCCAGCAACGGGTACACGCCTACCGTGTGCCCGCCAGCCAGATGACCGTATATGACCGCATCGGACAGCGGAATCAGCAAGCGATTACCGCACTCCCCACACTTGATGCGAGGCTTTTCGCAAACGCCGGGGCGCCACTCGTTGGCGCAGGCCGGACTGTACCCGGACTTGCCGGTATTCTTGCTCTCCCAGCGGATTGGGTAGATATCCGTCCGCCCGCGAAATAGGTGGCGAAACAGCGCGACCTTATCGCCAGTAGATAGCTTGGACGGTTCAGATGTTAGTGCCAACGACGCCGGCGGGCGCCATTCGATTCCGCGGGCTTCGAGCAGCGAGATTAGCCTGGCGTTCTCGGCTTGGAGCTTGGCGAGTAATTGCTGATCAGACATCGGTATGCGTCACGACGTCATGAGGCAAGTGGTCCGGCGTGCTCAGTCACCGGTGGACCTACTGGTGTAGCCGATCGGCGAGCGTAGTGTACTGCAGCCCGAATTGCTCGGCCCGCTCGCGTTGCAGTCGCGCTAGGTTCTGAAGCTTCCAGCGGACGGCCGGGAGTTCACTCACGTGCGGAATGCCCAACAACTCCCACTCGGGCTCCGCCTTGACCAGCGATAGCAAGAAGCGGCGTTCGTCCGCGTCGAGACCAGCGTGCAACTCCTCAATCATTCGATCGCGCGTTTCGAGGAGCGCGGCAAGCTCGGTCGGTTGCGAGGTCATACCCAAGAAATTCCTCTCGTAGTCCATTTGAATATCGCGCAACTCCGGAAAGAGAACTTCATGAACCGGTCGGTTGTGACTTGCAAGGTAGACGACGAATGCCCGCCGAATGCCGGGCGTAATACCCTCATGCTTGAAGAGTTCCATGACGTCGAAGAGATCGCGGGGGTGCTGTCGATCCAAAGCAGCAACGAGCTTTCTGTTGCGCGACAATCAGGATGGCAAGCGCGACAATCAGGATGGCAAATTCTGAGGGGACTGTTTCGGAGGTTTTGGCTCCGATTTGACCCGCTAAGAGGCGATTTTGACCCTATTTGGGGTC
>Ga0187890_10001445_pt1 | contig 16969 bp, 13 predicted proteins | sample June2016WEW_21_1_FD_133005 | JGI IMG/M metagenome (GOLD analysis project Ga0187890, IMG submission 133005) | Peatland microbial communities from SPRUCE experiment site at the Marcell Experimental Forest, Minnesota, USA - June2016WEW_21_10 | ecosystem: Environmental > Terrestrial > Soil >... | reverse complement strand
GTGGCGCGCTCCTTCATGAAGATTCCCGAGCCGACAAAGACGGCCTCCGCGCCGAGTTGCATCATCAGCGCGGCGTCGGCGGGGGTGGCGATGCCGCCGGCGGAGAAGTTGGGCACCGGCAGCTTTCCGGAGCGGGCGACCATGCGGACGAGTTCGTAGGGTGCCTGATGGTCCTTGGCGGCGGCGTAAAGCTCCTGCTCGCTGAGGACGGTGAGGGCGCGCATCTCGCGCGTAATCTGGCGCATGTGGCGGACGGCGTGGACCACGTCGCCGGTACCCGCCTCGCCCTTGGTGCGGATCATGGCCGCGCCTTCGGCAATGCGCCGGAGAGCCTCGCCCAGGTTGCGCGCGCCGCAGACGAAGGGCGTGGTAAAGGCGTGCTTGTCGATGTGGTGGGCCTCGTCGGCGGGGGTGAGAACCTCGCTCTCGTCGATGAAGTCCACGCCCAGTTCCTGCAGGATCTGGGCCTCGGCGAAGTGGCCGATGCGGGCCTTGGCCATGACCGGGATGGAGACCGCCCGGATGATCTGCTTGATGAGGCTGGGGCGGGCCATGCGGGCTACGCCGCCCTCGGCGCGGATCATGGCCGGCACGCGCTCCAGAGCCATGACCGAGGTGGCGCCGGCCTGCTCGGCGATAAGGGCCTGCTCGACGCTCATCACATCCATGATGACGCCGCCCTTGAGCATCTCGGCCAGGCCCACCTTGAGGCGCAGGCTGGTTCCTGTAAAGCTCTTGTTTTCCTTCTCTTCCGGCATAGTCTTGGACCTCGATTCGGGACGGCATCCGGGCTCGTCTTGAGCCGGCAAATCCACGCTTGACTCTCCCTTTCAGTGTAGCAGCGATGGACTTGGCAGGTTTCACCGGGAAGCAGGCGCGACCGGCGCAGTTCTGAGTCCTTTCCAATGCTTCTGTACCGCATCCGGTCATCTTTCAGCTTGCTTTATGAGCGCATGGCCCTCTCCCAACCACGGCCGGCGGCGGCGGGCAAGCTGCCCTGGAGGCCGGCCGGGGCCTGCCGGTCGCTCAAGTAACCCCGGGAACCCTCCTGGTCCGGCGTCTTGCCGATTCTGTGAGGCGGCTTATCGGCGCTGCCTTTGCGCGGCTATTCCCGTGCTTGTAGTTCCATGTCCGGCGTGTCACCACGTCAGGCGCTGGTTGGAAGCGGTGTTGCCTCGTCTTGCGGTCATCGCCGCCGATGAGATTCCTCCCGAGATCCGTTTGCGCGCGGTGGGAACTGTGCGCCAAGGGCCTCGAAGAACAGGGACCAGGGGCTAGGGGAAAGGGTCGGCGATTGATTGAAGGGGACGGCAATGGGGATGGAATCAGCGGCCGCGGCCGGGAACGAGGGCGCCATGCGCCGGGGCGCGGCGGGGGTCCGGTGTCGGCCCCCCCCGCCCGCGGCTCCCATGCTCACCGGCGAGCAGGAGCGGGTGCTGCTTGAGCATTTGCCGATGGTGCGCTTTCTAGCCCGGCGCATTCACGAACGGCTGCCCCAGCATGTGGACATCGAGGACCTGGTTTCAGCCGGCGTAGTGGGGCTGATGGACGCCTTCTCCAAGTTCGACCCTGCCAAGAAGGTGCAGTTCCGCAGCTATGCGCAGTTTCGCATCCGGGGGGCGATTCTGGACAGCCTGAGGACTCTGGATTGGAGTCCGAGAGAACTGCGCCGCAAGGGCCGCGCGGTCGAGGAGGCCATTCGCCTGCTGACGGCCAGGCTGAGCCACGCGCCGGGGGAGCCCGAGGTGGCCGCGGAGATGGGGCTGGGCCTGACAGAGTACCAGCAGTTGCTAGGCGATCTCAAAGGGCTCGAGATCGGTACCCTGCACATGGAGCGGAACGCGGATTCTGGCGAAGAGGAACTGGCCTATGTGCCCAGCCGCGTCGAGGACGACCCGCTCTTCTGCTGCCTTCGGGGCGAGCTTGAAGGCCGGCTGACCGACGGCATCGCGCATCTGCCCGATAGGGAACGGCTGGTTATGACCCTTTACTACTACGAGGAGATGACCATGCGCGAGATCGGCCTGGCGCTGGGAGTGGTGGAGTCGCGAGTCTCCCAGGTGCATGCCTCGGCCGTGGTGCACTTGCGGGCCGCGCTCAATGATCTGGCCGCGCGCGGGGTTTTTCACCGCGCCGGCGCTCACAAAGGGCCGGATCGTCTTAGACGCTGAGAAGCCCAGGGCCGGACCGCTGCCTCAAGCCGATTCGGTTCAGGGCCCGATCTGCTAAATCGGCGCACACCAGGTCTCCGATCGCTTGTTGCTGCACCGCTCCGATCTTGAGCGGGACCGATTTGGAGCCTGTTCATTCGATGCACGGGACGCGGCAAATCCACCCGCGCGTTGCCACTGGCCCGGCCGATGAGTCTTCGGGTGCGCAGTTTTTTGCTGGGCAAGCTCGGATCGAGTGCGGCGTGTATACTCCTTTCGAGGGCCTCCTCGGCCTTCGAATCAGCTGTCCATATTCATAGGACGCCGCGCCAATCCCCCGAGCGACCGCCGTCCCTCTCCAACCGGGCCCCAAACGCCATGGAGGCTATTCCTTGCGCTCACTCCCGTCTGTTGCTCCCGTTGCGCCCGCTGTCTTGACGAATCCGCGCGGAGCCGGCATCTCGCCGCTTACCAGCCGGCTCATCGCGACCGCGCTGCTGGCGCTGCTGGCGGCGCTTCTTTTTACTTCCACGCGTCAGGAGTCCCAGGTCTTCGACGAATCCGACCACCTGTACGCGGGTTACGAGTACTGGAAGCACGCCGACTTCGGCACCAATCCCGAGCATCCGCCGCTGGTGAAGATGCTGGCGACCATGCCTCTGCTTTCCATGGGTCTCAAGGAGCCGCCGCACTTCCCGGCGCCGTACTTCAAGATAGAAGACTTCATCAACGGGACCCAATTCCTATATGGCGGCGGCGATGCCGACGGCCTTCTGATGCGTGGCCGCGCTGTGGTGGCTTTGTTCAGCCTTGCCCTGGCGGTGCTCGTTTATCTGGCCGCTGGCGAAGTCTTCGGTCCGCTGGCCGGGCTGCTGGCGCTGGGCTTGTTCGTCTTTGAGCCGGTAATGCTCTCCAACGGCGCGCTTGTCACTACCGATATGCCGCTGGCCTGTCTCTTCTTTGCTGCCACTTATGGCTTCTATCGCTTTCTCAAGAAGCCGACGGTCTTGCGTCTGGCGCTGTGCGCGGCGGCCGCGGCTCTGACGATGGCTGCCAAGCACTCCGGAGCGCTGGTGCTGCCCACGCTGGTGCTGCTGGGCCTGGCCGACTACCTCGCGCACCGGATTACCTTCGGCCTTCTGCCTGAAGAGGGCAACCGCCTCCGCACCCTGAACCTGTTGCAACTGGCCGGCGCGCTGGCGGCTATCGGGATCGTGAGCTATGCGTTTCTATGGACAGTGTACGGCTTTCGCTACGCGGCCCGGCCCGGTCAACTGGTATTGACTCCGGCGCTGGCCGACTACACAACGCAACTCAGCCCAGCGAAGCATGGCGTAATCATGTTCTTCGCTCGTCACCATCTCTTTCCGGAGGCTTACCTCTACGGCTGGACCGATATTCTGCAGATATCCGGAACCCGCCCCACTTTCATCTTCGGCCACCTCTACCCCGCGGGACAGTGGTTCTTCTTTCCCGGCGTCTTCGTCGTCAAAAGTACGCTTGCGCTGATGATTCTCGTCGCGCTGGTGCCATTCGCCGGGGTCTTTGGCCGGCGGCGCGAGTTCCTCTTCTTCACCATACCCGTCGCTTTCTTCATGGCCGTCTCCATCGGGTCGATGCTCAGCCTGGGCGTTCGCCACATTCTTCCCGTCTACCCGTTCTGCCTGGTTCTTGCCGGTGCGGCGGCTGCCGTGCTGGCTACCCGGTCCATGGCAGGGAGGGTCGCGGTCTGCGCTCTCCTGACCTTCACTGTCGTTTCCTCGCTGCACTCATTTCCCGACTTTCTGGCCTATTCCAACGAGGCTTTCGGCGGGCCGGCCAACACCTGGCGCGTGGTGACCGACTCCAACGACGACTGGGGCCAGGGGTTGAAGTGGACCAAGACCTATATGGATAAGCATCCCGACGGAGACTGCTGGTTCGACTACTCCGACCCCATGGTCGACCCGGCCTACTACGGCATTCACTGCAAGCCGCTGCCCTCCGCCATGGGATTGCTCTTCGGCCTGAACCGGGCTTCGGTGCCAACCACGATCAGCGGCACGGTTTACATCAGCGCCGTGGAAGCATCGGGACTGATGTGGGGGCCGGACTCGCTCAATCCGTATAGAAGCATCGTCGATCGCCGGCCGGACGCGGAGATCGGCAACGTCATCCTGGTCTATCGCGGCGACTTCGATGTTACCCAGCTTGCCGCGCTGAGCGATGCCGGCAATGCCGTCAGTTTGATGCGTATGCATCGCATGCCCGAAGCCCTGGCCGCGGCGCAATCCGCCGTCCGACTGGCGCCCAATAGCGCTCAGGCCAACGCCGCGCTGGGCTGGGCGCTGTTGGCCTCCGGCCGCGGCGCGGAAGGGCAGCAGACCCTTGCCACTGCCCTCCATCTTGCGCAGACTGACCATCCGGAGTACCAGAAGTATCTGATTTTTATGCTTGAGGAGCAGAGCCACAGCGGTGGCGCCACGCATTGAGGTTGATCGGCTGCGGCGATTCGGTCATGCGGAACGCAACTTCCGGTTGGTGCAACTGCAACCACGACCCGATCTCCGCGTTGCGGTTACTGAATTGAATTCTTAATGGGATTGTCCCGGCAGATACCACGACCGAACTCGAACTCAGTATTCGATCTTGTCGGTCGAAGCGATCCACGCCGCGAAGCTCTCCCAGGCCTCCTCACCCAGCAGTTGCGTGGCGGGCAGCGCGCGAGCGGCCGGCTCCTTGCGAAACTCATCGTAGAGGAATGCGTCGCCGAAGCCGGCGCGGGCCGCGTCTGCGGCGCTGGCGGCGTAGTAAATGGCCTCGATTCGCGCCCAGTAGGCCGCTGCGAGGCACATGGGGCAGGGCTGGCAACTGGTGTAGAGTTCGCAGCCGGCCAGGGTAAATGTGCCCAAAGCCTTGGCGGCGGCGCGGATGGCATTCACTTCGCCGTGCGCGGTGGGGTCGTTGGTCGCGGTCACCGTGTTCGCCGCCTCGGCCACGATTTGTCCGTCGCGCACAACGAGAGCGGCAAACGGGCCGCCCGCGCCGGTGACCACGTTGTGAGTGGCCAACTGAATGGCGCGGCGCAAGAACTCAGGATTGGGCGCGGCGGGCATGGTCTCCAGTATATGCAGTTGTGAAAGCAGCTTCCAGCCTCTGGTACGGCTGTGTTAGCGCAGCACGTGGGCTCTCGTACAGCAGGAGAACCGCCGATCCGGAGCGTCGCTGCAGCCGGGCAAACTCGCTTCTGCCAGCCACCACGCGGAAAAGCCTTGGCTGGCATCCTCCCCGGCTCTGGCGTTCTTCTACAATCAGGTTGAGATGCCCCACTTCTCCGGCCTGCATTCCTTCCTAGACTGGCATTGGCTTTGGCTCACCGTGGCTGCCTTCCTGGCCGGGGTGCTCAATGCCGTGGCCGGGGGCGGCTCGTTTCTCTCCTTTCCGGCCTTGCTGAGCATGAGGATGCTGCCTGTTCAGGCTAATGCCACCAATACTGTGGCCCTGTGGCCCGGCCAGCTTACCTCGATTGCCGCTTATCGCGACGACATTCGCAAGAACCTCCGTCTCGTCTTGCCCATGGGTCTTGCCGGCCTGCTCGGCGGCACTGCCGGCGCGGTGGTCCTGCTGAACACTCCGCAGATGACCTTCCTGCACCTGGTGCCCTGGCTGCTGCTCGGAGCGGCGTCGATCTTTGCTCTCTGCGACCCGGTCTCCCGCTGGCTGGAACGGTTCAAACGGGACCGCAGCAAGGGTGTTATCGCCCCCGCCCCTCGTCCGCCACGCCGGCTTCCCGTCTTCTTTTCTACCGTTGCAGTCTGCTTTTACATCGGTTACTTTGGCGCCGGCGCCGGCTTTCTGCTCATCACACTGCTCTCGCTCTTCGGCTACCGGGACTTGCATGAGATCAACGCCCTGAAGGTGGTCTCCACAACCCTGGCCAACGGCGTCGCCTTCGTGATTTTTGTGGTCGACGGCCAGGTGGTCTGGCGCTATTGCCTGCTGGCCATGGCCGTCTGCGCCGTCGGCGGCTACACCTCGGCCCGCTTTGCCCGCCGGGTTCCGCAACCGGTGCTCCGCGGCATCGTCGTCTTCATCGGCCTCTCCATGGCCGCCTGGTTCTTCTGGAAGAATCCCTGATCCCCAAACTTCGTCCCCTGTAAAATACAGCCATGAGCCACGAAGGCATCCGCTTTGCCGCCAGGGACGGGGAAGCTCGCGAGCCGGAAGAAAGCCGCCCGCTGCCCCGCATCGCCGTCACCCCGGAAAAGGTCCGCGTGCTGCTTACCGAGGGCAAGGGCCTGGAGATCGATTGGGTCGACGGCCACAAGAGCGCCTGGAGCTTTGCCTGGCTGCGCGAGGCCTGCCCCTGCGCCACCTGCGTCGAGGAGCGCACCCAGGAAGGCCGCAAGCCCGGGCAGCCCAAACCGAGGCCGGCCGCTGTCCTGCCCATGTACGCGCCGCCGCCCAAGCCTGCGAGCGCCCACGCCGTGGGCCGTTATGCCATGCAGTTCAACTGGCTCGACGGCCACTCCAGCGGCATCTACTCCTGGGAATACCTCCGCCGCGTCTGCCAGTGCCGCGAATGCGCGTTCGCCGCCGCGGAAACCACCGGCGCACCCAACTAGTCAAGACGGGGTGACCGGCCATCTTACATGGTCGCGTCGGCGCGCGCGGAGCGCGCATTGTGCCGATATCCGGGGGAGCGCGGGAGGTTAAGATAGAGGAGCAATCCTGAGGCGAACGGGCTGTTTTCCGTCCTGGCAGCCCCGTTCAGGAGTGTATACTGGTGGTCTGACCTCTCTCGCGATTAGACCACGGCGCCTCTGAGCGAAAGGTCAGTGTCCAAGCCATGTTGATCCATGAAGACCGTTTATTTCCGGCCGAACCCGATACGCGAAGGATTGCCCGGGCCCTCTATGCGCATGTGAAGGGATTGCCCATCGTCAGCCCGCACGGGCATACGAATGCGGCCTGGTTCGCGAACAACGAGCCTTTCCCCGATCCCGCGAAGCTCCTCGTGCAGCCCGATCACTACGTCTTTCGCATGCTCTTGAGCCAGGGCATCCCCATCGAGGAACTCGAGATCGGCGAGCCGGAGATGAAGGATCCGCGCAAGGTCTGGCGCCTCTTTGCCAGCCATTACTATCTGTTTCGCGGAACCCCCACGCGCATGTGGCTGGACTTTGCCTTTCAGGAGCTTTTTGGACTGGAGGAGCGGCTGTCGACGAAGACCGCCGACTTCTACTTCGACACGATCGCCGAGAAGCTGCGGACGCCGGAGTTCCTGCCTCGGACACTTTTCGAGCGCTTCAATATCGAGGTGCTGGCGACAACCGATTCTCCCACCGACTCCCTGGCCGATCTCAAAACCGTTCGCGAATCGGGCTGGAAGGCGAGGATCATACCCAGCTTCCGTCCCGACCCGGTGGTGGATGCGGAGTTCGAGGGATTCGCTGAAAACATTGCCCTCTTGGGCGAGCAGACCGGCGAAGACATCTGTACGTGGCCGGGCTACCTGAACGCGCTGCGCAAGGCGCGCGCCCGCTTCCGCGAATTGGGCTGCAAGGCGACCGACCATGGACATATTACCGCGCAAACGGCCGACCTTCCCTCAGCCGAGGCCGCGGAGCTTTACCGCCGAGTGCTCGGCGGCAATGCCGATCCGGCGCAACAGGAACTCTTCCGCGCGCAGATGCTCACGGAGATGGCGCGGATGAGCCTGGAAGACGGGCTGGTGATGCAGATCCACCCTGGGTCCGTGCGCAACCACAACCGCAAGATCTATGAGTGCTATGGCCGTAACATGGGCGCCGACATTCCCAGGGCGATCAATTACGTCGACGCGCTTCGCCCCCTGCTCGACCGGTTCGGCAATGAGCGCAACCTGACCATCATTCTTTTCACGCTGGACGAATCCACATACAGCCGCGAACTGGCTCCGCTGGCCGGCCACTATCCTTGCTTGCGCCTTGGCCCCCCGTGGTGGTTTCACGACAGCCCGGAGGGAATGATGCGTTTCCGCGAGCAAGCGACCGAGACGGCGGGCTTCTATAATACCGCCGGCTTCAACGACGACACCCGCGCCTTCCTTTCCATTCCGGCCCGGCACGACGTGGCGCGGCGCGTCGACTGCGCATTTCTAGCCCGGCTAGTCGCCGAACACCGGCTGGACGAGGACGAGGCCTTCGACGTGGCGCATGAGCTTACCTATGGATTGGTGAAAAAGGCGTACCGGCTATAAGGAGCGGAACGTGGCGGGAAGTGCGAGTCTCGAGACTTTGGACGTTAGCGGCTCATCCACCGGCGCGCGAATCGGGAATGTGCGCTGGACCATCTGCGCCATGCTCTTCGCCGCTACCACGATCAACTACGTGGATCGCTCTGTCATCGGCTACGTCAAGCCAACGCTTATGCAGAGCGTTGCCAATCACGGAATCGGCATGACCGACAAGGGCTACGGCTACGTCACCGCCGCCTTTATGGTCGCGTATGCGCTCGGCCTGCTTGGCGCCGGGCGCTTTGTCGATAAAGTCGGCACGCGCATCGGCTACATAATCATCATGGCCCTCTGGAGCCTCTCTGCCATAAGCCACGCTCTGGTCAACTCCGTGCTTCAGCTGGGCATCGCGCGCATCTGCCTTGGGATAGGCGAATCCGGCAACTTCCCCGCGGCCAACAAGACCAATGCCGAATGGTTTCCGCAGAAAGATCGCTCGTTCTCGTTCGGCATCTTCAACTCCGGCGCCAACATGGGTGCGATCCTGGCCCCGGCCATCGTGCCCTGGGTAATAATTCACTGCGGCTGGCACTATGCTTTTCTGTTCACCGGCTTGTTCAGCATGACGTGGATCGTGTTGTGGTTCTTCACATACCGCAAGCCCGCCGAGCATCCCACGCTCTCCCGCGCCGAATTGGCCTACATCAACCAGGGGACAGCCGAGAAGGCGGAACCGCCGACACCGTGGGCCGACTTGTGGGGAATCCGCCAGACGTGGGCGTTTGCCATTCCCAAATTTCTTACCGACCCCGTCTGGTGGTTCTATCTCCTCTGGCTGCCCTCTTACTTCAGCGACCACTTTAGACTGGACATTGCACATCTGGGAATGCCTCTGATTGTCATCTACAGCGCTTCGACTGTTGGCAGCGTCGGCGGAGGCTATCTGCCTGCCTTCTTCATCCGTTTGAAGCTTACGGCTGAGCGCGCGCGGCTGGTGGCCATGCTTCTCTGCGCCTGCCTTGTAGTCCCCGTTTTTTTGATCAACTACACTAACTCCGAATGGGTCGCAATCGGGCTGCTTGGCTTGGCCGCTGCCGCGCACCAGGGTTGGTCGTGCAACCTCTTCACCACGGCGTCGGATATGTTCCCGCGCAGCGCCGTGGGTTCTGTTACCGGCATCGGCGGCATGGCCGGAGCGGTAGGAGGTGCGCTGATGATGGTCTACGCGGGCGATATTGTGCAATTGACTGGCAGCTATGCCTCCCTCTTCGACTTTTCCGCCAGCATTTATCTCATTTCCATGTTCATCCTGGTCCTGTTCGCTCCCGGACTGAAGAAGGTGGGGTCTCTCGCATGAGCCTCTATTGCGCAATTGGAAGCGCCGATACCGATCTGACTCCCCGGCAGTTGAACGATCTGCTGGTGGAGGTTCTTGCCAAGCTGGGTCCGCGCAACAAGGTGCTGGCCGTGCCGCCCGATCAGACGCGCGAGCACTCCCGCGCCGGCGAACTGACCCGTTATGTGTGGCAGCACTACGGCGACCGCCTCAAGGCGGTCCTGCCCGCGCTTGGGACCCACACCGCCATGCGCCCGGACCAGATCGCGCACATGTTCGGCGATATGCCCCAGGATATCTTTAGCGTCCATAACTGGCGCACCGACATTGAAACCCTGGGCGAGGTTCCCGCCGAGTTCATTCGCGAACAGTCGGAAGGGAAGCTGAGTTATGCGTGGCCGGCGCAGGTCAACCAGTTGATCTCGCAGGGAGGCTTCGATCTTATCCTCTCCATTGGCCAGGTCGTGCCCCATGAAGTGATCGGCATGGCCAATTATACCAAGAACATTCTGGTGGGCACGGGAGGCCGCGAAGGCATCAATCGCAGCCACTACCTGGGTGCCGTCTACGGCATGGAGCGCATCATGGGCCGCGCCGCGAATCCTGTGCGCAACGTGCTGAGTTATGCGTCGGACCATTTTCTGCGCCATCTGCCCATCGTCTATGTGCTAACCGTGGTAGGGCGGCGCGCGGACGGCGGGCTGGCCGTGCGCGGCCTTTATATCGGCGACGACATCGAGTGCTTCAACCTGGCCGCCGGCCTTAGTCTCAAGGTGAACTTCGAGATGCTCGACGAGCAGATCGGGAAGGCTGTGGTCTACCTCGACCCGCAGGAGTTTCACTCCACCTGGCTGGGCAACAAGGCCATCTATCGCACGCGCATGGCGCTGGCCGACGATGCGGAGTTGATTGTGCTGGCTCCGGGCGTGAAGGAATTCGGCGAGGACAAGACCATCGACAGCCTGATCCGCAAGTACGGCTATCGCGGAACCCCGGCCACGCTCGCAGCGGTCAATGCCCATCCGGACTTGGCCAACGATCTGAGTGCCGCGGCCCATCTTATCCACGGCTCATCGGAGGGGCGCTTTAGGATTACCTGGTGCCCCGGTCACCTAACGCGGGAAGAGGTGGAGGGCGTGGGCTTCAATTATGGCGATTTGAACGCGATGCTGACTCGCTACGATCCTGAGAAGTTAAGCCACGGTTACAACCGGGTCGCGGGCGAGGATATTTTCTTCATCGCCAATCCCGGGTTGGGGCTGTGGGCGCATCGCAGCCGGCTGTAAGTGTGAACTGGATCAACTGACGTAACTCGAAAAGGGGTGCAGCTTGGATAAGACGACAGCCGTTGCAAGTGGACAGAAGCCGGAGAATGCGCAGCCAGTCTGCTTCGATCTGGCGATACTGACGAAGATGTACGACTTCACCGGGAAGACCGTGGCCATTACCGGCGGCGCGGGAGTTCTGGGCAGCGAAATTGCCGGCGCACTGGCCGGATGCGGCGCAACGGTCGCCATCCTGGACCTGAATGCGGAGGCGGGCAAGGCGCTCATCGAGAGACTGGGAGAGCGCGGCAAGCAGCTCACGTTCTTCAAGTGCGATGTGCTCAATCGCGAGAGCATCGGCCAAACAGCTCAGGAGGTAGTCAGCCATTTCGGCAAGCTCGATTGCCTGATCAACGGCGCCGGGGGCAATAAGCCCCAAGCCACAACCAGCGCCGACTTGAAGTTCTTCGACCTTCCCACCGACGCCGTGCGCTGGGTCTTCGACCTGAATGTGCTGGGCACGATTCTGCCCTCCCAGGCATTCGGCAAGGTCATGGCGGAGCAGGGCTATGGAGTAATTTTGAACATCTCGTCGATGAACTCATTCCGCCCGCTGACCCGCATCCCCGCCTACTCGGCGGCCAAGGCCGCGGTCAGCAACTTCACTCAGTGGCTGGCCGTGCACATGGCTCAGGAATACACGCCGAAGATTCGCGTGAACGCTATTGCGCCCGGCTTCTTCCTCACCAATCAGAACCGCTTTTTGATGCTCGACAAGGAGACCGGCGACTGGACCCCGCGCGGCAAGACGATCATTGGGCACACGCCGATGGGGCGGCTTGGCGAATCCCAGGATCTCTTCGGTTGCGTGCTGTGGCTGCTCTCGCCTGCTTCAGAGTTCGTCACCGGCGTGGTGATCCCGGTCGACGGCGGTTTTTCCGCCTTCAGCGGCGTATAGGCGCGGAGTTGAGTTATGGCCGCACATAAGGTCTCTGGCCGTGTGGTTGGGTACCCGGCGATTGGGTGCCGCGGTATCTCACCCTGGCCGCAAGAACAAGAACGCAACGAGGGTAGGGCACCCAGTTTTGGTATAACAACAAGCGGTCAGAGACCTAGTCAGATTCTTTCGAAATGGAGAATGTATGTCAGAAGCAACGTGCGATATTGGCCTGATCGGCCTTGCAGTCATGGGACAGAATCTAGTCCTCAACATGAACGACCACGGCTTTAAGGTCGCCGTATTCAACCGCACCGTCTCCAAGGTGGACGACTTTCTGGCCAACGAAGCGAAGGGGACCGCGGTCGTCGGGGCCCACTCGGTGGAGGAGCTGGCCGCGCTGCTCAAGCGGCCCCGCCGCATCATGCTGATGGTCAAGGCGGGCGACACCGTGGACCAGATGATCGACCATGTGCTGCCGTACCTGGAAGCGGGCGACATCGTCATCGACGGCGGCAACTCGCTGTTCACCGACTCCACCCGGCGCACCAAGTACCTCGCCGGCAAGGGCATTCTGTTCATCGGCACGGGCGTCTCAGGCGGCGAAGAAGGCGCGCGCTTCGGCCCCTCGATCATGCCCGGAGGCAATCCGGCCGCGTGGCCGCACGTGAAGGACATCTTCCAGGCCATCGCCGCCAAGGTCGAAGATGGAACTCCCTGCTGCGACTGGGTGGGCGAAGACGGCGCCGGCCACTACGTGAAGATGGTTCACAACGGCATCGAGTATGGCGATATGCAACTGATCTGCGAGGCCTACGATCTGCTGCAGCGCGGCCTCGGTCTCACCGCCGATGAATTGCACGAGGTCTTCGTAGAGTGGAACAAGGGCGAGCTGGACAGTTACCTGATCGAGATATCCAGCCATATCTTTGCCAAGAAAGATGAAGACGGCCAGCCGCTCGTCGATAGGATTCTGGACACTGCGGGCCAGAAGGGCACCGGCAAATGGACGGTGTTCAGCGCGCTCGACCTCGGGCAGCCGGTAACTCTGATCGGCGAGTCGGTCTTCGCGCGCTGCCTGTCGGCGCTGAAGGCGGAGCGCGTCGAGGCATCGAAGATCCTTGAAGGGCCGGCGGCCAGGATCGCCGGCGGCGACCGCGCCGAATTCATCGAGAATGTGCGCCGCGCGCTTTACTGCTCCAAGATCGTCTCTTATGCGCAGGGTTACATGCTGCTCAGGGCCGCGGCCAAAGAGAATGGCTGGAACCTGAACATGGGCGGCATCGCGCTGATGTGGCGCGGCGGATGCATCATTCGCAGCCGCTTTCTGGGCAAGATCAAAGAGGCCTTCGACAAGGACAAGGGGATCGAGAACCTTCTCCTCGACAGCTTCTTTTACGGGGCGCTCAACCAGTATCAGGCTTCGTGGCGCAAGGCTCTGGTTCATGCAGTCCAAATGGGCGTGCCCACCCCAGCATTCTCCACCGCGCTGGCGTTCTTCGACGGCTACCGGACCGCGCGACTGCCCGCCAATCTCCTGCAGGCGCAGCGCGACTACTTCGGCGCGCACACCTATGAGCGCACCGACAAGCCGCGCGGCGAATTCTTCCACACCAATTGGACCGGCCACGGAGGCCGGGTTTCGTCTACGACGTACACTGTCTAGTATTCGCGCTGCAAAATTCGCATCATCCTATGCCGCCGGGCGCTTCTTTCCGCTGAGGAAGGAAACCACCGGCGGCATCGGCATTGATGGGAGGCGGCGTTCGGGCGTGCATGCGCACAGACCGGTTGAGCGCGCGCCACGGAGAATTCGCCATGCTTGCCTTGAGACGGGAAGATATTCCTCTTGACAGATGCGGAAAGCCGCGCAATTATATGACTAGTAGTCAGAAACGGCTCGTCCTCAACTATGAATAATGGTCACATATCGCCTCCGGCCACTCTCCCCGATGCTCTGGCTGCCGGGAGTGTGCCCCAGCGGGCAGGCATAGGCCGCCGGGAACGCCGCGGCGCGGAGACGCGGCTAAGCCTGTTCCGGTGCGCTCTTCGACTGATTGCGGAGCGCGGCTTCACGAACGTCACAGTGGAGCAGATTACCGAGGCCGCTGACGTGGGCAAGGGAACCTTCTTCAACTATTTCGAGAGCAAGGATCACGTGCTGGGAGTGATGGCCGAGATTCAGCTTGGCAAAGTGCGAGAGGCCGCTTCACTCGCCGAACTGGGCCAGCAGCGGATCCATTCCGTGCTGCACCGTCTGGCGCTGCGCCTGGCAGAGGAACCCGGACGCAGCCCCAGCCTGGCGCGCGCCTTCATCTCCTCCTTTCTAGCCAGCGAGAGCGTTCGCAAGCTGATTGAGCGCAATATGCAAGAGGGCCGCGGGATGATTGCCGAGATTGTGGCCGCGGGCCAGAGGCGCGGGGAGATCGATCCTGGACTGAAGAAGGAAGTGGTAGCGATCCAGCTTCTGCAAACGTGCATGGGAACGGTGCTGCTGTGGTCGCTGCATGGGAAACCTGCGCTGCGACAGTGGATCGAGAACAGCTTTCAACATTTGTGGAGGGCGATTGCCAACTCCGGTCGAGAGCAGGAACCATGAGAACCGAATTCCGCATTGTTTTTCTTTTGTGGTTGGCGAGCTTGATCGGCGGCTCGACCCCGGGCGTGATCTGCGCGGCTCAGCAACCGCCGCCGTATCGCCTGACGTTGCAGGATGCGATTCAGAAGGGGCTGCAGGCCAACCTCAGCGTGCTTGTCGCCGGTACTCGTGTGGATGAGGCCGAAGGCACGCATGAGCGCCGCTTGTCGGCCGCGCTGCTGCCGCGGGTCAATGCGCAAACCTACGCCAATGTGCAGAACCGCGACCTGCGCGCCTTTGGGCTTTCGCTGCCGGGCATCCCAATCCCCAGCGTGGTGGGACCGTTTTCGAACTACGATTTCCGGGTTTACGCGCAACAGAATATTGTCGATCTGGAGAGCTATCGCGGGTTGAAGGCAAGCGAACGGGCGCTCGATGCGGGCAGGATGGATTTGCAGGATGCGCGCGACCTGATCGTTCGCTCGATTGCGGGCCTCTATTTGAATGCGCAGTCCGCCTCGGCGCGCGTTGAAGCCGCGCAATCGCGGGTGACGGATTCGAACACTCTGTTCAAGCTGGCAAAAGACAAGCACGACGCGGGGACGGCGACGGGCGTGGACGTGCTGCGCGCCGAGGTGCAGTTGGCCAACGACAGGCAGGCAAAGCTGGTGGCCGAGAACCAACTGAAGCAGTCGCTGCTAACTCTGGCGCGGAACATGGGCATGAGCCCAGGCACGCCATTGGAGCTCGCCGAGCCGCTCCGTTACCAGGCGCTGAGTCAACCAGACTCCGAGACTCTTGTACCCACGGCGCTGCTCGCGCGCGCCGACTACCTTTCGCTTGCCAGCCAGCGCCAAAGCCTGCTGGAGCAGCAGCGAGCCAGCCAGGCCCGTTTCTATCCAAGGCTCAGCATCAATGGCAACTTTGGAGCGATTGGACGCAGCATTGGCGGCGTGCAACCCACAGGCCTGATTCAAGGCCAGATCGATTTCACGGTCTTCGATCGCGACCGCAACGGCGAGGCGCAGGAACTGGCCGGCCGCGTCAAGCGCATCGACGATCAGATTGCGGATCTGCGGCGAGGCATCGATGAGGATATCCGCGAGGCGCTGCTCAATCTGGATTCAGCGGCCGAGCAGGTGACTGTCGCCAGGGAAGGCCGGGATCTGGCGCAACGGGAACTGGAACTCGCGCAGGATCGTTTTCAGTCGGGAACGGCCAACAATGTGGAGGTTGTGACCGCTCAGGACGAACTGGCCCGCGCCGAGGAGAACTATATCCTTGCGGTTTCCAGCCATGTGGATGCTAAGTTTGCGCTCGCCCGCGCCATGGGAGATACGGAGAAGAATATTGTGCAGTTTGCTGGGAATCCATAAGCGGATTTGCCGGCCGCGCTGCGCTCGATGTTACTGTTCGCGAGGTTCAATGCTATGAAGAGAGTTATTCCTGTCTTGATTCTGCTGGCCGCGGCGATTGCCGCCGGCGTCTACTTCTACCCGCGTCTGACCAGGAAGCCGGCGCCCGCGAATCGACTTACGCTCTCCGGCAACATTGAAGCGCATGAGAGCCTGGTGAGCTTCAAGGTGCCGGGGCGCATCGTCGAGTTGCCGGTCGAGGAGGGCCAGCAGGTTGAGCCAGGCGCTCTACTGGCGCGCTTGGAGGACGCCGACTCCAGGCAAAAGGTGCGGATTGACGAGGCGGGCGTGCGCGTGCGCGAGTCCGACCTTGCGCTCACGCTGGCCGGAACCCGCGAGCAGGAGGTGAGGGCGGCGCAGCAGTCGATGATCGATGCGCGGGCCGATCTCGAGCAGAAAAAGCTGGACAACGATCGTGCGCGGCAGCTCTTCGCCAAGGATGAGATCTCCGCGCAGGACCGCGACCAGGCGGCAACCGCGCTGAAGCGCGCAGGGGCGATCTTCAAGGCCGCGGAACAGCGTTACAACGAGGCTGTCGAAGGCAGCCGCAAGGAAGATATAGAGATTGCGCGCGCCAATCTGAACCAAGCCAATGCGAACCTTGGCTTGTCGAGAGTGAACCTGGATTATGCGGTTCTGCATGCGCCTTACGCCGGCGTCATCACGGTGCGCCAGGCTGAGTTGGGAGAAGTGGTCGCGCCGGGCTCTCCAGTGGTTACGCTCGCCGACCTCGACCATATCTGGCTGCGCGCCTATATCGCCGAGACGGATCTGGGCAGTATCCACTGGGGCCAGGAGGCGACGGTCACCACCGATACCTATCCCGGCAAGCAATATCATGGGCGCATCTCGTTCATCTCATCTAGCGCTGAGTTTACGCCGAAGAGCGTGCAGACTTATACGGAGCGGGTAACTCTTGTCTATAGAATCAAGATCGATATCGATAACCCCAATCGCGAATTAAAACCGGGCATGCCCGCGGACGCTCACCTTGCTTTGGCCGCGGCCCAGCCTTCGATATCCGCGCCGGCCAAGCAATGACAGATCGGCTCCAATCCGCAATTAGCGTCGACGGGCTCACGAAGAGCTTTC
>Ga0187890_10001443_pt1 | contig 17008 bp, 14 predicted proteins | sample June2016WEW_21_1_FD_133005 | JGI IMG/M metagenome (GOLD analysis project Ga0187890, IMG submission 133005) | Peatland microbial communities from SPRUCE experiment site at the Marcell Experimental Forest, Minnesota, USA - June2016WEW_21_10 | ecosystem: Environmental > Terrestrial > Soil >... | reverse complement strand
GACGGCACCAAGTCGTTCGTCCCCGCCGGGATGGTGGCGGACGCCATCGTCGTATCGGCGCGCGGTGACGAGGGCATCGGGCTGTTCGTCATCGATCCGACCGCGCCCGGTGTGTCGCGGCGACCGCAAGAGGCGACCAGCCGGCAGATCGAGGCCGAGCTCGAGTTGACCGGCGTCGTGGTCGGTGCGGGCGACGTCCTCGTGACGGGCCCCGCCGGTGCCGACGCCCTGCGGTGGCTCCTCGAGCACGCCGAAGCCGCGCTGTGCATGTGCGTGGCGGGCGCCTGTGACGCGGCGGTGAAGCTCACCGCCCAGTACACGACCACTCGGGAGCAATTCGGAAAGCCCATCGCCACCTTCCAAGCCGTGGGACAACGCGCCGCCGACGCCTACATCGATGCCGAGGCCGTGCGGCTCACGGCGTGGCAGGCGGTGTGGCGCTTGGCCGAGGGCCTGCCGGCCACGAGCGAGGTGGCGGTGGCCAAGTACTGGGCCGACGAGGGAGCGCAACGCGTCGTCCACGCCGCCCAGCACCTCCACGGCGGCATGGGCGTCGACCGTGACTACCCCCTGCACCGGTACTACCTGCTCACCAAGCACCTGGCCCTCAGCCTGGGGGGTGCCACCGCCAGCCTGCTCCGGTTGGGCGACGTCCTGGCCGACGAGCCGGCCTGAGCTCGCCTTAGGCGATGTCGTGCACCTTGGTGCCGTCGAGGTCGCGGACGAAGTCGGCCCCGAGCGCCTGCGACGGCGTATAGGCCCCGGGCGCCACCTCGCCCGAGGCGAGCCGTTGGGCGATGCGCACGACGGAGTCGGCGGTGAGGTCGTAGGGGTCGAGGGTGGTCACCGTTCCCCTCACCGACCTGCCCGCCGCATCGGTCACCTCTCCCCATAGCTGGCCCTGGGTCTGGGCCCGGGTCTCCGCCGAGGGCCCCGGTAGCCGGCCCACGACGCGTTTCAACATGCCCTGGACCACCGCGCTGCGGGTGGCGGCCCCGGCCACCTGCGCCAGCGCCATCACGGGCGCCATGGCGGGGGGAAGCGCGGCGTAGACCACGATGTCCCCGATGCCGGTGGAGTGGTAGGCGGTGGCGACGTCGCCCCAGGCGATGGCGTGCACCGAGGCCCGCCCGTCGGCGAACTCGACCTGACGTCGGCGGCGGTCGCCGGGCACGGGCCCGATCACGCCACCGATCCGGGCGCGTCCCGCCGTGCCCAGTGATTCCATGGCCGTCTTGGCCGTGCCGGGGCTGACACCGCCCGCGGCGCGCAGCGCGAGCTCGAGCCGCACCGCGCCGGGCAACGCCCGCGCCAGCAAGGCGGCCAGGCAGTCCGAAGGCACGACGTCGAAGCCTGCTCCGGGGAGCAGCACCACGCCCCGGCCGCGGGCCTCGTCCTGGCGGGCCAGCACCGCCTCGAACACGTCGATCTCGCCGGTGATGTCGAGGTAATGGGTCCCGGTGTCGAGACAGGCGTCGACCATGGGCTTCGATGTCGACGAGAACGGGCCCGCGCAGTGCGCCACCGCGTCCACGCCCTTGAGCGCGGCGCGCAGCCCCGAGGCGTCGGACAGGTTGACCGTGCGGTGCTCGAGCTCGAACCGCTCGCCGAGCGTCCGGAGACGGCGTTCGTCGCGACCGGCGATGACCGGGAGCTCGCCGCGCTCGGCCGCCAGCGCCGCCACCAGCCGTCCCGTGTACCCGTAGGCGCCGTAGATCATCCAGCTCATGGGTTTCACCTCGGTGTCGCGAATGGCCGGGGATCACCCTACCGGGCGCCTTTCGGGCCGCCCCGGACGCCCGAGACCCCTTCAAGGTGCCCTCGCAGGTGCCGATACCAAGGGGGTCGACCGGAAAGGCACGAAATGACGACGGTGGCGGGGCTGACCAGGGGGATCACTGGCGCGCCCGGCCCTACCTCGCTCGGCCTGCCCGCTCGACGACTGCTGGCCTGGGCCCGCCGCCGGAAATGGCCACTCATCGCGGCCGTGGCGTCGGTGGTGCTGGGCATGGTGTTCACGCTCGAATGGATACCCCTGCACCACTCGGGGCCGTGGTCGCAATCCTGGTACGTACCCGGTGACATCTGGGGGGTCTTCCGGGCCTCGCACTACGTCGGCTGGGGTGGCTACGCGGACATCTACGATCCCGGTCAGGTCAACTCGTTCCCCGGGATCCTCTTTCTCTATGCCCCCGTGGCCATGCTCAGTGGCGCTCTGGGGTTAACCGAGAGCTTCCCCTTGACGGTGCCGCATCCCACCGCCTGGCTCGTGCTCGGTCCGTACTCGCTGATCATCGGAGCCGTGGTCCTCTTCGCACTCGACTCGCTGGCAGAGCGGCTCGGTGTCTCCAAGGGCCGGCGGGTGGTCCTGTGCTTCGCCGAGGCCGCCATCCTTTGGATCGTCGACGTCGCCTGGGGCCACCCCGAAGACTCGCTGGCGCTGGCGCTGGCGGTGTGGGCCCTGCTCGGCCTGTGGTCGGGTCATACCAAGCGGGCCGGGTGGCTCTTCGGTTTCGCCATTCTGATGCAACCGCTCGTGCTCCTGGCGCTCCCGCTCCTGTTCTTCCAGACCGGGGCCCGGGACCGGGCCCGGACGTTGTGCAGGTGCGCGGTCCCGTCGGCTCTGGCCCTCTTCCTCCCGTTCGTGGCCGATTGGCAATCCACCAAACGCTCGGTCATCGAGCAGCCCTTCCTGTTGCGCTTCGCCCACATCACCCCCTGGACCAGCTGGGCCCCGAAGGTGGGAACCGACGCCGTCGCCGGCGGGCCCGGTCGAGCGGTGACGCTCATCGCCTGCGTGGCCATCGGCTGGTGGTCGATGCGACGCCGTCCCGGGCTGGCGGAGATGGTGTGGATCGTGGCGGTGTGCCTCTCGCTTCGGACCGTCTTCGACTCGGCCTTGGCTTCGTACTACCCGTGGCCACCGATGGCGCTGGCCTTGGTGGTGGCGGCCACCCGTGGTCGCGCCCGCTTCGCGTTGACGTGTGTGTGCGCCATGGGCGTGACCGTGGCGGCGTCGAGCCATGGTCCCTGGTTGGTGTGGTGGACCGAGGTGGTCGGTGGCTTGGTGCTCACCCTGGCCCTGGCGCGACCGACCCCGGGCGTCGGGTCCGGCACCAGCGCCGCCCGCCCCACTCCGGCTCGGGACGAGCTCGAGGATCGCCTGCCCACACCCTCGGAAGAACTCCGGGACCTCGTCGCGTCGTCGTGACCGTCATGGGGTCCCGTCCCCGTGACCCCGCCGCGGCCGCCGCCGTGCCGCGCTAGAACGAAGGTCGGTCGGCGACGAGAGGAACGGGTAGGAGATGGCAGGTCCGAGTAGGGACAATGCGCTCGATCATGTGGTCGTGATCGCCTTCGAGAACCGCTCGTTCGACAACCTTCTCGGTCGGCTCTATGAGCCCGGTGAGGTGGCGTCGTTCGAAGGGGTGATCGGCAAGGACCTCAGCAACCCGATCCCTCCGTGGGCGCAGTTCGGGGCGGACCGCAAGGTCGTGCCCTATGGGGTGGCCGCCAACATGGACACCCCCAATCCCGATCCGGGGGAGGAGTACCAGCACGTCAACACCCAGTTGTTCGGGATCATCGATCCCGAGGCCAATCGATGCAAGCTGGCCGACAAGATGGTCGCCCCCTACAACCTGCCGAGCGAGCCGCTCCCGGTGCCTTCCATGGACGGGTTCGTCGCCGACTACATCAGCGCCTTCACCTCCGAGATCGGGAGGCAACCGAGCTACGACGAGTACGCCCAGATCATGACCGGCTTCACGCCGGACCAGATGCCGGTCGTCTCGACCCTGGCCCGAGGATTCGCGACGTTCGATCATTGGTTCTGCGAGGTGCCGTCGCAGACCTTCACCAATCGGTCGTTCTTCCACGCCGCCACGGCGTGCGGATTCGTCGTCAACACCAACCCCCCGGATTCGTTCCCTGTCCGCAACACCGCCGAGACGTTGTTCGAGCGACTCGAGTCCAAAGGGCTGACCTGGCGCATCTACTGCGATCCCCCCAGCCACGTCTCGTTCACGGGGCTCGTCCACGCGGCGCGCCTGTACACGCGATTCGCCCATAACTTCTTCACCACCGACCGGTTCCTCGAGGACGCCGAGAAGGGGGACCTCCCCACCTATTCGTTCATCGAGCCGAACATGTGGCACGGCCACAATGACATGCACCCCGCCTTCAACTCCCTGCTCCCCGGGTTGAAGATCGACGCGCCCGAGTCCCTGATCGGCGGCGAGGCCCTCCTGGCGAAGATCTACCGGGCGGTGCGCTCCTCGTCGTCGACCACCGGGTCCAACGCCTACAACACCCTGCTGATGGTCAATTTCGACGAGCACGGCGGGACCTACGACCACGTGCCACCCCCGGCTGTGGCCCCGCCCGATCCGTCGGCTCCCCCCGGCCAGTTCGGCTTCCGGTTCGACCGCTCCGGGGTCCGGGTACCGGCCCTCGCCATCTCGGCGTGGATCCCGCCACGAACGGTCGTGAACGACGAGTACCGCAACACCTCGATCATCCGGACGATGCGCGAGCGCTGGTCGTTGGGCGCCCCGTTCTCTGCTCGCGACGGCGCGGCGCGCGACGTGGCTCCGGTCCTCTCCCTCGACACCCCGAGGGCGCCCGAGGATTGGCCTGAGGTCACCGAGCGGCCCGTTCCCCGACCCGATGCCGCCCTCTTGGCCGCGGACGTGCCGTTGCGTCCCATGGCCAGAGCCGCGCTGTCAGGGCTCTTGGCCCTCGGCAAGCAGATCGGCCGCGCCGTGCCCGACACCTTTCACGAAGGCATCAAGAGCGGGGAAGCCATCTCCATGCTGCACGACACCTTCGGTCACATCTTTCCCGGTCTCCGGGAGCACTCGTAGTCCTGCACCCCGAGCGCGGCATTCGTCATGCCGGCGACATCGTCAGCTGTCGGCGACGACCAACGTATCCGTGCTCGACGGCGTCTCCGCTGCCGGGCTCCCTGGCGCGGCGCCGGTGGCCCGGGGCCACGCCGCGACGAGGACGGCTCCGATGGAGCCGATCACGATCGACCACCACGCCCATTCGCCGCGCCACCCCGACAGGGCGAAAGCGGTGACAAATGACGACAATACGCACGCCGATGCGAATCGCGTCCAGTGGGCTCGCGCCGCGACGACCAGCGCCACCGCCAGCGTGGGCCAGATGTAGTACGCCACCATGACGGACTCGAACACACTGCGCGTGGCGAAGCACAGCGCCACGGTCCACACCACCACCGCCAGCCGTTGCGTGCGTCGGCACACGACCCAGCTCATCACCACAGCCAGGGCGACCGCGACCAGGCGCACAGGTCCCGCCGCCACCGCACCCCCGCTGAGATGGGGGGCGAGGGACGTCCACGGCGTGGGGTGGTCGACCAAGGGATATCCGGGCTGAGTGAGAACGGCCCGCACCGTGTCGCCGGGGTTGGCCAGCAACGGCCCGGCGAGCACCACGACGGGGGGAATGGCGGCTCGGATGACGAGGCCCAAGGAGCTCCGGCGCGGCGCGATCGCCACCACGGCGGCGAGGGCCAACACGACGAGCGGGTGGAACGCGATGGCCACGCCCAAGAGCCAGGAGCTGCGTCGCCATCGGCCGTCGAACGCGGCCAGGAGCCCCCACAGGGCGAGCGCCACCGCCAAGGCGTCCTCGGGGTGCCACTGGTTGACGAGGAGGTCCCACAGCGCAAACACCTCGGCCCCCATGAGGATCGTCCTACGATGGACCGGGACCGTCAGGCGACGAGCCAGGGCGTCGGTTGCGAACAACGCGACACACCCGCTCGACACGGCGAAGGGCTCCAAGAGGAGCCAGGTGGTCGGGGTGCTCACCGCGGTGTAGGGCATGCCGATCGACAGGTGGAGGAGCTGGCCGAGGGCGACGGCGGGCGCCAGCACCACGAGGATCCCGGGCGGCACGTCGAGGCCGGTGTGCATGGCGTACATCGCGCTCCAGTGCCCGTGGACCAGCGCGCTGGTGCCGAAGTAGTCGATCCAGAAATCGCCCGGCACCCACCACGCATCGACGTGGTGCACCACCGGGTTCCACCACAGCGCATAGTTGACTGCCACCAGCGCGAACAACGCCGATCCCAGCATCGGCACCGACCACGGCCCGAACCTCGCCTCCCGAGGACGCCGGCGCGGCGCGTGTCCCGGGGTCTCGTCGTCGGTCGGGGCGGCGACAGGCCGTTCCAGGGTGCGCACCATCGCCATTGACCAAGGATCGGCCCCCACCGCACAAAACCTGAGTCCTGGGCGGCCCCTCGGGGCGGAAGGTGGGCCGACGTTAGGATCGGGCCGATGGACGGCCTCGGTTCCAAGGCGCAGGCGTTCCTCTCCCTGCACTCCCGACCCTCTCCTCTGCTCCTCCCCAATGCCTGGGACCGGGGTTCGGCCCGGCTCTTCGCCTGGCTCGGGTTCGAGGCCCTCGCCACGACGAGCAGCGGCTCGGCGGCGACCCAGGGACGTCTCGACGGGTCCCTGAGCAAGGACGAGGTGCTCCACCACGCGGCCGCCATCGTCACCGCCACCGATCTCCCGGTCTCCGCCGATCTCGAGAACGGGTTCGGAGACGACCCCGAGGACGTGGCCGCCACGGTGCGCCTCGCCCTCGACGTGGGGCTGGCGGGTTGCTCGATCGAGGACTTCACCGGTGACGCCGGGGCGCCGATCTACGACCCCGTCCGGGCCGAAGAGCGGATGGCGGCGGCGGCGGAGGCGGCGCACTCGGGGCCGGTGCGCCTCGTGCTCACGGGCCGGGCCGAGAATTACCTGCACGGCCACCCCGATCTCGACGACACCATTGCCCGGCTCCTCACCTACGAGCGCGCCGGAGCCGACGTGTTGTACGCGCCCGGGATCACCGCCCTCGACGACATCGGCCGGGTCGTCTCGAGCGTGACCCGGCCCGTGAACGTGCTGGCCCGCCCGGGAGGCCCGACCGTCGCCGAGCTCGCCGCTGTCGGGGTGGCCCGCATCTCGGTCGGTGGCGCCCTGTGCTTCGCCGCCCTGGGCGCGGTGGTCGAGGCCGCCCGGGAGCTCCAAGACCACGGCACCTTCGGGTACTTCGACCACGCCGCGCTGGGCCTCGCCGCCGCCCGGGGCGCCTTCGCCGCCGAGGAGCCCCCGCCGTCGACGTGACGGCGGGCCCCGGCGACAGGGGCAGCAGGAACTCCGCTACAGCAGGAACTCCGCCATCATGCGCAACGTGTCGGCGCTCCCCGCCACGAGGAGGGTGGTGGCGATCGACTCCTGCCAGGCGGCGAGCTCGTCTCTGATCTTGCTGCGCGGGCCGATGAGGGCGATCTTCTCCACCATCGACGTGGGCACGGCCGCGGCGGCCTCGTCCTTGTGCCCCTCGAGATAGAACTCCTGGATCTTGTGCGCTTCGGCCTCGAAGCCCATCCGCACGAACACGTCGAAGTGGAAGTTCATCTCCTTGGCGCCCATCCCCCCGATGTACAGCGCCAGCATGGGCCGGTAGAGATCGGCGGCGCGCTCGACGTCGTCGTCGACCACCACCGGACAGAAGGCGATCACCTCGAAGTCCTCGGACCGGTGCCGGGCGCCAGGCCGGGCGAAGCCTTCGTCGAGTGCCGTCGAGAACTCGCCCATGTGGGCGGGGGAGAAGAAGATCGGGAACCAGCCATCGGCGATCTCCGCCGCCAGCGCCACGTTCTTCGGACCCTCGGCACCGAGGACGATGGGGATGTCGTTGCGCAGGGGGTGGACGATGGGCTTGAGCGGCTTGCCCAGTCCCGTGCCCCCCGGGTACGGCAGGGGATAGTGGGGCCCGTCGTTGGTGACCGGCGCCTCCCGGGCGATGACCTGGCGGACGATCGAGACGTACTCGCGCGTGCGGGCCAGCGGTTTGGGGAAGGGCTGGCCGTACCAACCCTCGACGACCTGGGGGCCCGACACGCCGAGGCCCAGGACGAGTCGTCCGCCGCAGAGGTGGTCGAGGGTCAACGCCGCCATGGCCATGGCCGTGGGCGTGCGCGCCGAGAGCTGGCACAAGGCGGTGCCGAGGCGGACGCGCTCGGTACGCGAGCCCCACCACGCCAGGGGGGTGAGGGCGTCGGACCCGTAGGCCTCCGCCGTCCACACCGAGTCGAACCCGAGCCTCTCGGATTCGGCCACGAGCTCGGGCGCGTTGGCCGGGGGCCCTGACCCCCAGTACCCCAATTGCAGCCCGAGTTTCAGATTCGCCATGGGGCCCTCCTGTCGGCGCCGTCTCGGTGTCGCCTGCGCACCGTGGGGCGCACCATCATCGGTCGTGGTGTTTCATCGCAGCTTCGCCATGATCTCGTCGGCGAACCGGGCCGAGGCGTCGAGACGGGCCTGGAGCTGCACCTCGGGAGGGTCCGACGCGTCGACCTCGGCCATCATGGCCGGGGCGCACAACGTGTCGGTCACGCCGAACTCCTCCTCGAAGCTCCGGTACAGGTCGGCCTCGGGCCGGGCCCACAACGACAGGTAGATCGAGAACGGCTCGTTCTCGCGCCCGGCCTTACGGCGCTCCTGCGCCAGCGCGCCGAGGTACTGCCGCGCCTGGTCGGGTTTGTAGGCACCCGCCGCCACCCACCCGTCGCACAGCGTCGCGGCCCGGCGCAGGGCGGGCGCCGAGTGGCCCCCGCCGATGATGGGGATGGGGCGCGGCGGCGACGGCTCCATGCGCATGGCGGGCACGTCGTAGTGCGGGCCGTGGTACTCCACCCACCCCCCCGCCCACAGGGCCCGCAGGGCGGGGATCATGTCGTCGAGCCGCTTGCCCCGGGTGTGGAAGTCCTGTCCGGTGGCCACGAACTCCTCTTCGCACCACCCCACCCCGACGCCCAGGGCCACCCGACCCGACGACAGCGCCGCGGCCGTCCCCACCTGCTTCGCCACCGTGATGAGGTCCCGGGCGGGGGCGATGTAGACCCCCGTGGTGAACTCGATGTGCTCGGTCACCGCCGCCATGGCGGAGATGAGGCACCACGCGTCGGGCCAGTGGGTGTCGGGGTCCCAGTGGTCCCCGAAACCCGGAGCACCGTCCTCCCGGGTCGAGTAGGTGTAGCGGGACTGGCGCTCCCGGGGGAAGAACATGTGGTCCGAGACGTAGATGCCGTCATATCCCTGCTCGTCGGCGGCCTTGGCCACCTCGAGGGTGTGCAAGGTCGGCAGGAACGTCACCGCTTGATGAAATCGCACGAAACCACCTTCTCCCCGGGTCGCCCGTCGTTGCCGGCGACCCGCTCGTCAGCGCCCGACCGGTGCGCCCGGGCTGAACGCGATCGGGAGGTGCTTCACGCCGTTGATGAAGGCCGACTGGAGTCGCTGGGCCTCCCCGTCGAGGCGCATGTCGGGCATCCGGTCGAGGAGGTGCTGGAACATGACCCGGATCTCCATGCGGGCCAGGTTCGTTCCCAGGCAGAAGTGGGGCCCGCCGCCGCCGAAGGCCATGTGGGGGTTGGGGGACCGGCCGATGTCGAAGACGTCGGGGTTCTCGAAGATGTCCTCGTCACGGTTGGCCGAGATGTGGAAGAAGACGACCTTCTGGTCCTCTTCGATGCGCTGGCCCCGGATCTCCACCGGGCCCGTGGTCTGGCGACGGAAATTCATGACGGGTGTGACGTAGCGCAGCATCTCGTCGGTGGCGCTCGGCAACAGTGACCGGTCGGCGATCAGGCGCTGCCACTGGTCGGGGTTCTCGAAGAAGGCGTGCATCGCCCCCGAGATCAGGTTCCGCGTCGTCTCGTTGCCGGCCACCGTGAGGAGCAGGAAGAACAGCTCGAGCTCGAGCTCCGAGAGCTGGTCCCCGTCCACCTCGACGTTGACGAGCACGCTCATGAGGTCGTCGGCGGGGTCGGCCTTCTTCTGGGCGAAGAGCTCCGCCGCGTAGGTGAAGAGCTCGATGGCGGCCTCGCCGGCGTAGTTCTCCCCGTCGACGGTGGTCTGGAACTCGGGGTCCTCCTGCCCGATCATCCGGTTGGACCAGTCGAACATGTTGTGGCGGTCGGCCTGGGGCACGCCGAGGAGATCGGCGATCACCTGCAGCGGCAGCTCAGCCGAGATGTCGGTGACGAAGTCGGCCTGGCCCTTCTCGATGACGGCGTCGATGATGTCGTCGGCGGTCTTGTGGATCTTCTCCCCGAGAGCGTTCACCATGCGCGGGGTGAAGCCCTTGTTCACCAGACGCCGGTACCGGGTGTGCAGCGGCGGGTCCATGTTGAGCATCATCAGCCGTTGCTGCTCGAGCTGCTCCTCGGGCATCTCCCACAGCAACGTGGCCCGCTTGGCCGAGGAGAAGTGCTCGTAGTCGCGGTTCACCGCCACACAGTCGTCGTACTTCGTCACCGCCCAGAAGCCGGGGCCCTCGGGCTCCTCGTGCCAGTACACCGGGGCCTGGCGCCGGAGCTCGGCGAACCAGGCATGGGGGACGCCCGAGACGAAATTCCTCGAGTCGATGAGGTCGATCTCGCTGAGCTCCATAGCCGGTCCTCCGTGGGGTGAGTCGTGGCGTTCCCGACCCGCAGGGCGCGGGCCGCCGTCGCCGTCGGGCCCCACCCGCCGAAGGGGCCGGCCGCGTTTTCAGAACGTGTTCCAGTGATGATACGCCGCCGCCCCGGGGCGGGCCAACAGGTCGACCGGTCTCGGGGAGAGGACCGATCGCCGCTTCCGGCGCTCGGCCCCATCGGCCTGGCGCGATTGTTGCGCCCGCACGTGCGGCTGGTACCGTGCCAAACTAGAACGGGTTATAGCAGCGAGTCCCAAGACGTGTGACGTGTGACAGCGATGGCCGGGACCGGATGATCCGGCTCGGACCGGTGGTAGGACGGCGCCATGTTCCTTGAAGAATCCCCCGAGCAGCTGGCCCTGCGCCAGGAACTGCGCGAGTACTACGCCGAGTTGCTCACCGACGACGTGCGCCGGGGCATCGGCGAGGTCGGCGAGGGCGGCGAGTTGTGGCGCGAGGTCGTCGGCCGCATCGGCAAGGACGGCTGGCTCGGCATCGGGTGGCCCAAGGAGTACGGCGGCCAGGGTCGCCCCGCCACCGACCAATTCATCTTCTTCGACGAGACCCGCCGGGCCAGCGCGCCGTTCCCCTTCGTGACCGTGAACACCGTGGGCCCGACGATCATGCGGTTCGGCACCGACGAGCAGAAGTCGTACTTCCTCCCCGCCATCCTGGCCGGCGAGGTCAACTTCGCCATCGGCTACACCGAGCCCGAAGCGGGCACCGACCTCGCCTCGCTCCAGACCCGGGCCGTGCGCGACGGCGACGAGTACGTCGTGAACGGCGCCAAGGTCTTCACCAGCGGCGCCGATATGGCCGACTACGTCTGGCTGGCCGTGCGCACCAATCCCGACGGGCCCAAGCACAAGGGCATCTCGATCCTGGCCATGCCCACCGACTCGCCCGGGTTCTCCTGGAGCCCCATCGTGACCGTGGCCGGCGCCCGGACCACGGCCACCTACTACTCCGACGTCCGCGTCCCGGTCAGCGCACTGGTGGGAGCCGAGAACGAGGGCTGGCGCATGATCACCACCCAGCTCAACCACGAGCGCGTGGGCCTGGCGGCGTGGAGCGGGTTCGCCTCCCAGCTTTACGAGGAGGTGGCGACGTGGGCGGCGGCCACGACCACCCCCGACGGCCCCACGGTGCTCGATCTGGGATGGGTCCAGTCGGACCTGGCCCGGTGCCGGGCCGAGCTCGAAGCCATGTACCTCCTCAATTGGCGCATGGCCACCGCCGTGTCGAACGAGACCATGAGCCCGGCGGACTCGTCCATGGTCAAGGTGTTCGGGGTGGAGCGCAGCATCGACATCTACCGGCGCCTGCTCGGCATCGTCGGCGCCGCGGGCTACCTCTCGCCGGACTCGCCCGGTGCGGTGCTGGCGGGCCGGCTCGAGCGCACCGCCCGCCACGCCCAGATCAACACCTTCGGCGGGGGTGTCAACGAGATCCAGCGCGAGATCGTGGCCATGGCCGGCCTGGGCATGACCCGGGCGGCGCGGTGAGCCCGGTGGCACCCGACGCGTCGCGCCCCGAGGACGGCGACGCCTTCCTGGCCCAGCTGCGCAGCTTCGAGGGCAAGCCCAGCGGACCCCCCATGGAGGCCCGGGACGAGGTCAACCAGGCCATGATCCGGCACTGGATCGACGCCATGGGCGACGAGAACCCCGTCTACGTCGACGAGAAGGCGGCGCGCGCCAACGGCTTCCCGGGCGTGGTGGCGCCGCCCACCATGCTCCAGGCCTGGGTCATGCGCGGCTACCTCTCGCAGAAGGGGGGCGAGTGGAAGGCCCCCCGCGACGAGTCGGGTGAGACCTCGGCCCAGGAACAGCTCTTCGACGTCTTCAACGCGGCGGGGTTCACGTCGGTGGTGGCCACGAACTGCGATCAGGAGTACACCCGTCCCATCGTGCTCGGGGACCGGCTCACGGTGTCCTCGGTCATCGACTCGGTGTCCCCCGAGAAGCACACCGGGCTGGGTGACGGCCACTTCGTCACCACCCGCCTCGAGTTCACCGACCAGCACGGCGAACGCGTGGCCACCATGCGGTTCCGCATCCTGCGCTTCCGCCCCCAGGTGCACAGGCCAGCGGTCGACGCCCCGCTTCGTCCCCGTCCCGCCCTCACCCAGGACATCGCCTTCTTCTTCGAGGGGGCCAAGCAGGGCACGTTGCTCATCCAGCGCTGTGGCGCCTGCGGCCTCCTCCGACACCCGCCCCGCCCGGCCTGCGCGTCGTGCGGATCCTTCGACTGGGACACCGTCACCTCCTCGGGGCGCGGCACGGTGTACAGCTTCGTCGTCATGCACCATCCCCAGATCCCCGGCTTCGACTACCCCCTTCCCATCGCCGTGGTCGAGCTCGAGGAAGGAACCCGCCTCGTGGGCGACCTCATCGGCGTCGACCCCGCCGACATCCGCATCGGCATGCCGGTGGTGGCCGAGATGGTGGCGGTCGACGACGAGCTCACCATTCCCATGTTCCGACCCCTCTCCCCCGGGAAGGCGGCCTGATGGACTTCGACTTCACCGAGGAGCAGGCGGCGGTGTCCGAAGCCGCCTCGGCCATCTTCCAAGGCATGGCCGACACCGGCCGGCTGGCGGAGATCGAGAACAGCGAAGACCGCTTCGACGCCGCCCTGTGGTCGGAGCTGGCCAAGGCGAACCTCCTCGGCCTGGCCGTGCCCGAGGCCCACGGCGGTTCGGGTCTCGGCCTCACCGAGCTGTGCCTGGTCCTCGAGCAGCAGGGTCGGGCGGTGGCGCCGGTCCCCCTGTGGGCCACGGTGGTCCTCGGCGCGCTGCCCATCGCCCGGTTCGGCACCGCCGAGCAGCAAGCCCGCTGGCTCCCCCCGGTCGCCGCCGGCGAGGTCCGGTTGTCCGCGGCGCTGACCGAGGTGGCCGCCAGCGCGCACAACTACCCCTCGGTGCGCGCGGCGCGAGACGGCGACGGCTGGCGCCTGCACGGGACCGCCTTCGCCGTCCCCCAGGCCCATCTGGCCGCCCGCGTGCTCGTCCCCGCCACCGTCGACGGGAGGCGCGGCGAGACCATCGTGGCCATCGTCGACCCGACCGGCCCGGGCGCGACCATCGAACGCACGACGACCACCGACCACCAGGTCCATCCCCACGTCCATCTCGACGGCGCCCCGGTGGCGCCCGGCGACGTCCTGGCCGGCCTCGACGACGGCGCCGTGGCGGTCACGTGGATGCTCGACCGGGCCCGCACCGGGTTGTGCGCCATCCAGCTGGGGGTGACCGAGGAGGCGGTGCGGCGCACCGCCGCCTACCTCAACCAACGCCACCAGTTCGGTCGCCCCCTGTCGTCGTTCCAGGGCACCATGCTGCGCGCCGCCGACGCCTACATCGACACCGAGGCCATCCGGGTCACCACCTGGCAGGCGGCGTGGCGCATCGACGAAGGCCTCCCGGCCACCGAGTCGGTGGCCGTGGCCCACTGGTGGGCGTCGGAAGCGGGCCAACGCGTCGTCCACGCCACCCAGCACCTCCACGGCGGCCTGGGCGCGGACATCTCCTACCCCATCCACCGCTACTTCCTCTGGGGCAAGCAGATCGAGCTCATGCTCCAGGGCCCGAGCGCCGAGCTGGCCCGCCTGGGCGCGCTGCTGGCCACGCGCCTGCGCAGGGGTGTCCCCGCGCCGGCCGGGGTGGAGGGACCGTGAGCGCGGTGCGCGCCGCCACGCGGCGTTTCGAGGAGGTGGCGGTGGGCGACACGCTCCCCGAGCTCGTCATCCCCCTCGACCGGACTCTCATCGTGGCCACGGCCATCGCCTCGCGCGACTACCAGGACGTCCACCACGACCCGGGCCTGGCGGTCGAGCGCGGCTCGCCCGACATCTTCATGAACATCCTCACCACCAACGGCTTCGTGGGCCGCTACGTCACCGACTGGGCCGGGCCCGGGGCCCGCATCGAGTCGGTCTCCATCCGCCTGGGCGCCCCCAACTATCCCGGCGACACCATGACGATCACCGGTGCGGTGACCGCGGCCGAGGTCCCCGCCGGGCGCGACGACGGCCGGGGCGTGGTGGAGGTGGGGGTGCGGGGCGCCAACAGCCGCGGCGACCACGTGACCGGGACGGTCCGTCTTTCGCTGCCCCGTGACGGTGCGGGCACCTCATGAGGCCGGGCTCATGAGCGCCAGGTCCCCCCGTCACCACACCTTCGCGGGCACCACCGCCATCGCCGGGATCGGCGCCACGGAATTCTCCAAGGAATCGGGCCGCAGCGAACTGCACCTGGCCACCGAGGCCGTCCGCAGCGCCCTCGACGACGCCGGCATCGCGCCGACCGAGGTCGACGGCCTCGTCACCTTCGCGGCCGACACCAACCCCGAGATCGAGGTGGCCCGTACCCTCGGCATGGGAGACCTCACCTTCTTCAGCCGCATCCACTACGGCGGGGGAGCGGCCTGCGCCACCGTGCACCAGGCCGCCATGGCCGTGGCCACCGGGGTGGCCGATGTGGTGGTCTGCTACCGCGCCTTCAACGAGCGCTCGGGACACCGCTTCGGCACCGGCGTCCAGGGCCGCGCCCCGATCGCCACCGCCGAGAACGCCCACTTCTCCTGGTACGCGCCCCAGGGGCTGCTCACCCCGGCCTCGTGGGTGGCCATGTTCGCCCAGCGTTACCTGCACGCCGCGGGGGCCACTACCGAGGACTTCGGCCGGGTGGCGGTGGCCGACCGCGCCTTCGCGGCGACCAACCCCGCCGCCTGGTTCTACGGCAAGCCCATCACCTTGGAGGACCACCAGGCGTCGCGCTGGATCGTGGAGCCCCTGCGCCTGCTCGACTGCTGTCAGGAGTCCGACGGCGGCCAGGCCATCGTCGTCACCAGCCTCGAGCGCGCCCGTGACGGTGCCAGGCCACCGGCGGTGATCCAGGCCGCGGCCCAGGGCTCGGGGGCCCAGCAGGACATGATGACCTCCTACTACCGCGACGACATGACCCGTCTTCCCGAGATGGGCGTGGTGGCCCGCCAACTGTGGGAGACCTCGGGGCTCGGGCCCCAGGACATGCAGTGTGCGGTCCTCTACGACCACTTCACCCCCTTCGTCCTCTTCCAGCTCGAGGAGCTCGGCTTCTGCCACTGGGGCGAGGCCAAGGAGTTCCTGCGCGACGGCCACATCGGCCCCGGCGGCAAGCTGCCCACCAACACCCACGGCGGCCAGTTGGGCGAGGCCTACATCCACGGGATGAACGGCATCGCCGAGGGCGTCCGCCAGGTCCGGGGCAGTGCGGTCAACCAGGTCGAGGGGACCGAGCACGTGGTGGTCACCGCCGGCACCGGCGTCCCTACCAGCGGCCTCGTCCTCGGCGTCGACCGCCGCTGACCAAACCGCCGGCTGAGCAACGACACGGGCGCCCCTCGTGTTCTGGGCCATGCTGGGGAGATGGTGGACCGCATCGACTACGACGAGTTCGGGTTGTTCCACGAGAACGCCCAGGAGCACGGCCTGGCCTACGACGGTCCCCCCGAGGTGCGGCGCGTCGGGGTGGAGGTGGCGCCCGACCGCACGATGAGCGCCCTCGTGTGGGGGACCGGCGAGCCCGAGCTCGTGCTCTTGCACGGGGGCGCCCAGAACGCCCACACCTGGGACACCGTGGCCATGGCCCTGGGCCGTCCCCTGGTGGCCGTCGACCTGCCCGGCCACGGCCACTCCGACGGGCCCGGGTCCGGGCCCGAGGGGATCCTGAGCCTCGACGGCAACGCCCGGGACGTGGCCGTCGTCGTCGGCACCCTCGCCCCCGAGGCCGAGGCGGTGGTGGGGATGTCGCTCGGTGGCCTCACCACCATCGCCCTGACCAAGGTGGCCCCCGACCTGGTGCGGCGGGTGGTCCTGGTGGACGTCCTCCCGGGGCTCAAGGGGGAACGGTCCAAACACATCACCGACTTCATCAACGGCCCCCAGAGCTTCTCGAGCCTCGACGAGCTGCTCGAGCTCACCGTGCAGTTCAATCCCACCCGGTCGGAGTCGTCGCTGCGCCGGGGGATCCTCCACAACGCCGAGCAGCAGGAGGACGGGACCTGGGTGTGGCGCTGGGCCCGCCACCGGCCCCAGGCCGCGCCGCGGGACTCGGTCCCGACCGGGGCCGAGGCCGACACCTTCTACGACGGGCTGTGGGAGGCGGCGTCCTCGATCACGGTGCCCCTCCTGCTGGCCCGGGGCATGCGGGCCGATTCCGTGCTGGGCGACGAGGACGAGGCGGAGCTGGCGAGACGGCTCCCCTCGGCCCGGGTCGTCCACGTCGAGGACGGCGGCCACAGCCTCCAGGGCGACACGCCCCTCGAGCTCGCCGCCATCATCGAGGACTTCGTCTTCGGGAGCTGACCGGTTCTTCGACACCGGCCCGGGCCCGGTGCGGGGCCGGGCCGGCTCAGCGCCAGGACCCGGCGTCCCCGGTGCGGCGCAGTCGCCGGTGCAGCCGGTACCGGGTGGCGATCCACGTCACGAGCCCGAAGATCAGCCCTCCGGCCAGGTC
>Ga0187890_10001442_pt1 | contig 17012 bp, 14 predicted proteins | sample June2016WEW_21_1_FD_133005 | JGI IMG/M metagenome (GOLD analysis project Ga0187890, IMG submission 133005) | Peatland microbial communities from SPRUCE experiment site at the Marcell Experimental Forest, Minnesota, USA - June2016WEW_21_10 | ecosystem: Environmental > Terrestrial > Soil >... | reverse complement strand
GCCCCGCCGCTGGCGGCGCGCCCGTCCCCGGCGCCGCCCGCCCGCCCTCCCGCCGCGCCCCCCCGACCCGCCCCTCCCGCCGTGGCCGCGTCGGCCCCGGCTGCCCCGCCCGACCTCGGGGCGCCGCCGTCGCGACCGGCCCCGGGATCGCCCCCGGCGCCTCGCGCCAATCCGCCCATGAGCTCGTCGGGTCGACCGATCCCTCCGCCTCCCGGGCCGCCCCGTGCCAACGGTCGACCGATCCCGCCGCCTCCGGGTCGGCGGGCGCCGGCCGGTGCCCCGCGTCCCGGCGGCGCCCCCGGTGGGGCCGGCCGCCCCGGGATGGGGAGTGGTCGCCCCGGCGGCGGTCCTCCCGGTCGAGGCGGGCCCGGTGGTGGTGGCGGTTTCGGGGGTCGACCCGGTGGTGGTGGCGGTTTCGGGGGTCGACCCGGTGGTGGTGGTGGCCCGCCCCCGCCCGGGTTGCGGGGTGGGCCCGGAGGACGGGGCCGTCCTCCCCAGCGCCGACCGCGCCGCCGTCGTCGGAATCTCGAGGAGCTCGAGCCGACGCAACTGACCACCTACATGCCGTCGAACGCCCCGATACCCGACTTCGAGGTCATCGTGGAGCGTGGCTCGACGCCACGCGAGCTCGGGCCCAAGCTCAACCGGTCGGCGGGGGACGTGATCCGGTTCCTGCTGCTCCAGGGCGAGATGGTCACCGCCGCCCAGTCGCTCAGCGACGACATGATCGAGCTGTTCGCGGCCGAGCTCGGTGCGCAGATCCGCCTCGTCGACCGGGGCGAGGAGCAAGAGGCCGAGCTCCAGGCCAAGTACTTCGAAGAGGAAGAGGAAGAGCGCGAGGAGGACCTGCGGCCGCGTCCGCCCGTCGTGACCGTCATGGGCCACGTCGACCACGGCAAGACCCTGCTGCTCGACCGCATCCGCCACGCCAACGTGGTGGCCGGAGAAGCCGGCGGGATCACCCAGCACATCGGGGCGTACCAGACCGAAACGGGCGGACACCGGATCACCTTCATCGACACTCCCGGCCACCAGGCCTTCACCGCCATGCGGGCCCGTGGGGCCGAGGTCACCGACATCGTGGTGCTCGTGGTGGCGGCCGACGACGGGGTCATGCCCCAGACCGTCGAAGCCATCTCCCATGCCCGGGCCGCCGATGTCCCCATCGTCGTGGCCATGAACAAGATCGACCGTGAAGACGCCGATGTGACCCGGGTGCTCCAGCAGCTCTCCGAGCAGGGCCTCACCCCCGAAGCCTGGGGCGGGGACACCATCGTGGTCCAGGTCTCCGCGCTGCAGAACGAGGGGATCGACGACCTCCTCGAGCAGCTGGCGGTGGTGGCCGAGCTCGAAGAGCTCCAAGCCAGTCCCGAAGCGCGTGGTCGGGGCGTGGTGCTCGAGGCGAACCTGGAGTCGGGCCGGGGGCCGGTGGCCACGGTGATCGTCCAGAGCGGGACGCTGCGGGTGGGGGACTCGGTCGTGGCCGGCGCCGCCTGGGGCAAGGTCAAGGCGCTCATCGACGACCGGGGCGAGCAGGTCAAAGAGGCGCCCCCGTCGACGCCGGTGCAGGTGCTCGGCTTCTCCGAGCCCCCGGCCGCGGGCGACGAGTTCCGAGTGACCTCGGACCAGACCACGGCGCGGACCATCGGCGAGACCCGTGAGCATCGCTACCGGGTGGCCGGGCACGCCCCGTCGCCCACCGCACCGGGGGCCAAGCTCGAGGATCTCTTCGAGCAGATCCAGCGGGGTGAGGCGGCCACGCTCAACCTGATCCTCAAGAGCGACGTCCAGGGCACCCTGGAAGCCATCACCGACAGCCTGCGCAAACTCGAGCGACCGGACGTGAAGCTGAGCTTCGTGCACCGGGGTGTGGGGGGGATCACCGAGTACGACGTGCAGTTGGCGGTGGCCTCCAATGCCACCATCATCGGCTTCAACGTGAGACCCGACCGGCGCGCCCGGGAGATGGCGGTCGAACGGGGCGTCGGCATCCGGACCTATGAGGTGATCTACAAGCTCCTCGAGGACATCGAGGCGGCCATGGTCGGGATGCTCGCCCCCGAGTTCGAGGAGATCGTCACCGGTGAGGCCGAGGTGCGAGAGGTGTTCCGGGTGCCCCGCATCGGTGCGGTCGCCGGGTGCTACGTGCGCGACGGCGTCATCACACGGGGATCGAAGGTCCGCTTCTTGCGGGAGGGCGTCGTGATCTGGAAGGGCGCCATCAACTCCCTGCGCCGTTTCAAGGACGACGTGCGCGAGGTCCAGTCCGGCTTCGAGTGCGGGATCGGGCTCTCGGACTTCCAGGACCTGAAAGAAGGCGACATCATCGAGACCTTCGAGGAGCGCGAGATCCCCCGGACCTGAGGGTCCCTCTCCGTTGCCGCCGTCCGCGGCCGTCGCCGTCGTCACGTCATGAGCCGCAGTGCCCGCCACCCCGTCGAGGGGCGGTGCTCGGTGGAAGTGCAGCAACTCGCGCCCGCAGAGGAGGTGGGGAAGTGCCCGGACGCCGACGCGAGAAAAAAGGCCCTCCGGCCTACCCCCGCACAGCACGGGTCAACGAGGTCCTGCGCGAGGTGGTGGCGGAGGCGCTCGAGCGCATGGCCGACACCGACGACCGGCTCCGGCTCCTCACGGTGACCTCGGTGGACATCACACCCGATCTGTCCCGGGCCACGGTGTACCTGAGCTCACTGCCGCCGTCCGCGGTCGAGGCGCTGGGCGAGCAGCGGGCGCAGCTGCAGAGAACGATCGCGCGCCAGGTGCGGATGAAACGGACCCCGCTCCTGGTGTTCGAGTCGGACCCCGCCGTCGCCCACGGGCTGCGGGTGGAGGAGATCCTGCGCAACCTGCGCGAGGCCCCGGGTGATGACGAGACCGGGGGAGACGATGCCCGGACCCGCTGACGAGGCAGGGACCGCCGAGACGATGGGGATGGTCGTGGTGGACAAAGAGGCGGGCTGGACGTCGCACGACGCCGTGGCCCGCTGCCGCCGGATCTTCTCGCAGCGACGCGTCGGCCATGCCGGGACTCTCGATCCCGATGCCACCGGCGTGCTGCTCGTCGGCCTCGGCCGGTTCACGCGCATGTTGCGGTTCCTGTCCGGGCTGCAGAAGTCCTACGAGGCCGAGGTGGTGCTGGGGCAGGCCACGAGCACGCTCGACGCCTCGGGGGAGGTCACCGGCGTGTGGGACATGTCCGGGGTCACGCGCAGCGACGTGCGCGCCGCGGCGGCATCGCTCACCGGTGTCATCGACCAGGTCCCGCCCATGGTCTCGGCGCGCAAGGTGGGAGGGCGGCGGCTCCACGAGCTGGCGCGGGCCGGCATCGAGGTCGAGCGAGCGGCGCGCCCGGTGACCGTCGAGCGGTTCGACGTCCTGGAGTCCCCCGAGGGTGAGGACGGTGTCTTCCGTGTCGAGGTGGACTGTTCCACCGGCACCTACGTGCGGGTGCTCGCCGCCGACCTGGGCGAAGCGCTCGGGGGCGGGGCCCACCTGCGCAACCTCCGCCGGACCCGGATCGGCTCCTTCGGCGTCCACGAGGCCCGGACGCTCGACTCGCTCTCCGCTGCGCATGTGCTCACCCCGACCCAGGCGCTGCGCGACCTGCCCCAGATCGAGCTCGATGCCGAGATGGCGCGCTCGGTCTCCCACGGGCTCGCCCTCGACCGGGTGTCGGTGGGTGCGGCCGGCAGCGGGCCCTGGGCGCTTCTCGACGGGGACGGCGCACTTCTCGCCGTCTACGAAGCCACCGGGACCGATCGCATGGTGGCGCTGTGCGTCTTGGTCAGCAGCGGGTGATCCACGGCGTCGAGCCGCCCCCCGCTCGGTTGCCGCGTCGGGACCTGACCACGGGAGCGCCAGAGCGTCACGGGTAACCTCGTCCCCGTGGAGGTTGTCGACGGCCCTGAGCATTGCGTGGCACCGGTGGGGGGCTCGGCGGTCACCATCGGCGCCTACGACGGCGTGCACCTCGGCCATCGCCACCTGCTGGGCGAGCTCCAGCGCCAGGCCCTGGCGCGCCGGTTGGCGAGCGTGGTCGTGACCTTCGACCGGCACCCGGCCACGGTCGTCCGGCCGCAATCGGCGCCCTCGATCCTCACCGACCGGGCCCAGAAGCTCGAGCTCCTGGCGAGCGCGGGCATCGACCGCACGCTCGTGGTGCCCTTCGACCGGGCCCGGGCCAACGAGACCGCCGAGGACTTCGTCCTCGAGGTGCTCGTCCGGGCGCTCGGCGCCCGCCTGGTCGTGGTGGGAGAGGACTTCCATTTCGGCCACCGCCGGGCCGGCAACGTGGCCCTGCTCACCGAGATGGGGTCCCGACACGGATTCGACGTGATCGGCATGGCGCTGGAGCAGGACGCCTCGCGCGAGGCGGTGTCGTCGACGCGCATCCGTGAGCTGCTGGCCGCCTGCGACGTCACGGCCGCGGCTCGGCTGCTCGGCCGTCCCCACCAGGTCCGGGGTGTGGTCGTGCACGGCGACGGGCGGGGGGGCCCCGAACTCGGGTTCCCGACGGCCAACGTCGTCGTCCCCGAAGGGTTGGCCATGCCCGGTGAGGGGATCTACGCCTGCTGGTACGAGAGGCCCGACGGGTCGCGCCATGCCGCCGCGGCCTCCCTGGGCCGGCGGCCGACGTTCCACGCCTCGGCCGAGGGCCCGCTGCTCGAGGTGTACCTCCTGGACTTCAGCGGCGACCTGTACGGGGAACCGGCCCGGGTCTCCTTCGTCTCGCACCTCCGCCAGGAACGTCGCTTCGACTCTCCCGAGGCGCTCGTCGCCCAGATGAACGATGACGTCGCCGCGGCCCGCGCCGCGCTGGGGACGGTCTCGGACCACCCCCGGTCGTGACCGGGCTCCGAGCTGGACTTCTCCACCCCGGCCCGGTGGTCGGGGGCGGGGCGTCGTGGGCGTCTGGCCATAGGCCCTGCTAGAGTCATTACCCAGCCGGGACGCCGTCCCGGTCGGATCCGGGTCGGGGCGGACGTGGTTTCGCCCGACCGTCCCTGAGTAATTCCGAGGTCGCTTTCCCCCTATGGCCGAAAAGTCCGCCACGATCGCCGAACACCGCCTGCACGAGACCGATACGGGCTCGCCCGAAGTGCAGATCGCGCTCCTCAGTGAACGCATCACACTTCTGACCGAGCACTTGAAGGTCCACAAGGGCGACCATCACACCCGGCGAGGCCTGATGAAGATCATCGGCCGGCGACGCAGGCTTCTCGACTATGTCCGGGACAACGACGTCGAGCGTTACCGGTCGATCATCGGCCGGCTCGGCATCCGCCGTTAACTAGTCGGCTCCTGGCTCGGCCGACCGGTCGGGACGGGAGCCACCCTCGGGTGGGACATCCTGCCCGGGCAGAGGGCGGACAATCCGCCCGACAGACCGAAGGGCACTTGGTCAGCGGTCAGCTGCCAGTCGCCGGTCACCTGCGCCGCGTTGCGCCACCACCGATCGTTGCGATCGGATCGGTCGGCACGCAGCGACGAGCGGGAGGTGGTCGACCACTGGGAACTGGCCTGGCGCGGTGTCCTCGAGAAATGAGGAGACCATGGCGCAAGCCATCACCGTGTCGGCCCCGATCAGCGGGACCGACCGCACACTGTCATACGAGGCGGGAAAGCTCGCCCTGCAAGCCGACGGTGCCGTCCTGGGACGCATCGGCAACACCATGGTGCTCGTGGCCGCGACGGCGTCGCGGGGCGTGCGCGAGGGGGCCGACTTCTTCCCCCTGACCGTGGACATCGAGGAGCGGATGTACGCGGCCGGCAAGATCCCGGGCTCGTTCTTCCGCCGGGAAGGACGTGCCACCGACCAGGCCATTCTCACCTGCCGCCTGATCGACCGGCCCCTGCGGCCCTCGTTCCCCGAGGGGTTCCGCAACGAGGTGCACGTGGTGGGCACCATCTTCGCCGCCGACCAGATCAATCCCCACGACGTCCTCGCCATCAACACAGCCTCGGCGGCTCTCATGCTGTCGGGGATCCCCTTCGACGGTCCCGTCGGTGCCGTGCGCATCGCCTGGTCGACCGAGGGGACCTGGATCCCCCATCCCACCTACCAAGAGGGTGACGCGTCGTGCTTCGAGCTCGTGGTGGCGGGCCGGGCCCTGTCGGAGGAGGCCGGCTCCGAGATCGCCATCATGATGGTCGAGGCCGGTGGGACCGAGGACTCGTGGAAGTACTACGAGGAGGGTGCCCCCAAGGTGACCGAGGAAGTCCTCGCCGACGGGCTCGAGGTGGCCAAGACCTGGATCCGGGAGTCGATCGAGCTGCAACGGGCCCTCGTGGCCAAGGTGGGCGCGAAGCCCACGATTCCCTACGAGCTGTTCACCGACTACAAAGACGACGTCTTCGAGCGGGTGGTGGCGGTGGGCAGCGACGCCGTGGCCAAGGCCAACACCATCACCGAGAAGGCCGAGCGCAACGCCGCGCTCGACGAGGCCACGGTGTCGATCATGGCCCAGCTCAGCCCGGAGTTCCCCGAGCGTGAGCGTGAGATCAAGTCGGCGGTCCGGTCGCTCACCAAGAAGATCGTGCGCAAGCGGATCGTGGAGGAAGGTGTCCGCATCGACGGACGAGGCACCGCCGATATCCGGCCGCTGTCGGCCGAGGTGGGCCTGCTCCCCACGACCCACGGATCGGCGCTGTTCCAGCGGGGCGAGACCCAGGTGCTGAATGTCACCACGCTGGGGATGCCCCGGATGAACCAGCTGCTCGACACCATCGGGATCCACGAGCACAAGCGCTACATGCACCACTACAACTTCCCGCCCTTCTCCACCGGGGAGACGGGGTTCATGCGGGGCCCCAAGCGTCGTGAGATCGGGCATGGCCTGCTGGCGGAGAGGGCGCTTCTTCCCGTGGTGCCCTCCCAGGAGGAGTTCCCCTACACCTTGCGACTCGTGTCGGACGTGCTGTCGTCGAACGGTTCGACGTCCATGGCATCGGTATGCGGATCCTCGCTGTCGCTCATGGACGCCGGTGTGCCCATCAAGGCCCCGGTGGCGGGAATCGCCATGGGACTGGTCTACGACGAGGGCACCTACGTCACCTTGACCGACATCCTCGGGGCCGAGGACGCCTTCGGTGACATGGACTTCAAAGTGGCGGGGACGCGCGACGCCGTGACCGCCCTGCAGCTCGACACCAAGATCGACGGACTTCCCGCCGATGTGCTCGGCAAGGCGCTGCACCAGGCCCGGGACGCGCGTCTGATCATCCTCGACGTCATGGCCGGCGCCATCTCGGCGCCACGGCCCGAGGTGTCGGAGAACGCCCCCAAGATCGTGTCCTTCCAGATCCCGGTGGACCGTATCGGCGAGGTGATCGGTCCCAAGGGGAAGGTCATCAATTCCCTGCAGGCCGAGACGGGTGCCGATATCGCCGTGGACGACGACGGCATGTTCGGCATCGTCACCATCGGGGCCAAGGACGGTGGTGCGGTCTCCGAGGCCAAGCGCCGGATCTTCCTGATCGTGGATCCCCCCGAAGCCGAGGTGGGTGCGATCTACCCGGGCAAGGTGGTCAACATCACCAAGTTCGGGGCGTTCGTGAACATCCTGCCGGGACGCGACGGATTGCTGCACATCTCCAAGGTCGGCGGAGGAAAGCGCGTCGACCGGGTCGAGGACGTCCTCTCTCTGGGCCAGGACCTCGAGGTGAAGGTGGACGACATCGACCCCCAGGGCAAGGTGTCGCTGTCACTCGCCGGTGAACCTCCCGTGGCGGCGGGCAACGGCTCGGGCTCGGCTGCTTCTTCGGGCTCGGGCTCGGGCTCGGGCGGTGGGTCGCGTTCGGGGGGATCGTCTCGTGGCTCTGAGGGCGCGCCCGGCGCCGCGCCGGCCTCGGTGGCGTCGTTCGAGGCCGCCTTCGAAGCCGAGCTCGTGAGTGACCTCGGCGACCTCGGCCCCGGGCCGGCTCCGACCGGCGGTGCTGAGCGCGGCGAACGCGGCAGCCATCGGGGCGGGGACCGTGGTGGCGATCGCGGGTCCCGACGTCCTCGTCGACGGTGAGGGTCGGCGCCGGCGCGGCACCGATACCTGAGGTCGCGTCGGCCCCGACAGCAGGGGCATGGGGGTGATCCGCACCGAGATGCTCGAGTGCGGGGCACGATTGGTGACCGAGCCCATGGCCGAAGCACGCTCGGTCACCGTCGGGGTGTGGGTGGGAACCGGGTCGCGCGACGAGGACGACGCCCACTCGGGCGCCTCGCACTTCCTCGAGCATCTCCTGTTCAAGGGCACCTCGAAGTGGAGCGCGGCGGACATCGCCGAGTCGGTCGACGAGATCGGCGGGGACATGAACGCCTTCACCACCAAGGAGTACACGGCGTTCTACATCCGCCTGCTCGCCGAGGACCTTCCCCTCGGCCTCGACGTGCTGGGGGCGATCATGACCGAGCCCGCCCTGCGGGTCGACGACATCGACGCCGAGCGCCAGGTGATCCTGGACGAGATTCTCATGCACGCCGACGAGCCGGCCGACTTCGCCGCCGAGCAGTGCACCGCCGCGATGTTTCCCTCCCATCCCCTCGGTCGCGAGGTCCTGGGCACCCCGCCCAGCGTCGAGTCACTCGGCCAGCTCGAGATCCGCACCTTCTTCGACGAGCACTACCGGGCCGGGAACCTCGTCGTCGCCGCCGCCGGCGACGTCGACCACGACCGGCTGGCCGTCGAGGTCAACACCCGGTTCGCGGGCCGATCCGGGGGGGCGTCGCCCACGCGGGTGGCGCCGAGTCGCCCCGGAGCGGCCTTGACCGTCCACGAGCGTCCCACCGAACAGGTCCATCTGGTCGTCGGCATGCGCGCCCCGGGCCGGCACGCGCCCGAGCGGTGGCCTCTGGCCGTGCTCAACCATGTGCTCGGGGGCGGGATCTCCAGCCGCCTGTTCCAGGAGGTACGCGAGCGCCGGGGCCTCGCCTACTCGATCTGGTCCGAGCGGACCCACTACGAAGAGGTCGGGTCGATGACCGTGAGCGTGGGCACCGCGCCCGAACATGCCCGTGAGGTGCTCGCCCTCGTGCACGGTGAGCTCGATCGCATGGGGGAGACCGGGATCACGGCGCGAGAGCTGACGGTGGCCAAGGGACATCTGCGGGCCGAGACCCTGTTGTCGCTCGAGGACTCCGGCGCCCGCATGAGCAGGATCGGTTCGAGCCTGCTGCTGCACGGGCAGGTTCTCGAGGTCGACGAGGTCCTCGCCAAGGTCGACGCGGTCAGCGTCGACGACGTGGCCACCGTTGCCGCCGCCCTGGTCACCGAGACGCGCACACTGTCGGTCGTCGGCCCGTTCGACCCGGACGCCGCGTGAGCGCGGAGCGGGGCCCGGCGCCGGGGCCGGGGATTCGAGTCGCCCTCGGTAGGGTGGGGCGGTGACCCGCGTCGGGGTGTTCGGGGCCGGGGGACGGATGGGGCGCGAGGTCTGTCGTGCCATCGCCCAGGACCCCCAGCTCGAGCTGGTCGCCGCCGTCGACCCCGCCCTGGCCGGGATCGACCTGCGCCAGGTGACCGGCGTCGACGCCGCAGGGCTCCAGGTGGCGAGCGACGTCGAGGAGTTGCTGCGATCGGGGGCGGAGGTGGCCGTCGACTTCACCGTGGCCGACGCCGCCGCGGAGCACATGCGGTGGTGCGCGGCGCACGGCGTCCACGCCGTGGTGGGGACCACCGGTATCGGCGACGGTGAGCTCGCGCAGCTCAAGGTCCTCTTCGAGGGCTCGGCCGCCAACTGCGTCATCGCGGCGAACTTCGCCATCGGCGCCGTGCTCATGATGCGGTTCGCCGAGTTGGCGGCGCCGTTCATGGACGGGGTGGAGATCATCGAGCTGCATCACGACGGCAAGCTCGACGCGCCCTCGGGGACCGCCCTGAGCACCGCCGATCGGGTCGAAAGAGCACGGCGCGCCGCCGAGGGGGAGGGGTGGCCCGCCGACCGGACGGCGTCGACGGTGGTGCCCGGGGCGCGCGGGGGCGAGGGCCCCGGCGGCATTCGCATCCACTCGGTGCGGCTACCCGGCATGGTGGCGCATCAGGAGGTCCTCTTCGGAGCCGTGGGCCAGAGCCTCAGCATCCGCCACGACGCCTACGACCGGACGTCGTTCATGCCGGGCATGATCCTGGCGGTGAAGGCGGTGGCGGACCGGCCCGGTCTCACCGTCGGGCTCGACACGCTCCTCGGATTCTGAGGCGCCGGCGGTAGCCTGGGCCCATGGAGGGGCCCCGCCAGCGCATCCTCGAGGCCACCTATGCGTGCGTGGCGCGCTGGGGGCTGTCGAAGACGACCGTCGAGGACGCGGCACGCGAGGCGGGATTGTCCCGGGCCACGGTGTACCGCTACTTCCCCGGTGGTCGTGACGAGCTCATCGACGCCGTCGTGTCGTGGCAGTTCCTTTCGTTCTTCGGCCGGCTCTACGAAGAGGTCCACGGGGCCACCTCGCTCGAGGAGGTGCTCGACCGGGGTCTGGCCTTCGCCCGGCGATCGCTGGTCGAACACGAGGTGCTCCAGAAGATGCTCGAGACCGAGCCCGACGTGCTCATGCCCAAGCTCACCGTCGAGTCCAACCGGACCGTGGGGCTCATCGCCGGGTTCCTCGTCCCCTATCTGCACGAGCACGGCATGGCCGAGGGTGTGGAGATCCACGAGGCCGCCGACTTCCTGGCCCGGATGATCCTCTCCTACATCTCTTCTCCCGGGCACTGGGACCTGGCCGACCCCGAACAGGTGGCCACCCTGGTCCGCACGGAGCTGCTGGCCGGCGTGGTGGCGGAGCTGAGACCCGCCGTCCCCTGAGGGTGGAGGTCCCCCGTGGTGGGGGGGACCGTTGACAATGAGACATCTCGAGCCATACTGTCTCACCGGTGGGTGAGGCGCGGCTGGCACTGGTGCGGGGAACTGCCACCGCCGACCCCATCGACTTCGAGGCTGGGGCGTCCACCACTCCCGCCCGGGTCCGGATCATCGACGGGGCCCTGGCCTGCATCGCCCGACAGGGGGTTGTGAAGACGACGCTCGACGACGTGGCACGCGCCGCCGGGTGCAGCCGGGCCACCGTCTACCGGGTCTTTCCCGGAGGCAAGGACGCCGTGCTCGGCGCCGTCGTCGACACCGAGGTGTCGAGGTTCTTCAGCGCCCTGGCGGTGCGGATGGGGGCGGCCACCGATCTCGAGGACGTGCTCGTGGCGGGGATGACCGAGGCCGCCACCAGAGTGAGCGAACACCCCGCCATCCGGTACCTCCTGGCCGGGGAGCCCGAGTTGGTCCTGTCGCAGCTGGCCTTCGCCCGCATGGACGAAGTGCTCGCCGTGACGTGCGCGTTCACGACACCGTTCCTCGGGCGCTGGCTCGACCAGGCCGAGTCCAAGCGCGTGGCCGAGTGGGCGGCGCGCATCGTGGTCTCGTACCTCGTGTGCCCGGCCGACGGCGTCGACCTCACCGACGCCGGAGATGTGCGGCGCCTGGTCCGCCTCTTCGTCCTCCCCGGCATCCGGGCGCTGCGCGAGCCCCGGGGTCGCCACCGCAAAGAGTCTCTGCAATCCAACCGATCACTGCCCACCACCAAAGGGGAAGCATCATGACTGAGCAGATGCGCGAAACGGTCGAGATCATCGGCCGGGACGACGTCAATGACCTCGAGGCGATCCTGTCGGTGGTGAACACCGACGTCGACGAGGAGCGCCACGCCGTCCACTCGGTCTACGACACCATCTTCACGTGGGACTACGAGAAGGGGCAGCGGCCCAAGCTCGAGAAGCTCTACGAGAAGGCCAAGAAGACCCAGTGGAACGGCCAGACCGACCTGCCCTGGGAGACCGACGTCGACCAGGAGAAGCTCGTGATCGCCAACGCCGCGGCCAACGGGGGCCTGGGTGAGGGTCTCGACGTGAGCGGGACCTCCCTCGAACGGTGGGGTGACAAGGAGTGGATCGATTTCGGCGTGCAGAGCCAGAACTGGACGTTGTCGCAGTTCATGCACGGCGAACAGGGCGCGCTCGTGTGCACGGCCAAGATCGTCGAGTCGGTGCCCTGGATCGACGCCAAGTACTACGCGGCGACACAGGTCATGGACGAAGCCCGCCACGTGGAGGTCTTCGCCAAGTACCTCGACGACAAGCTGTCGGGGCACTACCCGATCAATGCCCATCTCCGCCTGCTCCTCGACGACATCATCGCCGACCAACGGTGGGACATGACGTACCTGGGCATGCAGATCATGGTCGAAGGTCTGGCCCTGGCCGCCTTCGGCTTCATGCACCAGATGACGACCGAACCGCTGCTCAAGCAGTTGCTGCGGTATGTGATGTCGGACGAGGCCCGCCACGTCGCCTTCGGCGTGCTCAGCCTCCAGGAGTACTACCAGCAGCTCTCCGCGGCCGAGATCCGCGAGCGCCAGGAGTTCGCCTTCGAGGCGGCGGTGCGCATGCGCGACCGGTTCCTCCAGCAAGAGGTGTGGGACCGCATGGGGGTCAACCCCAAGGAGATCGTCCCTCTGCTCATGCAGGTGCCCGACCGGCAGGTCTTCCAGTCGCTGCTGTTCTCGAAGATCGTGCCCAACTGCAAGAAGCTCGGCCTGCTCGACGCCGCCGATGGCTGGCTGCGGGTGAAATTCACCGAGCTCGGAGTCATCGGGTTCGAGGACTGGGCCGACACCGGCGAGGAGTACGACAGCCTGCAGTCGACGCCCGTCGCCGACGCCGTGGCCTGAGCGCCACCCCGGCCGCGGCCGGCGCCCGCCGGAGGACTAGCCTGGAGGCGTGAAGTCGTCCCCCGGGCCCGGCCGATTCGGCGCCGTGATCACCGCCATGGTCACGCCCTTCGACGCGGCCGGGGCGCTCGACGTCGACGGGGCCGTCACCTTGGCGCGGTGGCTCACGAGCCACGGCAGCGACGGGTTGGTGGTGGCGGGCACGACGGGGGAAGGCCCGGTGCTGGCCGACGCCGAGCTCGGCCAACTCTGGCAGGCCGTGGCCGAGGCCGTGACGGTGCCGGTGATCGCCGGCACCGGTTCCAACGACACCCGGCACACCATCGAGTGCACCAAGCTGGCCGAGGCGGCAGGCGTGGCGGCCGCCCTCGTGGTGACCCCGTACTACTCCCGACCGTCCCAGGCGGGAATCTCGGCGCACTTCCGTGCCGCCGCCGCCGCGACCAGGCTTCCGGTCATGCTCTACGACATCCCGGTGCGGGCCGGCCGCCGGATCGGGCGCGACACCATGGTCGGGCTGGCGCGCGACGTGAAGAACATCGTGGCGGTGAAAGATGCCACCGCCGACCCGGCCGGCTCGGCCCGACTGATCGCCGAGGCCCCCGAGGGATTCGAGCTCTACAGCGGTGACGACGCGCTGACCCTGCCGCTGCTGGCGGTGGGTGCGGTCGGAGCGGTGAGCGTGGCGTCGCACTGGGCCGGCGAGGAGATCAGCGACATGGTGGCGGCCTGGTTCAAGGGCGACACCCAAGGCGCGCAGATGACCAACGCCAGGCTCTTGGAGTCCTATGACTTCGAATCGAGCGAGGCCTTCCCGAACCCGCTGCCGGCCAAGGCCGCCTGTCGGGTCCTCGGCCTCCCCGTCGGCCAGTGCCGCCTGCCGCTGGGCACGGGGCCCGCCGAGCTCGAGGAGCAGGCCCGTGGGGTGCTCTCCAATCTCGGGCGCGACGTGCATGCCCTCGCCGGCGCACGCGCGGGCGGGTCGCTTGCCTGAACCTGTACGCGTCATCTTTCTGGGCGGCCTCGGAGAGATCGGCCGGAACTGTGCGTGCTTCGAGCTCGACGGCCGCATCGTCGTCCTCGACTGCGGGATCATGTTCCCCGAGCCCGACATGCCCGGCATCGACCTGGTGCTCCCCGACCTGTCGTATCTGCGCGAGCGTGCCGACGCCGTCGAGGCGGTGGTCCTCACCCACGGGCACGAGGACCACACCGGGGGGCTCGCCTTCTTGCTGCGGGACCTGTCGGTCCCGGTGTACGGCTCGGCGCTCACCCTGGGTCTGGCCCGTAACCGGGTGGAGGAAGCGGGCGTGGCGGACCGGGCGCGCTTCGTCGAGGTCACCGACGGGGAGCGCCGCCAGATCGGCCCCTTCGAGGTGGAATTCATCCCGGTCACCCACTCCGTGCCCCACGGGTTCGCCACCGCCTTCCATACGCCCCAGGGTGTGATCCTGCACTCGGGCGACTTCAAGATCGACCTGACGCCCGTGGACGGCCGGCTCACCGACCTGGCCCGCATCGGCACCCTGGCGGCGGGACCGGGCATCCGCCTGCTCCTGTCGGACTCCACCAACGCCGAGGAGCCCGGGTTCACCGAATCCGAGACCGAGGTCGGCGCCACCTTGCGGCGGCTCTTCCAGGCCCGCGTCGGGCGGCGGTTGATCGTGACCTGTTTCGCCAGCCACATCCACCGCGTCCAACAGGTCGTCGACGCCGCGCTCGGCACGGGGAGGAAGGTGGCCACGCTCGGTCGGTCGATGGCGAAGAACGTCGAGCTGGCCCGGCGCCTGGGTCTGCTCGATCTCCCTCCCGACCATGTCGTCGATGTGGAGCACGTCGACGACATGGACCCCGGCAAGGTCTGCGTGATCTCCACGGGCTCTCAGGGTGAGCCCATGTCGGCGCTGTCGCTCATGGCCGCGGGGGACAGCAAGTGGCTGCATCTGCGCCCCGACGACGTGCTGGTGATCAGCGCGCACCCCATTCCAGGCAACGAGTGGGCGGTCGGCCGTGTCATCGACGGCCTCTATCGGCGCGGGGCCGAGGTCATCCACACCGGCGTGGAGCCGGTGCACGTGAGCGGGCACGCCCGCCAGGGCGAGCTCATGGTCCTGCTGTCGGTGGCCCGACCCGAGTGGTTCATCCCCGTGCACGGCGAGTACCGGCACCTCGTGAACCACGTGCAGCTGGCCACCCGGATGGGCGTGGACAAGAACAAGGCCGTGCTGTGCGAGGACGGCGACTCGATGGTGCTCGACGACGCCGGGATGCACCGCGGGGATTCGGTTCCCGCCGGGTTCCTCTACGTCGACGGCACCGTGGGTGACGTCGGTCACGGGGTGCTGCGGGACCGACGGGTGCTGGCCGAGGAGGGGGTCGTGGTGGTGGTGGCCACCGTCGACCCCCATGCCGGCGAGGTCGTGGGCGCGCCCGAGATCGTGACCCGGGGCTGGATCCACGCTCCTGAGGCCGAGGCGCTGCTCGGAGAGGCGAGCGACGTCGTGCGGATGGCCCTCGAGAAGGCCCTGGCCGAAGGGGCCACCGATCACGAGACCCTGCGCCGCCACGCCCGCAAGGCGCTGGGCAAGCTGGTGGGGGAGCGGACCCGACGCCGGCCCATGATCGTCCCGGTGGTCGTCACCGTCTGAGAAAGGGCGGCGTTCGCCTCGTTCTCCCAGGTGAGGTGGCCACAACCCGATCCTCGGATGGACGTGGGGCGGCTGTTAGCGTTGAGGCCACTGTGGTGACCACGAAGCGCCGCCCGGTGGGGGCACGCTCCTCCTCCCGGTCGGCTCCCGGCCGACGCCGGACCAAACCCAAAGGCCGCGCCCGGGGGGCGCGGCCCCAGAAACGTCCCGCCACCAGCCGACGGCGGCGGCGGTCGACGGGTCGGGCCCGTCGCCCGACGTGGGTGGCCTCGGCCCTGTCGGTGCTCGAAGGCCACGTGGAGGACGCCTGGGGGATCGGGCTCGTCACCGTGGCCGTTCTCGGCGCCCTCGGGCTCTACGTCGACGCCCTGGGCCCGGTGGGCCACGAGGTGCGCCACGGCCTCGGGTTGGTCCTCGGCGTGGGACGGTTCCTCGTGCCCCCCGCCTTCGGGGCCGCCGGGGTCATGCTCATCGCCGGGCGCCCCCGTCAGGAGCCGGCCCGGGCCGCGGTCGGGCTCGTGCTCACGCTGGCCGCGGTGGCGGGCCTCGCCGATCTCGCCGGTGGCGCGCCGCGGCTGAGCGCCTCGGCCCGGCGCCTGTCGGGCGCGGGCGGCTACATCGGCGCCACCGTCGGCAACCCGCTGCGTTCGGGTCTCGGTGACTGGGGGGCGGCGGTGGTGCTCCTGGCGCTCATCACCCTCGCCCTGGTGCTCTTCACGGGGGTGACGCTGCGCGTCGCCCTGGCCGGAGTGGCGCGACTGGGCTCAGAGGTGTGGCAGGCGGCGGTTCCCCATGGTGACGACGATGAGCTCGAGGCGCAGGACGACGACGACGCCGTCGACCCCGACGACGACGCCGCATTCGCCGCCGTCGCTCCCGCCCGGACGCGCCGGACCCCCGCGCCGGCCCTGTTCGACCTCGACGACATGTTCACCGAGCCCCCCCTCGTGGCCGACGTCGACATCGAGCCCGAGGTCGAGGTCGAACCCGATCCGCCTGTCGAGAGCCCGGCCGAGGTCGTGGCCGCAACAGCGCCGGTCTCGGCTCGCCACGACGCGCCGCTGTCGATCGACGCGGGGGCGGCGACAGGGGAGTGGCGGCTCCCGCCCATGAAATTGCTGTCGCGCTCGAAGCCCCAGGAGTTGGACCGTGCCGAGATCAGCGCGGCGGGGCGCGCCCTGGTGAGTGCCCTGTCGGCCCACGGCGTGGAGACCCGGTTGCTCGGGCACACGGTGGGGCCCACGGTGACCCGGTTCGAGCTCGAGCTCGGGCCCGGGGTGAAGGTGGCCCGGGTGACGAGCCTGGCCAAGGACATCGCCTACGCCATGGCGTCGGCCGACGTTCGCATCCTGGCCCCCATCCCCGGCAAATCCGCCATCGGCATCGAGGTGCCCAACCGCATGCGCCAGCTCGTCACCTTGGGTGACGTGCTCGCCTCCGAGGAGGCCCGCACGGCGACCCATCCCCTCGAAGTGGCCCTGGGGCGCGACATCGCGGGCCGGCCGGTCATCGAGAACCTCGCCGACATGCCCCACATCCTGATCTCGGGCGCCACCGGAGCCGGGAAGTCGTCGTGCATCAACTCGCTCATCACCTCGATCATGATGCGCGCCACGCCCGAAGAGCTCCGTCTCATCCTCGTCGACCCCAAGCGGGTCGAGCTC
>Ga0187890_10001441_pt1 | contig 17018 bp, 15 predicted proteins | sample June2016WEW_21_1_FD_133005 | JGI IMG/M metagenome (GOLD analysis project Ga0187890, IMG submission 133005) | Peatland microbial communities from SPRUCE experiment site at the Marcell Experimental Forest, Minnesota, USA - June2016WEW_21_10 | ecosystem: Environmental > Terrestrial > Soil >... | reverse complement strand
TCGCCGTGGACCGGGCCAATTCCCAACAGTTCCGCCCGATTTGTTCCGATGAGGTCCCTAGTGTGTGCGCTCCACCGGTTCCGAAGTTTGTTAGTTCCGAAGTTTGTTAGTTCCGAAGTTTGTCTGTCCGTAGTTTCCGTAGTTGTCACGCCGAGCGAGGAAGCCGACGAGCCATATGGCACGGGTACTCATCACAGAGAAGCTCGCCGAGCGCGGGCTCAAGACACTGGCCGATGCCGGCCACCAAGCCGATGTCCAGCTCGACCTCGATCCCCAGTCGCTGCTCGGTGCCATCGTGGGCGCCCACGCCCTGATCGTCCGCTCGGCCACCCAGGTCACCGCGGAGGTCCTCGAGGCCGGCACCGACCTGGTGGTGGTGGGCCGGGCCGGGATCGGGCTCGACAACGTCGACGTCGAGGCGGCCACGCGCCGCGGGGTGATGGTGGTCAACGCCCCCGAGTCCAACGTGCTCTCGGCGGCCGAACATGCCATGGCCCTGCTGCTGGCCCAAGCGCGCAACGTCCCTCAGGCCCACGCCGCCCTCATGGCGGGGAAGTGGGAGCGCTCCAAGTGGGAGGGCGTCGAGCTCCACGGCAAGACCCTCGGCGTCGTCGGGTTGGGACGGATCGGCGCGCTCGTGGCCCAACGGGCCCTCGCCTTCGGCATGCGCCTCTGCGCCTATGACCCCTACGTCTCGCCGGACCGGGCCCGCCACATGGGCGTCGAACTGCTGTCTCTCGACGACCTCGTGGCCGAGTCCGACTTCCTCACCATCCATCTCCCCAAGACGGCGGAGACGGCGGGACTGATCGGTGCGGAGCTCCTGGCCAAGGCCAAGCCCGGCATCCGCATCGTCAACGCGGCGCGCGGTGGGATCGTCGACGAGCAGGCGCTGGCCGACGCCCTGGCCACGGGGCGCGTGGGCGGAGCCGCCTTCGACGTCTTTGCCACCGAGCCCTGCACCGATTCCCCGATCTTCGCCTTCTCCACCGTGGTCGCCACCCCCCATCTGGGCGCCTCGACCGCCGAGGCCCAGGACAAGGCGGGCGTCACCATCGCCGAACAGGTGAACCTGGCGCTGGCCGGTGACTTCGTGCCCTTCGCCGTCAACGTCGCCGCCAGCGAGGTGTCGGAGACCGTCCGCCCCTTCCTCGGTCTGGCCGAGCAGCTCGGCCGGTGCTTCGCCTGTCTCAACGACGGGCTTCCCGAGCGCCTCGAGGTGGAGTACCAGGGCGGCCTGGCCGGCACCAACACCTCGATCCTCACCCTGGCCGTGCTCAAGGGCATCTTCTCGGCGGGGACCGAGGAGCCGGTCTCCTACGTCAACGCCCCCCAGTTGGCCCAAGAGCGCGGCCTCGAGGTGCGCGAAGCGTCCACAGCCACGGCGCGCGATTACGTCAACCTCATCACCCTTCGTTCCCCCGACCACTCGATGGCCGGCACCTTGTCCGGGCCCCGTTCCGAATCGCGCATCGTGCTGGTGGACGACCACACCGTCGACGTCCCCCCGGCCGAGCACATGCTCATCGTCCGCAACGACGACAGGCCCGGGATGATCGGGGTGGTCGGCGTGGTCCTCGGCGATGCCAATGTGTCGATCTCCTCGATGGACGTCGACCCCTCCCGCACCGAGGGCACCGCCCTCATGGTCCTCTCCACCGACCACGCCATCCCCGACGACGCCTTCGCCACGCTGCGGGCCACCGAAGGCATTCTCGACATTCACCGGATCACCTGCGTCTGAGGGCTCGATCGGGGATCACCTGCGTCTGAGGGCTCGATCGGGGAATCAGCGCATGAGGCCGGATCGGGGATTCAGCGGAGTTTCCTGAGGTCGGTGCGTTAGCCTTTGTGCATCGACAACCACCTCGACTCTGTCCGGGACGGCGACGGGGAGGGGGTTCTCGCAGCGGCTCGGGGGGGAGACCGCAACGCTCTCGAGGCCCTGGTCACCGCGCACTACGACCGCGTCCACGCGCTGTGCCGCCGCATGCTCGGCAATGACGCCGATGCCCTCGACGCCACCCAGGACGCCCTCCTCGCCGCCATCCGCGCCCTGAGCCGGTTCGACGGGCGTAGCTCCTTCGGCACCTGGATCTACCGCATCGCCACCAACGTCTGCATCGACGAGATCCGCCGCCGCCGTCGCCGTCCCATGACGGGCCTGGCCGCGGATGTCGCCGACGTCGCCGACGAGATCTCCTTCGGCGCGCCGGGTCTCTTCGTTCTCCCCACCCGACCCGATGAGGTGTCGTCGGGAGCGGCTGGTGATGCGGCGGCTGGTGATGCGGCGGCTGGTGGCGATGGTCCATCGGTCCGGGGGGTCAAAGGCCTCAGAGACGTCGACCGTGCCCCGGGGGTTGCCGACCCCGCTGACGTGGCGGCGGCTCGCGTGGACATCGACGCCGCGCTTGCTGTGCTGCCCGTCGAGTTTCGCACCGCGGTGGTGCTGCGCGACGTCTGCGATCTCCCTTACGACGAGATCGCCGACATCCTGGGTGTTCCGGTAGGGACCGTCCGCTCGCGTATTGCCCGGGCCCGCTCCGCGCTGGCCGAGACGTGGCGAAACGAGGAGCCCGAGCGAGGCGCCGCCTCCGAGGAAGATGCAGGGCCCGAAACCGGGAACCACCTGGGGTCCCGGGTCGTCAAAACGAAAGAGCGCGGTCGAACAGGCGGAGTCGCCCCGCAAGCGCACGAGGAAGAGCACACCCAATGACCGACCGGCACCTGACCGACGAGCAGTTGTCGTCACATCTCGACGGGGTCTCCACGAGCGACCTCGACGAGAGAGGTGCGCCCTCGCCGGCCGACCACCTCACCACGTGTGCCCCCTGTCGCCAACGTCTGGCCGCCCTCGAGACCGTGCGTGACGTCGTCCGGACGCCCGTGGCCCCCCTCGCCCCCGAGGTGCGGGCCGCCTCGATCGCGTCGGTCCTGCGGGCGGCGGGGGATGGCGCCGGGGCCGACGCACCCGACCAGGTCCACGACGCACCGGCCCCGATCCCGATCCCGCGCCGGCGCCCGGCTGTCCTCGTGGGAGCAGCGGCGGCGGTTCTGGTGCTGGCCCTGGCGATCGGGATCCCCGTGGCGCTTTCGGGCCACGGCACCTCGGGTGGATCAGAGGCTTCGGGCCCGGCGCGCGCCGCTGTCAGCCCGCCGTCGCCGGTGAGTGGGAAAGCCCCGCTCCCGCAACACGTCACCTCGGCGATCTCGGACCTGGGCACGCTCGACTCGATCGGCGCGCTGCGCTCCCGGGTCGACGGTCTGCTCCCGGCCGCCTCCGCTGCCGCGCCGACAGGTCAGGCGGCGACCGGAGCCATTCCCGGCGCCGCGTCTCCCGCTCCGGCCCCTTCACCTACAGCTCCGGCATCGTCGCCCACCGCTCCGGTCCCTTCGCCGGCCACCCCGACCCCCTCGGGGTCGGGGAGCTCGGAGTTGAACACGTTGGGAGCCGGCCCGGCCACGACGAGCCGGTTCGAGCAGTGCCTGGCCTCGGCAAAACTCGCCGTGGGCCCGGCCGAATCCAGAGGGACCGTGGAGCTTCTCGCCACGGCGACATTCGAGGGGGTCCCGGCGCTGGTCTATGTGTTCGAGCCCCTGACCGGCACCGTGCAGTCGGCGGTGGTGGTCGCCCGTGACGGCTGCAAGGCTCTCGCCACGACCTCGCTCTGACATCTCTGTCCGACGTGCCCGCCCGGAGGCGACCCGGCCTCAGGCGGGGTTGATCGCCCGCCGGCGTCGGCGGGCGATTCGTGTGCCCACCAACCCGATCACGGCCAAGAGGGCCAAGCCCGGGAGAGCCCACCCCCCGCCCACGACGAGTCCGTCCAGGACGGCCAGCGAGTTGTGCCGGAGGTAACGCCACGCCGTCGTCGCCGAATTGGCGGTGGGTCGAGGCGGAGGTGCGGACACGAGGGGCGCCCCGGGTGCCGACAGGTTGGTGGTGATGGTGGCCAGGGCGGCTGAGTTCTCGAGCACCGTCTGCTGATTCTCCAGTTGCTGGAGCTGCTGCTCGACGGGGAACAACTGATCCTGGATCTGGAGGAACGTGGTGATGTCTGTGGCCTGGGCGAGCTTCCCCTGCAGCAGGTTCACCTCGTCCTGGAGTATCTCGATCGTGGCGGCGTTGCTCGAGACCTGATTCGTGACGTCCTGGCCATGGATCATCTGATCGGTCACCTTGCCGTACCCCGACAGGGCGGCCATGGCGTCGCTGAAGTCCGAGTCCAGAACCCGGATCACGATGCTGCCCGACAACGGGGAGGTCCGGGCCGTTCCCCCCGCCATCGACGAGCTCTCGACATATCCGCCGTCGGTGGCGGCCAACGTCGCGATGTCGGTCAACGAGGAGCTCAGCGCGTTCTTGCCCACCCGCAGGTCGATGGTGGCCGTCCGCACGATCTGCGGTGCGATGGCGACCATCGGCAGGCGAGGAAGCGCGCTGGCGGTCGAAGCACCCCCTGAGCTACTGGCAGTCCCCGAGAGTCCCTGAGGCAGTCCCGGGGACGCGGCTGCTTCTGCCGGGACCGGGGCCGCCTCCCCGGCGGTGTGGGTCTCGGCGACCCCCGACGTGGCGCGTCCCTCCGCACTCGAGCCGGTGCTCGAATTCGTCGTCGAATTCGCTGTCGGATTCGTGGTCGAATTCGTCCTCGAAGTGGTGGACGGACCCGTGGACCGGGTCAGGAGGCTGCGACCGACTGTGCCGGCGCCCACCAGAACGACCAGGGCAACGACAGCCACGACGAGTTTTCTCGGTGCTTTGAACACGGGGGCCTCCTCGAACGATGACCCGGAGCTTCGGGATCGCCACGCCGGCGCTCCTTTGTCCGGCGCATGTTTGACGACGCGCCCGTCGTTCGAGTTCCCGGGAGGCCCCCTTGGCGCGCCGCCCGGTCATTGCCCCGGTTCGGGGGGGATCAGGTGCCGGTGTGAACCTGCGAGCCGTTCGCCACCAGTCGACCCGGGGCGGGTGGCACGGTGGGCCACGCGTCGAAGCTGCCGTGCCGGGGGCTCGTTGTGCCGGGCTGGGCGCTCCGCTTCCTGAGCGCGGCCGATCTCACCGCGGCACCGGCCGCCGCCAACGCCGCCACGACGATCGACCAGCCCAGCCCTCGAATCACAGCTCTCATGCCCTCGAGCGTAGATCGTCCCGGCCGGAGCTCGTGTCCGGGTGTCCTTGACCTGGGCGCTTGGTTTTGCAACCATGGAACCCGAGATGCGCGAGCACCCTTTCATCACGGCCCTGCTTCTTACCTGACGGCGAGCGCCCCATCGCGCTCGCCGATCCCGCCCCCTGTGCCAAATGGCCAGGGGGTTTCTTCTTGGCCCCGGAGCCGCCGGGATGAGAGGAAGCTCCACGAACAGGCAGCACAGAAGAACAGCCCCACAGCCACACAGCACCGAGCCACACAGCACCGAGCCACACAGAACACAGAGTCCGAGAGCGAGGACATTCGATGAGCGAGAAGCCCAACGCCGCCAAGCGAGCCACAGAGCAGGCCACCCAGCCCGCGTCGGGGCTGGTTCCCGGAGGGGACGTTGACGGCGGACACCTCGTCGTCTTCGATACGACGCTGCGTGACGGGGAGCAGTCGCCGGGGATCTCGCTCGACGTCGCCGAGAAGCTGGAGATCGCAGAGCAACTGGCCAGGGCCGGCGTCGACTACATCGAGGCCGGATTCCCCGTGGCGAGCCAGGGGGACTTCGAAGCGGTGCAGACCATCGCCCGGTCGGTCGGCAACTCCCCGGGGGCCCCGGCCATCTGCGGTCTGTCGCGTACCCAGCTCTCCGATGTCGACCGCTGCTGGGAAGCGGTACGCGACGCGGCGCGTGCCCGGATCCACGTGTTCATCTCCACGAGCCCCCAGCACATGGAGCACATGCTCAAGATGAACGAGGCGCAGGTGCTGGCCGAGACACGGGGAGGTGTTGCTCGGGCGAGAGAGCACACCGACGATGTCGAGTTCAGCCCCCAGGACGCCACCCGGACGCCTCTCGACTTCATGTTGGAGGTGCTCAGGGCCTCGGTCGAAGCCGGTGCCACCACGTTGAACATCCCCGACACCGTCGGGTACGGCATCCCGTGGGACTTCGGGGCCCTCATCCAGCACATCCGGAAAGAGATCCCGGGTGACTACGTGCTGTCCACCCACTGCCACAACGACCTCGGGCTGGCCACGGCGAACACCCTCGCCGGGGTGCAGGCGGGGGCGCGCCAGGTCGAGGTGTGCGTCAACGGCCTCGGTGAGCGGGCCGGGAACGCGGCGCTCGAGGAAGTGGTCATGGCGTTGCGGATCCGTTCCGATCAGTTCCCCGGCGTCACGACCACCGTCCGGACCGAGGAGCTGGCCCGCGCCTCGCGCCTCGTGGCCCGCCTGACGGGGTATCCGGTGCAGTACAACAAAGCCGTGGTGGGCCGCAACGCCTTTGCCCATGAGTCGGGCATCCATCAGCACGGGGTGCTAGCCGATCGTTCCACCTACGAGATCATCGACGCCGCCAGCGTCGGACAGGTGGGTCGTCAGATCGTCATGGGCAAGCATTCGGGACGCCACGCCTTCGCCAACACCCTCGAGAAGATGGGCATCCATGTCCAAGGCGACGGGCTGAACCAGGCCTTCACCCGGTTCAAGGAGCTCGCCGACCGGAAGGTCGAGATCACCGAGGCCGACCTCGAGGCGATCGTGGCCGAGGAGCTCGGCCAGGACCTGGTGGAGGGCTTCCATCTCGAGGCCCTCGAGGTGGCGGGGGGCACGGTGGGTATGCCCCGGGCCCGTGTCGTAGTCAGCCGATCAGGGGACAAGGTGGAGGCCGCGGCCGAAGGGAACGGCATGATCGACGCCGCCTGCACCGCCATCCGGGCCGCCACCAAGGTCGAGTCGCGGCTCATCGGGTTCAACGTCTCGTCGGTGACCGGCGGCGTCGACGCCCTCGGAGACGTCGTCGTCCAACTCGAGGACGGCGGCCTCAAGGTCTCGGGCCGTGGGGTCTCCACCGATGTGGTGGAGGCGTCGGCCCGTGCCTACCTGGCGGCGGTCAACCGCCTGGTGCGGATCCGGGCCCGCAACGACCAGCGCGACCTCGAGATCGGGCCCTGACAGCGAGGGAGAAGAGCGCCAGAGCCGACGACGGGAAGAGCCGACGACGGGAAGAGGGGAAGAGGGAAGAGCGAGCCGGGGAGTGGGGAGCCGGCGTCAGGCCGCAGGCTGGACCTCCGCCGTGCAGAAGGCGCACCGGCGGGCCAGCTCGGGGATCTCGCTCAGGCACTCGGGGCAGTCCCTCGTTCCCGGCTCGGCTTCCTGGCCCCTCTTGCGGCGCGCTGCCAGCGCGTTGATCGGCTTGATCACGAAGAAGAACACGGCGGCGGCAATGAAGACGAAGGCGATCAAGGCGTTGAGGAAATCGCCGTAGAAGAACGTGCTCCCGTTCACCCTGAAGGAGAGGCTCGAGAAGTCGGCCTTGCCCGGGATCGAGATCAGCGGTGTCAGCAGGTTCTTCACGAACGACGTCACCACCGCGCCGAAGGCGGCGCCGATGACCACGGCGACGGCCAGGTCGATGACGTTCCCCCGCAAGATGAATGCCTTGAAGTCCTTCAGCATGATGCCTCCTCGGATTCGATCGGTCTCGGGGCAGCCTGTCAGGGGTGCCCCCGGCCCTGACGGTATGTGACCATAGGCCGAGAAGCCCGAGGTCCGACGAGGCGGACCACCAGCGCCCGGGTCAGCCGGTAAGGGAGGGCAGCCAGGGCGAGCGGTGGCGCTCGTAGACCGAGATGTCGTCTCCGTGGCGAAGGGTCAGCCCGATGTCGTCCCACCCGTTGAGGAGGCGCTCGCGCGTGAACTCGTCGAGAGGAAAGGTTCCGGTCAGCCCCACAGCGGGTGCCTCGACGGTGCCGCGGGCCACGTCGATGGTCAGCTCCACCGAGGGATCGGCGACGACCGCGTCGAGCAGGGCGCGTCCCAGGTCGGGTTCGACCTCCACCGGGAGCAGTCCCTGCTTCGTGCAGTTGTTCCGGAAGATGTCGGCGAACCGGGGCGAGACGACCGCCTCGAACCCGTAGTCGAGGAGGGCCCAGACGGCGTGCTCCCGAGAGGAGCCCGTGCCGAAGTTGGGGCCGGCCACGAGGACGGTGGCCCCCGCGTACTGGGGTTGGTTGAGGACGAAGTTCCGGTCGTCGCGCCATTCCGAGAAGAGGCCGGCCCCGAACCCGGTGCGTTCGACGCGCTTGAGCCAGTCCGAGGGGATGATCTGGTCGGTGTCGACGTCGGAGCGGTCGAGGGGTACGGCCCGGCCGGTGACGACGGTGACGGGCTTCACGGCCTCTCCCCCTTCAGGTCCCCGGTCACGAGAGATCCTCGGGGGTGGCGAAGTGTCCCGCCACGGCGGTGGCCGCGGCCACGGCCGGCGAGACGAGGTGGGTGCGGCCCCCCCGACCCTGGCGCCCCTCGAAGTTCCGGTTGGAGGTCGAGGCGCACCGCTCGCCCACGGCGAGCTTGTCGGGGTTCATGGCCAGGCACATCGAGCAGCCCGGCTCGCGCCATTCGAAACCGGCGGCGGCGAAGACCTTGTCGAGCCCTTCGGCCTCGGCCTGGGCCTTCACGGGATGGGAGCCGGGGACGACCAGGGCCCGGAGGCCCGACCGGACGTGTCGGCCCTCGAGGACGGCGGCCGCGGCCCGGAGGTCCTCGATGCGGGAGTTGGTGCAGGATCCGATGAAAACCGTGTCGACGGCGATGTCGCGCACCGCCGTTCCGGCGCTCAGTCCCATGTACTGCAGGGCCCGGTCGGCGGCCTCGCGCTCACCGGGGTCGGCGAAGGTCGAGGGGTCCGGGACTTGCCCGCCGATGGAGACGACCTGGGCCGGGTTGGTGCCCCAGGTGACGTGGGGGGCGATGGCCGAGGCGTCGATGGTCACGGTCTTGTCGAAGACCGCCCCCTCGTCGGTGGTGAGGCTCCGCCAGTCGTCGAGGGCGCGCTCCCACAGCTTTCCCGTCGGCGCGTGGGGACGACCTTCGAGGTAGGCGAAGGTGGTCTCGTCGGGTGCGATCATCCCGGCCCGGGCGCCGGCTTCGATGGACATGTTGCACATCGTCATCCGGCCTTCCATCGACAGGGCCCGGACCGCGGCGCCCCGGTACTCGATGACGTGGCCCATGCCGCCGCTCGTGCCGATGTGTCCGATGATGGCGAGGACGATGTCCTTGGCGGTGACGCCGGCGGGCGCCTCTCCCTCCACCTCGACGGCCATGGTGGCCGGCCGGATCTGGGGGAGCGTCTGGGTGGCGAGGACGTGCTCGACCTCGGAGGTGCCGATGCCGAAGGCCAGGGCGCCGAAGGCCCCGTGGGTCGAGGTGTGGCTGTCACCGCAGACGATGGTCATCCCGGGCTGGGTCAGGCCCAGCTCGGGGCCGATGACGTGGACGATGCCCTGATTGGCGTGACCCATCGGGTAGCAGGTGATGCCGAACTCCGCACAGTTGGCCGACAGGACCTCGAGTTGGCGGGCCGAGACCGGGTCGGCGACGGGCTTGTCGATGTCGGTGGTGGGGACGTTGTGATCGGCGGTGGCCACCGTGAGCTCGGGATGGCGCACCGGCCGGCCCGCCAGCCGCAGGCCGTCGAAGGCCTGAGGCGACGTGACCTCGTGCACCAGATGCAGGTCGATGAAGAGCAGATCGGGCTCACCCTCGGCGCTGTGGACGAGGTGGCGCTCCCACACCTTGTCACTGAGTGGACGGGGCCTCTGTGCCCTCAACTGCCCACCTGGACGATCTCGACCCGGAGGGTGCCGCCCGGGGCCTCGTACTCGACCACGTCACCCGAGCTCTTGCCCAGGAGGGCCTGGCCCAGGGGTGACCCCGGCGAGACGACGTTGAGCTCGTCGTGGCGTTCCTCGATCGAGCCCACCAGGAACCGCTCGATCTCGTCGTCCCCCTCGTACCGGATGGCCACGGTCGACCCGGTGGCCACCGTCTCGGAGCTGCCGACCGCCTCGTCGTCGACGATGACGGCGTGGCCCAGGGTGTGCTGGAGTCGGCGGACCCGGGATTCCATCTTCCCCTGGGTGTCCTTGGCCGCGTGGTAGTCGCCGTTTTCGGAGAGGTCACCGAGGGCCCGGGCGGCCTCGATGGCACGGGCGATCTCGACCCGACCCCGGGTCGTCAGGTCCTCGAGCTCGGCCTGCAGGCGGTCGTAGGTCGCCTGGGTCAGATGGGTGGACTCGTCGTCGCTCACGCCCCCCAAGGGTATCGGCTCGGTCGGGCCGCTCCGGTGGCCCCGGGGTGCCCCGTCGACGCCGCGACCTGGTCCGGGCCTCCCCCCTGTGGTTGACGGGCGCGTCCGGGCGCGGGAGACTGGCATCGCAATGAGAACCCCGAGCACACTCGTAATCGTCATCGAATAGGCGCACACCCCACTGGTGTGCGCCTCCCCGACCGTCCACATCGAGTGGGCGGTTTTTCATTTTCCGGGGCGCCCTCCGGCGAACCAGAGACCCAGACCCGAGGAACCAGAGACCCGACGATGAGCACAGGCAAGTCCCACACCGTGGCGGTGATCGGTGGCGACGGCATCGGCCCCGAGGTGCTGGCCCAGGCCCTCAAGGTGGTCGCCGCCGCCGGCGTCACCTTGGTCCAAACCGACTTCGACCTCGGAGCCGCCCACTACCTCCGGACCGGCGATGTCCTCCCCGACGCCACCCTGGAGGAGCTGCGGTCCTTCGACGCCATCCTCCTCGGTGCCGTGGGCCCGCCCGTGGGGTCGACCGAGGTCCCCTCGGGCCTGCTCGAGCGGGGGCTCCTCCTGCGGCTGCGGTTCGAGCTCGACCTCTACGTGAACCTCCGCCCCTTCGTCGGGCTCCCCGCCGCCCCCGCCCCCGACTGCGACTTCGTGGTCATCCGGGAGAACACCGAAGGGACCTACGCGGGCGAGGGTGGGTTCCTCCGCCGGCACACGCCCCACGAAGTGGCCACCCAGGGCTCGGTGAACACCCGGATGGGCGTCGAGCGGTGCGTGCGGTTCGCCTTCGAGCTGGCCACCCGACGTGAGCGGCATCACCTCACTCTCGTGCACAAGACGAACGTCCTCACATTCTCCGGTGACCTCTGGCAACGGGTGGTGGACGAGGTGGCGCCCGACTACCCCGGGGTGAGCCGCGACTACAACCACGTCGACGCGGCCTGCATCTACCTGGTGGAGCGGCCCGCCCGCTACGACGTCATCGTCACCGACAACCTCTTCGGCGACATCCTCACCGACCTGGCCGGGGCCGTGGCGGGGGGGATCGGGTTCGCCGCCTCGGCCAACCTGAACCCGGCCCGGACCGGGCCGTCGTTGTTCGAGCCCGTCCATGGCGCCGCCCACGACATCGCCGGGACCGGCACCGCCAACCCGGTGGCGGCCATACGGTCGGCGGCCCTCATGCTCGACCACCTCGGCGAGGCCGACGCCGCCGAACGGATCACCAAGGCCGTCACGTCCTATCTGGCCGAGGATTCCTCGGGTTCCCCGGGCGGCCCCCCTCTGTCCACAGTCGCCGTCGGCGACGCCATTGCAGAAAGGCTCTGAGCCCGTGCCCATCACCCCGACCGAGAAGATCTGGCTCGACGGCGAGCTCGTCGACTGGGACAAGGCCCGCATCCACGTGCTCACCCACTCGCTCCACTACGGCTCGGGGGTCTTCGAGGGCATCCGGGCCTACCCCACCGGGCGGGGCGTGGCCGTCTTCCGCCTGACCGACCACATCAACCGGCTCTTCACCTCGGCCAAGGTCTTCATGATCGACGTCCCCTACAGCCCCGCCGACCTCGTCGCCGCGAGCAAGGCGGTCGTCCGGGTCAACGGGCTCGAGGACGGCTGCTACCTCCGGCCCATCGTCTACCTCGGCTACGGCGAGATGGGCCTCAACCCCCTGCCCTGTCCCGTCAGCGTGGCCATCGCGGCCTGGCCCTGGGGCACCTACCTCGGCGACGAGGGGGTGGCCAACGGCATCCGGCTCAAGGTCTCCTCGTGGCAGCGCCACGACCCCAACGCCGTGCCCACCGCGGCCAAGGGGACCGGCATGTACGTGAACTCCTCGCTGGCCAAGGTGGAAGCCCTCAAAGCCGGGTACGACGAGGCCGTGCTGCTCGCCTCCGACGGTCGGGTGTCGGAGTGCACCGGCGAGAACATCTTCATCGTCCGGGGGAGGCGCATCCTCACCCCGCCCACCTCGGACTCGACCGCCCTGGCCGGCATCACCCAGGATTCGGTGAGGACGATCGCCACCGACCTCGGCTACGAGTTCGTCACCGAGACTCTCATCCGCACCGATCTCTACACCGCCGACGAGGCCTTCCTCTCGGGGACCGCGGCCGAGATCGTCCCGATCCGCGAGGTCGACGACCGCACCGTGGGCGATGGTCGCCCGGGGCCGGTGACCAAGCACATCCAGGACACCTACTTCGCCACCGTCCGGGGCGAGGTGGACCGCTACAAGGACTGGCTCGAACATGTCGACTGACCTGCCCCCTGGGGTCGGTGCCGACCGCAGCAAGGTGATCAGGCGCAAGGGCGCGGGCCACAGCCACAACCACGGTGGGGCCAGCCACAGCCACAGTGGGGCCAGCCACAGCAACAGCGGGGCCAGCCACAGCAACAGCGGGGCCAGCCACAGCCACAGCGGGGCCAGCCACGGGTTCGACCTGCCGCCGCTGCCCGAGGCCGTCGACATCTTCGACACCACGCTGCGCGACGGGTCCCAGCAAGAGGGTCTCTCGCTCACCGTGGACGACAAGCTCCGGGTGGCCGAGCAGCTCGACCATCTCGGCGTGACCTTCATCGAGGGCGGCTGGCCCGGCGCCAATCACAAGGACGAGGAGTTCTTCGCCCGGGCCCCCGCCGAGCTCCGCCTGTCGAGCGCCACCCTGGTCGCCTTCGGGTCCACCCGCCGGGCCGGGGTCCGGGCCGAGGACGACGAGGTCCTGCGCCAACTGGTGAAGGCGAACACCCCGGCCGTCTGCATCGTGGCCAAGGTTTCCAAGCTCCATGTCACCGAAGCCTTGCGGACGACGCTCGACGAAGCCGTCGCCATGGCCGCCGACTCGGTGACCTTCCTCCGGGACCACGATCTCCGGGTCTTCTTCGACGCCGAGCACTTTTTCGACGGGTTCCGGGAGGATCCCGAGTTCACCTTGCGGGTCATCCGGGCCGCCGAGGAGGCGGGCGCCGAAGCCATCGTGTTGTGCGACACGAACGGGGGCACCCTGCCCCACGATGTGGAGCGCATCGTGGCCGGTGTCGTGGCGGACTACGAGTGTCAGGTCGGGGTCCACTTCCACAACGACTCGGGCTGCGCCGTGGCCAACTCCCTCGCCGGGGTCAGGGCCGGTGCCACCCACGTCCAGGGGTGTGTGAACGGCTACGGGGAGCGCACCGGGAACGCCGATCTCTGCGCGGCGATCCCCGACCTCTCGCTCAAGCTCAACGTCCGGACCATCCCCCCCGACCGCCTCGAGCGGATCACGCCGGTCTCGCACCACGTCGCCGAGCTCGTGAACCTCGCTCCCAACCCCCAGCAGCCCTATGTCGGCTCTGCCGCCTTCGCCCACAAGGCCGGCCTCCATACGAGCGCCATCGCCCGCCGCCGCGACGCCTACGAGCACGTCTCGCCTGATCTCGTCGGCAACGGGACCCGCTTCGTGGTGTCGGAGATGGCGGGCCGCTCCACCTTGGCCCTCAAGGCCCAGGAGCTCGGATTGGAGCTCGACTCCGACGCCCTCACGGGAGTTCTCGACACGTTGAAAGCCCTCGAGTACCGGGGCTACCACTTCGAGGTCGCCGACGGATCGCTCGAGCTCCTCCTGCGCAAGGCGACGGGCTGGCACCAGGAGTTCTTCGAGGTGGAGTCGTTCCGGGTCATCAACGACCACACCGCCGATCGCGACGCCGATCGCGACGCCGGGCGCGACAACGACGCCGGACACGACAGTGGGCGCGACGCAGGGCGCCACACCACCGAGGCGACGGTCAAGATCCGGGTGGGCGATACCAGGGTGGTGGCCACCGCCGAGGGGAACGGTCCGATCAACGCCCTGGACTCGGCCTTGCGTCAGGCCATCGGTGCCCACTTCCCGAAGCTGGCCGCGGTCCATCTCGTCGACTACCGGGTGCGGGTGCTCGACACGGGCAGGGGAACCGGGGCGGTCACCCGGGTCCTGATCGACACGAGCGACGGTGAGCGCGTCTGGACCACCATCGGGGTCTCGGAGAACATCATCGAGGCCTCCTGGCAGGCCCTTTTCGACTCGATCGTCTACGGTCTCGTCCACGCCGGGCCGTCCACCGCCGCGGCCGACTCACCCCAGGAGCAGGACTCTCTCATATGACCCAACCCAACTTCGTGCCGATCGTCGAGACCGACCAGGTCCGGCCCTCGTACCGGCTGAGCACCCCGCGCCACTGGCGGGCCGGTCGGGTCGCCGATCTGCGCGGGCCCGAGCACGTCCGGGGCCGGGAGCTGGGGATCCCCGGGACCGATCAGGGCTACGCCTTCCTCCTCGCCCACACCCAGTTCGAGGACAAGCTCGAGCTCACCGACGGCGTCACGGCCGAGGACGCGCTGGTGGCCTGCTCGGCGGTGGCGAACCGCCGCGCCTCGTTGTACGGCCGGGCGCCGGTCGCCAAGGACATCGAGCTGGCCCTGGTGGTCTTCGGGTTCCTGGGTGGGGCGCCGGCAGACCTCGTCGACTGGCGGACCCCGCTCTTCCAGGCGGCCGCCCACCACTACCAGCAGCAGAGGACCATCGTCGGAGCCGTGTCGGAAGAGACCCTGCGTCTGTCCCCGTCCGATGTCCGCGGTCGTCTGTCCTCGTGGCGGTCGATGCTGGACGTCTCCGCCGTCGCGACCTGAACCTCAGTCGGCTCCATCGGTGCAGGACCTCGAGGTCTCGGCCCACGGCTTGACGTTCAAGGCGGTGGCGACGGGCCCCGACGGGGGTCGCCCCGTGGTCTTCCTGCACGGGTTTCCCCAGACCTCGTTCTCCTGGCACCACCAGCTCGAAGCCGTTGCCGGCGCGGGATACCGGGGCCTCGCCTTCGACCAGCGGGGGTACTCGCCCCAGGCCCGACCCGCCACGGTGGAGGACTACCGCATCGGCGAGCTCGTGGGCGATGTCCTCGCCGTCGCCGACGAGTGGGAATTGGACCGCTTCGACCTCGTCGGTCATGACTGGGGAGCGATGGTGGCGTGGGTGACCGCGGCGCGTCATCCCGATCGAGTGCGAACCCTCACCGCGGTCTCGGTGCCCCATCCCCGCGCCTTCGCGGCCGCCTTCGGCGGCGGTGGGGAGGGTGGCGGTGGCGGTGGCGGCGACGAGGACCAACGCCAGCGATCGTCGTACATCGAGGTGTTCCGGGCTGAGGGCGGCGTGGCCGAGCGCGCCCTGCTGGGTGAGGACGGCTCGGGTGGGGGGCTCCGCGCCATGTTCGACGCCAGCGGTCTCTCCTCGGACACCGAGGAGGTGCGGCGGTTCGTCGCCACCATGGTCGAGCCCGGGGCCTTGACCGCCGCGCTGAATTGGTATCGGGCCACCGAGCCCCATGCGCTCTCCGACGTGGGCGCGATCACGGTCCCGACCTTGTATGTCTGGTCGGACCAAGACATCGCCCTCGGACGGGTGGCGGCGGAGGCGACGGTGCACTGGGTCTCGGGCCCCTACCGCTTCGAGGTCCTGCCCGGCGTCAGTCACTGGATCCCCGAGTCCGCACCGGCCGCGCTGAACCGGCTCCTTCTCGAGCACCTGTCGCAACACCGGTAACACCAGGCGCCAGGCTCGGGGTGGGAGACTGGGTGGATGGAGTTCCCCCCCGCCTACGCGCTCACCGACACGCACAAGCAGTTCCGGAGTGCGGTCCGCCAGATGGCCGAGGAGCGCATCGCGCCCCACGCCGCCGAGGTCGACCGGGATGCGGCCTTCCCGTGGGACGGCTTCAAGGCGTCGGTGGAGATGGAGCTCCCCGCCCTCGGGATCCCCGTGGCCTATGGCGGTGCCGGCGCCGATTCGGTCACCCAGGCGATCATGGTCGAGGAGCTCGCCCGGGTGTGCGCCTCGACGAGCGTGACCATGCTCATCTCGAAGCTCGGGATGATGCCCGTCTTCAACTGGGGGTCTGAGCACCTGAAGACCACGTATGTCCCTCGCGTGGCCTCGGGAGAGGCGCAGGCGAGCTACTGCCTCTCGGAGGCGGACGCCGGCAGCGATGTGGCCGCCATGCGGTGCCGGGCGGTGCGCGACGGCGACCACTACGTCCTCAGCGGGACGAAGTACTGGATCACCAACGCCGGTGCCTCGAGCTTCTACACCGTCTTCGCCAAGACCGATCCCGATGCCGGTCACCGGGGCATCAGCTGCTTCGTGGTCGAAGCTGACTGGGGTGTGAAGGTCGCCAAGCTCGAACACAAGATGGGACTCCGGGGCAGCCCCACCGGAGAGGTGGTCTTCGACGATGTCCGCGTGCCGGTCGAGAACCGGGTCGGCGAAGAGGGCCAGGGCTTCACCATCGCCATGCACACCCTCGACCGCAGCCGCCCCACCATCGGGGCCCAGGCCGTGGGCATCGCCCAGGGAGCGATCGACTACGCGGCCCGGTACATGACACAGCGCAACGCCTTCGGGCAACCCATCTCCGAATTCCAGGGACTCCGGTTCATGCTCGCCGACATGGCAATGCGGACCGAAGCGGCCCGCTGTCTCGTCTACCGCGCCTGTTCGGTGATCGACGGGGGCGACCCCGACAACGAACTCTCGATGATGGGGGCCATGGCGAAATGCTTCGCCTCGGACACCGCCATGGCCGTGACGACCGACGCCGTCCAACTGCTCGGCGGCTATGGCTACACCACCGATTTCCCCGCCGAACGCTTCATGCGCGACGCCAAGATCACCCAGATCTACGAGGGCACCAACCAGATCCAGCGTGTCGTGATCTCGAAGAGGCTGCTCGGATAGAACGATGTCAATCGGATCGGGGCCTGCCGG
>Ga0187890_10001436_pt1 | contig 17047 bp, 15 predicted proteins | sample June2016WEW_21_1_FD_133005 | JGI IMG/M metagenome (GOLD analysis project Ga0187890, IMG submission 133005) | Peatland microbial communities from SPRUCE experiment site at the Marcell Experimental Forest, Minnesota, USA - June2016WEW_21_10 | ecosystem: Environmental > Terrestrial > Soil >... | reverse complement strand
CTCCTCGCGAAGCGATAGAACCAGAAGGAATTATTTTCTTTTGCTTTTTCTGCTCACTATTCACTGCTCCTCGCGAAGCGATAGAACCAGAAGGAATTATTTTCTTTTGCTTTTTCTGCTCACTATTCACTGCTCACTATTCACTTCAAAATTATTTGGAAAGCTGCCCCCCTATCTGATATTTTACCGTCGGCAGCTTCGACCGGCATGTCCGGGGCCTTTCAGCTTAAACTCTGTTTTCCAAAGGGCAGCGCTTGTTTTTAGAAACATTTTTCCAGAACCTGCTTAACGCCATGCAGTGGGGGAGCTTCTACGCCCTGATCGCTCTTGGCTATACGATGGTCTACGGGGTGCTGCTCCTGATCAATTTCGCCCACGGGGACATATTCATGGTGGGGGCATATATCGGCTTTTTCATAGCCACGCTTTTGCTCGGCCGCTATGCCTGGTTTTCGCCCGGATTGCCGCCGGCCCTGATTTTCGGCCTGACCGTAATGATCACCATGATAATTACATCGGGAGTCGGCGTCGCCATCGAGCGGGTCGCCTACCGCCCCCTCCGGCGTAAGGGCGCATCGCGCCTCTATGTCGTAATTACGGCCCTGATGTGCGGACTGATCCTCGAGAACGGCAATCTGGCCGTTCTTGGGGCAAGCCGCCGCAGCTTTCCCCAGCTTTTTTCAAATGCGGCTCATAACATCGCAGGGGTAACTTTCACCAACATCAAAGTACTGGTGATCCTCACCACGGTTCTGGTTTTCGTTCTACTCGAGGCAATCGTGCGCAAAACCAGGATCGGAATGGCGATGCGGGCCATCTCCTACGACAGGATGGCCGTGCCGTTGATGGGCATTCCGCTGGATACGGTCATTGTTTTCACTTTTGCCCTGGGATCTTCACTGGCGGCCCTTGCTGGAGTGCTTTTCGCCACCGCCTACCCGGTGCTCGACCCTTATATGGGGGCGCTCGTCGGCTGGAAGGCTTTCATTGCGGCCGTTCTGGGCGGCATTGGGGAAATACGCGGCGCCATTGCGGGGGGATTTCTTCTCGGGTTCGTTGAAATATTCGTTGCAGCTTTCTTTCCATCGACTCTGCGCGATCTTATCGCTTTCAGCATTCTGCTGGTATTCCTCAGCGTAAAACCCACAGGAATTTTCGGTGTGGCAAGGGCCACAAAGATTTAGGCGGCTATGCGCAATTACAGCTCTGTTATATCTTACACGACTCTTTGCGCTCTTGGTGTGCTCGCCGCCAAACTCGGCATTCTCAACGCTTATGTGCAGCTCGTTGTGATGTATGCCGGGATAAATATAATCCTGTCAGCTTCGCTAAACATCGTGAACGGGTACATGGGCGAGTTCTCGGTGGGACATGCCGGATTCATGGCCGTCGGGGCCTATGTCGCCTCGATTCTAAACGTGATGCTGTTTACGGACAGCTCGATTTTCGGGCCGCCTCTGCTTCCCCCTTCCAGCGCAATTTTTCTTTTCCCGGTTACCCTTATTGCCGGGGGCGCAGCAGCCGCTCTTGCAGGCCTGCTCGTCGCGGTGCCCTCTTTCAAGACGCGGGGCGACTACCTTGCGATCATAACCCTGGCCGTTAACTATATCGTCAAAAGCTCGATAGAAAACATCCAGCCGATCGGCGGCGCGCGCGGTTTCATGGGCATGCGAAACGTGATCGATTCAATGGAGAAGGTTTTGAATCTCCCCTGGACCATGATCTGGGTCTTCATATCGGTTGGGGCGACTGTCTGGATAATCCATCAGCTTGTAAATTCGACTTACGGCAAAGGCATTGTCGCGCTCAGAGACGACGAAATTGCGGCTGAGATTATGAGCATAAATACCCAGCGGATGAAGATAGTGGCTTTCATGCTCTCCTCCGGGTTGGCAGGAATAGCGGGTGGCCTGTTCGCGCACGTGCTGGGATATATAAACCCCGGGTCCTTCACCATCATGAAATCGACCGAAGCGCTGGTTATGGTTTACATGGGCGGAATGGGATCGTTAAGCGGCTCGGTGATCAGCGCGATTATCTTTACGCTTGCGCTCGAAGCGTTTCGACCGCTTCAGGTCATAAAATGGGTCGCGGTGCCGTTTCTGCTCATTTTTCTAATGATCTTCCGGACCGAGGGGATCATGGGACACAGGGAACTCACCGACATTTTCCCGAATCTGCGCAGATGGTTTGCACCCAGAGAGGGGCGGGCGTAAAATGGCCCTTCTGGAAATAAAGGACCTGACGCACTTTTTCGGCGGTCTTAGGGCGGTATATAATCTTAACCTGACCCTGCAGGGCGGTGAGCTGATGGGCCTGATAGGCCCTAACGGCGCCGGCAAGACGACCGTGTTCAACATGGTGAGCGGTTTTTACCGTCCGTCGGAAGGTCAAATCCGGTTCCTGGACCGCGATATAGGCGGCCTGCGCCCGCACCAGGTTACAGCCCTGGGAATAGCGCGCACGTTCCAGAGTATCCGCCTTTGGAACAGCCTGAGCGTTTTCGAAAACATTTGCGTCTCTCAGCATCATCAACTCGGTTACGGGTTTTTACAATCGGTGTTGCGCACCCCAAAGTTCGTAAGAAGCGAGCGGCGTGTCAAAAAGAGGGCAGAGGAGATCATGGATTTGCTGGGGCTTAGGCAATTCGCACTCGAATTTCCGAAAAACCTCCCCTACGGACTTCAGCGGCGTGTGGAGATTGGCCGGGCCCTGTCACTTCGGCCCAGGCTCCTGCTGCTCGATGAACCGGCCGCCGGGATGAACCCCGGTGAAGTCGGCCGGCTTATAGAAACGATCCGGTGGATTCGAGACGAATTCAAGCTGACGATCTGGTTGATAGAACACCACATGCGGGTGGTGATGAACGTCTGCGAGAACATGTTGGTACTCGATTTCGGCGAAACGATCGCCGAGGGCCGGCCGGATGAAATCAGGCAGGACCCCCGCGTCATTAAGGCATATCTGGGAGAAGAAGAACCGGTCCATGCTCGAGGTATCTGATCTTCACGTAAAATACGGAAACATCGAGGCGCTGCACGGGATATCCTTTCGTGTCGACGAGGGTGAGATAGTCGCGCTGCTTGGCGCCAACGGCGCCGGTAAATCCACCACTCTTATGAGCATCATGCGTCTTGCGCCCCCCGAAGGACCCCGGGTGAGCAAAGGTGGAATAAAATTCAACGGGACCGACCTTCTTCCGGTCCCCGCCCATACCCTTGTATCCAAGTACGGAATCGGCCTTGTGCCGGAGGGCAGGCATATTTTCGGAAACCTCACAGTTTTTGAAAACCTGAAGCTGGCAACCTTTGCAAGAAATGACCGGGAGCAGATTCAAAGGGACTACGAACGTGTTTTTGCGCTCTTCCCGCGTCTGGCCGGCCGCAAATCCCAAAGGGGAGACCTGCTGAGCGGCGGCGAGCAGCAGATGCTCGCAATCGGGCGGGCCTTTATGAGCGGTGCCGGGTTCGTCCTGCTCGATGAGCCTTCGATGGGACTGTCGCCTCTTCTGATGGTCGAACTTTTTCGGGTGCTAAAAGAACTCAACGACAGCGGCGCCACCATTCTCATCGTGGAACAAAACGCACGAATCGCTCTAAAGTACGCTCATCGTGCTTATGTTCTGGAAGCCGGGAAAATAGTGCTGGAAGGCCAATCACAGGCGCTCTCGGAAAATCCCGAGATTCGGAAAGCTTATCTGGGGTAAGTTTAAATGCTGAAAATACTCATTTGCGACGGACTCGATAAAAGCGGTCTAAAGACTTTGCGCTCGGCCGAAGGGGTTGAGGCGGATACGCCCGACGGACTTGGCGCGGCTGAAATCAAGGCGATTTTGCCCGAATACGACGCCATGATCGTGCGCAGCCGCACCAGGGTCACCGCCGATCTGATCGAAAGTTCTCAGCGGCTCAAAGCGGTCGGCAGGGCAGGCACGGGTGTGGACAATATCGACGTCGAAGCTGCCAGCGCGCGCGGGGTATTGGTCATGAACACGCCGGGGGCAAACGCCATGGCCGCCGCCGAGCATACCCTGGCGTTAATGCTCGCACTGGCGCGCCACATCCCGCAGGCGACCGGGTCTATGCGTCATGGGCTGTGGGAAAAGAAGAAATTTGTCGGCACCGAGCTTTATCACCAGACCCTGGGCATAGTGGGTCTGGGAAAAATAGGCTCGATTGTCGCCGACCGCGCCCTTGCGATGAAAATGAGGGTCCTTGTCTACGATCCGCATATAGTGCCCGAGATGGCGGCGGTCTTGGGCGTCGAGTATGTCTCACTTGACGATCTGCTCGCCGGATCGGATTTCATTACCGTGCACACCCCGCTCACCGAGGAGACCCATTGGATACTGAACCCGCAGACCCTGGCGAAGACCAAACCGGGCGTACGTATTGTCAACTGCGCCCGCGGCGGGCTGATAGATGAGCAAGCCCTGCGCGAGTTTCTTTCCAATGGGCATGTAGCCGGGGCCGCGCTCGATGTTTTCGAAAAAGAGCCTCCCACCGGGAGCCCTCTGCTCGATATGCCCAACGTCATTTTCACCCCTCACCTGGGGGCCTCCAGCCTGCAAGCGCAGGAAAACGTCTCTGTGGCGATCGCCTCCCAGATTCTTGACTACCTTCAGCGAGGGCTGATTCGAAACGCCATTAACTTCCCGTCGATCAGCATGAAGGACTACGAAAGACTGCGGCCGTACCTGCTGCTGGCCGAGCGGCTCGGCAACCTCCAGGGCCAGCTTTGCAGGGCGCTGCAAAAACTCGATATCACCTATGCGGGCTCAGACCTCCAGGAGGTCCCGCTGCAGCCCCTTACCCAGACCGTAATCAAGGGGCTGCTCGACCCGATCATGGCCGAAAAGGTGAACCTGATAAACGCGCCTCTTCTTCTCAAAGAGCGCCGGATCGAGCTGACCGTATCCACGACTTCCCAGTCCAGGGGCTATACCGGGGAGATCGCAGTAAAGGTGAAGGGGTGCGGAAAAGACGAATATTCCGCCTCGGGAGCGGTTTTTCTCGGACAGGAGGCCCGGTTGGTTCGGCTAAACGATTACATGCTCGAAGCCGAGCTGGAAGGGATCAACCTGATCATCCAGAACCTGGACAAACCGGGAACTATCGGCCATATTGGGACAACGCTCGGCAATTTCAATGTGAATATCGCCAACATGCACTTGGCTCGCAGCCGTGAAAGGGACAAGGCGATCGCTATAATACGGCTCGACAACGAAGCTCCCAGGGAGGCGCTGGAAGTCCTTCGATCGCACCCAAGCATTATTTCCGTGCAGCAGGTGAAACTGTAACGACAGTGAACAGTGAACGGTGAAAAGTGAAGAGTGAGCAGTGAACAGAAAAAAATAATTCCTTTTGGTTCTATCGCTTCGCGACGAATAGTGAACAGAAAAGGCTTTCCCTTTTCCTCCTCACTGCTCACGGAGTTGAGTTTTCGGATGCAAAAATATTTCATCTTGGCGAGATCGCCGAATCGGACATAAAGAATTTTCTCAAGAACATCGGGCAGTCTTCACAGTCCCTGGAGTTTGGACATGTGATTCTTGTGTGGGAGATCCAAAATATAAGGAAACAGGAAGACTGTCCGAGCCAAATGCCCCGAAGTTTAGGGGCTGCATAAATTAGCCCAGGGTAAGCGGAGCGTCACCCTGGGAAGGGTGGACAAAACCAAACCCATTCTTACCCTGAAAGGGTTACATAAAAATAAGGATTCCCCGGCGAATGCCTCAATCTCTGGCGCAGGTCCACATTCATATAATCTTTTCAACCAAGAAGCGGATGCCTTTCCTTGTTGACGCTGAGATTCGGAAGGAGATGTGCGCCTATCTTGCTTCCATCATGAAGGCATACGAATCCCCCGCGCAGATTGTTGGCGGGACGGCTGATCACATCCACATCCTTTGCGCTCTCTCAAGGTCCGCCGCGGTTGCCAGGGTTATCGGCGAAGCAAAACGCAATTCATCCAAATGGATAAAGACCAAGGGCGGTGACCTCGAATTATTTCAGTGGCAAAACGGGTATGGGGCTTTTTCTGTGAGCTTCTCTAAGATAGCCGAAGTCCGAGAATATATTGCCGATCAAATGAATCATCACAAGAAGATGTCATTTCAGGAGGAGTTTCGCCTTTTTTTGCGGAAACATAGTCTTGATTTTAATGAGGCCTATGTTTGGGATTAGCTGGACAGTCGTGACTATGGCAGGTTTTATGTAACCCATTCAGGGTAAAAAACGGTTTGTGTGATCCATACCCAGGGTGGCGTCCCGCGAGGCGCGGGACTGACCCTGGGCTGACTTATTAAGCCCCTTCGGGGCAGGTGAAGCTGTAACGACAGTGAACAGTGAACAGAAAGGGCCTCCTCTTTGTCTGCTCACTGCTCACTGCTCACTGAATTGAGTTTTTACATGCAAAAATATTTCGGGCCACAGGGAATTCTGGCATCAAAAGTTCAAGGTTTCGAGTACCGCCAGGGCCAGCTTGAAATGGCTCAGGCCGTTTTCGAATGTTTTCGCTCCCGGACCCCTCTCATGGCAGAGGCCGGCACCGGCACCGGCAAGACCTGGGCATATCTGGTGCCGGCCATACTCAGTGGCAAAAAAGTGGTCGTATCGACAGGTACAAAGACCCTCCAGGACCAAATCCTCGATCACGATATTCCGTTTCTCAAGAAAAACATCGATCCGAAACTAAAGGCCGTCTGCCTCAAGGGACGCAGAAATTACCTGTGCAGGCGCAGGTTCCTGGAGTTCTGCTATCAGCCCACGCTCTGGAACAAGGAGGAGGCGAGGCTCTTTCGCCGGTTCCAGAAGTGGGCGGCAACATCGAATACGGGCGACCGTTCCGAAATCGATTGGCTGCCCGATAACTTCCGAACCTGGAACGAGGTCTGTTCGAGCACCGAGCATTGCCTGGGCCAGCAGTGCTCGCAATTTTCCCGATGCCATCTGACACGGATGAGAAACGAGGCGGCCCGCGCCAACATAGTGCTGGTAAATCACCATTTGTTCTTCGCGAACCTCGCGCTGCGCCGCTGGGGCATGAGCGAGGTCATTCCGGAATACGAAGCAGTTGTCTTCGACGAAGCCCACCAGTTGGAGGATGTGGTTGGCGAGTATTTTGGGACCCATTTCAGCAGCTTCGCAATAGCGCAACTCGCCCAGGATATACTCAAAGAATGCCGCCGCGACTCAAAGAAGCTTAATTTGAAGCCGGTTCAAACTGCCGGGCAGCAGCTCGAGGTGTTAAGCCGGCTTTTTTACATCAACCTGGCCCAGGCAGGAAAAGGGACAGGGCGTTTTCGCTTCGAGCCGGCAAAAGCCGGCAACGATTTCGCCGTCACATGCCGGCAGATTGCTCACGCCCTGGGTGAGCTTCCCGCCATGATTGAACCTTTTGCCGAAAAGGCCGAAAACCTCACCTGCACAAGCCGGCGGGCGCTCGAGCTGTCGGCCGCGCTCCAGTTGCTAATCGAACAGAAGGACCAATCCCTGGTCTACTGGCATGAGCTTACCCAACAGGGGGTCTTTGTTAATGCAACGCCCATAGACATCGGGCCGGTGCTCAACGAATTTCTTTTCCCCGCTACTCCCTCGGTAGTGATGACATCGGCCACACTGTCTGTGGCCGGGGGTTTTGAATATGTGCGAAACTCGCTCGGAGTGCCCGTGGAGGGCCGTGAACTGTTGCTGCGTTCGCCATTTGAGTATGAGCGGCAGGCCATAGCTTACATACCCTCGCGTTTCCCGGCCCCTAATGACAGGGAGTTTTGTGCTCGGATGGGCGCCCAGGCTTCCGAAATCATCGAAAAGACCCGCGGGCGGGCACTTTTTCTTTTCACAAGCTACCGAAACATGTATGAAGTTCACAAACTCTTTGAGGGCAAGATTTCGTTCCCGCTCCTCGTCCAGGGGCAAAAAACCAAACGCGCCCTTCTACAGGAGTTCAAGGACAGGGTCGATTCGGTCCTGCTGGCGACCAGTTCCTTCTGGCAGGGAATCGACGTGCCGGGGGAGGCGCTGAGCTGCGTGATCATTGACAAATTGCCGTTCGAAGTCCCGGACGACCCGGTGATCGCAGCCAGGGTGGACCGTATCGCCCGCAACGGTGGCAACGCCTTTTATGAATACCAGGTGCCAAGGGCCGCAATTCAGTTGAAGCAGGGAATAGGACGGCTGATCAGGTCCTCGAAGGACCGCGGCGTAATAGCTGTTTTCGACATTCGGATGCTCACCAGGAGCTACGGACAGGTCTTCGTTAAAAGCCTTCCACCCTGCCGGGTGGTACACTCTATTGATGAAATCGAGACCTTTCTGGAAAGTTCTTAATCTCGGAGGGCCCAGGAGTTTGAGTATTGCCGGAACCAGGATTTGCTTTGTCACGAAGAGCGCGAAGGATGCACGAAGAGCGAGTGCACCGGGGTAGAGGCGAGGGGAGAAAAAGATGGAATTTGACGAACTTTCGAATCGTGTGATTGGATGTGCGATAGAGGTTCACCGCGCTTTAGGTCCTGGGCTGTTGGAATCGACTTACGAACAACGTCTGGCCCATGAACTGAGGCTGAACGGGATCGCTTTCAAACTTCAATGTCCCCTGCCTGTCGAGTATAAACAAGTCCACCTGGACTGTGGTTATAGAGCTGATTTCTTTGTGGAGGATGCCCTGATTCTTGAATTGAAGAGTGTGGAACAGATCCAAAGCGTCCACGAAGCTCAACTGCTCACATACATGAAATTTGCACGCGCTCGGACGGGTTTGCTTATCAATTTTAATGTCAAACTCCTGAGAGATGGGATCAAACGCTTCGTTCTGTGATTTCTTCGCGTTCTTCGTGTATCCTTGGTGCTCTTCGTGTTGAGCGTGTGCAACCGGATGTGACCGGTCAGTTTCCGATTCGGGCTCGATGGTCCGGGAAAAACAGGGGGAGACAATGCGCAAAATACTTCTGGCAGTGGATGGATCTCAAAAAGGGCTGGAGACGGTGTCGATCCTGGGGCGACTGCTCAAAGACCAGGAAGATATGAAGATAGTGCTCCTTCATTGTGTTCAGCAGATTTCCACACTTCTTCCGGAGGACCTCTGCATGGACATCGAGGAGACCACCAGGCTCCCTTTCAAAGATCAGGAAAAGGTGGGTCAAGCAGTTGTGCGGGCCTCTTTGAGCAGGCTGACCGATGCGGGTTTCCCGGAAGCTAACATTGAGCTTCGGCTCAAACTCGACAGCCTGGACCCGGCCCTGGACATTATCGCTCAGGCGGATATCGAGCGAATCCGGACAATAGTGGTCGGCAGGCGGGGCAGGAGCCAGCTTGGGGCGCTGCTGCTCGGGAGCATCTCCGGGAAGGTGGCCCAGTACGCACGCGGCAAGATCGTATGGATCGTCGATACCCCTGTCAACGATTCCATGAAAGTGCTGATCGCAATGGAAGGGGTCCCGGAAGTCCGGGAGCTGTCCTACTACACGGCCGAGCTGTTTGGTCCCTGCCCGGGGTTGAGCTATACCTTCATGCACATTATGCCCCCGGTCCCGCCCAAGTTCTGGGATGACGGCCACATTCTCGACACCGCCGAGCAGAAAGACAGGCAGGGCCGAATCGAAAAATGGAAGACCGAGTGGACCGACTCGGTAAGCCGGTACATGTCGGAAGGATGCGATCTGCTGCTGGAGCGGGGAGTTGAAGAGCAGAGCGTGGAAAACCTTATACTCCAGACAAAGCAAGGCATTGCACGGGACCTTCTCAACGAAATCGACGCGCACAAGTTCCAGATCGTAGTCATTGGTAAAAAAAGCTTCCGCGAACAAAAGCCCTTCCTCATGGGAAGCCATGCCTCCAAGATACTGCAAAACACCACGGGGGTCATTCTGTGCCTGGTGAGTTAAGTAAGTTGAGTTGAGTGATTTCCATTATATATCTAATGCACGTCTTCTTGAGAAAGCGACGTAATGATTCTGGGATGCGTGCACGCGGAGCTATGAGCAGAATGGCGTTAGAATCGTTTAAGGTGGTATGTATATGGGGCAGTTCCGTGATAGTTGGCGATAAATGAGTTATCCCCTCGTATACCGATAATGCGAAGTGAACCAGGAACCATAGCTCGTATTTTCCGCAGATAAACTTACTCAATCCATTGTTAGAACGGAACTGTGATTCAATAATATTAATATCAGTATTACTATCAATATCTATTGAACATTGTGAGTGGATGTAATCAATCCAGGTTGGACTGCCTTTAGGATTTGGAACTATCTCAAGTGCTCCGTCTAAAAATCGGAAGAGATGTTTCATTTTTATGTCATTCAGAGAGGGCCTGCGGCCTGTTCGCCTCCAGTGAATAATCCAGCACATGATCGGAGTTAAGTATTCACGAAATCGTTTTAGCTGAAATTTGAATAGATCCAGAAGAATCTGTAACTCAGATCCAGGCAGGGTGGATAAATTGCATATTTCTAGAAGTAGTCGCCGGCAGGTTGATTGTGTGACTATAGTATTTTCTATAGAATAACAATCTGTTATATATAAATTAGGCTTGCGTGGTAAATTCTCGTCAAGAAAGAGTGACAAATCGCGATTAATAAAGAAAAGGATTCTTTTTTTGGGGAATCTATCCCAGTCAAAGGCATTGTACAGGTCAAGGACTTTCTGCCTGTTCCCGACTTTGCAAAGATCTATCTCCCAGTCATCAGGGACCATATTTTCAATCAGTCCCTGGTAAAAGGATGGATCGTCCTCTCCTTCGACAAATCCGTAAATTATTTTTGCATCGTTCTTGAAACGGGCAAGGAATTCATGGTAAGCGGGTAGCCGAGTAGCTAAGGCGTCTGAGTGAATATCGAGCATGGTCATCGGTAACTCTCCCTAAGCAGTGAACTCGCCAATGCCATGCGCGTACTTTTTGAGCTCATTTTCGTAAATAAATGGAGAATGTGTGACTGCGACTAACCCTGCGCAGAAACCCCCGTTTTTTATATCGGTCAGAAAGCGGCGCTGCCAGGGTACCGAGAGCGATAATTCCGGTTCGTCAATTAATACGAAATACCTCCTTCCGCCTGATAGGTAAAGGTGGCTGAAAAGAGAGGCAATTTGCTTCTCGCCCGATGAGAGATGTCTAAATTCAATATTTCCATCTCCTGATGGATAATCTTTGGTTCTAATAGTCAAAGTGAAGCTGGCGCTGTCGTAATCAAAATGCTTATTTGAACTCATATACTCATTACATATCTCACAAAAACGCCTCATCGGATACTCTTTGTGTCTCAATTCATCTTGAATATGATGGAGCTTAAGGAAGTAATGACATATCACTTTTGCATGATCGTCAGGTCTACCCTTAGCTCTAACTTCAGCTATTACGTCACAAATATGGATTTTCTGGCTGTGTGAGAGAATGTCTTGTGGTATTCTATCCAATACGCGCTTTATAGCGTCTTCTGAAATGCCCTTAATTTCGGCAATATTCACCTGTGTATATCGCTGATCTAAAATATCACCTAAGTAGCTTAGAGTAAGGGTATTCACATTATCATAGTAGAAATCTTTGAGCGTCTTGCATGATTCGTAAACCATCGCCTGAACGTCACTCATTCCAAACTCAATAAGCTCAACAAAGATCCTGCTGTTCTTATGAATGGTATGGTGGCGTATAGGTAGTAGTGCATCGTCAGTGTCATTTAGTACTAAAGTAAGTTCCGGCTCAATACGTCTATAAGTAGGTAAATATAATATTTGTGCATCTATAGCGCGTTCTATAGTATTAAATAAGTCGTCTAGATCCTTTTCGTGTTTGTCACTATGTAATGCCTCACGATGGAAAACATCATCCTGGAGTCCTTCCAAAAGCCCGTCAATATAATGCCTGGATATTCCTTCTCTGGCTGCAAGCGTATCTAATCCGGGTGCGATCAAATCGACTGGTCCCCCCCGAATCATATCAATTTCTCGACGTATGCGAGGAGGAAGCGCCATAAAGCGATGCATTCCGGTTTGGGAGATAGTTGATTTGAGCCAGTCGTAAGGTAAAGTGCAGGGTTGGCCATCGATCGTAATAGTTAAGTCTTTAAACTTATATTGAGCCAGCAAGTTCCCCTGACGTGACAGAAGGTAGAAAAGAAGACGCAAAACAGTCGTTTTCCCGCTACCGTTCTCGCCGACAAGGATGATTGTATTGTCGTCCAGCCTGAGGTCGAAAGGCTTATAACCATGCAGGCCTGTGATCTGAAATCGCTCGATAATGCCGCCCATAACCAGCTCCGGAGGAAAGATATGGACAGAAGAGGTACCAAGGACCTCACTCTTCTTGTACACTGCCCTCTGACTCAATTCAAGCTAAGATTCAGATTATACGACTCCAATGTCTTTCAAAAAATGAAGCGCCGCCCGCGCATGCGGTTAACTTTTGAAAATTTTAGCGGGCTAGGATTAGACGTGTTGTATTCCCTGCTTGAAGGCTGATTTGGCCTGCGCCAATGAACGGATTGGCACACCCCTTGCTCACTGTTTCTACGCGGAATGGACCATCTTGGTATTACTTCATAACGGCGGTTTTAGTGGGATGAGTAAACTCAAAACCCTGTTTGGCCTCCTGCTTGCCACGTGGATAACAGCAGGCATTGCTCTGCCCTGGTGTGAGGCGGCGGCTAAGGGCAACTCGGAGACCAGGATAACGAAGCTGGGTTTTTCTGTTAAAGGAAACCGGACATGTCTGATTTTTGACGCCGAAGGCGCCCAGCCAAAACAGATCGGTCCCCCGTCCGATGTTGGGATTTCCGTTTTCTTTTCGCAGATCACTGCAAAACTTCCCGACAAAGTATTCAAAGACGGGAAGGTCGCTGCAAAAGAGGTCAAATTCAGGCGGGAGAGCGGCTTTTTTGAAGTAACGTTCCGTGAGGTCAATACCCAGGTTTCTTCCACGGTTGTACCGGGGAAAAACGGGAAATACATTTTGACGCTGGAGTTGACCCCTCCCGTGAAAACCGCAGATTCCCAAGCCGCTGACGGTAAGCCTGCATCTGAGGCCACTGGGAACTCCGGAGAAAAAACACCTCCACTTGAGGTAAAGAAGGTCAAGACCTCAGAGCTGTTCGCATCGAAGGTCTCACAGCAGATCAGAAACGCAGTCGTCAATGCGCAGGCATCAAAAGAGGCCGAGTCTCCGCGTCAGGCGGGGTTAACTTCCAAACCCCGCGCCTTTGTCGAACCAAACGAAAGTGTGCTTGCCCTTTACGCGAGCGCAAACGAGAAGTTCGAAAGCTGTTCGCGAAACCTCGTATTTTGCGCCTCTGAAATAATCGACGCATACGATGAGGCGCTAAAAGCAGGCCCTCTGAGCTCACAAGCCCCATTAGCGATTTACAGATCGGCCCTTGCCCACTCCATAATGGGAAACTATGCAAAAGCGGACAAACTGTTCAGGCTGGTAACCTCCGGATGGCCGGAGCACCCCGTCGCGCCCCGCTGTTGGGTAGGCATAGGGGATATTTACAATAAAAAGCAGTCATACCTGGAGGCGATGGAGGCGTTTCGTTGGGCCCTGCGCGGTGCGTCGGAAAAAGATGACAAGGCGGCCGCTTACTATGAACTTGGCAAGGTGTACCAGATTCTGGGGGCGAACAAAGAAGCCTTGGAGATGCTCGAAAACTGCATCGGTCAGGACCCTGACTACTACAAGAAAAAACCCGATGTTTTCCGCTTCATCGGAGAGGCGCATTTTGCGCTCGGAAACATGGAAACGGCAAAGGAACACCTGCTCCGATACGTAAATGACCAGCAAAACGCTCCCGATCAGGACATCGTTTTGGCTAAGATCGCCGAGGTTTTTCTGATACAGGGGGAGCTGGAGGCTGCAAATAAGTTGTATGCTTTTGTCCGCAAATATTACACCGATTCCGAAGGAGACCTGGTCTGCAGGATACGCCAGGGGGAGTTGACGGAAAAAGACGACCTGGACCAGTCGATTAGCATCTATGAGGACCTCCGCAGCAAAGATCTCTCGCCAAGCCTGCGAAGGATCGTTTTAATGAAACTGGCAGCCCTCAACCTGAAAAGATGCGATCTTGCGCACTCTCTGGACCTGATGGATGAAGCTTTTCCGGCCAAAAACGACGGCTCCTCCCCCCCAGGGACCGCAGCCATTAGGGAAAGGATTCTCTGCGACCTTGTCAGGCAATACTTTTCCGACAAGGACTTCGTCAAGGTAGTTCAGTTGCATGACAAATATCGCCGCGTTTTCGATTCGATCCAATCGCCGGACGTCCTGGAACAGGTTGCGGAAAGCTACGCTTCGTTGAAGTTCTACTCGAATGCGCTTCCAATCTACGACAAGCTGATTGCAAAGGGCCAGAAAAAGGGAGATGACGTGTTGCTCCGGTGCGCCTTATATGCGCTTCGCCTCAATGATAACGGCAGGTCTTTCCAGTTTTGCAAACTGGCCCAAAGCGACGCCATGGACCTGAAGAAATCCGAGATGCTCGGACACATTTACTACCACGACCGGAAATATGTTGAGGCCGTGAAATCCTTTGGAAAAGTCCTCGAGAAGGTAAAAGAATTCGAGTTGGACGACCCGGATTCTTATTTTGCCTTCGGCTCTTCTCTCTTCCAGACCAAAAAGTTTGATGAAGCCATTCCCGTTTTCCAAAAGGCAATGCTTAGGGCAAAAGCAGACGATGCCTATGGCAGGTGCTCGATTTTGCTGACGCTGGGCAAGTGTTTCGCCGAACAGAAGCAATTCCAGAAAGCGGCGGAAACGATGGAGACCGCAGTCGAGGCTTCCGGGGAAGATCAGAAAAACGAGATCATGTATGAAGCTGCAAAGCTCTATATTGCCGCAGGCCAGACGGATAAGGCTATAGGGAGCCTGAACCGGATGAAGGCTACCGAGCATCCTTTCTGGAGCGCAGTGGCCCAGCAGCAGCTCAATTCAATTGATATGAGCCAGACCGCCGCAGTTCGCTGACATTCAAGCAGGCAGACTGATGAACGTACTCGTGATTGAAACAGATTCCGACGATGCCAGAAAACTTTCCTCTTATCTCAGAGATCAGGGGCATTTGTGTTTTCTGACCGATTCGGCCAAATCTGCGAAAAGCCTGCTGAAAAAGGAATCCCCCGGGCTCGTGCTCCTTCATTTGAACGGCAACGCCGCCCAAACGCAGGATTTTCTTGAAAGCGCGAGAAACCTGGAGCCCCCGGTGCCGGTGATCGTACTCACCAGAAAACCAAAGCTCGACGACGCCGTTCAGAGCGTCAAAAATGGGGCCTACGATTTCTGGACCAAGCCCTTTGCACCGGAGCGCCTGACAAAAGAGATCGAACTTATCGAGGCAGCAAAACACCGGGCCGGTCGCATGGAAACGCTCCAGGCCCAGGACGATCCGATAATCTCCCGGGACCCTGTTCTGTGCTCGATCAAGGCCCTTGCCAGGAAAATCGCCCCGAGCAACGCAACCGTCCTCATTCAGGGGGAAAGCGGGACCGGCAAAGAATTGTTTGCCCGCTACATTCACAATCAAAGCGGCAGAGAAGATAAGCCTTTCGTCGCGCTAAACTGTGCGGCCCTTCCGGAAACTCTTCTGGAGAGCGAACTTTTCGGTTACGAAAAAGGGGCCTTTACTGGGGCGATCAGGAACAGGGAAGGCAAATTCGAACTGGCGCACACCGGGACGCTTCTGCTCGATGAGGTTACCGAGATCCCTCTTCATCTCCAGGCAAAGCTGCTGCGAGTCCTCCAGGAAAGCGAAGTGGACCGGCTGGGCGGCAAATATCCCGTCAAGGTGGACGTCAGAGTCATTGCGACCACCAATGTCAGGATCGAAGAGCTGGTAAGGGAAGCAAAGTTCCGAAAAGACCTTTACTACCGTCTCAATGTGATACCGCTCAGAATCCCTCCTCTAAGCGAGCGGCCGGGCGACATCGTCCAGTTGGCGGAGTTTTTCCTTGCCGGATACAGCGCCCAAAACGGTTGCAAAATCAGCTCGTTCGCCCCCGAAGCGCTCAGAAAGCTGGCAGACTATTCATGGCCGGGCAACGTCCGGGAACTTCAAAACGTGGTGCAGCGCGCGGTGCTGATTTCGGACTCGGCTGTGCTGAGCCCGGATTGCATAATCCTGGACTCGGGGTTGGAAGACGGCGCTGCACAGCCTTCCGGGTTTTCCCTCATGCCGCTTTGCGAAGTGGAAAAGATGATGATCGAGAAGGCCCTTTCCACTGTTGAGGGCAATCGGACCCGGGCCGCCGAAATACTGGGCATCAGCGTCAGGACCCTCCGGAACAAGCTCGCGGAATACCGCCAAAGCGTTGGAATGTAGGTGTTCACATCTTTCGTCAATTCTTTGACCGGGTGAGCAGTGAGCAGCAAGCAGTGAGCAGCCTTGTCCGGGCCGAAAGTCATGGCTACACCAAGAGCATGAAGAAAAGACAATCAGGCAGCATAACAGTGAACGGGCAGCCACTCTCTTTTCCTGTTTACTGTTCACTGTTCACTGCTCACTGCGCGTCCTCACTAAAGATCGGACGCCGGACTTGAAGTGTCAAACGTAGGTTGGAAGGTTAAACGCGAATCCGAGCGAAGTGAGGGTCCACTGCCATCTTCCGGAATGGTACGAGATTTGCTCATCACTAGGGCCAAACAGAAGAGGAGTTTGCCTATGAGCGACGGTATTGTTTTCGACAAAACTGTAAAGATGATCGAGGACCGGCTGAGCCTGAATGCTTTCAACCAGAAACTGATTTCAGGCAATCTTGCCAACATCAACACTCCAGGTTACACGGCCAAGGGGGTCTCATTTGAAAACGCCCTGCGCCAATCGCTCGAAGAGGAGGTGCTTCACATGGTTCGCACCAGCAGCAGCCATCTGGCCCAAGATGATCCTCTGCAGGCGATGCAAACCCCGGAGGTAGTCGAGAGGGGCCCCGTGGACCTGGACACCGAAATGGTAAGCCTCCTCAAAAACAGCATTGAATATCAACACATGGTCGGCATGCTGAACAAGAAATTCACGATGCTCAAAGAAGCCATAACGGAAGGAAGTGTCTAATGGACCTTGAAT
>Ga0187890_10001435_pt1 | contig 17052 bp, 19 predicted proteins | sample June2016WEW_21_1_FD_133005 | JGI IMG/M metagenome (GOLD analysis project Ga0187890, IMG submission 133005) | Peatland microbial communities from SPRUCE experiment site at the Marcell Experimental Forest, Minnesota, USA - June2016WEW_21_10 | ecosystem: Environmental > Terrestrial > Soil >... | reverse complement strand
TTCAGGCCTGGACCATAGGCTGGGATCGCTGGTTTGCGGCACCGGGTACGGTGTTAATGAGAGCCGAGCTCAACGCCGTCTTTTATTTCGAAACTCAGTTCGAGGGCCAGCGCCATCCGCACTACGGCCGCTTCCTTCGACTCGAACCCAACAGGCTGGTGCAGCTTACATGGCTTACCGCCGCGACTAAAGGGGCCGAAACAATCGTGACGGTCGAATTCGGCGCCAGCAATGGCGGGACGCAGCTGCGGCTTACACATGCGGGCTTCTCCGATGCGCAATCGAGAGACCGTCATAACGAAGCTTGGCCGAACGTTCTGGCACAACTTGATCAGAAGATGACGAAATGCGATTGAGCAAGGACGCATCATGACCGCTCCCAAATCCGTAATCACTCCCGACAACGATGCTGTCGTGACCGAAATCCAGATCGCCGCACCTCCCGAGCGAGTCTTTCAGGCCTTAACCGATGAGGGCGAGCTCATCCGCTGGTTCAACGACCCAAGTTGTCCGGTCAAATTCTGGCAGATGGACGCCCGCCCCGGTGGCCACTACAGCTACGCCACGGGGAAGGGAACCGTGCTCGTCAACGGAGTGAGCGAGTTCGAGTGCCACGGCGATATCCTCGAATTGGATCCCCCACGTCGGCTTGTGTACACCTGGTACGGCAACTGGCACAAGGACAAATCGCTCCCCACGGTCGTTCGTTGGGAACTCACGCCCGACGCCGCCGGCACCCGGGTGAAAGTGACGCACAGCGGTCTCACGCAAGAAGATGCCGCGCGCAAAGATTACAGCAGCGGCTGGGCCGGTGTGCTCGATGCCTTGAAAAAGTTCACCGAGCGATAACTTGTGGAGTGAGACTCCAGTCTGTCGTTTTGATTTTGTATTTGCTTCTTGATTCGATTTCGAATTTTCATCACGCAAGGAGAGCACCATGGCAACCGTCGCAATTACTCCCGATCAAGACGTCGTCAGCTGCGAGATCTTCATTGCCGCTCCACCCGCCCGGGTCTTTCAAGCCATCACCGATCCTCGCCAACTCCCGCAATGGTGGGGACAAAAAGAAATGTACCGCGTCACCAATTTCGAGTCCGACCTGCGTGTCAACGGCAAATGGAAAAGCACGGGCGTCGGCGCCAACGGCGACACTTTCCAGGTCAGCGGCGAGTATCTCGAAGTTGATCCGCCGCGCCTCCTAGTCCAGACCTGGGTCTCCAGTTACGCGGGCGATCTGAAAACCACCGTTCGCTGGGAGCTCGAACCCCAAAGTGTGCATGGCCTGCACCCGAGCGGTCCGCAACGCGCTGGCACTGGCACGCTGGTGAAGATTCGCCACAGCGGGTTCGCTGGCAACCCGGAGCAAGCCAAGAGCCACGGTCAGGGTTGGGTACGGGTTATGTCCTGGGCCCAGACCTTCATCGAGAAAGGACAAACTATCGACACACGCAATTGACCGCGCGTCCAACCTCACGCGACAATGCAGAAGTGAACCAGCGATCTGACATGGCCGCCTGTATTGTCGCGATCAGTCTCACCATCTTCGTCGCCCAACCCTCCGCTCAGAAGGGAACTCCCGTGCCTGCTCACGCTACTGGACCATTCGACTGTCAAGCTCACCCCGCAGCACGACAAAATGGACCCCACGCTCGGCCGCATGACCCTCGGCAAGACTTTCCAAGCCGATCTGGAAGCCACCAGCAAGGGCCTTAGCCAGCATGAGTGAAGGTTGTAGCCGTTTCCGGGGGGAAAGTTGTGGCTTGACTTTGGCGGTGCCGGGAGTATTGTAAGTGCGTTCAGCCGAGCCTATTTCTGCCCTAAACAGGCTTGGCTGCTTATTGTGGGCCCTGTTGATCGAACCCTGTTCGTCTCAGATTTTGGTAGAGTTTTCGGCCCTAGGAGGCCTTCCATGGTCGCAAATCCCATTCCACTTTCAGAACTGAGCCTTGAAACCGTCAAAGCTCCGGAGGAAATTCTCGTCCGCTGCATTGGCAGAATCACGTCGACCAACTCCGGCACGCTCCAGGCCACGGTTCGAGCCCTCATCCCGGAAACCAACCGCGTGGTGCTGGATTTAACCGATGTCAGCTACCTGGACAGCTCCGGTCTCGGTGCGCTGGTCGGTCTGTACGTGTCCGCCAAAAGGCAACATTGTGAACTGAGGCTGATCAATCTGAATCAACGCCTGAAACAACTGCTTCGCCTGACCAAGTTGGCTACCGTCTTCGAAGGCCACGAAGATTTTTTGGGAATGACTCCCGATTAGCATTCTGCTAGCGGCGATTGAGTCGGTCACTGTTGCGCAGCACGCGAACGCTCACAACGGCGCGCGAGCCTTCGCAAGTTCCTAGCCGGTCACTGTCTGTTGTACCGCGACCACCGGCTTCAATTCCGGGTCCGAGGGAACGATGATCCACGCGAGCAAGTACGTGATGACGCCCGGACAGACTCCCGACGCAAGTGTGATGAAGAAGCTGACGATGCGCACCAGCGTTACATCGAGACCGAAATACTGAGCCAGCCCGGCGCAAACGCCGGCGATCTTTTTCTCGGTGCGGGAGCGCATCAGTCTTTTCGGCGCGGACGGAATCCTCACCATCTTGCCGCACTGGGAGCAAACCCGGTCGTCCTCAGCAATGGCCTTGCCGCAAGCGTTGCAGTACATATCGTGCCTCCGTTCACTTTAGGATACGGCGATTGCGGGGGAAATGTTCCTCTTGAATTGGGTCACACTCAGAGTCGGGTCTCTTGACGCAATCTGGCGATGTCCCTGGTCGGCACCCTCCCGAAGAAACGGCTGTAATTCTCTGCTGAAGCGCTTAGATAGCCCACGCGCTGACTCGCGTTATCTGCGTCCAGCACCGTCGATAGCATGAGACGTCGCTGGCTGCAGCCTTAGTTAGCGTCCTTCAACGGCCTGTTTGATATGTTCGGGCCGATACTATTCAGACCTGCCGCCCCCGGCCGCTGATCGCTGCTACTCAAATCGAATCCGAACTTGGTGGCGATCAGCACTTTGCCATGGAAAGACCGCGAGCGCCTCGCCCACGAGTTCTTCGTTGGTGAATGGATCGTAGACTTCGGCGGTGTCAAAGAACGTGATGCCGCGATCCACGGCGGCATGAAGAAGTTTCGTCATCTCCTGCTTGTCCTTGGGTGGACCATAAGTAAAGATCATTCCCATGCAGCCTAGGCCTAGGGCCGAGACTTCCAGGTTGCTTTTTCCAAGTTTGCGTGTCTGCATTGTTTCTCCTTCGACGTAGCATCGATAGGGTTAACCTCAATGAGGATAGACTGCCGATCGCTGTCGTATTTGCCTGTTTCGATGAAGTTCTTGCCCGATTCTCCGAGACTCCAGCCAAATCACGATTTGCTTTTCATGGTGCGGGTTAGTCTCTGCACGTTGCATTTCTGCACGTTGCATTTCTTGACACTCCATATCGCGCGGCGTAGACTGCGGCGGCTTTCAATCAGGTAGTTACAGGAGAGCTCTATGATGAAAGAGTGCGCACTTTACTGTGCGGTACTGTGTTTCAGCGTCGCAGCAGTTGCGTTCGCCCAGGATGCTGCCAAGGTCGACCCGACCCACTACAAAGTCGAATTTGAGAATGCCCAGGTGCGGATTCTGCGCTTTCACTATGGGCCGCACGAGAAGTCGGTTATGCATAGCCATCCGGATTCGGTTGCGGTGTTTCTTACCGATGGCAGCGTGAAGTTTACCTTTCCCGATGGAAAGACACAGGATGCCTCCGGCAAGGCAGGCGTGGCGCAGTTCACTCCCGCCACGGTTCACCTTCCTGAGGACGTGGGCGATGCGCCCATGGATGGCATCGTCGTCGAGTTGAAGACCGTAGCGAAGAAAAAATGAAGCGGGCCGTGCGCTGACATGGGTCGCAGTGATGCGACCCTTTCTCTTGTGCGCCGAGACTGTCCTCCCTCTCCCGATTGCTCATCATACTGTTCCCCTGTGCCTAGAGTGGCTCTGCCTACGAGTGCATGCATCCTACCGGCCCCGCAAAGAACGCGGTCCTCAGGATGACAAGGGCGTTATACTGTGAAGATGTCTGGGGATTTACAAAAGACTTTTTACCTCGAAACCTTTGGCTGCCAGATGAACGTGCATGACTCGGAAAAGGTCATTGGGACGCTGGTGCACGAGGGATACCGGCAGGTGCAAACGGTCGAGCAGGCCGATTTGATTCTCTACAACACCTGCTCCATCCGTGACAAGGCGGAGCAGAAAGTCTTCCACCGTCTGGCGGACTACAAGAAGTTGCTGGCCCAGGGCAAGAAGTTTGGTGTGCTCGGCTGCGTCGCCCAGCAGGAAGGCGAAAAGATCTTTGAGCGCGCTCCGCATGTGTCGCTGGTGTGCGGATCGGCTTCTTACAGAAATCTCCCGCAGATGCTGCTGCAGCTCGAAGCCGGCAGTCAGGTCGCAACAGGGAAGTCCGAAGGCCGAAGGCCGGAAGCCGGAAGCCCGATTCGCGTTACCGGACTCGACGATCGCGAGACCGACGAATGTTTCGAGACCGAGTTCACTGCCCGCACTAATCCGCATCGCGGGTACATCACCATCATCGAAGGCTGCGACAAATTCTGCGCCTACTGCGTAGTGCCGTTTACCCGCGGTAAGGAACGCAGCCGAACGTCAGACTCGGTGCTCGCCGAAGCTCGCCAGATGGCCGATCTCGGCTACACGGAAATTCAGCTGCTGGGCCAGAACGTGAATTCGTATAAAGATCCAGGGGGGAATAAAACATTCGCCGAATTGCTGGCTGCCGTAGGAGAAGTCCCCGGAATTCGCCGAGTGCGCTTCACCACTTCTCATCCCCGGGACTTCGGACGCGACATCGTCGACGCCATCGATGCCGTGACCACGCTCTGCGACCACGTGCATCTGCCCGTGCAGAGCGGCTCCGACCGTGTGCTCAACGCCATGCAGCGTCTCTATACCCGCGAGCAATATCTCGAACGCATCTCGTGGATGAAGTCCGCCAAACGTCCAATCAGCATTACCAGCGACATCATCGTCGGCTTTCCCGGAGAAAGTGAAGAAGACTTCGCCGAAACCCTATCGCTGCTGGATGAAGTCGGCTACGACGCCGTCTTCACGTTTAAGTATTCTCCGCGTCCCAACACTCCGTCACTCGCATTAGAAGATGCGATCCCAGATCGGGAAAAGTCCCGGCGATTGGAAAGCCTGATGGCGAAGCAGAAGGAGATACAAATCACACGCTACAAGAAGTACATAGGGGGTATATTAGAAGTGATGGTTGAAGGACGGAACCAAGCCCGTCAACAATGGATCGGCCGCACTTCGCACAACAAGACACTGAACTTCACCGCGCCGTCCGAATCCACTCTCGAAGCGGGAATGTACGTGAAGGTGAGAGCAACCCAAAGCTTTCCCAACAGCCTCCTAGGAGAATTGGTGATATAAAGGCGAAAGAAGCAGAGTTTTCAGGAGCTGCCATGGAAGTAGAGATGACGATACGGGGTCTTTTAATGGATCCGGTGACAAATACGCCGATTGTGATTTTGAAGGATGTGGCCGGGGACTCGGTGTTGCCGATCTGGGTGGGAGTTTATGAGGCGAATGCGATCGCGCTGGAGATGGAGAAGGTGAACACGCCGCGGCCAATGACGCACGATCTGATCAAGAATGTGCTCACTGGGCTGGAGACGCAGGTGCACAAGGTGGTCGTGACGGAGCTGCGCGAAGATACATTTTATGCGGTGATTTGGCTGGAGCGTGGAGGCGAGGTCGTCAGCGTTGACTCGCGTCCGTCGGATGCACTGGCGCTGGCGTTGCGCGTGGATTGTCCGATCTTCGTGGATGAGATTGTGTTGAAGAATTCGAAGCAGGCGGCGAACATGTCAGAACGCGTGAGCGCCGAGGAACTGCGGAAATATCTGGAAGGGCTGAACGACGAGGATCTGGGGAAGTACAAGATGTGATCGCCGGTGCATTCGTCGCGTGAGCACTACCGAAATCTCGGACACAAGCCATCTGCATCAGCAGCGGCATGAGACAGCCAGCCGCCGGCCGTAGGCATTTCTCATCACATCCGGAATCCAAGCTTGCGCCAGTGTTCTCAGGTGTCGCCGACGCCTCGGCGACGCCTGACAGATCGATCCGCTGCGGTCCGAGCTCCGATTGGTTCCCGAGTCAAATTTTGAAATAGCTCTCTCGTTCGAGGTCAGTGGAGGAGGGAGGGCTGCACGGGATGCCAAACCGAGGCGTTCCTGAGTTAGCTTTTGCTTGAGGCCGGGCAGTCGAGTCCGGAGAAGGCTGCAAACCAGCTAAAATGAACGGCTGCCTCCTCGGACGATTTGGCCGCAACCGGAATGTTCAGGCGTCTTCCGATGACTTCAGCAATCTCTCGAGACGCAATTCCTTCTTCAGCAACCCCGTGATACCGAGCTCCTCCGGGACCCTTCTCAAGCGCGAGCCTGCAGAGATGAGATGAGCAGCGTCGAGGTCGGTCCGGCGATTGAGTTCCTACTGTGGACGCTTCCGACGCTTTACATAATACCTGTTATCGGACCTTGGGTCCCGGCCAGATCTGTCTTGCCTTTCACTCGCGGCCCCCCCGCGCCCGGAGAATTGCAGACAAATCGCGCCTTTGGCCCGACGGACAGCCGAGGGGCGGCTGGTCCTCACATGGGCACAGACTATTCACAAAGGAAAGACGATTTTGGGATGAAACAAGGTGCCGGCGACCCGGGTCGCGATGGCCAGCAGGTCGCGTTGTCCGAAGAAGACTTTGACCTGGCGGGCGCGGGAGAGTTCGGGAAGGTTGACCGGGCGGCCGCTGCGAATGCGCGCGGCGGTGGCTTCGTCCGCGGTAACGGAGGGGAGTTGTGGAAGGAGTTGGCGTGGGTGGACAAAAAGGGATTCGACTGTTCGAGCTTCAGTTGCGTCCGCGTTGGCGGAGGAGTCGAGTGTCGTCACGTGGTCGTCGACAAGAGAGACGGGGGTAGGGATTCTTAGAATCGCGCTCGCGTTCGCTCGCAGTCGCTCAGAATGACAGAGTTCGCTTTCGGGCTTCGGTGTATTCCCCACTTCTCGCTCAGAATGATAAGTGGCGAGCATCTGGACGTTGCAGGCTTCGATTTCCTCCAAAGTGTGCGCCTGGCTTATGTCAAATTCGGCGACGGAGGTGCGGCGCAGGGATTCGAGATGAGCTCCGCAGCCGAGACGCTGGCCCATTTCGTGAGCGATGGAGCGCATATAAGTTCCCGACGACACGCGGGCGTGAAAATGGGCGCCGTCAGCCTCGACGGAGGTGATGGCGAATTCCTTGATTTCGACTTGAACCGGTTCGAGGATTACCGGTTTTTCTTTGCGCGCGAGTTTGTAGGCGGGTATTCCATGAATTTTCTTCGCCGAGAATGGCGGCGGAACTTGCTCGATGTGGCCGAGGAATTCGGCGGCGAGCTTCTGAAGACTGTCCAGGCCAGGAGTGGCGGGGGAAACCTCGCCCAAAGCTTCGCCGTCGGCGTCATAAGTATTCGTGGCGAAGCCGAAGCGGATCACGCCTTCGTAGGTTTTTTCGGAGGCGATGTAGAACTGCGCTAGGCGCGTGAGAGATCCGGTCACCAGTGGGAGGACGCCGGTGGCGAGAGGATCGAGGGTTCCGAGATGTCCGACGGAACGCTGCTGGAGAACGCGACGCATGCGATTGACTACGTCATGCGAGGTCCAACGGGCGGGTTTGTCGATGACGATAACGCCATTCATAGGCAATCTAGCGATCTGGCGATTGTGTGATCGGGCGATTTAGGATTCAAAAAGCGACCAGGCTTTTCGCTTAGAGCCGGCGACGATTCTTGTAAGATTACCGATTACTAAGTTACCAGATTCCCTATGCTTCCCATTCGCGACGACCAGCCTCGATACAGCACTCCTTTCGTGACGTGGTTCCTGATTGGGCTAAACCTGGTGATTTTTTTCTTTGAGTGGGCGCTGGATCCGCGGAGCCTGAACCTTGTCATCCATCAGTTCGGGGTAGTGCCCTATCATCTGGCGGTGTTTCTGGGAGGATCGAACCGGTATTCGTTGGCGGCGATCGTGCTTCCCTTCTTCACCTCGATGTTTTTGCATGGGTCGTGGATGCATGTGATCGGCAACATGTGGTTTCTCTACATTTTCGGCGACAATGTGGAGGACTACCTGGGTCATTTCAAGTATCTGGCGTTCTACATTCTGACCGGATTGATTGCGATGGTGACGCAGGTGGCAATCAATATGCACTCGACCCTGCCTACGGTCGGCGCGAGCGGAGCGATCGCCGGAGTGCTGGGAGCTTATTTTGTTTTGTATCCAAGAGCGCGGGTGCTGACCTGGTTTTTTGTATTCGTGATGTGGGTGCCGGCGTCGATCATTTTGGGATACTGGTTTGTGCTGAACTTTCTCAGCGGAACCGCGACGGCGCTGGCGGTCCAGGGACAAAACATGGGAGGCGTCGCGTTCTGGGCACACGTCGGCGGATTTATCTCCGGAGCACTGCTGGTGAAAGTTTTTGGCGAACGGGGATTGCGTTACCCGTATGCCATGCAGCGATGAACTGAGTTAACTACTTCTTGGGACGTGATTCCGGCGGGACCAGGCCGGCGACGCGGTAGTAGACCACGAGTTGCCCGTAGTGCTCACCGGAATGCTCGATGAAGCCGTAAGCCATGTCGCTGATGCGCACCTGCTGATGGGCGAACGGGTCGACAAGTAAATCGGACATCCCTTTGTCGCCCTTGGCTTTGATCGCGGAGGCACCGTCGGCAAATGACTTTTTCACGAAGACGACGATGTCAGCTTTGGTCTTGAAATCCGCGCGCTTGGGGTCTTCTTCGGCTGGCATCTTCTTTCCCATGGCAGGATCAGTAAAAAAATAATTCGCGTTGGCGGCATGGAGAAGCTGTTCGGCGAAGGTGCGCTCGGCGGGGTTGGGTTTGAAGTCGTATTTGTCCTCGGGAAAATCCTCAGCCATGGCAATGAGTTTACGGCCAATGTCATTCCAGGAATCGAGGACGACCTTCGATAAGCTGTCTGGCGGCTTTATGGGCGCTTCCTTTTTGGCGTCCTGTGCGTGGACGGGAAAAGTAAGAATCGACAGAGAGAACAGTGCCACGGTCAGAAATGATGTTTTGCTCATATCGCTTCCTCCGAAGGTTGTTTGCGGACGGTCCGTATCTTAGCTGGAAAGTCGGCGTACGTAAAACTGGTTGGGATGAACTGCAAGATTTCCGTAGCAAAGTTCTGATTTTATTTTTGTGCATTTCATAGCATGGCTCCAAGCGGACGGGGGAATACTGCCAGAGGCAGACTTCGTGGCCATCAGGATCGTGCAAGCTCGTCAGAATGCCGGAGCCTTTATTCCCGGGCGGGCAGGTGAAAATACCTTGGGCGCGAAGCTCCTGCTTCGCGTGCTCCATGTTCTCGACCCGCAGGCACAGGCGGGCGTTCCCAGAACCCTGTGGTTTGCTTCCGTCGACCGTCGCGACTAGCCCGAAAAGAACTCCGTCGAGATCGAATCGGGTGACAACATCGCGGGAGACGAACCTAAGGCCAAACACGTCACGATAGCAGTGGATCGCTCGCTCCATCTCGGAGGCGTAGTAGAAGACGCAGTCCAAGTGAAATGGCCTGGTGCCGCACTACAACGGACTCTCCGGTCCGCCTGCGAGGCGGATCAGGACTTGCCATCTTATCGCATTGGGCGCCGAAGGCTTGTTAGCAACGGTTGCTTACAAGCCGTTGGGACGCTGGCGAATCAGCGACAGGAACTCGGAGCGCGTTTCATTGGAATCCCGGAAACAGCCCAGCATCGAGGAAGTAACGGCCTCGGAATGTTGTTTCTCTACGCCGCGCATCATCATGCACAAATGGCGGGCTTCGATGACTACGCCGACGCCTTGCGGTTCGATGACTTTCTGGATGGTCTCGGCAATCTGGGTAGTGAGGCGCTCCTGAATCTGGAGGCGGCGAGAGAAAAGCTCGATCAGACGCGGCACTTTGCTCAGGCCGATGACTTTGCCGTTGGGGATATAGGCGACGTGCACTTTGCCGAAGAAGGGCAGCATGTGGTGTTCACACAGGCTGAACATTTCGACGTCTTTGACGATGACCATTTCGTCGTAGCTGACGGTGAAGAGCGCGCCTTTGAGCAAGGCTTCGGCATCTTCGGTGTAGCCGCGGGTGAGGAACTGCATGGATTTGCGAACGCGCTCGGGAGTTTGTTGAAGGCCTTCGCGGTGGGGATCTTCGCCGAGGCGGACGAGCATTTCCCGGACGAGGTCCTCGAAGCTGGCCCTGGTGAGGGTGGTGGGCTCGGTGGTTGGCTTCATAATCAGATTGACTAACTGTGTAATTTGGTATTTCGCATTTGAACAACAAAATCACACGCTAGCGGCCGTGCTCTAACCCCGATATTCAAAGGAGTTCATCATCGTCTCTTCCAGCCGTACTCTTTCAAGATGCACTTCGCGGAAGCCACGGTGCACTATTTCGTAGATCCGGATACAGAGATTTTCTGTAGTCGGCACGTTCCGAGCGAATTCTCGAAGCGTGTTCAAGTTCTCGTGATCGAAGCGGCAGAGCACTTCCCTTTCCATGAAGCCATCGAGATCAACCAGATTACAGACCATGCCGGTTTTTGGATCGACCTGTCCGCTGACGGTTACTTCGACGATGTAGTTGTGGCCATGGCCATAAGGATTGTTGCACTTGCCGTAGGTTGCGTGATTTTCTTCGTCCGACATGGCCTCGCTGTGCAGGCGGTGCGAGGCCGAGAATAGATAGCGACGGGAAAGATGAGCCTTCATCCTCCGAACCTCATCGTTCCTCCCGGCCTCACGCGAGTCACGCTCGGCATCTTAGGCTTCTCCATAAAAATCGACGAATAGATCTGGGGTTTCGTAAACCCTAACACGGTGAAGTTTGGCACGTTCGAGCTTGGTGACGAGGCGTTGCCAGATAGCGATGGCAATGTTTTCCGTGGTCGGAATTTGATGCAAGAATTCCGGAACTTCTTTGTTCAGAAAACGATGGTCCATGGCGTTGAGGACCTCACGGTGCATGACGTCTTTGAGTTGCTTGAGGTCGATCACGAACCCGGAGCGGGGATCGACTTCGCCTTTTACCGTGACCTCAAGGACGTAGTTGTGGCCGTGACCATTGGGGTTGTTGCATTTGCCGAAGAGACGGCGATTTTCTTCCGGAGGCAAGTCCGGATTGTCGTAATAGTGTGAAGCGGCGAATTCGGCTTTGCGTGTGAGATAGACCATAAAAGGCAGTGGCCTGCTGTCAGTGGCCAGTTGCCGGAAAACAAGGTTCGTCCGAATACTTACGGCCCTTCCACGCCACACTACCCTTGGCGTGCTCCCTGGCCGAGCGCAGCAAAAGGTAGGAGAACAGAGGAAGGCCGAAGAGAGCGAAAATATTTGCGTCCCAGGAAAAATGCGCACAGCGGATTCGCAGGAAAAAAATCGCGTACAGGATCATACTGAGTACGCCCGCCAACATTGCGGGTTGCCAATGCCCGCGAAGAGCGGTGGTGACGGCGATCGCAAAGCTGCCAACGATCAAGACAAATTCAACTGTACGAAGCGCCGCCATGCGAAGCGGCGAGGGGAACAACAGCGCGAGGTTTTTCGTCCAGCCTTCGCGCAGCTGGGCGAAGGTGCGATACATGCGGGTGCGGACAGCGTCACCGCCGAAGCGGAAGAAAAGTTTCCTGCCTGAGCGCTTCACGGCACGCGCCAGAGCTACATCCTCGAGCAGATCGCAGGCGATGGCGGCGTGTCCACCCACGGCTTCGTAGGCCTCACGCGTAATCAGGATGTACTGACCGTTCGCAGCGGCCGCCGGCGAATTGGGATCGCTCACTTGCGATGGGCGAAATGTAGCGGCGAGGTCCGCGAAAATCACGGGCATCACGGCTTTCTCCACAAAGCTTTTCACACACTGTTCGGGAGAGTAAGACAGCATAGCCGCTGCCTGGCGCTGGGCTTCTTCGACACTTCGCGCCAGCGATCCCGGAAGATGCACGGTGTCGGCGTCGGTGAACAGGAGCCACTGGCCCTGAGCTGCTTTGGCGCCAGCGAGGACGGCGTTATTCTTGCCGGTCCAACCTGCGGGAAGGGGGCCGGCTTCGATGAGTTTGACGCGCGGGTCCGAAAAAGAAGCGGTGATTTCGCGGGTGCGGTCAGTGGAATGATCGTCGATCACAATGATTTCGAAGGACACGCCTGTTTGCGCGGCGTCGCTTTGCAATAGAAAGGATTCGAGACACTCGCCGAGACAGACTTCTTCATTGCGAGCCGGAATGATGACCGACACGGCGGGCTGGCGGGTTGCTAGGTCTGTCGCAGGCATACGCCGAATCTATTATTATAGCGGTGTGCGACGCATCCTTCGTTTTCTTAGCAGTACTACCTTGGGTTTCGTTCTGCTTTCGCTTTCCGGTTGCTACAGCGGCACGCGGCCGCCACGGATTGGCTCGGCCGCGCCGGATTTCACGGTGCATGACTCTGACCGCACGGTCACACTCAGCCAACTCAAGGGCCGGGTGGTCGTCCTGAATTTCTGGGCGACGTGGTGTCCCCCATGCATTGAGGAAATGCCGTCACTGGTTCAAATGCAGCAGCGCATGAAGGCCAAGGGCGTGACCGTCTTGGCTGTCAGCGTGGATGTTGATCAGGACAACTACCAGCGATTTTTGAAGGATCACAGTGTGAATTTGCTTTCGGTGCGCGATGCAGACCAGAAAAGCAATGCGTTGTATGGGACGTTCAAGTTTCCCGAGACTTACGTGATCGATCGCACCGGGATCGTGCGGCGCAAGTTCATTGGGGCGGTGGATTGGACGGAGCCGGACGTGATTGAATACTTGGGTAAGCTGTAGGGGGCGTCGCGGGCTAAAACCGAAAGTCTTTGCAAACCTGCACGCGGCGCTGCTTCCAGGATAAATCAGGCAAGCAGCAGGTTCCTCCACTTCGCCGTGGCTAACGCTCCGCCTCCGGTCGGAATGACAAAGGAGTTGCTGGTTGACGGTCAAAGTCAAAAACGACGGCCAGAGCCTGCCTGGAGCTTGCCGAAGGGAGTGTCCGTCCCACACGGTCCATCTCACGTGTCACAACTGCGCGTGGCGAAGCCGCAGAGCGTTTGTGATTACGGAGACGGAGCTGAAGCTCATGGCGGCGGCGGCGAAGATGGGGCTGAGCAGGAGACCAAAAAACGGGAAAAGAACGCCGGCTGCGATGGGCACACCGATGGCGTTGTAGATAAAGGCGAAGAAGAGATTCTGGCGGATGTTGCGCATGGTCGCGCGACTCAGGTTGCGAGCACGGAGGATGCCGGTGAGATCGCCTTTGACTAGCGTGATACCGCCACTCTCCATGGCAACGTCAGTGCCGGTACCCATGGCGATGCCGACATCGGCTTGCGCTAATGCGGGGGCGTCGTTGATGCCGTCGCCGGCCATCGCGACGACTCTTCCCTGCGCTTGTAGCTTGCGAATGATCTCCAGCTTTCCTTCCGGCAACACCTCGGCTTCAAATTCTTCAATGCCAAGCGCCTGCGCGAGATTCGCCGCAGTAGCGCGGTTGTCGCCGGTGAGCATGACCACGCGGATACCTTGATTCTTCAGGGCGCGGATGGCATCGGGAGTCGAGGGCTTCAACGGATCGACGACCGAGAGGGTTCGAACGAACTTTCCGTCGACCGCAACATAAAGGGTGGCGCCAATGCCGGGATTGGCTTCACCGAACTCCGTGTGCGCACGGGAGAAGGCCCCTAAGTCCGTCATGAGAGCGGCGTTGCCGACTGCGACTCGCTTGCCGTCGACCGCGCCAGTGATTCCCTTCCCCGGGACATTTGTGAAATCTTGCGGCTGTGAAAGCGAAAGGCCTTGTCTTTCCGCAGCGGCGACGATAGCACTCGCCAGCGGATGTTCGCTGGCGCGCTCCAGACTGGCGGCGAGGCGAAGGGCTTCCGGGCTGTTATCCTGCGCCACAGAAATTCCGAGCAGTTGCGGCTTGCCTTCGGTCAGGGTTCCGGTTTTGTCGACGACCAGAGTGTCGACTTTTTCCAGTATCTCAAGCGCTTCGGCGTTCTTGATCAGCACCCCCCCTCGTGCGCCACGACCTACCCCCACCATGATTGCCATAGGTGTGGCGAGGCCTAAAGCACAGGGACAGGCGATGATGAGCACCGCTACCGCGTTCACGAGGGCGTGCGCAACACGGGATTCCGGACCGAACAGCAGCCAGGCAACGAAGGTGATCACAGCGACGGCAACGACGATAGGGACGAACCATTTTGCCACCCGATCCGCCAGCCGCTGGACGGGAGCGCGGCTGCGTTGGGCCTGCCCGACCAGTTGCACGATGCGCGCCAGCAAAGTCTCGCTGCCAACGCGCTCGGCTCGCATGACGAAGGAGCCGCTGCCGTTGATGGTCGCGCCGATCACATTGTGGTTCGGCGATTTCTCGACCGGCATGGACTCGCCGGTGATCATCGACTCATCGATCGAACTGCAGCCTTCCAGGAGCAGACCGTCGACCGGAACTTTTTCGCCGGGGCGCACGCGGAGACGATCCCCTGGCTGCACTTGCTCGAGCGGGACATCTTTCTCAGTGCCGTCGGCATTGAGCAGGCGCGCGGTGTGGGGGCTGAGATCGAGCAGCGCACGAATGGCGGCGCTGGTTCGGCTGCGCGCGCGCAACTCCATAACCTGGCCGAGGAGGACGAGGGTGACGATCGCCGCGGCGGCTTCGAAATAGAGATCCGGAAATCCGTGCAAATTGGGCGGCGAGGCGGGGAAAACATTAGGAGCGAGAGTTGCGATGAAGCTGTATCCGTAGGCTGCCCCGGTACCCATGCCGATCAGCGTAAACATGTTGGGGCTGCGGTTGGCGAGCGAAATCCAGAAGCGTTGGAAAAAAGGCCATCCGGCCCAGAGCACGACCGGCGTGGCGAGTGCCAACTCGACCCAGGAGAGGGATCCGGACTCCGAAGTTGGTTGCCCGCCCGCCCAGTGCGGCATCATTTGATACATGTCGATGAGGATGAGCGGCGCGGTGAGTGCGAGGCTCACCCAGAAGCGCCGCGACATGTCGCGCAGTTCGGGATTTTCCTCGGCCTCGGCGGTGACTGGGCGAGGCTCAAGCGCCATGCCGCAGATGGGACACGAACCTGGTCCGGGGCGAACAATCTGCGGGTGCATGGGGCAGGTGTACTCGGTGCGCGTGGAGGCCACCGGGACATCCGGCTCGAGTGCCATGCCGCAGGAAGGGCAGGCTCCCGGTTTGGCTGCGCGGACCTCGGGGCACATGGGACAAACGTAGGCTGGGTGTTGCGAGCCTGAAGCGTGCGCTGTGGAAGGCTGAGGCTTGATCAGCGTGGGCTTCGCGGCACCCAGCATTACCAGTCCGGATGCTTTCGGGGGCGGAGGCGCGGCCAGATATTTGCTGGGGTCGGTCTTAAATTTTTCCACGCAAGACGCGCAGCAAAAATAATAGTTCTTCCCCTGACGTGCGTAGACATTCTTGGCCGTGGCGGGATTTACCTTCATCCCGCAGACTGGGTCTCGTTCGAGCGTCGAGGGTTGATCGGATGGCTTCGTCGGCATGAATCGACTGTCGTTCCGGGAGCACCGCGATTATACAAACCGCGGAGCTAGCAATCTTCAGCCCGGCTCCGCGAAACTTTACTGGCTTTGCCGCCGAGCAGGGATGAGAGGGAATGCGTTGCTTCCCTGCTGGTTCGATTGACCATGCTTTATATTGGATTCAGCCATGGCAACATGGCGTCTCTATCCACGAGTGAGAGGACTTCATGACTTATCTGGATGTTGTTTTCCGGTACGGGGCTGTACCCGGCGAGACTGCTCTGAGGGCCATCGACGGAATGCGGGAGGTCTACGGAATTCGTGGGGTGAAGTTTAATGAAGCGGAGCGCACGGTGCGGGTGGGATACGATGCTTCGCGGCTGAAGGCCGAAGCCGTAGCTCGGCTGTTGCGCCAAGCCGGAGTCGATGTACGAGAGCAGCTGGCGCTTGCCTGAATCAGAAACTTGGGGAGGGCTATCGTTTGCTGAATGCAAGGGGCGCCCAAGAGAACCTCTGGCCGAAGTCATCCTTGGAGCGCCCCGTTGCGCGCCACTTCGTCTGCTTTATACGTGTGCAAACGGCTTGCCATTCCGCAAGCTGCTCAAAAGACAGGCGAGGGTCACGGGCAATTTGCAGCCGCCTTGTAGGAATTGCTCATCGCTCGGAAAGATTTACTTTTCGGGTACGCCTGGGCAAGAAAAGTCTGGCGAGCCTTTTCGTGGAAGGCTTGTGTTACCAATCGTTTGTCTACTGTGAACACCTTAGACGACGCGTGTAGAAGCGAGAATGATTACGGTTGCGCTCGAGATGAATCTCTGTCGCGCGCGTCGTGGCGTCTCCTGAGCGTTACCAGAGCCCGGCAACATCCGTTATAATTTCTGAGCGACTTCAGTTGCCAATCTAATACTGCGCCCTTAGCTCAGCTGGATAGAGCGTCTGGCTACGAACCAGAAGGTCGGGAGTTCGAATCTCTCAGGGCGCACCACTTTTACCACCGTAAACATTGGCGATTCTGATGGTCGTCATCCTGGCGCGAATCGGCCGAAAAGCCGATGTGGTAATCCTTGTGGTAACGTTTTCCCAAGGTCGGCGTTTTTTGTGGGAAGTCTGCCCTCACCACCGTCGCTCCAGTGGCAGCTTCCTAGCGCAAAGTTTTTTGGGGTTTTTCCCCAGATAAAAAGCGGGCGGGATTGGTCCTGGGTGGGTGCTGTGGGCCGTCCGCTGGTCAGTACGTCGCTCCAACGGCTCCTTGACTCAAGGATGGACTCGACGCCCAGAAGTGAAACCGTCCCGCCTACTGAACCCTGCCCTGCTCCGACTCGGAGGGTGTAAATAAAACTGTGTAAACGGCCATGGGAAGAAGAAAATAGGAGACCCCATGGCAATCGACAAGAAGTTGATCGACCAACTGCTGACCAACTACAAGAAGCCCGAGGATATCATC